>Ga0182024_10005420_pt1 | contig 28632 bp, 19 predicted proteins | sample P32metaG_FD_120480 | JGI IMG/M metagenome (GOLD analysis project Ga0182024, IMG submission 120480) | Permafrost microbial communities from Stordalen Mire, Sweden - P3-2 metaG (Illumina Assembly) | ecosystem: Environmental > Terrestrial > Soil > Wetlands > Permafrost | place: Sweden: Stordalen...
CCCATCCCAGCTTGAATCAAATAAAGCAGTGAAATGAAAGCACCCGCCACCGCTCATCACCACGTGCCAGATACTGTGGGAATATGCCGATCGAGTTTTCACACAGTCTGTGCAGGTATTTGCGCTTTGGCATTGAACGCAAAAGACGCCGGAGTTCCTCCTTCAGCCTTTTATCCAACGCAGCATTTCGATGATTTTCGGCGGCTGGCCGGTGCGCAAAATGCCGATGCGAAAGATTTTGCCGGCCATCCACAAAGCCGCGGCGGTGGAGGCGAGCAGCAGGAGGGTCGTGCCGATCAAATCAAACAACGGCGGGTGGGCGTTGACCCGGTTCATCATTGTGAACGGGGTGTAAATTGGAATCCAGGAAAGCACGCGGGCCAACGTGCCGTTGGGATCTTTCGGGATAAAGGTCATGGTCAACATCGGGACCATCATGATCATCGTGATCATGCCCATGTAACTCTGCGCTTCCTTGATGGTGTTGCACACGCTGCCGAGCGCGAGGATCAAGGTCGCATACAGCAGGTATCCCAGCAGGAAATAAAACAAAAACATCGGAATCAAATTCGATGTCTGCAAGGCCAGCAGAAGCTGCCCGGTAATTTCCGAGGCGGCGCCGGATTTCCAGATCAGAGCGCCAAACAGGGACGCCATCCATACCCCCACCATCGTCAGGCCGCTGGCGGCGATGCCGAACAATTTCCCCATCATCAATTCGCCGGGTGTCACCGAGGACAGCAGCACTTCAATGATGCGATTGGATTTTTCCTCGATGATGTTGTTGAGCAGCATTTGGGAGATGGTGAAAATCGCCACCCACAGGAGATAAACAAACCCGCTGGGCGCCCATTGCCGGATGATGTCCGCCCCGTTGACTGCTTCCTGCCCCGCTTCCTTGTTGGGGTTAAGGCTGGCAAATGGCGCATGGGTTTGCTCGACCTCCCGGATGGCGGCGCCGTCCAGGCCGCGCGCCAGGTATTCCCGGCGGCGTATCTCTTTATTGACAGCCTCCTCAACGGCCTCGCGCAGCGTGCTGTCCGCCAGGTTGGCCGACCAGTATTCGATGCTGCCCCCGGCGGCGTTCGTGCCAGCCGGCCCGGCGCGGGGGCGGACAATTTGTTTTTCAATGTCACGTGGAATCAGGATGGCGGCGTAGAGCTCGACCTCGCGGCCGTCTGCGGTAACTTTTTTTTCGCCGCGAAGATATGGTTTCAACTCGCGGGCCAGCGAGGCGAGATCGGCATTCGTATCAATCCCCGCAGGCAGTGTGACGGCCTGGAAAGACCGCGGTGGCGCATTGGAGTCGGTTGCGCCCGGTTGCGAATGAGTTTTAAGTTGTTCCAGACGGGATTCCACGACGGCTGCGAACTTTCCCGATTGATCGACAAGGACATAATGCCGAACGGGCGTGCCTTTGGTCTGCAGCACGACGGAAACGCTTATGGAGAGGAGAATAATCACCGGAAACATAAACAAGCCGATCCAAAACCCCTTGGTTTTGGCGTTCTCGGAGTATTCACGCCAGGCGACCAGAAATACGAATTTCATCGGAAAGTCGCCTCCCTTGCTTCCGGCCCCACCAAGTGCATGAAAACCTCGTGCAGGCTGGGATCGGATTGGTTGAAACCGCGCAGCCGGATTCCTTTGGCGAAGCACATCTGCAGGATGGCCTGCGGGTCGGCGTTCTCGCCAATCTGCAATTCCCAATGCCCCGAACCATTCGCGCCGGCCGCGCCGCCAGCCGTTTCGACCGGACCCACGGAAATCACTCCCTCCAATGCGCGCAGCGGCCCGATATCGTCGTCCGTTTCGATGCGCACGCGGCGGGGCAGCGTCCGTTTCGCCTCGGCAATAGTGCCGTCGAAGATTTTTTTGCCTTTGGTCATGAGCAGGATCCGTTCGCACAAGCGTTCCGCATGTTGCATGACGTGCGTGGAAAAGAGGATGGTGCGCTTGCGCCCGGCCATGTCCCGGATGATTTCTTCCATGACTTGTTGATTGACAGGATCCAGCCCGGAAAACGGTTCGTCCAGGATGATGAATTCCGGGTCGTGGGCGATGGAGGCGAGCATTTGCACCTTTTGGCCCATGCCCTTGGAAAGGGCCTCGGTGGGTTTGGCGGCAAAATCCTTCAGGCCGTAGCGTTCCAGCAATTCAAAAGCCCTTTGCCGCGCGGCTTTTCGGGTCAGCCCTTTCAAAGTGGCAAAGTAGGCAATGACCGACCAGGCCTTCATTTTTTTGTAAAGGCCCTTTTCTTCCGGCAGATAACCGATGCGTTGCCGCACTTCCAGCGCCGAAGGCCGTCCCAGCACGGTGATGACGCCGCTGGTCGGTTGGATGATTTCCAGGATCATGCGAATGGTGGTGGTCTTGCCCGCGCCATTCGGCCCCAGGAAACCGCAGATCGAACCGGCGGGCAGCGTGAAGCTGACATCATCCACCGCCTTGAAATCACCGTAAAATTTGGTGACGTTCCGCAATTCCAGCGGCGGCGCGTCTGCCTGGGGGCTAATGTCCATCAATTTTTCAGGATCCTGCCTCAAAAATCAGTTCGGGGAAAGATTCATTTTCGCGCGGAAGTCGGCCCGCGCCGCCTGTGCGTCCGCGTGGGTAAAGTGATAGTGTGAACAGCCAATGATGTCCATCTGAAACGGGGACCTGCCACCAATGGATTCCTTTTCTTATTCTTCCTTTGACAGGAGTTCAGCCTCAAAGTACCCTCTTACCGAGGCAATCATGCGGGACGATTCGCAATTTATCGTGCAAGCTGTTTGGGCGCGGAGAAAGATTCACTTCTTAGGTGCAAGCATCTTGGCTGCCTTTCTCTTAAACGTGGCACAACCGGCCTTTTCCCAGAACTGGACTCCAACATTAGCCCCCACAAATGCTTGGGCAAGCGTAGGATGTTCCGCTGACGGCACATTCATCGTGGCAACAACCGCTAGCGGCGGCATCTTCGCGTCTGTCAATTCTGGTACAAATTGGAGCTTAACAATCGCGCCAACGAATGGTTGGGGTTCCGTAGCCTGCTCAACAAATGGCTCCAATATCATTGCGCTTGGCCAACAGGTCATCTGGTATTCCACAAACGAGGCCTCAACTTGGGTGCTTTCCTCGGCCCCGAGCAACAACTGGTCTGCTTTGGCGTGCTCTGCTGACGGAGCCAATGCCGTGGCCTCAGTCGGGCAAGGTGGAATCTGGACATCTTCTGATTTTGGATCGAACTGGAATCTTACAAGTGCACCACAGGGAACAGAAAACTCCTACTGGGTAACCGTTTCTTCGTCTGCTGATGGATCGAAATTGATGGCGGTAAGTTCCGGGATTTACGGGCAAGTGTATACGTCCTCCGACTTTGGTAATACGTGGACGCCGACGGACGCCGCAAGGTTGAACTGGCAGTCAGGAACGTGTTCCGCAGATGGCACCAAATTGGCGGTCGCGTTTTGCTGTGGCGGCTATGTTTACATCTCTACAAATGGCGGTGCCAATTGGACACAATCTGGAGCACCAGATGCAGAATACGGACAAATAGTTTCGTCGAGCGACGGGACGAAACTTGCCGCGTTAGGCTGCGCACTTTCACAATGTCCGGATCACCCCATCCTTTATTCGGCGGATTCGGCAGTAGGCTGGACGACGATTGACGACTCAGGACCATACTGGGTCGCCCTTGCTTTCGCAAAAAACGGAAATGAATTGATAGCCGCTGCCACCGGCGGAGGGATTAGCATCTGGCAACCTATCGCTCCAGTGATTTCTGCACCAGTTCAAAGCTCGGTTGTCCCGTCTGCGACGAATGTGGAGTTGAGCGTTGGCGTGGGCTCGGTATCTCCGTTAGACTATCAATGGCAGTTCGACGGCACCGACATACCGGACGCAACCAATTCCGCCCTCAACATTGCGAATGTTACCGCTTTGAACTCAGGGACCTACACTGTCTTAATCACGAACGCCATTGGCGATTCGACTACAAGCAGCGCCACCGTCACCGTAACGCCTTCGCTTCTCTCCACGGAGTTGGCGGACCCGTCGCTTCATGCCGCGCACTTCTTCGCTTCAGCTACGTGTGGTGCCGACAGCACGACGGTTTGGTTTGAATGGGGGACAGACACCAACTACGGCAACGTTACGCCACCAACGAAAGTGCAAGGGCCGGTAACAGCGACTATCAGTAATCTTGTTCTTCAACTGGAGCCATACACCACGTATCACTACCAAGCCGTCGCCTCAAACATCTTCGGCATTGTTTACGGCGGCGATACCGCTTTCACAACAGTACCGAAATTTGTCCAAGTGGGAACCAATTCCAATTGGAGCGCAATGGCGTTGTCTGGCGACGGACGCGAGCTAGCAGCGACGAGTAATGGAGTCGTTTGCGTTTCAACAAACTTCGGTCTCACCTTTAGCCCTACTGAGGGAACAGGCCTGGTATTTGCGACTTCGTTCGATGGCTCAGTAATCTTAGCAGAGAATGGAGCGTCTGTTGAGACTTCCATGGATCGCGGTTTGACCTGGACATCAAATGCAACGCCCATGCAGTTCTCCGTTGTTGCGGCCTCGTCGAATGCCCAAGTTCTCATTGGCTCCCAAGGAAGCACTAACGTTTTTGTCTCGACGAATTTCGGAAGCACTTGGAGCAATAATGCGATCCCCGTCAATGCGCTTTGCGTTACGCCTTCGCCCGACGGTAAGCGGTTATTTGTCGCCTCCGAAGCCCTAACGGCCTACTATCCCCCGCCCTTATATTATTGGGTATACACTACGTGGGTTCTTTCTTCCACCGACGACGGAGAAAGCTGGATAACTAACTGGTCCTTGCAATCAATAAACGAACCTGTTAATCCTGCCAACATTGCCTGTTCCTCCGACGCTTCGGTGGTTGTGCTGGCGACCCTTTCCGGCATCGAAATATCTACGAACGATGGAACGTCCTGGTATCAAATGCTTTCTATAAACCACAGCGTTGAGTCCTTCTCGATGTCGGGTAGCGGACAAGCAATGATCGAAGGAATCGTCTTCTTTGGCCCAGGAGTATCACCAAACGGCGGCGTTTCTTGGTTTGCTCCGAATGTTCCGGGTTTGCTCCTTTGGTCTTCTGAGTCTCTGGCCGAAACTGTCTTTTCTTCCACTGATAGCAATACTTTGGCCATATTCACCGGATCAATTTATCTAACGGTCCCACCACCTACTCAACCATTCAGTCTGGCCAGGGCGACTATCGGCACAGGACCCTACTTGGCGCTGGAACTTTCTGGCGAAGTCGGTTACACCTATATAATCGAGGCATCTACGAATCTACTCGACTGGCAGGAAGTTGGCAGTGTCGCAGCGACGAACGGCATTGCAGAATTCAACGAGGCTCTTTCGACAAACGGTCCCACAACCTTCTACCGAGCCGTGGCGCAGTTCTAGATTTTTGGCCTTAGCGCAACCGGGAAGCCATGGAACAAATAAATTAGACAATACATATAAACGTGGTATGATGTTCCTGTTATCGCGCTTCGGCGCGACGTTCTTTGAAATATTGCGGTGTTGGGGGCCGGCGAACGGCGGCGTGCGGCAGAATTTGCCGTCTGTCGGCGGCGAAGGCTTAATCGGTTAAGGCCAATTTAGGCTAATTGTGGTTAGTTTAGCCTCGGAAAGCACAAAAACTTCGTCACAGAAGGGCACAGAGGGAACTGAGGAATCGGCGGACAAGAGACCCTCTCCTAACGAAAGGAGAGGGCACGGGTGAGGTGGTCCAAAGTTCGTGCCGTAATACCCTCACTCAGCCTGCGGCCATCCTCTTCCCATTTGATGGGCGAGGGATTGGGGATTTGCCGTAGTATCACCAAATATCGGTCAATATCGGTGAATATCACCAAATATCGGTTGTAAATATTTAGTTGATGTTTTTTTGGTGTTGAGACTGTGGCGCAATGGGTTGCAGAAATTGACCCCCTTATTTTAGCCCCAAAAAGGGCCTAAAACGGCACAGAAATGCAGGTATGTGTGGTTCAATTCGGAAAGCAAGAATGCAGATATGGCATTTTCCTGAGTTTTTGAGTTCCAAATTGAAGTCTGGTTCGCAACCTTTAATGGGGGTGAGGCTCGGAAAGGTGCAAATAACCGCCGGAAAACCAGAGGCAAGTGTGCATTTTATGCAGGCTTATGCAGGAATATGCACTTTGGCGTTTAACGCAAGAGACGCCGAATGGTTTCGGTCCTGATTCCGGGCAACCCCCCGCTGCCATAGGCAACCCCCCGCTGCCATAAGGCCGCCAGGAAGGCAAAACGACGCATTTCCCAATGACTCGTCAAAAATTCAGTTGCGCGATGGGTTTTTACCATTATATGGGATGGGTACAAAGATTCTTATAAACTATAGAATCACTATCGCGGATGCCGGTGGGACCTGTCCTTCCTTCAGTCGCAAACACAACAGTATAAAGACCTTGATGAATATCCGAAGAATTGCCGTCACGCTTGTAACGCCCTTCCTGCTGAACGCTTGCGCCTGGGCATTGCCCAACCCTGTTGACGAGCCGCTGCCCATGGTCGGAACCGCCGATCACGGCCACACTTATCCCGGCGCTACGGTCCCATTTGGCATGGTGCAACTCAGCCCAGACACCCCCATCCAGGGATGGGACGGTTGTTCCGGCTATCATTATTCCGACTCGTCCATTGTCGGGTTCAGTCATACCCATTTAAGCGGGACAGGTGCCGGATGTCTTGGCGACATTCTCCTCATGCCGACCGTTGGGGAGGTCAAATTCAACCCCGATCACTATAAGTCGGCCTTTTCTCATGAGCGTGAACATGCCACGCCGGGAGATTACCGCGTGTTTTTGGATGACCCAAAGGTTGCGGTGGAACTGACCGCCACAGCCCGTTGCGGATTTCACAAATACACTTTTCCAGCGGCGGAAAGCGCCAACATCATTCTCGATCTGGACCACGGCATCGGCAGCAAGACGGCCGAGACTTCTATTACCGTTGAGAACGATAATACCGTGAGCGGTCGGCGTGAGTCTGACGGTTGGGGTGGCCGGCGCGCGGTTTATTTTGTCATGCAATTTTCAAAGCCCTTTACATCGGTGGTTTTGGAGCGCGACAGCCACCGGCTTCCAGCGGACATCCGCGAAGCCAAAGCTCAGAGCACCAAAGCGGCCTTCGGCTATGCGACGACCGAAGGTGAAACGATCCTGGTCAAGGTGGGCATCTCCGGTACCGGAGTTGAGGGCGCGCGGAAAAATCTCGCGGCAGAAATTCCGTCGTGGGATTTCGACGGCACTCGCGCCAGCGCAGTCTCGGAATGGAAAAACATATTCAAGGCGGTGGATGTCACGTCGTTCGATCCCCACGTTCGCACGACATTTTACGCCAACCTCTACCTGAGCTGTCTCGCGCCAGTGCTTTTCAACGACGTGGACGGCGCCTACCGCGGCATGGATCACAAAAACCATGCAAGGGAAGGCTTCCAGAATTACACAACCTTCTCTCTGTGGGATACCTATCGCGCGGAAAACCCGCTCATGACCATTCTTCAACCCGGGCGAGTGGACGACATCGTGCAGACGTTGCTGGCTGAATATCGCCAGAACGGCGAGCACACGACTCCGATCTGGCCTTTGTGGGGCAATGAGACGTGGTGCATGGTCGGCTACCATTCAGTGGCGGTCATGGCAGATGCTTACTTCAAGGGCTTCCGCGGTTTTGACGCCGAGACGGCTTATCAAGCAATGCGCGACACGGCCATGCAAGATCGCAACGGTTTGGACAGCTATAAAAAACTGGGGTATGTCGCGTCCAAGCCTGGCATGGAGGCGACTTCCAAGACGATTGAGTATTCGTTTGACGATTGGACGCTGGCCAAAATGGCCGAAGCTTTGGGGCACAAGGAAGATGCGCAGACGTTTTACGAACGGGCCGCCCATTACCGCAATTTGTTCGACAGCAACACGCGCTTTTTTCGAGGCCGGAAAGCCAATGGCGCCTGGCGCTCTCCATTCTTAACCAATGCGTGGGTCGGCGATGAATATACCGAGGCCGACGCCTGGCAGTACGCTCTCGGCGCGCAGCAAGATGTTCCCGGCATGATCGCCCTTTACGGTGGCGATGAGGGGTTCATTCAGAAGCTGGATTCCTTGTTCACGGCGGATTCCAAAATCGAAACCGACATCCCGGACATCAGCGGGTTGATCGGGCAATACTCGCAGGGCGACGAGCAATGTCATCACGTCGCGTATCTTTATGACTATGCCGGCGCGCCCTACAAGACACAGCAGCACATCCGGCAAGTCATGGCTCAGATGTACAACGACACCCCGACCGGCCAATGCGGCAACGCCGATTGCGGCCAGATGGCGGCCTGGTACGTCTTCAGCGCATTGGGCTTTTATCCCATGAATCCCGACAGCGGCATTTACGCCATTGGCAGTCCGGTTGTTACCAAAGCGGTGGTGCATTTGGATCAAGACAAATATCACGGACACACTTTCACGGTGGTGGCCAAGGACAATGGCCCGAGCAATATTTACATCCAGTCCGCCACGCTCAACGGCAAGCCCCTCAATCGCGCCTGGCTTCGGCACGAGGAAATTGTCGGTGGCGGAACGCTTCGATTGGTCATGGGCCCCAAACCCAACGTGGACTGGGCTGCCGCCCCGGAAGATCGTCCGCCTGCCACCATGCCGGCGGATTTCCATTATGCCGCGTTGCCGGAACCGGCTTCAGACAAGTCGGTGGTGCTGCAATTGCCGATCAGAGTCGCGTGCGGCAGTGATGAAGCATTGGGCGATTTTTTGCCCGACCCAAATATGTTTGCAGGAGAAATGAATCATCGTGACGCGTCGGTCGATGTCAGCGTGGCGCACGCTGCGCCGGCGGCCGTCTATCAACACGAAAGGTATGGAGAAAACTTTGTCCACACCTTCCCTGTTCCGGTCGGGGGTCATTACCGTGTCCGGTTGCATTTTGCGGAGATTTTTGATGATAGCGCCGGGAGGAGATTGGAAAATATCGAGATTAACGGGCAGCCGGTTTTGAAAGACTTCGACATCTTTACTGACGCCGGTGGCATGAACAAGGCGGTGGTTAAGGAGTTTTCCAATATTTCTCCTGATCCACACGGCAATATCGAGGTGCGTATCATGACCACTCCGAATAGCCCGGACAAAAACGCCAAAATCAACGGCATTGAAATCCTGACGGACACAGGGGCGTAAAACTCCTGGCCACAAATTGAAAAAGGCTAAAACCCATTCCAGGTTTTAACCTCTCATTGGCGATGTCCTTTGAAGTAATCTTCAAGACATCCGAATCAGTCGAAACAAGGTCACACCATTGCTATCAGAGTACTTCGATGTCGAATGTAATTTCTTCAGTGATGAGGGGCGTTCCACCAGGGGCAACCACACCGACGAAATGGATGGTATGCTTGCCAGGCTTGAGCGGAGCCACCATCAGGTACACCCCTTGGGCCACTGCTGGATAAATAGTCATGTCTCCGGGAATGCATGGTTCACCAAAGAATCCTTCCAGCACGTTATCTTTTTTCGACGTGGTGTAGCTGAAAGCCGGAGACTGCACCAGGTACTCTGTCGTAGCAGGATTTTCCAATCCGGCGACCGCCTCTCCGTCAATTGTGCAACTGGTCTCAGTGACGGCAGTCCATTCGTTGGAAGCCTGCGCCGCCAGTTCATTCGCTGTGAACGAAGTGAACGTGGGGCAACTGCTATTGTCCACCCATATGCTGAGAATAGTGAAGAAAAGCGGGGTATCGCTGTCGATGGTCACGTGATTGGTTTTGCTGGTGACTCCGCCGGTTACCGGCAAATATACTCCGTTCAAGAACCGGACCCGGCTGGCCGGTCCGCTGCATATTCCCGGCTCGCCAACTAGTTCCAGATGATTCGTCGGTTGTCCCAAGCTCCATTCCCACCATTTGGCTGACCATTCCTCGTAACTGTAACCGTACGGCAGTGAAGAAGGCGGGAGAACCTCAACGCCGGACGCGGACGCAGTGAGCGTCAACATCACGAGACCCGCCAAAGCCACTCCATAATGGCCGGCGCGGCGTATTGCGTCTGCTAATATGTATTTACTCTTCATCGATTGATCTTTCTTTTTTGGCGCAAAGCGCCTGATTTAAGGTTTATGTTTTTGGGCGAACTCGCCCATCGTCAATCAATGCGAGAAGCAACGGACAAAGGCGCAAATTATCTTAACGACTACCGGTGTTGCGTTTTGATTTCGCGGAAGAGCCAGGCGCGGGCATGGGCCCAATAGTTGTCGGCGGTTCGGGCGGAAATGCCCAGGGCTGCGCCAGCCTCTTCCAGAGTCATCCCGACAAAATAGCGAAGTTTCACCAATTCAGCTTCAGCGCTGTTTTGCGCGGCCAGCTTGTCAATCGCATCGTTCACGGCCAGAATTTCCTCGTCGTCGCATGGCGCGGCAATTTCCGGGAGACCATCCATGTCCACCCGTTGCTGGCCGCCGCCGTGACGCAAGGCGCGTTTGCGACGCGCATTGTCAATAAGAATACGGCGCATGGCCTCGGCCGCGGCTCCAAAAAAATGGGCGCGATTGGCAAATTGCGGATTCTCATTTCCAACCAGCCTCTGCCAGGCCTCATGAACCAGCGCGGTGGGCTGTAATGTCTGGTTAGGGGATTCATGGGCCATTTTCGACGCCGCGAGTTTGCGGAGTTCGCTGTAAACCAACGGTAAAAGTTCATCGGCGGCTTTGGGGTCGCCGTGCTCGATGGACTCAAGAATTCGGGTAACGTCGCTCAATCCACGACGCTTACCAGATTCTCTGGCGTTGCGCCAGACTATAGAACCTTTACGGCGAGATCATGACCCGGTAAAACCGTTGCGGGCCGTTGGTGACAGAGTCTGTGGTGTTGAGCGTCGCTCCAATGGCTGTGGCGGGGCTGCTCAGATTGATCCAATTGCTCGAACTCAAATCGGAAATGTACTGCACCTGATACTTCCATCCAGCCACAGTGCTCCAATTCAGATTCAGCGTGCCGTTGGTTACAGTCACGGCATGGAACGATGGCGCTACGCTTAGACGAAAAACCGTGCCACCACCTCCGCTGCCGCCGAAAGTTGTTGTGCCGTAGAAGTTGCCGTCGCTGCCCAGCGTCAGCCTGGCTTGAGGAGATGCCCCCGGATCGGCCCCAGTAGCGCCCTCGAACTCGACAAGCGTGGTTAGCGTGCCGTTTGTCGTCATTTGGAACACCGTTCCATCGCTACTGCTGCCGCCGCTGGATGTCGTGCCGTAAAAATTGCCGTCGCTGCCCAGCGTCAGCCCCGCGTACGGATGTGCCCCGTTGGAGTAGTCGAACGAAATGAGTGTGGTCAGTGTGCCGTTCGTGGTCATTTGAAACACCGTTCCGTCATTACTGCTGCCGCCTTGTGTAGTCGTGCCATAGAAGTTGCCGTCATTGCCCAGCGTCAGACCCCCATACGGGTAGGACCCGTTGGTGCTGCCAAACGACGCGAGCGTGGTCAGCGTGCCGCTCGTGGTCATTCGGAACACCATTCCGTAACCTTTACTGCCGCCTTGGTATGTCGTGCCGTAAAAGTTGCCATCGCTGCCCAGCGTCAGGCCGGCATACGGATTGGCTCCGTTCGTGTCGCCGAATGAGACGAGCGTGGTCAGCGTGCCGTTTGTCGTCACTTGGAACACCGTTCCGTAATTTCCTCTGCCGCCAGAATACGTCGTGCCGTAGAAATTCCCGTCACTGCCCACCGTCAGACCGGCACGCGGATTAGCCCCGTTGGTGATAGCGAACGAAACGAGCGTAGTCAGTGCGCCGTTCGTCGTCATTTGGAATACGGTTCCGGCACTATGGCTGCCGCCTGCGTAAGTCGTACCATAGAAATTGCCGTCGCTGCCCAACGTCAGACCCGCGTAAGGATATTCCCCGTTAGTGTAGGCGAACGAGACGAGTGTGCTTCGTGTGCCGTTGGGCGCTATTTGAAACACCGTTCCGTAACCATCGCTGCCGCCCCCGTATGTAGTGCCATAAAGCGTGCTGCCCGAGAAGACCAATTGCCCGTATGGCCTATATGCGCCGTTAGCGCCGGAAAAGGAAGACAGCACGAATAATCCGCCGCCGGTGTTGACCTCGAACACCGTCCCATATCCATCTACGCCGCCAGTGTAGGCGGTGCCATACAGCGTGCTGCCCGACAACACCAATCCTCCATACGGAGCGTAACCGCTGTTGCCAATAGGAAGACTGCTGAGAATGGTAAAGCCGCCGCCGCTGGCACTGAGCTTGAAAACCGTCCCATAACCAGGGGTGCCGCTCTCTGTCGTGCCATACAACTCGCCGCCCGACACTACCAACCCCCCATATGGATTGGCCCCGTCACCGTCACCGGACAAAAAGGTCTTGAGCACTGTGAATCCGCTGCCGCTGGTGTTGATTTTAAAGATTGACCCGTAATCTGTGATGTCGGGACTAAGCCCTGTCGTCGTCCCGAACAACGTGCTGCCTGAGAGCGCTAATCCAGCATACGGATTACCGCAGTCAAGGCCGCCCTTGAAGCTGTAAAGAGTGGCAAAGCCGCCCCCATTGGTGTTGAGCTCGAACACCGTGCCAAGTCCATCCGCGCCGCCTCCATACGTGGTCCCAAAAAGCTCGCTGCCCGACAAGACTAACGCCCCATCCGGGGTGGCCCCGTTGGCGCCAGAAAAAGTCTTCAGTACGGCAAAACCGCTGCCATTTGTATTAACGGCGAATACAGTCCCATCATCGGAAATGCCGCCAGCGGACGCCGTCCCATAGAGCTTGCCGCCCGACAATAACAGGCCCACAACCGGATTGGCTCCGTCGTCTCCTCCGCTAAAACTGTAAAGGTTGGTAAAGCCGCTGCCGTCGATGTTGACCGCGAAGACGGTCCCAGCATTCGAACTGCCGCCACTGTACGTCGTCCCATAGAGCGTGCTGCCCGACAATACCAATCCTCCCTGCGGGTTGGCCCCGTCACTGGCGGCGGAGAAACTCCAGACGATGGTGAAACCCGCCCCGTCGGTTTGAACCTTGAACACCACGCCCGATCCGTCAGCGCCGCCGGCTGAAGCTGTGCCATATAACGTGTTACCCGGTCCCAGTATTAACGCCGCTTGAGGGTAGGACCCAGTCGTGTTGGCCTCAGAATTGAAATTCTCGAGCACGGTGAAATCTTGCGCTCGGGCGCTGGTGGCCGGCAAACCGACCAGCAGGAATAGGGCGAGAAAAATACCGATGCGCGCGCGCGCCGCCACATTACGGGAATGGTTCAGATCAATCATAATAGTGCCATTAAAGCTAAACGTAATTTTGCCGTGTGGGTCAAATCGCCCACCAATAAGCAATGCGAGATTCCCTGGACGAAGGCGCAAATAATCTTATTGGATCAGCGCCTTGGCCTCGCGTAGAAAAATGTGGGCGCTGAGCCAGTCAGGCCAATCCCGGCCGAGGTCGCCGCTGTCGGCTGGCGGGAACTGCGTCTCAATGATTTCAATTCCCTGATTGAGCGCCGCCTGTGCGGCAACAGTGTCCGACATTTGCCGGCGGGCCATGCTTTCCACGAGAAAAGCGGTGGCTTTGAGGTTTCGCTCCCGTTCGTGATTCCAGCCTGGCAGAGTTTTTTGTCCGGCCGTCGCCAGGGCTTTGTCCATCCACACTAGAGAGTTTGCAAATCGCCCCTGCCTGTATTCTGCCAAACCTTTGGCCAGTTGCCGCCAGCCAAGGTAAGCATCGGCATATTCCGCCGCCGCCGCGTCATTCGCCAGTTTCACTGCATTGCTCAAATCATCGCCGGGTGCCGAAACGAGCAGCGATAAGCTTGCGATGCGCCCGGCCACGACAGGATCGCCGCCATTTATAAACCGGGCCAGCGCCTGATGGCGATGCCGGTCATAGCCCGGTTGGTCGTTCATTTCCAGAAGCAACGGCCCAAGCTGATACCAGTTTTCAGATTTGGATGGTTCGAGCTCGATGGCTTTCGCCAGGTCTTTGGCTGCTTCACGCCACTGTCCGAGGCGCGCAAACATCGCCGCCCGGCCCACATAAAGTTGCGCCCGCTCTGGCTCCTTGCCCATGAGCGTGCCTAGCTCTTCAATCACTTTTTGCCTGCCCGCGTTTGAGTCCAGGGTCACGGAAATATGAATATCTATGGGCGCGCCGCCATCGGCATCCTCGCAGTGGACAGCCAGAACATTGCGACCCATTTTGAGCGCCGGCTTTCCCGCTCCGGCCGCAGGGAGCTGACTCTCCGAATCGCTCCAGTCCGCCCAGGGCACAACTTCCCTGCCATTCAAAAAGACCTGCGCATCCTGATTGCGATTGATGCGAAACATCAATTTACCGGCCGGCACTGCGGATAGCTCGAATTCCCGCCGCAGCCACAGATTCGTGTGGGAGGTAATCGGGTTTTTGGGAGTGCGGGGAACGTATATCGCCGCGCCAGACACGACCCGGGTCAATGGCCAGAGAGCGTCAGAAAAATCAGGTTCGGCCCAGTGCGAGCTTGGTTGGATGGAGGTCCATCGCCAACCGGACGATGCTGTGTCCACATTGGTCGCCACCGGAGCCAGGTAGGGAATCTCGAGCAGGTTCGCAAATGCGTCGGCGGTCATCAGGTCACTGGGATTGAGCTTGAGCGCCTCGCGCAGAATATCACGGTCAGCGGCCATCGCGCCGTGACGGCGTAGTAAAATCGCCAGATTATTGCGCGCCGTCGCTATATGCGAATCGTCCTTGCCCATGGTTCTTTCAACCATCGCCAGCGATTCGCGTTGGAGCGGCTCCGCCGCCGCGAAGTCGCCCCGATCCCGCAGCAACAGAGCCAGGTTGTTGAGAGTCGCGGCCGTATCCGGGCTTCCGTCGCGATACAGCTTCCGATCCATTTCCAAGGCTTCCCGATAAATCCGTTCCGCCCCGGCCAGATCGCCCTGATACCAAAGTGCCAGGGCCAAATTGTTCCGGACCATCGCCAGCGCCGGGTGTCCCGGCGGGAGCAATTTTGTTCGTATGTCAAGTGATTCGCGAAACGACCCTTCCGCTCCCACGAGATTGCCGCGATCCAACTGCACCATCGCGAGGTCATTGAGCGAAACAGAGATGTCCTTAGTATCTCGAAACTCCCTGAATTGAGCCAGGGCCTGGCGCAGCATCTCATCGGCCCCGGGCAGATCACCCCGATGCCATCGCACCACGGCCAGACTATGCAGTGAGTTTGCCACGGCAGGATGCACTTTGCCGAACAGCTTCTGGCTGCGCGCCAGTTCCTCGAGGACTATCGGTTCCGCGGCCGACAACTCGCCGCGGTTGATCATACTTTCCACCAAAGAATCGGCTAACTGCATCACATTGGTCGAATCCTTGCCTGAAACGGTTTCCTGAAGGTCCAACGCCCGGCGATACTCCGTCTCGGAGTTGGCGTAGTCGCCCAGTTGCAGGTAGGTGTTGGCCAGCGTCGTTCGCAGTTCAATTTCCACCTCCGGCTGATCTTTCAACTCTTGATCCAGCCGTTTCCTGGTCTTGGCCATGATTTCCTGCAACATCACCGTGTCCCTGCCCAACGCCACCTCCGGGCCCACACCTTGCAACATGCCCTGCAAAAAGTCGGCGACTTGCTCGCTCTTGGCGGCGGCGCTTCGGGCCACTTTTTCTGCCGCGGTGGCGCGCCGGTTGGCCGCCCTCTCGCGGATATACAAGAAGGTGGAAACTCCAAGCCCGATAATGAGCGCGGCGATGACGGCACTGGCGGCAACGAAGGCCAGCTTGTTGCGGCGGACCAGTTTCTGGAATTTGTAAAGATTGCTTGGGGGACTGGCCAGCACCGGTTCGTTATTGATATGCCGTTGGATATCCGCCGCCAAGCCGGTGGCCGTTTCGTAACGCCGCGTGCGGTCTTTTTCCAGGCACTTCATGACTATCCAATCCAAATCCCCTCGCACCAGGTGGACCAATCTGGGCGCTGCGGATTGGCGATGAGCGGCCACAGTCGTCAGATCGGCTGCCAGCATGGTGCTCAACCGCGTGGACGGGCGGGCCGGCTCCTTTTCCCGGATTTGGCGGCGCATTTCATCCAGGCCCGCCTTCATGAGTTCGCTGGCATCGAAGGGCGTTTTGCCCGTCAGCAATTCGTAGAGCAAAACGCCCAGGCTGTAAAGGTCGCTCCGAGTGTCAATGTCCAGCGCGCTCATTTCGGCTTGTTCGGGACTCATGTAAGCCGGGGTGCCGATGAATTGCTCAAAGGCCGTGAAAAGCGTTTGATCGGTCAGTTTTCCCTGAGTCGCTTTGGCGATGCCAAAGTCAATGACCTTCGGCACGGGCACGCCGTCATTCAGGGTGACCAGGATGTTCGACGGCTTGATGTCCCGGTGAATAATTCCCTTTTGGTGCGCGTGTTGAACGGCGCGGCAGACTTGCACGAAAAGGTCGAGCCGGGCCTGGGTGGAAAGATTGTTCTGATCGCAATAGTCGGTGATTTTAATGCCCCGCACCAACTCCATGACGAAATAAGGCCGGCCCTTATCGGTCGCCCCGGCATCAAAAACCTTGGCAATGTTCGGATGGTCCATCATGGCCAGGGCCTGCCGCTCCGCTTCGAACCGGGCAATGACGCTCTTGGTATCCATGCCCAGCTTGATGACCTTGAGCGCGACCCGCCGTTTGACCGGCTCCTCCTGCTCAGCCATATAGACCACACCGCAACCGCCTTCCCCGATTTGCTGAAGTAGTTTGTAGCGGCCAATTTTGTCTCCGGGCTGCTCCGTGGGTGAAAGTATGAGCCGAATGGTTCCAACCTGTTTTGGTGGAACGGCGCCAGGCCCTTGGAGAAAGGCGCCTGCTTCCTCGCTCGCCCGCAGAAGCTCTTCAATGCGCTGACGCAAATCGGCGTCTCCCGCACACTCTTGATCGAGATAAGCAGCGCGTTGATCGGGGGCCAACCGCCGAGCGGCGCTGAAAATAGTCAGCTCGGGATTGGGGGCGTCAGGCATATACAAATTTCATGTTCCAATCGTCAATGCGCAAAGCAAGCGTTAAAAGCGCAACGGACTTCGCCACGTCTCGAGAAATCGGGCTGTCCGTGTCAAACTTTTGTGTGACCCAGTTCGTGGAGCAGATGGTGCAGGAACGCGACGTTGTCGATTTGCAAATAACGCATGGTTCCACCCATGCGGGAATAGCTTTTGCAAAAGCGCAGGTAATAAGCCGGATTGTCCTTGGGCGGTTCGCCGCGCGTCCAGTCCCAACGCCCGCCGTCTTGCAAATCGACCACGTAAATGTTATGGCCGCTGACAATGGCCCGGCCGTCTTGCAATCTCAAATTGTTCACACAACTAAGGCTCTTTTCAAATACTTGCGGCCCCATGATCGCCGAGCCAACTGACAACACCACTCCGTTGTCCAAATCCTCCACCGCGCCTCCGAAGACGCGGAAATCCACGTCCGCGGCCCGGCCAATGGCAGCGCCGTTGAACATGGGATGATTGGAAATAATGTCGTAGCCGATGCCGGGATGAATCGTCAGCGGCACGTTCAAATTAAAACTTTGCGCAAGCACGCTGGATTCCTTATGGCGATGCTTCACGCCATGGCGTCCCGCTTGTAGGCGATGAGTGCGCATCGCCAGCAACAATTCCGCGCGGGCGGGCGACAGTTCGTGGGAGGGAGCCGCCCTTAACGCAGCTTCGAGCGATTCCATCGTCGGCAAAGTCGCGCCGTCTTGCGCGGTAAATTTTCCGACAGCGCGGCCAAATCCATCGCCGTCCAAAGCGCCAGCCAGCAAGGCGAGATGAATGTTGCGCCCTGTTTCCTCCCAGGTTCCGAAGGTGCCGGTGGCGACGTTGTCTTTGACACTCTCAGTCGAAACGCCGCCAAAGGCGAATTCCCAATCATGGATCGCTCCCGCGCCGTTGGTGGCCAGATGCGTGACCCATTTCTCCCGCAGCAAACGAATCATGATCAGCGCCGCCCCATTCTTGATCAAGTGCGCGCCGAAAATGAGCATGACGGCGGACTTTTTGGCTTGGGCTTGCGCGATATCGCGAGCGCACTGCCGAATCGTCGCCATGTTTGGCTCAGCACAAGGCGACGGCGATTGATCCGGATCGACCAAAATGTCCTGCAACCGAGCCAGGCTATCGCGTTTGGCCAGCGGCAGGACCTTCACTTTGGTCAAATGGATGGGTGCGGACATTCAGCGTCTGTCAAAACACAAAATGACAAATATGTTCGCGAGAGTAAAGGTCGCTGTGCGGAATTGCCGTTCCCCTCCCTCTTGGCGTGAGATGAGTGATGGATTGCAAAGCAACGGGAATTTCTTAATCCTGCATGAATGAAAGGGATCAAATGGGTCATTGTCCTGGCACTGCTTGCGTTCCTGGGCGGCATAGTCGTCATTTGGTCCCTTGCGCCAAAAGAACCCTCCTACCAGGGGCGGAGTTTAAGCTCCTGGGTTGACGCGTGGGCTGCCTCCTCCTTCGACCGGACCAATGCTGCTGCGGTGGCAATCCGCGCCATGGGCAGCAATGGTGTACCAATTCTGCTGGCGCGGCTCTCCGGCCCCTCCATGACGCAACGTAAGTTTTGGCAATTTGCCGGAAAATTCATTCCAAATGAATGGAATCCGTTTGAACGTAACAGTTTTCGCGCTATTATCGCTGCGGAGGCAATAAATCTTTTGGGGACGAACGCCCAGGCGGCGTTTCCAACGCTCACCAACCTCTTTTGGAGCAGGCGCGCACCTGTGACCGCCTCCATAGCCTTGGCAGGATTGGGACACGATGGAGTTTCCGTGCTGCTGCAAGGGCTGACGAATCAAAACTGGAGCATTCGTAATTTTGCAGCCAGCGCTTTAGGCGAGGCAAGTAGCGATCTTGACAAAGTCGTTCCCGCGCTGATCGAGGTTGCAATGACTAAATGTACCAACCAAGAAGATTATCTTGTACGCGACGCGGCGGGATCATCTTTGGCGAATTTACACACAAACGTGGAATCAGTCGTGCCCGTCTTGTCGGAGTTTCTCACAAGTTCGAATTCCAAAACACAAGTGAGCGGGGCACTTTGCTTAGGCATGCTTGGCGCTGACGCCAAAGCAGCGGTTCCGCTTTTGCTCAAAGCGCGGTCCGACGCGGATTCCCGTGTCCGCCGAGCAGCCGAAAGCGCTTTGAACGAGATTGATCCAAAAGCCTATCCGCCATCCACAAACGTTCCCAGCCAGTAAAAAATGCAAACCAAAGAGGGCTTAGGCCTGGATGCCGTACATCTTGATCTTGTTATACAAGGTCTGGCGGCCGATACCGAGGCGTTTGGCAGTTTCGAGCTTGTTGCCCTGGGTGTCCTTGAGCATTTGCATGATGGCATTGCGTTCCATCGCTTCCATCAAAGTCAAATCGGGGTTCTCCTTGGAACTGGCCACGGCGATGACCGACAAATCGCGCTCGTCGATTTGGGTGCCTTCACTCATGAGCACCGCGCGCTGAATTTCGTTCTGGAGCTGGCGGACGTTGCCCGGCCAATCGAAGGCGCGCAAGGCCTCGGTCGCGACGGGAGTGAAGCCGGTGAGGTTCCGCCCAGCCTGGGCGCCAAAGCGTTTGAGGAATGCGTTGGCCAGCGGAACGATGTCCTCGCGGCGCTCGCGCAACGGCGGCAGATAAACGGAGATGGCGCTAATGCGGTAGTAAAGGTCTTCGCGCAATTTGCCCGCTTTGATGGCCTCTTCGGTCTGGCGATTGGTCGCGGCAATAATGCGGCAATCGGTCTTGTAGCTGGAGCGTCCGCCGACGGGCCGGACTTCCTTCTCTTGCAGGACCCGCAGCAACTTGCTCTGCGTATCGATGGGCATTTCGGAAATTTCATCCAGCAGCAGCGTGCCCCCTTCGGACTGCCGAAAGAGACCTTCGCGATCAACGTTGGCGCCCGTGAACGCGCCCTTGACCGAGCCGAACAATTCGCTCTCTATCAATTCGCGGGGCAAGGCGGCGCAATTGATTTTGATCAACGGCCCTTTGTTGCGCGGGCTGAGGTTATGAATCAAATCGGCGATGACTTCCTTGCCCGTTCCGCTCTCGCCGGTGATGAGAATGGACACATCGCTCGGCGCGACGCGCTCGATGGTCCGCACCACCGCCTTCATGCCCGGGCTTTGGAAAATGGGCGAGGTGCCCCCGCTCATCGCGTCCAGCGCCTGACGCAGCGAACTGGCTTCCTGGTTGAGCCGGCGGTGCTCCAAGGCCCGTTCCACCGAGAGCAGCAGAATCTTTTGGTCGAAGGGCTTGTTTTGGAAATGGTAGGCGCCGCGCTTGGTCGCCTCGACCGCGACGTCAAAAGTGGCGTGTCCGGTCAACACGATTACTTCGCTGTCCGGCCATTGTTTCTTGATCTTCGGCAGCAATTCCATGCCGTCGCCGTCGGGCAACACGAGATCCAGCAGGATCACGTCGGGTTGGGTCTCAGCGAAAGAAGCCAGCAATTCGGCGGCGTTGGCTTTGGGCATGGGTTCATAGCCGTTGCGTTGCAAGATTGTGCTGATCAAATCTCGCACGCCCTCGGTATCATCGACCACCATGATTTTAGCTTTCATAGATTCGTCTGGCGTCGCTGCTCACAGGCTGCCACAAAACTCCTGAATAATTGAAGAAAAACCGGGTTACTGTCAATAAGCCGTTCGGGATGAAATTGCACCGAAAGCAGAAAAGGAAGCTGCTGCGGCTCTTTTAATTCCATCGCCTCGATGACTCCGTCCGAGGTTTGGGCCACGGTCCGCAGGGGCTTGGCCACTTCGCCCACGGCTTGATGATGGGTGCTGTTGACGCCGAGGGTCTGTTGCCCGGTTACTTTGGCCAGAAGGGAATCTGGCGCAATTTTGACGTCATGCACCGGCTCCGCTTTGCGGTCCATGCGCCGGTGGTTCAAAGCGCCTGGCACCTGCGTGGGGATGTCCACCACGAGCGTTCCGCCCAGGGCAACGTTCAACATCTGGTGTCCGCGGCAAATGGCAAAGAGCGGCTTTTGCTGCTCAAAAATGTCGGCGATCAAATCCGTTTCCCACAGATCGCGGTCCGGCTCCAGTGGGCCAATGCGTTTGGCCAGATCCGCCGGCAAATCCATGGCGTAGAGCTTCGGGTCTATGTCTTCTCCGCCGGTCAACATAATGCCGTCGCATCGCTTCACCGCTTCCGAAATGACCCAACGGGTGGTGGTCGCCGGGAAAATCTGCGGCAAGCCGCCCGCGGCGATAACGGCGTCGGTGTACTTGTTGGAAAGACTGATGGAAGCATCGGAAAATTCAGCGCCTTTGCGCGCGGTGCTGGGCGTGACTAAAATGACAGGGCGGCGCTTCATCTTAAGAGGCCTTGCTTGGAAAGCGTTCGGCAATGGTCTGACGCACTCGCGCTTCCTCCTCGGGCCGCAGCAAACGGCGGTTGATGCGGCGCTGCACTGCATCCAACAACGCCAGCCAATCTTCCTGGGGCGGATTCTTGACCACCTGCCATTTGTCGAAGCGCTTTTCGCGCCGATAGAAAACCCACTGCTTGCCGACGTGCTGGGCATAGCATTGCAAGGCCGTGCCCTCGGGCGTGGTGCGCTTCCAACTGATTTCGGCTTTTGGCATCAGGTTTCATGCGGCAAATCCAGGCTCGCCACGGCCATGGCCGCGATGCCTTCTTCGCGTCCGATGAACCCCAGAAGCTCGTTGGTGGTGGCTTTGATGCCGACTTTCTTGGGATGAATGCCGAGCGCCTCCGCGATGTTGAGCTTCATCGCCGGGGCGAAGGGCATAAGTTTGGGTTCCTGCGCTATGACAGTGGCATCCACGTTTACGATTGTGCCTTCGCGGAATTTAACCTGCCGGGCGGCTTCTTGCAAAAAGAGTTTGCTGGCCGCGCCGCGCCAGCGCGGGTCGGAATTGGGGAAGAACTGGCCGATGTCGCCTTCGCCCAAGGCTCCGAGGACAGCATCGCAGACCGCGTGCATGAGCGCATCGGCGTCGGAATGCCCCTCCAAGCCCTTGGTATGGGGAATCTCCACGCCGCCCAGGACCAATTTCCGTCCCGGCGCCAGTGCATGAACATCATAACCGATTCCGGCATGAATCATTATCCTCAGACTATAAGGTTCCTCGCGTCTCTCACCAAGCAAAGAGTTGAAATTTCAACGAGCCTTGAGGCTGGCTGCGATCTCGTCGGCGTTTGCGGGTGTGGCCAGAAGATAAAACCTATCGAAAATTTGTTCCGGCATCCCCACACTTGTCTCGCGACTGCGAACGTCGCTGCCGGGACGGGGCAGGGCGACGGCCTTGATGCGCCCATCCTTGAGCGCCCTAAGCCAATGGGTGGTGGCATCGCTGTCAAAAACAAAAAAAGACGACCTGTTCGATTGGCCGGTCGCAAAGAGTGTTTCGAAGCCGGATGGGACACCCGCGTAAGAAACGAAAGCCATCGTTTCCTCGTTCTGGTCCAGCGCTTGTTTGAACGCAGAAAGATCTCCATTCGCCCCATCGAGATGCACAGCTTTCAAGCTCAATTGTCCGCGTCCGTGACGCAGCGATGCGACAAAACCGTCTTCGTAGCTTTGCTCGATGTCTTCGTTCATGTCTCGTCGTTGAGGAAAGAGCAGAACTACTTTTCCACTACCGCCGGCCGAGTCCTCCAACAAACAATTGGCGAGGCAATAACTGACGGCCATCTCGGCGCGGCGCACGGTGGGCTTCGGCGGCAAAACATTTTGCCGCACTTGCAAGCCGATCACGCTGACCAGCGCCAGTCCGCCCACGGCCATCATGGATTGTCCGGCGAGACGCCAACGGCGACTCATCCACACACCCATGCCAGTTATGGCCAGCGCCGCGAGGAGCAATGAAAACGCCATGCCTAGAGACCAACCGCTGGGGACAGTGAATCGGGGTCAAACATATTTGTCGGCGCGCTCTTGCGCAATTCGGTATGGCCATCGAGGAACACAAGATTGGCCCGGCCAATCTTGGGTTTGTATCCCGCGACGCCGCCCTCAACGACTTTGGCCGAATACACGCTATGTTCGTTGCCGCCTTGATGACGATAACAGACATTGCCCCCGTAAGGGTCTGTGTCCGCATATAGGCAGGCGTCGTATCCGTCCGACTCGCCAAACATGATTGTCCAAGTGGGATGCGGGATGTTTTTCAGGGACATGATCGTCGTGAAATCACTGGCATTAATCATGTTATTCTGTGCGTAGGTGAGACATCCAGTGTAGCCGCCGTCGGGGCTTGAGGGGCAAATGAAAACCAGGTTCGTTTGGATGGTTGTCTTGAACTTACGTCCCACGTATGGCTGAAGGGCCATATACCAGACCGTATCGTAATTAAGCGAAGCGCCGACATCGGGCGGATAACCAAGCGGCAACGCCTTGAGATCGTCCTCATAGTAGAACGTCGCAAAGATCAACTGTTTGAGATTGTTATTGCAAGAAGTCGCCTTGGCTTCCTCCTTGGCGAGAGACAGCGCCGGCAGCAACAAACTCGCCAGTATCGCGATAATGGCAATGACGACGAGAAGCTCGATCAAAGTGAAGGCCCGCGGTTGGCACATTTGCGCTTCCGCCAGCGGAACGCACATGGGCTTGGCTTTTTTGGTGTGGCTGCACATAGACCCTTCAACCTGTTCTTATATTCGATTTCTCCAAGAAAGCCAGCAGGAAAGTCTGTCAGACTAACAGCTAGATATCCAAAAACGCCGGTGGTGCCGCCTTTCCCTTGACTTACCACTAATGCGTGGTAATGTAATCGTGCGTGGTAATCACGCATTTGTTCTTTGACATGGGATACTGTCGGACACGAGCCCAGCGGCAAAATTTGCCGATTGTGAGAGCGGCTGGTTGCGCTCAGTCGCACTAAATCAAACCTAATCAAGGTAAGTGGGCGTTCTTCGGCTCTGCGGCTTTGCGACGTGGCGTCTTGGCGTTAAAAATGATTGGCGGCCACAGGTATTGTCCCGGAGTTATAAACGCAAACGCCCAAAGACGCAAAGAAAACGCTCCATCCGAGCCGAAATTCCACTTAAAAACACGCATCGGGGCTATGAAGTTTTCCGAGGTAAACTTGCGCTAAATTGCGCTAAATTGCGCTTGCGAAAAAATGAGGGACGGCCGAAGGCCACACGCCGGGGGCCCGCTTTTCCTTCCACAGGCGGCTGGTTTCGTGATAGTGTTTGCCGCGCGAATGCGCCCGTAGCTCAGTTGGATAGAGCAACTGCCTTCTAAGCAGTGGGTCGTGAGTTCGATTCTCGCCGGGCGCGCCATTTATAATCAACATCTTACAAAGTACTGGCAAAGCCCGTAAAATCACGATGAAATAACAAAATGACCCTTCACAAACAGGTTTTCTTTTGCTGCCTGCTGGCCGTTCAAACTGGCTTCGGACATGATATTAAAATTCTCGTCAACCACGTTGGCTATGAGCAGGAAGGACCCAAACGCGCCGTGATCCTCGGCAACGCAGGCGACGAAGTCGCTGATTTCAAGGTTGCTGATTATTCGACGGGAAGCAACGTCATGTCCGGTTCCACCATCAACATCGGTCCTGTCGATCAGTGGAAGGATTGGCATTTTTGGACCGCGGACTTCAGCTCGATCAGAATTGAAGGGATCTATGTTATCGAATGCGCCACCAGCCGGGGCAAAGTGCGTTCGTTTCCGTTCCAGATTCAGCGCGATCTTTTGGAAAAAAACACGCTGTCGAGTGTCATTTATTATTTTAAAGGCCAGCGCTGTTCGGGTTTGCTGGACAAGGCCGACAGGCATTCGAAGTTTGAAGATTCCACCGAATCCATGGATGTTCACGGCGGCTGGTACGATGCCACGGGCGATTATGGAAAACATATCGGCGGGCTTTCGTTTTCCACCTACTTCAACATGCAACCCACCCCCGTCGCGGCCTGGAGTCTTTTCAAAACTTACCAGGAGCTTGACCGGCGCGGAGATGCAAGTTTCAGGCAGTTCAAAAGACGTCTGCTTGATGGAGCGATGTACGGCGCCGATTTCCTGGTGCGAATGAAAAGTCCCTCCGGTTCGTTCTACCGAACGGTGGATGCTCCCGGGCCGGAAAAACGCCCCGAGGACCGGCGCATTGGAAAAGAAGGAGTAGGCTTTGCCATCAAAACAGTGGAAACGAAAAAGAACTTTTCCATTGGAAATACCAACAAGATCGCCGGCAAATTCCCTTACGAGGTTGGTTGGCGCTCGGGCGGGGGTATGGCCATTGCGGCGCTCGCGATGGCCAGCGCTTTTCCCGTCTCCGGGGATTTTTCAAACGCCGCTTATCTCAAGGCTGCCGAAGATGCTTTTGCGTTCCTGGAGGAGAACAATCTCGCCTTTGACAGCGATGGAAAGGAGAACATTCTGGATAATTACTGTGCCTTGATCGCAGCCGTGGAACTTTTCAAAGCGACCAAGGGTGCGCCATACAGGGCTGCCGCGGACCGCCAAGCCATTATCCTCATGGGCCGGCTCGCCCAAAGCGGAAGCTACTCCAACTACTGGCTTGCCGATGACGGAGACCGCCCATTCTTTCACGCCGCCGATGCGGGAATGCCCGTCATCGCCTTGCTTGGTTATTCTGAGATCGCCGACGAAGCAAAGCGCCCGAAAATTTTGGAGACGGTCAGAAAATCGCTGGAGTTTGAACTTGCCGTCACCCGAGAAGTGGCCAATCCCTTTGGCTACGCGCGCCAACTCGTTCAAAGCACCAACGGGCTTCGTCGAACCGCATTCTTCTTCCCGCATGATACGGAAACTGCTCCGTGGTGGCAGGGCGAAAATGCGCGTTTGGCTTCCATGTCCGCTGCCGCGCGCATGGCGGGGAGATATTTCAAGGATGACCCGGGATTCTACAACCAGCTCCAGGCGTATGCCTGGAATCAATTGAACTGGATTTTGGGTTTGAATCCTTATGATTGTTGTATGTTGCAGGGTTCGGGCAGGAATAATATTTCTTATATGTTTTTCGAGTCGTACGAATACAACAATGCGCCCGGCGGCATTTGCAATGGCATCACCAGCGGCCGCGCCAACCCGGATGATATCGATTTCAATGTTGGGTTTGCCGTCACTGGCAAAGATGAAGACTGGCGCTGGAGCGAACAGTGGCTCCCTCACGCCGCGTGGTTTTTATACGCGATTTCAATTCGAGACTAAACTAAATCCATTTCTCGGCTTCATGGCACATGTTCGCCCCAGCGGCGACTCAAAGGCTGTTCGTGCTCCAAATGGACGATGCGGCCAGAAGATCGCCGCGCGCCCGACTGCGATCTTGAACCAGGCGAACACTAGGGCTTACGCTGCCCATCCATGAACAATGGCCTTGCGAATGTTTCGCTTCAGAAGTTGAATCGCGCATGAGAAATCCCGCCTTGGCCATGCGATCAGTCCGGCCAATTTTCCTGGTTTGGGCGGGGCTGATTTGCGCCTGGCGTCTTTTTGCCGGGACCGAAATCAATCCTCCTGTTCTTTGGTCCGGCTTCAACTGTGATTTTTCTTTGAGCGAAGTCAGCGACAGGACGGCGCAACTGGTCATCTCTCCACTTGATGACCAGGGACAGCCCCGCCCGCTCCCACCGAGCGCCGCGTTTGTGTCCTTTCCCATCACGGAAAAATTCCGCAGCCGCGAAATCGTTGGCGAGAAGGAGGTCCAAGTGGCCAAGATGCGCTTCATCATCAAGGCGCAGCCGTTGACGATTTCCGTCCATCGCGCCGATGGCAGCTTGCTCCAGGAATTGGTTTTGGAAGATGTCACTTCTGGCGCGGTGAGTTTTCATATTGACGCTCCGGTGTATGGTTTGGGCGAAGGCGAACATCAATTTGACCGTCGCGGCGCCAATTACCAGATGATCAACGGGCAGCACGGCTGGCCCGGCCTGCTCGCCACCCATGGCGCCACCATTCCCGTGCCTTTTTTGATTGGCGCCGATGGTTGGTCCATGTTTGTGCGCTGCCCTTGGGGACAATTTGATTTGCGCGGCCAACACGGTCTTTTTGTCCCGCAGCGGGAGGCCCTCGGTCGCCAGCCGCTGACCATCTACATATCAGAATTAGCCGAGCCGGCCGACGCCCTCGGCGAATACGTCCGATTGACCGGCCATCCCGTCATGCCCGCCAAATGGGTCCTGGGCTACATGCAATCCCACCGCACGCTCTTCGGTCCGGAAGATGCCCTGCAAATTGCGCAAAAATTCCGCGATGACAAGTTGCCGTGCGACGCCCTGATTTACCTTGGTACTGGCTATTGTCCGTTGGGCTGGAATCTAGGCCACGGCTCGCTGGAGTTTAACCCCGATTCCTTCCCCCATCCCGCCGAACAAATCAAGGCCCTGCACGATTTGAATTTCAAAGTTGTGCTGCACATCAACGCCGCGCCTCGCAATCTATTCGGCTCCTCCATGACGGGGGAATCCACCAGTCCCTTCTACATCGGCAATTATTGGAAGCGGCATCTTCCTGACATGGCCCTGGGCGTGGACGGGTGGTGGCCCGATGATGGCGACGAATTGCCGATTGAAGCCCGCCTGGCCCGGCATCTGTGCTACTACGAAGGGCCGTTGCAAGCCCGTCCCAACGTGCGCCCTTGGAGTCTCAACCGCAACGGCTATGCCGGCGCCTCCCGTTACGGCGGCTGGATTTGGTCCGGCGACACGCAATCCCGCTGGGCCACTCTTGCGGCGCATGTGCCAGTGGGCCTCAACAGTTCGTTGAGTTTGACCCCGTTTTGGGGATCGGACATCGGCGGATTCGTGCCCACGCGCGAGTTGACCGGCGAACTTTACGCGCGCTGGTTCGAGTTTGCTGCTTTCAACCCCTTGTTCCGTTCGCACGGGCGGACCTGGCATCTTCGCCTGCCATGGGGATGGAACACCGGCGACATGGGGCCAATTGAAGATCGCGACGTGGTGGACCGTAGCGAATTGCATAACGATAAAATCGAAGCCATCTGCCGGCAATACATGGAGTTGCGATACCGCTTGCTTCCTTACAATTACACGTTGATGCGAGAGTCGTGCGATCTGGGCCTTCCCGCCATGCGGGCGCTCTGGCTGCATTACTCCAAAGACGCCGAGGCCGCCAAGCTGGGTGATGAATACCTATGGGGCCGCGATCTGCTGATTGCCCCAGTCGTGGAAAAAGGCGCCACGAACCGGCATCTTTATCTTCCTGCTGGGACATGGCACGATTGGTGGACCGGAGAAAAAATCCAAGGCGGACAATGGGTGGATCGGCCTGTGGATTTGGCCACCATGCCGATTTACGCCCGCGCCGGCGCCATAATTCCTCTCGATCCGGTGCGTCAATATACTGCCCAACTAGTGGCTGCCCCGACCACCCTCCGTGTCCATCTGTGGCGGGTTTAATTAAACCCTTTGTTTATTAGGGTTTGCTCGCACGATGGACGGCCACTGTCAGCAAAAGTGTCAGTCATCGGGCGGATGGTAAAACAATTCGCCAAAACTGGCTAGAACTTGCTGAAACTTTGCCACCACTGGCGTTCACAAACGCCGTTGAAACGGGACTGGTATCTCGAAACAGAGAAAGCCAGTTATGAAAACAAAATTCACGATGTTCCGGCGCGGCGCAATGTTCTATATGCAGGACAGCGCGAC
>Ga0182024_10005421_pt1 | contig 28632 bp, 30 predicted proteins | sample P32metaG_FD_120480 | JGI IMG/M metagenome (GOLD analysis project Ga0182024, IMG submission 120480) | Permafrost microbial communities from Stordalen Mire, Sweden - P3-2 metaG (Illumina Assembly) | ecosystem: Environmental > Terrestrial > Soil > Wetlands > Permafrost | place: Sweden: Stordalen...
GGACTTGAAGAGTTCCGAGAAGTAACGCGGTTAGAACACGTACTTCATCGCGAACTGCAGCACTCGCGCCGGCGCGGTCGCCTGGCCGGGCGGAGTGGCATCGGTGGTGATCAACCCGAAGGTGCTTGCGGCAGATTCCGTCAAGTTGGGATTGCCCGGCCGGAAGCTGTTGATCACGTTATGTTGTGGGGATGCGGGCCGGCAGCCGAGTCACCGACCGTTTACTTAGCGCCCGCGGGCTCTAAACCAGTTGCCTTGATCGCGGCGAAGGCGGCAGGCGAGGCAAGCCAATGAATGAGCGCGCTGGCAGCTTCCGGATGCTTGGATGTTGTGGGCACCCCGGCGGCGAACATCGTGACTCTTTGGGCGCCGGGCGGCAGCTCCCCCACGATGTCGATGCCTTTCACCGGACGCAGCTCGCTGATCTGTTGGAAACCGATCTCGACCTCTCCGTTCGCCACCGCTCCGCCTACCGGATCGGCCTCGATTTTTCTCGATTTGTCTTTAATCTGGCCGGCGATGCCGAGCTTTGGAAATAATTCGGTGGACAGATAAACGCCGCTCGCGCTATCGGAATATCCAATCGATCGCGCGGCCAGCAAAGTGTGCTTGAGCGCGTCAACGGTGCTGATGTCGGGCCGGGGCGCTCCGGCCTTGACGGCCATACCGATCTTAGACTGAACCAGATCGACGCGGCTATCGGCCCGCACCTTGCCCTGCTTGATCAGATCGGCCAGCGCAGGAGCGGCCATGATGACGACGTCGATCGCCTCGCCACGTTCGAGGCGCAGGGGGATGGCGTTATGGGTCGTTCCCATAGAAGGACCAAACTCGGTCAGAAGTTTGTTGTGCGTCGCGCTTTCATATTCGGGAACCAATTTGAAATAGGCCGCCGTGAACGCGCCGGAAGTCACTACGGTCAGGTGGCCTGCATCGCCTGCCGCAGCCGCCAGGAGCGTGCAAGCCAGAGCCAGAGCCGCAGTCCGAGCGATCCGATTGGGAACGGCGATTTTCTTCATACGCCGACTCCCTTAGCCTTCAGGCCTGCCAGGATCTTTTCTCGCGTGATGGCGTGCTCCCGGATGCGCACGCCGGTTGCGTTATAGAGAGCGTTCGAGATTGCGCCGGGCACCGATCCGATACCAGTCTCGCTGAAGCTCTTGATCCCGTAAAACCAGCGCGGCTCCAGACTATCGATAAATATATTGGTTTGGTCTTCGGGCACGTCCATGATGGTTGGCAGCCGGTAGGACAAATATCCGACGCTGTAGTGGCGCATGCCGGGAAATTCGCGATCCCACGGAATGGGATCGGTGGTCATTTGCGTTGCTTCGACGAGCGACCCGTGCTGATCGGCCTCTGCGACCAGTGGATTGACGACCAGTCCTGTGTCATGGCAGTAGACCGATCTAACGACGCGCCAGGCACCGGTCCAGGTGTCCACTTCCACTTCCACGAAACAGGCCGCGACGCCCTTGGTCATCGCTCGTCCTTGATTGCGAGGCACACCGCGACCGGTCGCTTTGAGGACGCCGCCATTGGCTTTTGCCAGCGCCGCGAACGTGGTCTTCTTTTTGGGATCGTCGGTGGAGGAAATGGTGCCGTCTTTGATCTCGAGTTTTTGGACGCCGGTATTCAAAGCCGTAGCCGCGCGCTGGAGCAGATCGTGCCTGAGCTTGTCGGCCGCGCTGAAGACGGCGGCGCCTTGTAAAGTGATGGTTCTGCCGCCATACCACGTATTACTCGGAGGCGTAATATCTGAGTCCCCCCATAACACGCGAACGTGATCGCGCGTCGTGAATCCCAGGATCTCGGACACGACGTGAGCCAGCGCTGTGTCGTGGTTGGTCCCGCTATCGGGAAGGGCGTTCTTCATGATCACTAGCCCGGCGGCGTTCACTTCGAGTTCAGCGCCGAAGGTACCTAGAACGTCATCGCCGGCTTGAACCGTCTTCTGGAAACCGACCTCGCCGTCGTGATAACCCATGATTCCGCAATGATGCTGGGACATTCCGAGGCCGATGCCGCGTTTGATCCGGCCGGGTGCGCCGCCGGGAACTGAGTTTCGTTTGTCCCAGCCAATGGTCTTGGCGCCTTCCTCCAGCACCTCGACGGATGCGAATGAATCGTAGGTGAGCGCGCCGTTCTCGAGCTCGAACCTTCGCCCGAGATCTTGGGCGTGCCAGTCGCGCGCAGGCGAGAGCTTGGTGCCGGGCTTAGAAATGTGCAAGAGGCGGAACTTGAGCGGGTCCATCGCGACGGCCTCAGCCATCTCGTCCATCATGTTTTCCCAGGCCCACTTGATCTCCTGCTGCGTGTAGCTTCGAACTGGATTGGTGTTCAGCGCATTGGTCCGGTAGGCGTACCAGATGGATTTCCAGTGCGGCACGCCGGAGGTGTAAAGCTCGGTGTTGTTTTTCGACACCTCGGTGGAGGCGTGGCCGGAACCATTTTGCGGGCCTGCGTTGATATGAATTTCGTGCAGCAGCGCGACGATTTGCCCATCCTTTTTCGCGCCCACCTTAAATTTCGTGATGGTCTCCGGCTTAATGCTGATGTAGGAAAATTCCTGCTCCTTGGTCAGCATGATCTTGACGGGCCGGCCAGCCATCTTGGCTATATACGCGATGAACGGCTGCATCCGTGAGGCCGCCATGATGGACCCGAACGTACAGCCATTCCATTTGTTGATGTATCGAATATTGGCCGCGTCTATTTTCAAGGCTCGGGCGATATCGGCGCGCTGCGGATAGATGCCTTGACCGTGGCCCCAGAACGTCAGTTTGTCGCCGTCCCATTTGGCGACGCAGCTGACAGGCTGCATGGGAACAGCGGTTGCGCCGGCGAAAGAATAGGTGAACTCCTTAATCACGTCGGCTTCTTGAAACCCCTGGTCGACATCGCCGTGCTTGGCCACCCAGGTGGCGTTGGGATCGTAGTGCGGGTCGCGCTCCGCCGACAGCATGAGATTCTTCTTGCCGCGGCGCATGCCGAGGTCAGGCGCATCGGGCGACATCACTTGCGCAAGTGTAGAAGCGAACGGAAGAACCTCGTAGTCCACCTCAATCGCTTCCACGGCGTCTTCGGCCTGGTCTTCTGTGTCGGCAGCAACGAGCGCAACCAAGTCGCCTTGGAAATTGAGCTCCTGCGGCAACGGGTAACTGGCGGGGGCGTTTTTGTAAGTGAGTATGTAGGCGACGCCGGGCATCCGCTCGGCTTTGGAGGTATTCAGGCTCTTGATTTTGGCGTGAGGATGGGGACAGGTGAGCGGCTTTGCATAAAGCAGATTCGGCACCAGCACGCGCGAGGCATACTCGGCCTTACCGGTGAATCGCGGGATGGCGACCTCAGGCATCGGCGGCATCGGCTTTCCCACCACGTTGAGATTCTGCGGAGGGTAACCCTGCCATTTCTTGGTGACGATTTTCTCGTCCCCTTCTACGAGCGTGTCGCCCGCGTGATGGCCGCCGCCGGTGGAGAAATCCCGCACCATGGGCTGCTTGATCTGAATGATGTTTTCGGGCTTCGGTTCGATCTTTTCTTTGCTCATACGATCTCCGCCTCCCCGCGCAGGACCTTACCGGTATCCACCACTGTGCGGATAATCGCCGAATAAGCCGAGCAGCGGCAGATGTGCCCTGCTAACGCCTTCTTTACGTCGTCCCTGGTGGGGTTGTTGTTCTTGTCTAAAAGCGCCTTGGCGGTCACCGACCAACCCGCGGTGCAGAAACCACAGTCGGCGGCCATGTACATGTAGCCGATTTTCTGCAGCGGGTGCAGGTGGTTCTCGTCGCCGAGTCCTTCGATGGTGAAGATCTTCTTGCCGGCGGCCTCAGTGGCTAGCGTGTGGCAGGAGTAGAACGGTGTTCCATCGATCAGTACGCTGCAGGCTCCACAACTGGCGCGGTTGCAGCTGCGGGTGGTGCCGGTGAGACCCAGCTTGATGGCGACGACCTCCCAGAGCGTGGTTCGCGCTTCGTATTCGGCGACGAGCGGCTTCCCATTAATGATGAACGTAGCCTTCTCTTTCGTCATGGGAGCGGGAAGGGTGGACGCGGCCGCGGCGGTAAAAACGACTCCGCCACCCAGCGTCGTGAGGGCAACACCAGATCCAGCAGCCTTGAGGAAATTCCTGCGCGAATAGTGCATCTCGATGCTCCTTGCCGGGCGCCGTATCGAACTTCACGGCTTCCGTATTGGGCGGCCTGCCAAATCATATCGCAATTGCGACAAAGTTGGCGGTTCTGCGGGCGGCTAGCGGTTAGGGCGACCTAATCGAGCTCCGCCAGCTTCTCATCCAGATGTTTTAATGCCTCAGACAGAGTCTGGCGATAGCGCGGATTTTGCGTGGCTTCCAGATCGTGCAACACGCGGGTGCGCGACAGCAGCAAGGACTCGCGGCGGCGGCTTTTCTCGGCTTCGGCGGGATCCATTGGCCGGTGGTGCGCATCACGACGGTTGGACTGCGCTTCTTCGATTTGCGACTCAATCGATTTGCTCTCCCAACCTCGCGCCATACTTTCAGTTTGTCATAAACATGGCGCCTCGGCCCGGCGATTCCAGCCAGCTTCAGACGGGCGCAGTGATTCACCTCAACCCGGAACTCGATCCTCGACCAGCGGCTCAACAGATCGGCCGATCCCAGATTCCGGTCGAGCGTCGCGGCGATCGTCTTGACAGCCCCGTCCACCATTCCGTAGCCGTAGCGATGTTCGAGATCGTCCCGGTTGTCCAATCCGATTCGCAACCACCCGAACGGTTCGAGCGCCCGGATGCCCTCGCGGTCCACCATGCAGATCCCTGCGTCCACTTGATCCAGCAGCGCTTTATGAAGCGCGGCATCGCGCAGCGCTTGGTCGACAATCGCCAGGCGCAGATTCGGTGGTGATGAGGACATGCCACTCCTTCGAGTTCTTTCATCGGCCCGAATGGCAAGGCTAAGAGTCCCGCGGTTTCGGTGGCCTTTGGTGTCTACCCTAGCTGATTGGTAGACTTGAGGTTGATCCCAGCATGAGGACCATCTCCAAGCGCACGCAATATCGTCTGCGTGCCGTTCTAGCCCTAGGCCGAAAATATGGCGACGGACCCGAGTGCCACGACGTCGAGATATGAAGAGGCTCGGCCCAGCGACGATCCGGGTCCCCAAGCCGCCCCGGCCACAACCATAAAAACTACCTTACGCATGTACACGCATTTTCTAACTACCATCACGGCCCTCGCTCTGGCGAGCACGCTCTTCGCCGCTCCGCAATCGACGCCTGCTCCCCGGCCTTTGCCGCGCACCGCCGACGGAAAGCCAAACTTCCAAGGGATCTGGCAGGCCTCCAGCACCGCCGCGGCCGACCTTCAGGATCACGCCGCCCGATTCAACATGCTGGCCGGCCGGTCCGTCGTCGCCAGCGGCCAAATCCCCTATCAGCCCTGGGCCGCCGAGAAAAAAGCCGCGAATTTTAAAAATCGCGCCCAGGCCGATCCGCTCTCCAGCTGCTACATGGCGGGCGTCCCTCGCATGATGTATCTCGATTTCCCGTTTCAGATCTTCCAAACACCGAGCGCCATCGCCCTCACCTTCGAGTGGTCGCTGGTCTATCGCCTCATCCACACCGACGCCACTCCGCACCCCAAAGATTACGAAGCCTGGATGGGCGATTCGCGCGGCAGCTGGGACGGCGACACGCTAGTAGTCGACGTGCGCAACAACAATGACAAAACCTGGTTCGACATGGCCGGCGACTTCCACAGCGACGCCCTCCACGTGGTCGAGCGCTACCGCATGACCGACCCCGACACCATCCAGTACGAAGCCACCATCGAGGATTCCAAAGTCTTCACCCAGCCCTGGACCATCCGGCTCCCTCTGCGCCGCCGTACCGATCGCGATCGCCTCTTCGAGTACGTCTGCCAGGCTGAAAAAGAAGAAGTCAATGGCGATTTCACGCGTGAGCCGCGAACCTGGTATCCAGGCGACGGAACCACGCCTCCCGCCATGACCGTGCCCGCCGCTCGCCATGCGCCCGCAACTCCGACCCCGACCGCCGCCAATATCCGCCGCACCCCCGACGGGAAACCCGACTTCCAGGGCTTCTATGAACCCGATGCCGGCGGCGCCAACTACGGCCTCGAAAAACGCCCACTCACGCCCAAAGCCCTCATGCCACCGGGCCGCGGCGTCATCATCGATCCGCCCGATGGCATCCTTCCCATGCAGCCCTGGGCCATCCAGGAACGAACCGACCGCCAACGGCCCGAGCGCGGCTACGACGATCCCACGGCCCACTGTTTCCCCGCCGGCGTTCCGCGCTCCATGTATGTCCCAACGTCGTTTGAGATCGTTCAAACACCCGATTACATCGTCGTCCTGCACGAGCGCGTGTCCTGGCGCATCATCGCATTGAACGGGCGCCCTCATCTTCCCGACCCGATCCGTTTATGGCAGGGCGATTCCGTCGGTCACTGGGAGGGCGACACCCTGGTGGTCGACACCACCAACTTGAACGGCAAGACCTGGCTCAACGAAGGCAGCGAAATCGTGAGCTACGCCGAGCATGTGGTGGAACGCTTCACCCCAACCGGCCCCAACAAGGTCAACTACGAGGCGACCATTACCGACCCGGTCGTCTACACGCGCCCCTGGACCATCGCGCTTTCCTTCAACCGCGAACCGAAATTCGAGCTGACCGAAGCCGCCTGTCACGAGGAAGACAACGACCTCCCGCACCTGAAAGCCATCAGGGACGCCGCCCGGAAGAAGTAAGCGCGTCCGTTCACTCCCTGGCCAATTCTGCGATCTTGGCCGCAATCGCTGTTCGGACTTCCGCCGTCTCGATCTTTTTGAACTTTTCCAGCGCAGAATTCCCACGCTCCGCGTCGGTCAGATCGTACAATCCAGCAAGAGCGACTTTACGATCCTGTTCTCCAGGCAGAAGTTTCTGAACCGCCGCCACAAGTATCTCTCGCACTCGGCGTTCAATTTCGACGTAATTGTCAGACAGCCATTGCCGTTCCTTGTCGCCTAATCCGCTGCCGTGCACTATCCGGGAACGAATTCCGTAAAATCTCTTGATAAATCTGGTGATTACTTCCGCTTGTGCAGGATCGTCCGGTACGATCAGTGCGGCGGCACGACGGCTTATACGTTGTGTGTTGTAGTCCGTCTCTGGCACAAGCGCTGCTTCGAGTGCCGTGGCGTAGTCTACGATCCTATCCACATCGTCCGACTTGAGATCAAATCGCTTGGCTCCGCCGGTTAAAAAGAATCGTCTTGCTGCGGCGAACCAAGCGGAACTCCATGACTGGCTTTGTCGAACGGTGTCGGCAAAGGCCCCCCACAACGCACAGTCCTCCGACTTAGCCTCAAATCGCTGGGCCGCGTAACTATTAAGGTCGTTCATGACTCGATCTGGAGCCTGAAGACTCCTCTTGCCGCTCGGTTGAACGACCGCCTGTTTGATGAACGCTATGTCACCAGCCTTGTAAAGCCGAAGGAGAAGCAGAATATCTTCGATGTCGTTCGGAATGCCGCCAACTGCAGAACCAAGAGGACCGGGCGGTAACTCTGCGTAGGACTTCTCGAAGATCCAATCGTACTCGTTTACATCTTGGGATGAGAAAACTTCTTTAAGCTCCTCGGATTGAAGACCAGCTCGATTGATTGTGAACTCGCCAAAGTCAAGGCATTCCGCGCCTGGTTCAATGTTGCGGACCAAGACCAGCGCCTTGAACATTAGAGCAGGGCAGATTCCTGAAGTTTAGATAATACAGCTTCCGTTATCGGCGACGCGGTTGCTTCGAGCGAAGCAAATACGCTCTCGAGGAGATCGACATCATCCCCGTAGCGAATCGCACCTTCATCCCGCGGATTGTCATTGACAATCCTGCTGCAACGCCACTAATGCATCCTCGACACTTTCGTAGTGGCCAGTCCAACCACTCTGTGTATTGTCGCCGTTGATTCGCATGATGCGCCAGTCATTCCCATTCGGTGCCCCGAAATTCGCAAGTCTCGCCGTCTTACCATTGGGCAGACCGCCGACCCGGTAGACGATGACCTGACCACCCTGATAAACTGGGCCGTCGCGAAACCACATATCTTCGTGCAGCGTGAACGTCTGCATGGGTCCGTCCTCTATAATTCATTGTAGCGAAAACCGAGATTCACACCCCCACCCGCCGGCAAGAAGTAGGGCGCTACGCTTCTGCCTGAGCCGCCGGCCACAGTCCCCGACGTCAAGACGATCCACGCGGAATGATCACTCTTTCTTCAGTGATGAAATCGATTTCACCGCCAATGAATGTTGCGCCGTCATCCCGAAGACGTTTGGTGGCGGTAGACGACTGGTACAGGTCGATCGCGGCTTGGTCCTTGAACCATAACTCGGCGATGCCATCGATCGCGACGTTCAGCCCAGCCACATCTTTTCGCGTCGACGACGACTTGACGATCGTCAGCGTGTAACGGCTTATGCCCGGGCACGCGTATGCGAGCGGTGCGTGGACCTCTACCCAATGCTTCACAAATTCCTCATGGGTGGTCCCCGGTTTGCGCGATAACAGCGACGTCCGCTTGATCATCGGGCTCGCGCCCCAAGCGGTTTCCCTCGCCGATGCATATGCCGTTAAGCCTGCCAATCCTGCCAGAGCACGGCGTCGAGAACTACCTTTCACGGCTTTCGCTGAGGACATCGGAAACTCCATCGCCTGATTTTATCCTAAGTGTGCCGAATAGCCAGTAACACTGGAGTGAACCCCAAAAGTGAGACATCGAGTTAAGGGAACAAATACATTGAATGGAGTGAGGAATGGATTTGTCCCGAGCTATATACAGTCGCGATCTGAAGATCGCCGCCATGCGCGCCTTGGATGCCGGCTCTGGCACCGGTGAAATCGCGCGGAAATATCAACTGAGCCCGAAACTGCTGGAACGCTGGCGCGGAGAGTGGCGCGCCAAAGGGGAATCGGCTTTCCCGGGAATCGGGCGTCGAGGAGCTGACCTGCCGGCCCTCGACGATGCCCGCCGTGTGGCCGAACTGGAGCGCAAGATTGGCCAGCTGACGATGGAGAACGATTTCTTAAAAAAAGCGTTACAGCATTTAAGGACTCATCACCCGCTGGCCGTCGTCAGTGGCGCGGATGCCTGTTTGGAGAAATCCAGCAAGCCGCGGCGAAAGGCCAAGCCGTGAACGCGCTATGCCAGATGACGGGCCTGAGCCGGGCTGGTTTCTATCGCTGGCGCGTGCCGCGCCTAGCCGCGCCAGTCGAGATGGAGATACGCGACCAGATGCAGAAGGTGGCGTTGGAATCACCGGCTTATGGCTACCGCAGAATCACAGCCGAACTGCAGCAGTGTGGCTTCGCAGTCAACCACAAACGCGTGTTGCGCATGATGCGTGAAGACAATCTGCTCTGTGTTCGGCGCCGCGCTTTTGTTGTCACCACCGACTCGCGTCACAACCTGCCGGTCTACCCGAACCTGGCACGAGAGATAAAACCCACGGCGATCAACCAGCTTTGGATCGCCGACATCACCTACATTCGCTTGCGTGCCGAGTTCGTGTATTTGGCCGTAGTGCTGGACGCATACTCGCGGCGCGTGATCGGCTGGGCGCTGGGACGAACGTTGGAGGCCAGCCTGGCCGTTGCCGCGTTGCGCATGGCGCTGATGGAACGCAAACCGCCGTCGGGTTGGGTGCATCACTCCGATCGCGGCGTGCAGTACGCTTCGTTGGACTACACGGAAATGCTCAAGCAGCACCAGGCAACCATCAGTATGAGTCGCAAGGGCAACCCGTACGACAACGCGGCCTGTGAATCCTTCATGAAGACGCTGAAATACGAAGAGGTCTACCGCAACGAATACCGCGACTTCGACGAAGCCCGTGTCAGCATCGTCGAGTTCCTGGAGCGCGTCTATAATCGGAAACGACTTCATTCGGCTCTTGGATATGTTCCGCCAGCCGAGTTTGAAAACGGCGCGATGCAATGAAACAAGACTGCACGCTATCCAACGGGGGCTCTGCCCCTGCGACCCTGGGATTTAACGCAGTTGCGCCAGAATGGTTGTCTTACACGGCGGCTGACGCCGCCCCGGCCATTCCGGCCACTGAGTCGACGCTCAGGTCGCATCCCTGCGTTGCCCTATCCTCCGCTCAGATGCTTCCAGAGTGGATCAACTTCAACCTCGCCCACAATGCTTTTGCATCCAACGGCGATAACCCCCTTAGCTTCGTGCCTCATGCCGTGGGTTCACTTCACACCTCTCACCCACCTCCATCCCCTTCCCCTCCAACCACCTGCCCCACTCCCACCCGCCATCCGCGCCCGCCTCCCTTATCCTCAAATCGGAAACCCGACTCGTATGCCAACCACACCAGCCCGCTTCGCGTCCGCCGGCACCCTTGTCATCCACGCCGAATCCGATGCATGTTTGCAAAAACAAAAATTACCAAACGAACCCAAGCCCGCCACAGAAAAGCTCGCCTTCAGCGGCATCCGGCCGCCAGCGCAACCGCCCCTCCGGATGGGGCGCCGGGTTAATCCGGCGAACCGGTGATATTCTCCTTGGGCGAGGCCAGCGGGAAGGAATCGAACAAGCTAATATTTGGGAGCATGGTTCCTGAACCCTGGCTGCGCGGCCCTCTGCCCGGTGTAAGCCCGCTCACTGCGCCGATTCTGTTCGCCTTTGAACAAGCGCGCGAGGACCTGGCAACCTACACCGAGGGCCTCACCGTCGAGCAGATATGGGCCGAACCGTTGGGTCTCGGATCGGTCGGCTTCCATCTGCGGCATATCGCCGGCAGCACCGACCGGCTTGTCACGTATCTGGAAGGAAAGCAGCTTTCCCAAAGCCAGATGGCCGCGCTCGAAACGGAGAAGCAGCCGGGAGCATCGCGAGAGAAGCTGCTGGCTGACGTGGAGTCGGCATTTCGAAAAAGCGAAGCAGTGGTGCGCGCACTCGACCCCACGACGCTCACCGAACGGCGGGAAGTTGGCAGGAAGCGCTTGCCGACCACGGTGATTGGGCTACTCACGCACATCGCGGAGCACACGCAGCGGCATGTGGGACAAGCCATCTATGCGGCGAAGCTGGCGCGAGGAGCATCCGGACAGCGGCCGCCGGTTTAAGCGAAGCGTGGCGTCACACGCTCAGGTACGCGCTCACTACTTGGTCGGTCAGTTCGCCGATGGCGCCGGCAGCGACGCGGCGGCCTTTGTCGAGAATACAGAACTCGCTCGCCACGCGCCGGGCGAACGGCAGCTTCTGCTCCACCAGCAGCATGGTGAGACCTTCCTCCTGGTTCAACTTCAGGAGAATGTCACCGATTTCGTGGACAATGTTGGGCTGAATGCCTTCGGTTGGTTCGTCGAGAATGAGCAGTCTCGGTTCGAGCACCAGGGCGCGTCCGATGGCGAGCTGCTGCTGCTGCCCGCCTGAAAGATCGCCGCCGCGCCGGTTCAGCATGCGCTTCAGTACGGGAAACAGTTCGAAGACACGGCTGGGAATGGAACGGGCGCCGTTCTTACGCACGCCCAGCCCGACACGCAAATTTTCCTCGACGGTCAACTGCGAGAAAATCTCACGCCCTTGCGGCACGTAACCGATGCCGAGCTTGGCCCGCTGCTCGGCGGGGCACTTGAGCAAATCGACGCCGTCGAAGGTGATGCCGCCGGAGCTGGATGGGTGCAGACCCATGACGCATTTCAGCAGCGTGGTTTTGCCCATGCCGTTGCGCCCCATCAGGCACATGCGCGAGCCGGCGGGGACCGCAAGATCCACGTCCCATAATGTATGGCTGCCTCCGTAGAACTGGTTGAGGGATTTGATGGCCAGCACGCTCACACTCCCAGATACACTTCGATGACGCGCGGGTCCTTCTGCACTTTGTCCATATCACCCTCGGCAATCACTTGTCCTTCATGCAAAACGGTGACGCGCCGGGCAATGGATCGGACGAAGGACATATCGTGCTCGACCACGACGATGGAGTGCTCGCCCTCTAAAGACAGCAGCAGCTGGGTGGTACGTTCGATCTCGTGCGGGGTCATGCCGGCCACCGGTTCGTCCACCAGGAGTAACTCCGGGTTCTGCATGAGCAGCATACCGATTTCGAGCCATTGCTTCTGGCCGTGCGAGAGGATTCTTCCCAGTGACCAGCGATGTTCCGAGAGGCCGATGATGTCCAGGACCTCGTCGATTCTGCGTTGTTGCGCGGACGTAATCCGGGCCCGTAGCGTCTTCAGGAACGAACGGGTGCCGGCTAGCGCCAGTTCCAGATTCTCGAAAACGGTCAACTGCTCGAAGACGGTAGGTTTTTGAAACTTGCGCCCGATACCGGCTGCTACGATCTCGGGCTCGGACAGCTGGAGCAGATCGTAATCGCCGCCGAACCAGGCCGTTCCTGAATCCGGGCGGGTTTTCCCGGTGATGACGTCCATCATGGTAGTCTTGCCGGCGCCGTTGGGGCCGATGATGCAGAGCAGTTCCCCCGGTTCGACGTACAGTGTGAGCTGGTTGAGCGCCTTAAAGCCGTCGAAGCTGACGGTTACATCCTCGAGATAGAGCCTCTTATTGCGAACGTTCATTTTTCAATGACTCGCTCGATCGGTGGAGCATTCGTGGCTGCTGCATCGGCTTGGTACTCGCCGCCGCCGCGGGGTTGCCTTTTGGCTGGACGCCGGGCCGGGATAAGTCCGATAATCCCGCGCGGCAGGAAGATCGTTACCAGCACGAACAGCGCGCCGAGCGCGTACAGCCACACTTCAGGGAAGGCACCGGTGAGATAGGTTTTCGCGTAGTTGACCAGCACCGCGCCCGCGATCGCGCCATAGAGCGTGCCTCGGCCTCCGACTGCCACCCAGATGACCACTTCGATGGAATTGATGGGCGCGAACTCACTGGGATTAATGATCCCGATTTGCGGCACGTACAGCGCACCGGCGATGCCGGCGATAATTCCCGAAAACACGAACAGCCAAAGCTTGAAGGATTCGACCGGGTAACCGAGAAAACGGGTCCGGCTCTCGGCATCGCGGATCGCGAGCACCACCCGGCCGGCTCTCGATTCCACAATCGCGCGGCAGGCGATGTAGCTGGCTGCGAGCATGGCGGCAGTGATCACTAGCAGCACGGCGTGAGTAAGGTCGGAATGCAGGTCGAAACCGAGGATGTCCTTGAAATCGGTGAATCCGTTGTTGCCGCCAAAGCCCATGTTGTTGCGGAAGAACGCGAGCATCAAGGCGTAGGTGAGCGCCTGGGTGATGATCGAAAAGTACACGCCGGTGACGCGGGACCGGAAGGCAAACCATCCGAAGACCAGAGCCAGCAGGGCCGGCACGAGCAGCATCATGAGGACCGCGAACAGAAAGTGGTTGAAGCCGTACCAGAACCAGGGCAGAGACTTATAGTTCAGAAACACCATGAAGTCGGGCAAGATGGGATTGCCGTAGACTCCGCGGGGGCCGATCTCCCGCATGAGGTACATGCCCATCGCGTAGCCGCCGAGCGCGAAGAAAGCCGCGTGTCCGAGGCTCAGGATGCCGCAATAGCCCCAGATCAGATCTACTGACAGCGCCAGCATCCCATAACACAAATACTTCCCGATCAGAGTGATCGCGAAGGCCGAGATGTGCAACGCAGAGGAGGAAGGGACAACCTGATTGAGGAATGACACGCCGATGGCCACGAGGGCAAGCACGGCCAGGAACCATTTTCCTCCGCGATCAAACCGCCCATCGCCGCCGCGAGCGACTAAGGTTGTCCGGTGCCAGAGACCAGGCACCTGCTTGTCGCCATTCACCGCTTATGCTCCTTCACTGCTTATCCTCACTTATCATCCACCGCACGTCCCTTTTGCGGAAACAGTCCGCGGGGCCGGATCTGAATGAAGAGGATCAGCGCGATGAGAACGAAAATCTTTGCCAGCACGGCGCCGGCGAAGGGCTCCAGCAGTTCGTTGACGGTCCCCATCGACATGCCGCCGATGAGGGATCCCCACAGGTTGCCGACGCCGCCAAAAACAACCACCAGAAAGGAATCGATGATATAGGATTGGCCCAGATTCGGACCGACATTGGTCAACTGGCTCAGCGCGACGCCCGCCACTCCAGCGATACCCGATCCGAGCCCGAACGTCATCGCATCCACCCATTCCGTTCGGATGCCCATCGCCTTGGCCATGGGCCGATTCTGCGAAACCGCGCGGATATCGAGACCAATCCGGGTGCGCTTCAAGATCAACAAGATCAGGGAGAAGACCAGCAGGGTGAAGATCACGATGTAGAGCCGGTTGTAGGTAATCGCGAGCGCATCGTTCAGCCGCAGCGAGCCGCTCATCCAGTCCGGCGTCACGACGGACCGGTTGTTGGCCGAAAAGATCGACCGAACGGCTTGCTGCAGGATGAGGCTGACGCCGAAGGTCGCGAGCAGCGTCTCAAGCGGCCTTCCATAAAGGAACTGGATGATCGTGCGCTCCATGACCACGCCCGTGAGTCCCGCAACGATGAATGCCACCGGAATCGCGACCAGGATCGAAATTCCGATATGCCCAGGCATCAAGAGCTGCACAGTATAAGTCGCGTAGGCTCCCAGCATCATCAACTCGCCGTGAGCCATGTTGATGACGCCCATGACACCAAAAGTAATAGCCAATCCGACGGCGATCAAAACGAGCACCGAGCCGAGGCTGAGGCCGAAAAACAGTGTTTCGATGCTGGAATAGAAGGTACGCCATCCGTCGATCGTGGCCACTGCGCCCGCAGCGGCGCGCCGCACCTTTTCGTCTTTTTCGACGAAGCTGCCGTCGGGAGACTTGTCGAGCAAGAGCGCCAGCCTGTTGCGGACGTCCTGGCTGACGCTGTCTTTCAGGGTGGCGATGGCGTCCAGTCGCGCGCCGCCGTCGGGGCCATCCAACGCAGCGAGCGCCAGGCCAGTGACGATTTCCTTCTTGACGGCGGAATTGGTTTCCTTGGGGAGACGTTCGCGCAGCAGCGCCACGGTAGGATCGTCCAGCGACCGCAACATTTCGCGCACGGCGTCCAACCGCACCGCAACGTCCGGGCTCGACAAGCCGAAGCGGGCGACGGTGATCCTCAAAACGCGCCGCAAAGCGTTGTTGGTGCCGATTTGAGTCAGGCTATCGGCAGAGGCGGAGCCGGCATTCTTCAAGGACAGCGGATCGATTAAATTGAGGGGAGTGGCGTCGGCCGATTTGACGATGAAGACTTTCTGATCGGCGTTGCGGAAATAGAGGCGGTCTTCCATGAGGGCCGTGAGCACCGCGCGCACGCTGGGATGACCGGTCTGGCTCAGCTTTTCGACGATGGCTTCTTTGCCGGAGTAGTCACCCTCGCGCAACTGGCCGAGCGTGGCCAGGAAACTGGCGTCCTGTGGAGATTGAGCGGGAAGAGAAAATATGGCCCACAGGGTGAGCAGCGGCACCAGTAGCCGCTGCCCGCCCGAGAGGAAAAGCTTCGTTATTTGTAATTCTGTCCTGAACACTTTTTAGTGACTTTATTATAGTTCCCGCACTTCAACGTTACCCAATCGGCTTCGATGTCCTTGCTGCCGGGCAGGTAGTCGGACCAGGCATCGCCGGGCACTTCGCCTGCGGACTTCCAAACCACGTTAAACTGGCCGTCGGCTTTCACCTCGCCGATGTAGACCGGCTTGGTGATGTGATGATTCGGCAAAACTTTGGCGACGCCACCGGTGAGGTTAGGAGTTTCGAGGCCGGGGAGCGCCGCGATTACCTTCTCGTGGTCAGTCGAACCGACCTTCTGCACTGCCTTCACCCACAGATTGAAGCCGATGTAGGTCGCCTCCATCGGGTCGTTGGTGGTGCGCTTGGGGTTCTTGATGAACGCGTGCCACTGCTGGATAAAAGCTTTGTTGGCCGGCGTGTTGATACTTTCAAAGTAGTTCCAGGCCGCCAGCTCGCCAACCAGCGGCTTGGTGTCGAGGCCCGATAGCTCTTCTTCACCGACCGAGAAGGCGACCACCGGAATATCCTCGGCGGAAATCTTCTGGTTGCCAAGCTCTTTGTAGAAGGGCACGTTGGCATCGCCATTGATGGTGGAGACGACCGCAGTCTTCTTGCCGGCCGAGCCGAACTTCTTGATGGCGGCCACGCGGCTCTGCCAGTCCGAGTAGCCGAAGGGCGTGTAATTGATCGAAATATCTTCGGGCTTCACACCTTTAAATTGCAGGTAAGCTTCGAGGATCTTATTGGTGGTGCGTGGGTAGACGTAGTCGGTCCCTTCGAGCACCCAGCGCTTCACGCCCACTTCCTTCATCAGGTAGTCGACCGCGGGGATGGCCTGCTGGTTCGGCGCGGCGCCCGTATAGATCACGTTCTTAGACGATTCTTCGCCCTCATACTGAACCGGATAAAAGAGCAGCCCGTCGTCCTTTTCGAAAACCGGAAGCACGGATTTTCTGGAAACGGAGGTCCAGCATCCGAACACCACCGCGACTTTGTCCTTTTCGAGCAACTGGGCGGCTTTTTCGGCGAATAGTGGCCAGTCGGACGCCGGATCAACGACCACCGGCTCGAGCTTCTTGCCCAGCAATCCACCTTTCTTGTTCTGGGCGTCAATCATCATCAGGACTGTGTCCTTCAGCGTCGTTTCGCTGATGGCCATGGTGCCTGACAGAGAATGCAGCACGCCGACCTTGATGGTTTCTTGGGCTGCCGCTACGTTGGCGAATACAACCCCTGCTATCAGCAGCCAAGGGGCTATAGACATTGATTTCGATCTCATAAATTACTCCTTTATTCTCAGACTGAGGAACGGTTCATTACATCTGGATCTGGAGGCCGAGTCCGGCCTGCCAGAAGTCGGATCTTTCGCGGTTGAAGACGACCCTCTCGCCAAACGCTTGCACGCGCGCGTTGAACTGCTTGATGACGTAGTTGAGGTTGAACTCTGTGGTTTTCTGGTCGTAGTTTGGGGTTGCCGCACGGGTGAACTCCGCCTTGGCATACTTGCCGAGGATCTCGAACTTGCCCACGCCGATCTTTTTCGGAAACAGGAAACTGGCGAGTCCGTACACGCCCTGACTTTTGTCGTAGGCCGCATAATACCCGCCCAGCCCGTTGTAGTCGGAGTACTCGCTTTCTATCGTGAAAGCGCCGCCATTGAGCACTTTCTTTTCGAGGAGGAAATCGATGGTGGTAGCAGTGTGGCCACTTTGAACCTGAGTGGCTCCTCCCAGAGCAAGCAAATTCTTATCGCCGTAGTAGGTACTGTTTAGGTAATAGCCGTCTTCGGGATCCCAGAAGTCGATCTGAACGCGAGCGGCCCCAATAAGCTTTGGGTTGCCGTCGACGGATCCACCATCGAAGGCTCCAGCCGAAACTTTCACTTTCTTGGCGAATGTGCCCCAATAAGCGACGCCGTTATCGCGGCCTTGAAACACGGACGGATAGCCGTCCTGAATGCCGTCGGTGTACTCTAACCACTCATTGGCATAGAACGGGCCGTTAAGGTTGGCGCGGTCGCTGGGCGGCAGGAAGCGGCCGAACCAGATGTTGAACTCGGGATTCACTTCAATGCGAGCCACAGCATCCAACACGCCGATCTTGTTGGTGACGCTGTCGTAGTCGGTATTGAACATGAATTTGATGTCTTGATATACGGGTCCGTTCACATAGAGACGGATGTCGTTGAGCTGGAACTGATCGGTGGAAGTGCCGCTATCCGGAGAGACATGGTCGTAACTGGTGCGCAATCCTGCGCCAACGGTAACCGGTCCTAAATCGACCTGTGCCGAAGACGGCAGGCTTAACGCAAAGAGCCCCGACAGCAAGAGCAAACCTGGAGCACATCGTCGGGCAAGGAACGCCCGTTCATTGCGGACACATCGTCTAAGCATGAGTGAATCCTCTCTTTTTTGGAGCGCACGAAGCGCTTAGTAGTATTTTTTTGTGGCCAAAATTAAAGCTAACGGGTGGATCGCTTAAAAAATGCGGGATCCAACGGAGTTCTTCTCTATCGGTCAGAAAAGTAACTCAGTCAAGCAACTTAACGGTGTCTTTAACGTGGACTAGCGTGCAGACTTGGACGCGGATTACAAGCCTGTGACAAGGGTATCTAGATGGAAGAGCGTAACATCGAGCTGTAGCACCTGTCAATGTTTCGCTAATACAAAGAAGTTATAAGGCCGATAAAGGACGCTGGCCCGCAAACATAATCTTACGCAGCGTTATGAAACTGCGAGCGGGTCGAGGCGATGGCTATGCAGGGCCGCGTCCGCGGCCGGGCGCAAACGGAGGATAGGTTCGCGGATGCAGAACCTCTCGCTCAAGAAAGAAATCAGTGAGCGCCGCGCAAGACTCGGCAAATTCAGGATGCTGGTCGAATTCGTGCGGAACACCGGCGAAGGTGTGCAATTCGGACGGAACTTTGGCGCCGCGAAGCACCTGCAACAAATGCTGGCTGTTCTCCGGAGGGATGGTCACATCCGACAGACCGTGGAAAATCACGGTGGGCGGGTAGCCTTCTTTGATGTGAGAGACGGGGCTGGCATCATTGATCGCGGCGTCGTCGCTTCCGGGAGGCATCAGCGCTTGCGCGACGTTCTTTACGTCGGTTTGCGGATAGAACGCGACACACGCGGCGAGTTCGGCGTCGGGCTGGCCCGCGGTAAATAGCGCGATGTGCCCACCGGCCGAATGGCCCACGATGGCGATGCGCCTGGGGTCGATACCTAAGGAACTGGCATTGGCGCGCACCCAGCGGATATGGGTCTTCGCGTCCTCGATTTGCGAAGGCCACTTCGCCACGCCGCTGAGCCGGTATTGCGCCGCGATGGACACGTAGCCGCGGACCGTGATCGGCATTACCTGGTCGGCCAGTGTCTCCTTGCTCCCGCGCGCAAACCCTCCCCCATGGAAGTGCACCAACGCCATGCGTTTCTCTGTTCCCGCAGGCGGTCTGTAAATGTCGCAATGAAGGTCGGTATCGCCGCCCTTGCCCACCACGACATCCTTCTCCACTTTGACGCCGGCTGCTTTGGACGAGTTGGCGGTTTGCGCGGCGACTGAGTGCGAGAGCGCGGCAGCGCCAGTCACTCCGAGAAAGGTTCGGCGAACTATCGGCAGGTTGGTGGACATAGGCGGATTATACAACGGCCAGTGGTGCCCGAACACGCCTACGCCACGGCGGCGCTAGGACTCGGTCTCCTCGAGGAAACAACTTTCAAACGCACGGTCGAGCACATCCTCGGTCAACTGGAAGGGCAACTTCTCGAAGTGGATGAGATCGATGGCGTGCGACAGGACATCGCGCGGGTGACATCGGCGGAAAGGTTTTCCCGAATGCTGATAGTGCTTAGAGATAAACCGGCTGATAAGTTCCTCATCGGAGTCCAACTCGTGCGATTCGCAGAACCGGCGGAAAATGGCGGCGAACTCGTCCTGGTCCGGGCTGCGTAGCAACATCTTGTACTGAATTCGGCGGAGGAAAGCTTCGTCGCCCAATTGCTCGGGCCTCAAATTGGTGGAGAAGATGAGGAACGCTTCGAAGGGCACCGTCATTTTAGAGCCGCTGTGGAATTTCAGATAATCGACGCGGCGCTCCATGGGGACGATCCAACGGTTCAGAACGTCGGCCGGGGTGCACTGCTGGCGTCCGAAGTCGTCAATCAGGTAAATGCCGTTATTGGCTTTTAACTGGTACGGCGCATCGTAGACCTTGGAGGTCGAGTTGTAACTGAGGTCCAACATTTCCAGCGTCAATTCGCCCCCGGTGACGATAAACGGCCGCCGGCATTTCACCCACCGCTGATCGTATTGCGGCTCGGAAGCAAGCACCGACGACACTTCGGCATCTTGGACCGGTTGATGATACACCGGATCGTAAACCTGAATAATTTGACCTTGGCATTCCAACGCCTGAGGGATGTAGATGCAGGAGTCGTCGACGTTGGCCAGCGCCTCCGCCAGAAAGGTTTTGCCATTGCCGGGCTGGCCATAAATAAGGAACGAATTGCCGCTGCTCACAGCCGGTCCCACTTGAGACAGAATACGCTCCGTCACCACCATACGGCGGTAGGCGTGCGCCAATGCAACCGGGGTCAGCCAGCCGTTGGCGCGTTTCTGCCAGCGCACGGCACAGGTGTACTGGAATAGCGGAATGGGCGCGGGACCGACGTACTGATTGCTTTCCAGGCATTCGCGCGCATGGGCGCGCCCGGTCTCGGTAAGCGCAAGCACCGCGGTGCTGGTGCCCATTCCAAGCGATTTCTTGACCTGGATGGTGTGCTGATGTTTTAGGAGCTCAATGCACTCTTCAATCAAGCTGAACTTTAGGCCGAGCGCTTGAGAAAGGTCCCGGCCCAGCACTTCCCCTCGGGAATAAAGCAGCTTTAGAACAAGCTGCTCGATGGTTGAAGCGGGGAGTCCAGTATCCTCGATGGTCTCGGGTACCGGTGGTGCAAAATTTTCTACTTGGGCAGGGAACTCCAGCAGCGGTGCGGTTGCCATGGTGAAAGTTGATTTTCGGGGCAAACCAAACGGCGTTCAATAGGTCCTTGGTCCCGCCATACTAAGTTGAAATCTTACGGGCCTAAGCGAGTTTTCGCCTTCCAATTGAGCAATCCCGGCGCGAGCGATTCCGTTGACATCGGGATGGCATAAATACGATAGAGCTGATGGGGGCGGGAAAGCTACCAACAAATTCCGAGATACTTCTCGGGTCCATCGTAGCGCAGAGGTCTTTCCAGATTTACGAGGTCAACCACGATCTGTCCCGGTTTGAGCATTGAGGCAAGCGTCTCTTTCTCGACGCTCCTGGTTCCGACCAGGACTACCTCGGCCTCATCCATCACGGCATCCAAACTTTGTGTAAGAAGGCAACAGATGTGAGGTAAGAATCGGTCCATGAATTGCCGGTTCGATCCGATCAGCGTCCCGAGCGAGACGTTTTCATCCCAAATCCGGACTTGGCAGCCTTCGCCGAGCAGGCGCTTCACAAGGATGACGAGCGGGCTTTCGCGCACGTCATCGGTGCCGGGTTTAAAACTCAAACCGAGCAAGCCGATTTTTCTTTTGTTCAGGCCCATGATCGCGTCGAAGGCCCGCTCGATATGCTCGTCATTACTGGCCAGCAATGACTGGAGCAGTGGAAGCTGAAGATCGAGTTGCTTCGCGCGGTAAGTAAGTGCACGAAGGTCCTTGGGAAGACAAGAACCCCCGAAGGCGAACCCCGGCTTCAGATAAGCCTCAGAAAGGTTGAAGCGCGTATCCGAGGTGAAAATCCGGATGGCGGTTTCCGTATCGACGCCCAAGTTCCGGCATAACGTGCCAACTTCATTGGCGAAGCCGACTTTTAAGGCGTGAAAGGCATTGCACATATACTTCACCATTTCGGCTGTCGCGGCCGTGGTCTGGTAGTGCGGGCCAGGCGCCCAGTCCAGAAGGTCCCGTAGGGATTGCAGATGTTCGCCGTGGCGTGTGCCGTAGATTGTGAACGGAGGCTCGAGAAAGTCAGCGATGGCGCTTCCCTCCCTGAGAAATTCGGGCATAAAGCAAACACCGAAATCAACGCCGGCTTTCTTGCCGCTGCAGGCCTCGAGGACCGGAGAAACAACCGATTCAGTTGTTCCTGGAAGCACGGTGCTGCGTAAGACCACCCAATGGAAACTATTTTTCTGCTTCAGGGCGCAGCCGATTTGCCGGCTGACGTGATGAATGGCGGTCAGGTCCGGTTGCCCATTTGGTTGACACGGGGTTGCGACGGAAATAAAGGATACCTCCGTCTCCAGGACCCCCTGGGTCGCATCTTCGGTCGCATGCAACCGGCAGGCACGGCGGCATTGGGAAATCATCTTGTCCAAACCAGCTTCGAGAATCGGGCTTCGACCCGCCTCCAGCGCGGCGACCTTAGACAGGTTGACGTCCACCCCCAGCACTCGATTGCCAAGATGCGCCAAGCAAGCGGCCGTAACCGATCCCACGTAGCCCAACCCGAAAACGCTTAACGCGAGCGGCATTCGACCTTCTTTTTCTAATCCCACTGAGTATATTGCCCAGCAGGATCCACTACAACCAATCGCGCGTACCGGTACTGCCCTATCCGGCGGTGTGTTTGCTAGCGCGCTTGTTCTTTTCGTGAATAGCGCTTCGGTAGGCGTCGAGCGTGGCCTCAACGAACGGATCATCGCGGTAGCAGGATTCGTAGGCAGCGCGGGTTGCCGGGCGGAGCGAAAGAGCGTGTTCTGGGCCTAGTTCGGACAATCGCAAAAGTGCCGATGCGAGGTTGGCGGAATCCGCGGGAGGCCCGTAAATGATGTTATGGGGGCCGCGGCCGCATACCTCGGGCAGCCCTCCGCCGCTCGAAGCGATGACTGGCGTGCCCGCTCGCATAGCCTCGATCACCACCTGGCCGAAAGACTCGAACCGAGAAGGGATGAGCGCCCAGTGAGAACGGCGCAGGGCCGCTTGCTTTTCCGAATCGTCTACCTTACCGAGCGTTGTGATGCGATCGCCAAAAGCCTTATTTAGGTTCAGCCATAAGCCTCGAACTTCCGGAAATCCTTTGGTGAATGCCTCCATATCCGAACCGATAGACACGTAGCGCAGGTTGGGACACTTGGGCATCACATCCGCGAGCGCACGAATCAGGATGTCGGTTCCTTTGCGAAATTCGGCGCGGCCAATTGTCACAATCTGAATTTCGGAATGAGACGGGAATAACGCATCGGCGGGGATATCGGGTAGACCGTAAGGCACCAGGCGCCACGGCAGGTCCGGCAAAGCATAATGGTGTGCGCATGATTCCAACGAAGCGACGGAATTCGCGAGCAAGAGATCCCCGTGTTTGACAGTGCGAGCCTCCACCCAGTTCCGGACCTGCGTCTGAAGCGTCACTTTGCGGGCGGATTCCATGGTTGGCGAGGAGAGCCGCACCAGATATGGGATAGGCAGAGGCGGCGCCAAGGCTCCCGGTCCCCTGACGTTCGTCAGTTCGATCACGTCAAATTGCTCCCAATGCTTTTGAAGGAATCGGCGGACGGCCATGGCGCCACGTAGTCCGCCGAACGAGAAGTGGGATTTCGGAACAAAGTTCAAATTGAAACTAATTCCCCATTCATGCTCGATGCGAGGGCTAGGATGAAGGCCGAAGCCGGCGACGGTCACCGAATGTCCACGGCGCGCGAATCCGCGGGCCAGAATCTCAGTGTGGCGGGCTATGCCGCCTTGTGGCCTGGTGGCCGGAAGCCCGGGCTTGATTAAGCAAATCCGCACGCTGGTCTCGTCGATATTATCGCCGAGCCTTGCACTGAAAAAGCTTGACGGTCATGATTTTTCTCTACTTGTTCAGGTGGACTGTGTTCTCTTCCTTCAATATACTCAGTGGAATATGAGACCGCGTTCACAGATTTTTATTCTGTTTGCTGGGTTGATCGCCGCGGCGCCCGCGCAATGGCTGGACCACCCTACCGCCGGAATTCCACGAACGCGCGAAGGAAAGCCGGACCTGGCAGCTCGCATGCCAAAAACTGCCGATGGTAAGCCGGATCTTTCGGGGATTTGGCTACCGCCCGACACTACGTACTTTATGGATCTGGGCGCCGATCTGAAACCGGCCGACGTGCCCTACCAGCCCTGGGCGAAGGCTCTGGCGGCTGAGCGGCAGGCAGGCGTGCACAAGGACGATCCTCTGGCGCAGTGCATGCCGCCGGGAGTTCCGCGCGTAGAAACTCACGGGGGTCACCCCTTCAAGATAATTCAGATGCCGCGCGAACTGATCATGCTCTATGAAACCTCGACCAACGAAGTTTTCCGGGAAATCTTCACGGACGGCCGTGCCTTGCCAAAGGACCCTCAACCGTCCTGGAAGGGCTACTCGGTCGGCCGATGGGAAGGCGACACGATGGTGGTGGATACGATCGGATTCAACAACCGGGGCTGGATCGACACCGAAAAGGGACGTCCTCAGACTGAAGCTCTACATGTCACGGAACGGTTCCTCCGCCGCAATGTCGGCAATCTGGAACTCGGCATCACCATCGACGATCCTAAGGCTTACACCAAGCCGTGGTCCGCGAAGATCAACCTCAACCTGGTTCCGGACACGGAGCTCATCGAGACCGTTTGCGAAAACTCACGCAACACCGAACATATGGTGGGCCAATAGCCGGATTGCCGGCGCCTCTAGCTCGGCGCCAATTCCATCCGACGCGGCTTATTTCTTGCCGTCCGTACCGAGCGTGGGATTGCCAAATCCCATGGCTTTGTTATATTCCATAAACTCTGATACGGAGCACATCATTTCCCTGACATCGAAATCGTCCGGCAACAACTTTATTGGAAACTTATTGAGCGCCACCCACGGCTTCGCATACATCTTCGGGTCGTTAATGGTGACGGTCAGCTCTAACAGATCGTGACTCGCGCGGTGGAACTGTTCTTCCACGACTAGCTCGTTGCTATGCAGGCGGCCGCCTTTGTCGAGCCAGGTTCGATCATCCGTCCCGTTGGTCTGGGCAACAAACGTGTAATCATCCACCCACTTGCCCACCGAATAACCGAACCACCTCGGCTCCGGCGGATCTTTGGGAAGCTCGCGCCCATCCGCCCAGATTACTCGCCAGATCTTCGAAAATTCGTACAGGAGGACTACTGTTTTGGTGGTTTGCAGGATCTGAGTGGTCCTGAGCTCGTAGAGGTCCTAACGCGGCATTCCCATGGGGTCGCAGTAGATCACCGCGGGGTCATTAATCTGGCTCGGAATATTCTGCCTGGCTCCATTGCCCGGCCGGTAGTCTTTTCCCGCGCCGCCGCCGTGTAGGGCAACTGATGTTCCGGCTTGCCATCTTCCGGCATGTCTCGGGCACCCGTTCCCTGGATTCCGTCGCCTTCGCCCCTGGCCGGGGTCCAAGTGCCGGAGATATCATGCTTAGGGACCGGTGCCGGCTGAGCTTGAGAAAGACGCGCTCCGATCATGAACGCAACCACTCCAAACATCAGCGCCGCGAAGCTTTTGGTCATTTGAAACCTCTTAAGATTCTACTTCCACGACTCCATGGCTTTCTGGGTGAGCGAATCGGGCAGCAATTCGTTTAGCTCCAGCCGAATGCCGTTCGGATCGAAAACGTTGGCGCTTTTGACGTTGCTCGGTTGAGTGACACCGGCTTCGGTGACTCGGTTGGGAGCGGTCGAATTGCGCGGCGCCGATTCCAGGCCGGCCGCGCGAAGCCGTGCGATCATCGCCTTCAAATCGTTGGTCTGGATGTGCACGTGCGTGATCAGGTGCCCGTCGTCCGCGAGCGGCTGCATCTCGATGAACGTATCGCGGCTGATTTGGTAATACGTGGTCGTTCGTTTGCCATCGGGACTCGAGAACTTAAACGCCACCGGGAATCCCATCACCTTTCCGTAGAAATTTTCCGACGCGGGATAATCCTTAACGCCGATGCCGACCACGAGAAGCCTGGTCCCAGAATTCTTGTTGTCCCAGGAGTCCATCGCTTTCCTGGTGAGCGATCCGGGAGTGGATTCAGTCGGTTCGATTCGGATGCCGTTGGGATCCACAATGACCGCGTTTTTTTCCTGAGTTGGCTGCGCGACGCGAGCGTCGGTGATGCAGACGGTCTTGACGCTGTCGCTGCAGGACGCCAGGCCCGCCTTCCGTAGCCGCGCGACGACGGCGTCGACATTGTCGGTATGCATGTGGATGTGCGTTAATCCGGGAGGATTGTTCGCGGTCGCCTGCTGCAGCTCCAGAAACGTGTCGCGGCTCACCTGGAAATAAGTATTGTTGGTCTTCCCATTCGGGCTGAACGAGAACGCCGGCCGAAAGCCCATGATCTTGGTGTAGAAGTTCATCGACTCGGCGTAATCTTTGGCGCCGACCCCGACGACGCTCAGGCTCAGACCAAGGTTCGCGCTCTCTTGGGCTGTGCTTGGCTGGATCGCGAGAATCCCGAAAAGTCCGACTGCTGCAATGACAAAGTACGTTGAACGAGGCATTGGCATCTCCCCTGTCTCGCTGTCAATCATATCTCACAGTGGTATCGTGTGTAGTGGAATTTCGATGCTGAAGCACTTTGCCGCTTCTTTTATTCTGATCGCCTCCACGGCGCCAATGCCCGCGCAAACCGGCCGCCAGCCGGGCGCGGTCTACGATTACGACGTCAAGGGCGAGCAGCCTCAACCTGCCCCTGTGCGCGACCTTTCCGGCACCTGGGAACCGGCGAAAGGCTTCGGCGACGCGATACAGGCCAACGGCGCGAAGGCCATGCCCTCGGATGGCAAACCGGAGCACAATCCGCCTTTCACGCCCGCGGGCGAGGCGGCATTCAAGACTCATAAGGCCGGATGGGGCGTCAACGCCGTGGCAACGGCCCTCATTAACGACCCGGTGGACATCTGCGATCCTCAGGGCTTTCCGCGCATCGTTCTGCATAATTTCAGAACCAGCCAGATTGTTCAGACCTCGGACCAGGTGCTCATCTTGTACGAGTTCAACAAGAAATGGCGCGTCATCTGGACCGACGGGCGCGCGCTTCCCAGAGATCCCGAGCCACGCTGGTGGGGCTACTCGGTAGGCAAATGGGTGGACGATTACACGTTCGTGGCCCAAACCGTTGGAGTGGACGACCGAACCTGGCTCGATAACGCCGGCCGCCCGCACAGCGACGCGATGCGCGTGGAGGAACAATATCGGCGCGTGGACCGCGACCACGTCGAAATGACGATCACCATCGACGACCCGAAGATGTACACCAAGCCGTGGGTCGCCCTCGACAAATTGTCTTTGCGGCTCCAGCCGCGCGGGTTCGACATAATGGAGATGGAATGCTCGCCATCGGAAACGGCCGAATACAATAAGAAGGTTGGCACCCCGGGTTCCAACAGCAATAACAACAAGTAGGCGTCGCAAATGAATCGCATCCTTGCCCCACTATTGACATGCGTGCTGAGCATCGCGGCCGCGTGCGCGCAAGCTCCTCACGACACTCGACCTGCCGAGCAGGTATTCAAGAATGTCCAGGTGCTGAAGGGAATTCCGGCCGATGAGTTCATGTCCACTATGGGATTCTTTTCCGCTTCCCTGGGCATTAGCTGTGTCGACTGCCATACCGCGGAAAGCGGCGGCGATTGGGCCAAGTATGCCGACGATAGTGATCGCAAGCGCCGCACCCGCGGGATGATCGCCATGGTCAATCTCATGAACAAGAATTTCTTCGGCGGCCAGCGCGTGCTGACTTGCTACACCTGCCATCGGGGAAGTACGACGCCGGAAACCACGCCGGACTTGACGCAGTTTTACGCGACGCTGAGATACCGTGAACCGGACCGGCTCGTCAACCCGTTTCCCAACGCGCCCGACGCCGAGCACGTGCTCGACAAATATATTCAGGCCATCGGCGGGGCGGAGAAGCTCGCGGGGATCACCAGCCTCGCCGCTAAAGGAACCTTCCAGACCTATGGCATTCCGAAGAAGTACGCCTTGGAGATGTTTGCGAAGGCGCCGGCGCAGCGAACCGTTATCGTGCACGACCTGGTTGGCGGTGAGAGTATCGACACTTTCGACGGCCGTGAGGCTTGGGTAATGTCGCCCGCCGACCTGAGCCCGCTCCCGGTCGTGGAGCGCACCGGCGGAGAAGTGGACGGCGCCAGACTGACCGCCGCTTTGACCTTTCCTGGGCAAATCAAACAACTGCTCCGTCAATGGCGCGTGGGCCCGCCGGCGGTTATCGACGATCGCGACATGACTCTGGTGCAAGGAACAATGAACGGCAAGTTTCCCGTCAATCTTTATTTCGACGACGAAACAGCTCTGCTGACCAGAACGGTGGCGTACGCCGACTCGCCCGTGGGCCTGGATCCAATGCAGGTCGATTACGGCGATTATCGCGATCTTGCCGGTGTCAAGGTGCCGTTTAAGATAGTTGTCACTTGGCTGGATGGGCGCTCTACAATCGAGTTGACGGATGTGCAGGTCAATGTGCCCATCGACGCGTCCAAGTTCGCCCGGCCTACAGCATCGAAGGGCGGCGCAGCCCGCTGATTTCGATATACTGAGAACTGATCAAAATCGATCGAGGTGCAGCATGAACACTAAATTTCGCGTTCTCTGGATGGTCTTGGGCTTAGGTCTTGTCGCCGCTCCCGTCAGCCTGCTCGCGCATCATGGCGCCGCCATATACGACGAGACGAAAGGCGTGACGGTGAATGGAGTCGTAACGAGCTGGCTTTGGGCGAATCCGCATTGCTTGCTGGAGTTCGATGTAAAGGACGAGAAGGGAAACAGCGTGCATTGGACCGCAGAGGTCAGCAATCCTCCGGACATGATCGCGCGCGGCTGGAGCCGGAAAATGTTCAAGGTCGGCGACTCCGTGAAGTTGTGGTTGATCGCAGCCAAGAACGGCGAGCCGGTGGCCCGCATCGCACGCGTCGAAATCGACGGCAAACGCTATGAAGGCTTTGGCCGCGTTCCTGGCGAGAAATAGTCGCCGAGCCCCTGCGGCCTACACGTGATGAGTAGCTTGCCTACGCGCTTGACAATCGTGGTCGCGCTCGCATTTCCGCTTGCACTCTTTGCGCAGAACCCAGCGCCTGCGGCCAATGCAGCTCCCGCGCCGCGTCGCGACCTGACCGGAATCTGGGAGCCTGTTCGCGCGATCGA
>Ga0182024_10005422_pt1 | contig 28619 bp, 24 predicted proteins | sample P32metaG_FD_120480 | JGI IMG/M metagenome (GOLD analysis project Ga0182024, IMG submission 120480) | Permafrost microbial communities from Stordalen Mire, Sweden - P3-2 metaG (Illumina Assembly) | ecosystem: Environmental > Terrestrial > Soil > Wetlands > Permafrost | place: Sweden: Stordalen...
AGGTCCGGGTCAGCACCCCCACCGAGACCAGGTCGGAGAGCCGCCGGTCCGACACAGGCTTTCGCCAACCACCGCGGGGCACACCGTCAAACTACACCTATGTAGCTTAACTGAACGGTATTGACCCTAGGCCACGTCCAGGTGTCGCCAATGACGCTTCGATCGGTTCGCCGGAGGCTCCACCGTCGACAAGTCCGGTTGGAACAGCATGGCGGATCTATTTGGAGAAAAGGCGATCAAGACTCTTCCAATACGGATTCAATTAGGTGTATGTTATTGACCATGTGCTTCATAGACGCGACTAACTGCCGGAATATCCGGCGTTTCGACGGGGGACAAACCCCGGCGACGTGGCGCTGCTGGATGTCCGTGTCACGACACGGGTACGCCATTCAAGCCAAGGAACTGGCCAACCTCGCCACGGAGGCGCCCTTGACCGAGTGACCTGGACTTTTGAAGGTCTGGGACCGTCAAGGAGCCGCTTCCGAAAGGAGGCGGCTCCTTTGTTTTTCGGGCCCGAGACACAGCTGAGAACACACCAGAGGGGTGAGGCGCCGGTAGCCGAGCGGTCTCCAACACCGCCCAGGACGGGGTTCGATTCCCTGCACCCCTGCCAGCGTGACACGCCCAAATGCCTATATGGGCTTGGTAGTGCGCGCCCAAATAGCTCCTTGAAAACTGAAGAGATCGCCAACAAAGGGATCGGACCCGTCATGACCGCGTAGTGGGATCCGGCCGATCCCTCCGCGGGCCGCCGTCGAAGGACGGCACCCGGCTGTAAACCGGGCGCCTTCGGGCAACGCAGGTTCGACTCCTGCCTCGCGGACAAATGGGCCCAGATCACGAGTGGCAGTGCAGCTCCCCGGCAAAGAGCGCTGTGACGGTTCGAGACCGTCTGGGTCCATCGAGCCCGAGCACCCGACAGATCTGTGGACTTGCCACAAGGCCGATCGGTGCCGGCTCTCACGCGGGCGTGGCGGAATTAGGAAGACGCACCGGCCTCAGAAGCCGGCGGACGGAGACGTCCGTGAGAGTTCGATCCTCTCCGCCCGCACCCTGGCGGGAGCCCGGTGACGCGCCGGAGATATCCCCTCTATCTACTGGAGCCGGTCGCCCCGACCGGGTCCACACCGGCCGTCGTGTCGTCACCTCCCGAAGTGACCCCGTCCCCATCGGGGAGCCGGGCTCCCGCCGCCCCCGCGCCTTTGCGGTAACTGGTACCGGACGGGCCCTTACCCCGTGGATCGGAGTTCGACTCTCCGGGGGCGCACATCGGATCATTCGGCAGTGGTGCAACGGCAGCACGCGTGGCCTTGAACCACGAGACGGGGGATCGTCTCCTCCCTGCCGAGCTTCCGGCGCCCAAGCGCCGACGTGGCGCAGTGTGGCAGCGCGCGGCGTTCGGGGCGCCGAAGCCGTTGGTTCGAATCCGGCCAGCCCGACAGCAGCAGCAGTACGGCAGCAGCACAGGAGTACGGAACAGTTCTGAAGGGCGCGTTAGCTCAACGGAGGAGCGCCAGACCGTCGATCTGGAGGTCACGGGTTCGACACCCGTACGCGTCGCCGGCAGCTCCCACCGAGTCGTAGCGGACGGCTCGGTGGGTCGCTGCCTCTGGCCCGGGTGGTGTAGCGGAGAACACGGAGGTTTACGAAACCTCAATCGTCAGGTCGAGTCTGGCCCCGGGTACCACCTCGTCGTAGCTCAGCCGGAGAGAGCACCGCCCTCCGAAGGCAGAAGGCGTCCGTTCGAATCGGACCGACGAGACGGCGTGGTCGGCGCCCTCGCCACCGCATCGACCCGATGGTGGAGCGGTCAACGCGCCCGTCGCCCAACAGGAAACGCGGGTTCGAGTCCCGCTCGGGTCACCCAGGCGGCGCCCGCCGTCTCTCGTTCCGAGGTCGTCCAAGGCAGGACGTCTGGTTGTTACCCAGGAAATTGGGGTTCGATTCCCTACCTCGGAGCTTTCCGACAACACACGGTGACCGTGGCCCCATGTGACGAACATCACCCTGCAGAACCAGTGTGCCCTGGACTTCGGTGAGCACCTGTCGATGCCCTACGACCACATCGCCGACACCGACGTCTTGAACGCGCTGGACCCGGCCCATCAGCAGACGCCGGTCTGCTACCCGGTTGCCCCCGTGAGCGGCGGCTGGCCACCTCCGATTGAGTGGTCCCTCCCGAGCGACCCATCGGGTCGGTCCACTACCTTGGGGAAGGTGACGGCCCTACAGGTGGATCCCGTGGCCGGCGCGCTGGGGGCGACGGTGACCGGACTCGATTTCACCGAGGTGAGCGAGAGCGGGCAGCTGGACGGAGTCCGCACGGCGCTGGCCGATCACCTCGTCGTGTTCCTGCCCGACCAGCATCTCGAGCTCGACGACCTCGAACGGATCACCGACCTCCTCGGCGGCCGCGACGCCACCCCGTTCGTGTCGCCGTTGGAAGACCGTCCCTTTGTCATCCGGGTCATCAAGGAGCCCGATGATCAGCTCAACTTCGCCAACGCCTGGCACAGCGATCTGAGTTATCTCCCTGAGCCTCCGGCTTACACGCTCCTGCACGCCTCCGAGGTCCCGTCCTTCGGCGGGGACACGGTCTGGTCCAACCAGTACATGGCTTTCGAGACGCTGTCGCGGGGACTGAAGGAGACCCTCGTCGGGCTCCGGGCCGTGCACTCGGCCGGTATGGCTTACGGGACCGGAGGCTTTCTGGACAAGGTCAAGGACCTCACCTCGATGGCCATCGCCCCCTCGCCCGACGCGTATGCCGAGCACGGCCACCCGGCCGTCCTCGAGCATCCGGTGACCCACCGGGGCGCCCTGTATCTCAATCCGGTGTACACGACCCGGTTCGAAGACTGGAATCCGGTCGAGTCCCAGGAGCTGCTGGGCCACATCTACCGTCACGCCACCAACGAGAACTTCACCTGTCGGCTCCGCTGGGCCCGGCACACCCTGGCCATCTGGGACAACCGCTGCACCATGCACAACGCGCTCAACGACTACCCCGGCGAACGTCGCGAGATGTTCCGCACCAGCGTCAAGGGTTCGGCTGTACGTCCCTGGAGCGGCGGACCGCGGGGGAGAGCCGATGCCTAGCGCGTCGACGGGCGATCTCCGCTTCGCCGTCATCGGGGCCGGGATGGCCGGGATCCTGTCGGCCGTCAAGCTGAAGGAGGCCGGGCTCAACGACTTCACCGTCTACGAGAAGGCCGGCCGGCTCGGCGGCACCTGGCGGGAGAACACCTATCCGGGCCTCTCCTGCGACGTCCCCTCCCATCTCTACTGCTACTCCTTCGCCCTCAATCCCGATTGGAGCCACCTGTACTCGCCCGGGGACGAAATCGAGGCCTACTTCGAGGGCGTGGCCGAAGACCGCGGTGTCCTGCGGCACGTCCGCTTTGGCGACGAGGTGGTGAGCTGCGCCTTCATCGACGGGCGCTGGCACCTCACCACGGACCAAGGTGTGCACGACGTGGTCGACGTGGTGATCGCCGCCACCGGCGTGCTGCACCACCCGAAGTATCCCGACATCAAGGGTCTCGACTCCTTCGAGGGGGCGATGTTCCACAGCGCCCGGTGGGACCATGACGTCGCCATCGACGGGGCTCGCGTCGGGGTCATCGGGACCGGCTCCACGGCCATGCAGATCGTGGCCGCCACCGTCGACCGCACGGAGAAGCTCTCGCTGTTCCAGCGCACGGCCCAGTGGGTCATGCCGGCCGTCAACCCGGCCTACACCCCAGAGGAACGGTCGGGTTTCCGCCAGGACCGACGCCTCATCGAGGCCGTGCGCGACAGCGTGGCCCAGCTCTTCGACCACTTCTCCGACGGGATCATCAATGCCGGGTCCCCGGAGATGGAGATGATCGAGACGTTCTGCCTCGACAACCTCGAGAACAGCGTCACCGACGCCGAACTCCGTGAACGCCTGCGTCCGGACTACCGCGCTGCCTGCAAGCGCCTCGTTGTCTCCACGAACTTCTACGAGGCCATCCAAAGGCCGAACGCCGAACTCGTGACCGACCCCATCGAGGCCCTGGAACCAGGCGGTGTCCGCACGGTGGACGGCCGGTTGCACGAGCTCGATGTCCTGGTCCTCGCCACCGGCTTCAAGGTCGACGCCTTCGTGCGCCCCATGGCGGTCACCGGGCGCCACGGTGCCGATCTGGGCCAGGTTTGGGCCGATCGTCCCGGGGCCTATCTTTCGATCTCGGTCCCCGATTTTCCCAATTTCTTCATGCTCAACGGGCCCAACGGACCGGTGGGCAACTTCTCCCTGGTCGAGGTGGCCGAGCTGCAGTTCGGCTACATCATGCAGTTGGTCGAGCGGCTGCGGGCCGGTGAGAGCCGGGAGATCAGCGCCACCCAGGACGCCATGGAGCGACTGGAAGTGGCCCGGGTGGAAGCGGCCAAGAACACCATCTGGTCGACCGGATGCCGCAGCTGGTATCTGGACGACCGCGGTATCCCCGCCGTGTGGCCCTGGCCCTTCTCCCAGTTCCGCCGCGAGATGGCCGCACCCAAGTGGGAGGCTTTCGACGTCCGCACCTGAGCACCGGTCGTCAGTCGATCAGTTGGGCGAAATGAAAGGCCGTCTTCTCGAAGCCTTCCCGCTCATAGAACCGATGGGCCTCGACCCGCTGGCTTCCCGAGTCGAGATCGAGCACGGCACAACCTGATTCCTTGGCCCGTTCCATGAGGGCGGCGAGGAGGAAACTCCCCACGCCGCGGCTGCGGCAACGCTCGGTCGTGACCAGGTCGTCGACGTGGAGCTTCCGCCTGGCCATCATTGTGGCCACGATCCGCCATCCGGCCACGCCGACACAGCGGCCATCGAGGTAGACGGCACTGAATCGCAGCCCCTGGCCGTAGCCCTCTTCGTACACCTGGGCCGCCGACCGGGCCGAGAGGTGCGGTCGTAATTCACTCAGAACCGGGACCGCGTCTTCTTGGAAGCGCGGGTCGCCGGGATCAAGATCGACGAGACACATGAATATCCAATCGTCTGCTCGGTGACGGCCAGCTCAGTGACGCCCCGCCGCCGTCGTGAGCTGCTTCCGGACAGCAACGAAGGCGGCGCCTTCGTTGGGATCGCGCGGGACATGTCCGTTGGCGGCCATATCGATGACGAACCGGGTGGCCGCTTTGACGCCGTTCAAGAAGAGCTCGTCTTGCTGCGTCTGGGTGAGGTCGAACTGGGTGGCCGTGATCCCCGCATTGTCGACGAAGATGGTCCGGGCCGCCGTCGTCTCTTCGATGTCGTAGCGGTCCCACTCGTTCATCATGGTGGTGAAGCAATGCGTGCCGACGCCCACTGTGCTCGAACAGGCCTTGGTGGCGGGATAGGACTCCGGCAGCTTCGACAACTTGATGCCGATCGTCGGCCACCGCGGTTTCCCACCGTCGATGCGGTCGAAAGCGTGGATGGGAAAGTTCTGGAGCATCCCACCGTCGACCCAGGTGACCGTGCCGGGGTCATAGTGCTCCGTGGTGGTGTCACCGCCGGGAGCCGGCGTCGGCACATCGGCCTTCTTGGACGTGAACGTCACCGGTTGAAAGAAGAACGGGATCGACATCGAGGCCCGGACGGCGTCGACGACGCTCTTCTCGTCGCGGTTCTCGCCGTAGTAGTCGTAGTCCCACGGCAGCCGCACGAGCTCCCCTCTGGTGATGTCGGAGACGTGGACGACCAGACGGTACCGGCGCTCGGGGGGAAGACTCATTCCCGGGTCCTGCGCCGGGGTGATCTTCAGGTCGCTGAATGTGTGCACCCCGAGGCCCTGGAGAATCGGACCGAGCCACTGCTCGAGATACGTGCCCGGGTAGAGGCCCATCCTGGTCGTGAGAATGGCCACGTCGGCCAGATACGCGCCGGGGCGGCGGCCGACAAGCTCGATGAAGCGCCGTAGTCTTCCTTCCGGCATGAACTTCTTGAACTGCAGCGTGTCGAGATCTTTCTTCAGCGTGGCCATCGGATCGCCGTGTTGCACCAGGGCGGCGATCAACGAGGCGGCGATGGCCCCGGCGCTCGTGCCGGCGATGCGCTTGATCTGGTAACCGGCCTCTTCGAGAACGAGCACTGCGCCGACGAGACCGATGCCCTTGACCCCGCCACCTTCGAGGGCCAGGTCGCACCGGAGCTCGGGAGCGCCCGGTGGTGTACTTCCGTCGGCGTTCGTCCACGGGTCACTGCGCAGCAGAGTCTGCGCCGCGGCGGCAAAGCGCTCCTGGAGAGCGTCCGGGCGCTTGTAACCCCGGGCGTTGCCGGCGTCCAACGTGATCTGATCAAACGCATCCATTTCATCGTCCATGGACTTTCACCTTTCTCGATGGCGAGGGCTCAGACGAGGTTGCGGACCGGATCGGAACCGTCCCAGGTATCGGCCGCCTCCCGCACGGTGGCGGCCAGCCAATGGGTGGCGTCGTTCAGCTCCATGAGCTCGATGACCGTGCTCGTGACGCCACCCTGGTCGTAGTAGGCGAACTGCGCCATCCCGCCGGCGTTGCCGGCGTGGACGACCGGCCAACCGGCTTCGGCGGCGGCACGGGCCACGCCATCGAAGTCCTCCGCCCACCAGGCCAGGTGGTGGAATCCTTCCCCACCGGCGTCGAGGAACTCCCGGTAGATGCTGGGCGAGTCGTCCTCCTGGACGATGAGCTCGACCTGCAGGTCGCCTGAGTTGGCGAAGGCGATGGAGACCACCGGTTCCGTCGGTTGGCCCCGGTACACCGTCCCCGCCTGTGTGAGATGGGGAAGAAGGAGCCACGGGCCGACGCCGGTGCCCAGCCACGCGTCGATGGCGCGATCGAGATCGCGCACGACGTAGCCGTTCTGCCGGATGGAGCCGGGGAGGATGATCGGTGGTCGTGCAGGTTCCATAGCGCGCACGTAGGGTAGCGCTCGATGACCGCCCCAGTCCCCGACGCCGAGCGTCGCCTGCGGCTGGCTTTCGTCGGCTGCGGTGCCATCGCCGAGTGGCACCTGGCCGCACTGCGCGCCGCCGCCTCCCGGACCGATGTCACCGCCGCCGTCGATGTCGACAGCGAGCGGGTCCGGGCCATGGCCAAGGAGACCGGTGCCGAAGCGTTCGACTCCCTCGGCGACGCACTGACGGCAGGAACCTTCGACGCCGTCCTGATCATGGTGCCGCACCGGTTCCACGAGGATCTGGCCGTCGCCGCCCTGCGGGCGGGCAAGCATGTGCTGCTGGAGAAGCCCATGGCGCCCACCCTGGAGGCGTGCCACCGCATCCTGGAGGTGGCGACCGTGTTCTCGGTGGCCGAGAATGCCCAGCACTGGCCCGAGGTCGTCCTGACCAAGGACCTCATCGAGGACGGGCGGGTGGGCGAGGTGATCACGGCCCGGGCCTGGCACTGCTCCTCGCCGATGGCGCAGTTCCACGGCGAGGGCAACTGGCGCTTCTCGGTGGCCGACGCCGGCGGAGGCGTGGCCATCGACGCCGGTTCGCACTGGCTACGGCCACTGCGGATGTGGTTGGGCGAGCTGGCCGAGGTGGTGGCGGCCACCGGCCGTCCCTATGAAGCGATGGAGGGGGAGTCGATGTGCCGGGCCCTGTGCCGCTTCGACTCCGGGGTGGTCGCCAGCTTCGACGCCGTGTTGTCGCCGGGGCCCACCGCCCCCCTCCCTCTGTTCCAGGTCACCGGATCCCGGGGAGAGATCGTCATCGATGTCCTCGGGCGCGTCAAGGTCTATGACGGGTCCGACTTCGGTGGCACCGTGGTGGGCCAGGGCGGTTACATGCAGAGCTACGAACGCCAGATCTCCCAGTTCGAGGAGGTCGTTCTCGACGGCGCCCCCGCCGCCGCCGGGGCCGAGTACTCGTTGGGCGAGCTGCGCGGCGCTCTGGCCATGTACCGATCGGCCCGCTCCGGCCGGTGGGAGGCGGTGTGGTAGCGACCACGTTCGACTACTCGGGGGCGCGTGTGCTCGTGACCGGTGGATCCAACGGCATCGGCCTCGGCGTGGCCTCTGCCTTCCGCGCCGCCGGAGCCCACGTCACCATCACCGGCACACGTTCCGCGCCGGCCGACTACGAGCACGACCTGAGCGGCTTCGAGTACCAACCGTGCCGACTACCCGACCCTGACGCCGTGGCGGCCGTAGCCGGCGCCCTGTCCGGGCTCGACGTGCTCGTCAACAACGCCGGTCAGAACCTCCCCGGCGGCCGCAGCGAGTACGACCCGGCAGTGTTCGAGGAGGTGGTGGCCGTCAACCTCTTCGCCGCCTTCCGTATGGCATCGGCCTGCAGAGCGCTCCTCGAGGCGAGCACCGTCGAAGGGGGCGCCAGTGTTGTCAACGTGGGCTCGATGTCGAGCTTTTTCGGTATGGAGATCGTTCCCGCCTACGGCGCCGCCAAGGCCGGCGTGGTCCAGCTGACCAAGACGCTGGCCGTGGCCTGGGCCCGTCACGGCATCAGGGTGAACGCGGTGGCGCCCGGGATCATCGAAACCAACATGACCGCCCCCATGATGCCGTTCGAGGAGCTCACCCGACCGATCATGGCGCGCACCCCGATGCGCCGCTTCGGCACCCCGGCCGACGTGGCGCCCGTGGTGCTGTTCCTGGCCAGCCCGGCGGCTCGCTACGTGACCGGGCAGACGATTCCCGTCGACGGTGGTTTCTCGGTGCAGGGATGACAGACGGCCGGCGTATCCGCATCACCGACCTACGCCGGCCGGAGCTCACCGAGGTCCAGCGTCTGGCGCTCGATTACGGCGAGCAGAACCCGGTCGAACTCACGGTGGAGGCCGTGCTGTCCGCCGCCGTCGAGCGTGCCGGGCTCATAGACTTCGGCCCCGACGATTTCCGCACCCGTCTCCAGCTGTGGCTCGAGGAGGTCGACAGAGATCCCGAGCGCACCGGCCTCGGGCGGATGACGTTGTTCCGGGACTGTGTCCGATACGCCGTCAACCGCCTGCGGATCCATGACCTGCTCAGCCGCCACCCCGAGATCGGTGATGTCGACATCGTGGCGCCGATCATCGTCGTGGGGCTGCCCCGGTCGGGTACCACCCATCTGGTCAATCTCATCGCCGCCGACACCCGCCTGCGCTCTCTGCCGCTGTGGGAGAGCTACGAGCCGGTCCCGAACCCCGACGAGACCCGATCGAACGGCGTCGATCCCCGCTACAAACGGGCCCAGGCCGACTGGCAGGCCATGGACTCGATGTTGCCGTACATGGCCGCCATGCACCCCATGCGGCCCGACCACATCCACGAGGAGCTGGAGCTCCAGTTGCCCGACTTCTCGAGCTACCAGCTCGAGTGGGTCGCCCGCGCACCGCTATGGCGCGACTTCTACCTGGACCACGACCAGACGCCTCATTATGCGTATCTGAAGAGCGTTCTCCAGATCCTCCAGTGGCAGAACACCGGGCAACGACAGAGCCCCGGCGAGCGCTGGGTACTCAAATCGCCACAGCACCTCGAGCAGCTGGGACCTCTGATCGCTACCTTCCCCGACGCCACCGTCGTCGTCACCCACCGCGATCCGGTGTCGGTGGTGCAGTCGGCGGCGACGATGATGGCCTACGCGGCCCGCATGTCCTACCGGACGCCGGAACCCGACTTCTACCTCTCCTACTGGACCGACAGGATCCGCCGTCTGCTCGAAGCGTCACTCCGGGACCGGTACCTCGTCCTGCCCGGCAGACGAGAGGACGTCTTCTTCCACGACTTCATGGCCGACGAGGCGGCCACCGTGGCCCGCATATATGCCACCGCCGGTCTGGACATGACCGACGAGGCCGGGGCACAGATGGGGACGTACCTCGCCGACCATCCCCGCGACAAGGAGGGACAAGTCGTCTACGACCTCCGGGCCGACTTCGGTCTCACCCCCGACGAGGTGCGCCGCGCCTTCGGCTTCTACCACGACGCCGTGGCCGTGCAGATCGAGGAGACATGACCGACGGAGCAGAGGTGGGCGCCGACGATGTGGACCGGCTCATCGATGAGCGGCCCGGCAAGGAGCTGCTCACGCCCGTCTACGACGACCCCGCCCACCGCATCGGTGAATTCCTCTACCGCTCGGGCGGGACCACGGCCGCCTACATGCTCGTCACCGATGCCGGCCGGGTGATCGTGAACACCGGTATGGGCTACGAGGCCCCCCACCACAAGCGCGTCTTCGACGCAGTCTGTCCCGGGCCCACCCCCTACATCATCACCACCCAGGCCCATGTCGACCATGTCGGCGGGGTGGCGCTGTTCCGGGAACCCGACACCCGGTATGTGGCCCAGGCCAACAACGCCGCATGCCAGCACGACGACGCCCGCATCGCCGCCCTCCGGCTGCGGACGGCCGCCATCTGGTTCGACGTGAGCGGGCGACGGGCCCGGGAGATCGCGGCCGAGAATCCCGGTGTCCCCATGCGTCAGGACACGCCGGTTCCCGACGTCCCCTTCGATAAGCGCCACGAACTGTCGGTCGGCGGCCTCGACCTCGAGCTCATCGCCACCCCCGGCGGCGAGACCATCGACAGCTGCATCGTCTGGATGCCCCAGCACGGTGTCTGTCTCATCAGCAACCTCGTGGGTCCGCTGTTCCCCCATTTCCCGAACCTGAACACCCTGCGGGGAGATCGCTACCGCACGGTCGAGCCCTACCTCGACGCCATCCGTACCTTGAGGGATCTGGGGCCCTCCATGCTCGTGACCGGGCGCCACGAACCGATCGTCGGGCGCGCCCTCATCGACGGGTCCCTGGCCCGTCTCCACGACGCCGTCGACTACGTCCACACGCAGACCCTCGCCGGCATGAACGAAGGTAAAGACGTCTTTACCTTGATGCGGGAGGTCCGCCTGCCGGCCGAGCTGCGTGTCGGGCAGGGCTATGGCACCGTGGCCTGGGGCGTGCGCACCATCTGGGCGAGCTATATGGGATGGTTCACCCTGCGCTCGACGACCGAGCTCTATCCGCTGGAGGCTTCGGAGGTGTTGGCCGAGCTCGTCGACCTGGCCGGCGCCGAAGCCGTCGTCGAACGGGCCCGGGCCAAGCTTGTCGCCCGTGAACCGGTGGCCGCCATCCATCTGGCCGAAGCGGTCCTCTCCCATCAGCCGGCGCACAACGCTCCCGCCCACGAAGGCGCCGTCGACGTCATGATCGAAGCGCACCGGGCCCTTCTCGACGCCGGTGGCGACGTCAGCTTCTGGGAGAGCGGCTGGCTGCGTCACCAGTGGGAGCGTTGGCGGACCATGAGACCTTGAGGTCGATCTTCCCGACGTTCGTTGCGACGCAAGCTCGGCGTTGGCGCGTTCCGCCACGATTGTCGAGACTCGTCGCGCCGTGACGAGGTCTCCAATCGGAAGCCCGCCATAAAGCCGGTCGCTGAGAATGGCGAGGCTGTCCCTGATGTGTTCAAACCGGGCTGAGAGCCGCTCGACGGTCAGTCGTCGATCGACGCGTAGGCCCCGGTGAGGAAGTCGAGGGCGATGTCGGGCGGGCGCGGTGATGTCCACGCCGCGTTCGTCAACAAGATGGTCACCATCTGCTCGGACGGATCGTTTCGCCATATGGTCCCCATCCCGCCGTCCCAGCCGTACTGCCCCACCGGCGCCGCCGGATGGTCCCGGCGAGTCACGATCCCGACGCCGAAGCCCCAGCCGCGGGCGTCGAAGTCGTCGGGGAAGAAGCCCGACACCGCTTTCTGCTCCGGCGTCAATTGGTCGGTGGTCATGGTGTCCACCGACGGCCGCGACAGAAGGGGCGCGCCGCCGCGCAACAGCATCTCGGCGAAGGTGAGGAAGTCGGCGGCGCTCGACACGAGCCCAGCGCCGCCGGACGGGAATGCCGGTGGTGTGCTCCACTGACCCGTCGGTTCGTCGTAGAGCTGGAGTGCACCGGATGCGGGGTCGGTGAGGTAGCTGGTGGCCAACCGGTCAATGTCGGCGGCCGGCACCGAGAAGGCCGTGTCCTTCATGTGGAGAGGTTCGAAGATCCGCTGGCGCAGGAACTCGTCGAAGGACTGACCACAAGCACGGGCGATGAGCACACCGAGCACATCGGCTCCGGTGTGGTACAGCCAGCGCTCGCCGGGCTGGCACATGAGCGGCAACGTCGAGAGACGTCGCATCCATTCGTCCGGTTCTGGCGGCAGCGACGGCTGCGGTGGCCCGACGCTCAGCTGCAGGGGAGCGGCAGCCTCGTTGACCGGACACGGTCCGAAGTACCCGCCGAAACCCATGCGGAAGGTGAGCAGGTCGCGTACGGTGATGGGCCGGTGGGCCGGCACCGTGTCGTCGACCGGTCCGTCGATACGGCGCACGACCCGCCTGTCGGCCAGCTCGGGCAGGAACCGCTCGACCGGTTCGTCGAGCCTCAGGACGCACTCCTCCAGGAGGATGAGTGTGGCCACGGCCGTGATGGGCTTGGTCATCGACGAGATGCGAAAGATCGTGTCCGACCGCATGGGTTCACCACCGCCCACGGCGGTGGTCCCGATCACGTCGACGTGGGCCTCGCCACGCCGGCTCACCACCGACACGAGACCGGGGGCGCCGCCCCTGTCGACATGCCCGGCCATGATGTCGTCGAAGCGGGCGAGGCGGTCCTTGGACAGTCCTGAAGAAGTCATCGCATTTTCGGACGTGCCCGCCGGGCGCCATTCATCGGTCAGGCGTCGAGGGCGACGCAACCGCGCACGGCCGCTTCGGCGGCCAGGCGGGCAGCCAGGCTGGTATCGACGCTCAGGCGCTCGAGGTTCGCCGCCAGCTCAGGCTCGGCCGTGATGAGCCGCGTGATCTCTTCCATGTTGCCCGAGCCGTCGGGGTTGGTGGCCGCCACGATCCTGGGATCGAGCAGTCCGTCGACGAACCGGTCGCCGATGCACCGGTACACCGACCACGCGCAGCCCTGTGCTTGGCACACCTCGGCCACGGCCGAGGACTCCATGTCCACCCCCAGGCAGCCTTGGGCGAAGAACCGCCTGCTCAGCTCGTGGTCGAGAGTGGCCCCCTCGGTGGTCATGAGCTTGCCGGCCCGCGGCGCATCCCCGGGCGGGTCGTGCCGGTAGTGGGCGCCGCTCGTGTACTCGATGATGATCTCGGGGTTGATCAGGGTGCCGACCTCGAGATCGGGATCGAGACCGCCGCAGATGCCGGCGATCATCACGTGGTCGACCGGCACATGGTCCGGCGCCGTCTCGTCGAACAAGCGGGACGTCGCCACCCGGGTCAACGGCGGTCCCATGCCGATATGGATGGCCGTCACCTCCGAGTGGCCGACGCGGCCTGTCCAGGGTGCGCCCTTGGCCTCGCTCGTGCGACGGAGCCCGAAGGCGGTCACGATGGCATGCATCTCCAGGGGCATGGGCGCCAGGACGACGACATGGCGGTTGGCAGAGTTATCGGGCACGGCCCTAGCTTGCCCGCTCGGAGAGCTCTCTGCCTCAGTCGAGCAGGTGCGGATCGGCCCGCAGCTCGGCCCGCACGGCCGCCTCCCAGAAGCCGATGAAGCCTTCACCGTCGCTCGCGGCCATGAAGTCGAGGAACGTCTTCGGCAGCGGCGACGTGGCTGCGCTCCCGGCCGCCCGCACATGCCAGGCCCGCTGGCAGCGCTGTTCGAGGGCCACCGCCCGCTGGTGCACGGCCCGTGCCGATCCGCCCAGGACGAAGACACCGTGCCCGGCCAGGAGCGCATTGGACGCCGTCCCCATCTGCTCGACGGCGCGCCGGGCGCTGGCCGGGTCGTTGACCGGGCCCTCGTACTCGTTCACGAGGGCGAGTTCGCCGCCACCGAGAGCCGAGCTCTGGTCCATGACCGGGGGTACCTCTCCCATGTCGGCCCACACCGTCCCGTAGAGGGGGTGGTTGTGCACCGCCCAGACGATGTCGGAGCGCAGCTTGTGCATCTCCAGGTGCAGCGGGATCCCGAGCGGTACCGGCCAGTCACCCTCGACCACCCGGCCGTCGAGATCGATCCGCAGCACCTGCGAGGGTCGTAGTTCGGCCCAGGTGATCAGCCATGGGTTGCACAGCAGGGTGCCGTCGCCCAGGGCGACCGTGATGTGGCCGGCCAGGTGGTCGTTGTAGCCCTCTCTCCACAGAGCGTGCGCCAGGACCACCAGCTCTTCGCGCGGAGACAGATCGGGGATGAGCTTCTCGGCCGTCGGTTCGAAGTCCATTTGTACTCTCCTAATCCCGAGGCAGGACCGGGTCGGGCAGCGGGTGGCGGTACAGGGCGGCCGCGTTCTCGCTGCACAGGGCGCGCAGCTCGGCCGCCGGCAGGTGTCCCCAGTACTTCTCGATCACGTCCTGGGTGTCAGGCCATGTGCTGTCGCCGTGCGGGTAGTCGACCTCCACCATGATGTGGCCGATCCCGATGCGGTGGCGGGTGTCGATCGTCGATGGGTCGTCGATGGTGCAGAACCAGAAGTTCCGCTGCAGCACCTCCGACGGCCGCAGGTCCCAGCCCGCCCCGTAGCCCGATCGGTCGACCATGTTGTCCAGGCGGTCGAGCAACATGGCCACCCAACCGATCCCGCCCTCGCTCATGGCGATCTTCAAGTCCGGGTGGCGCACCGGGTGACCGGACCACAGCCACTCGGCGCACGCCGTCAGGGCCATCTGGCCGAACAGGGTGGCTCCGAGCTGGAGGATCGGTGCCCCCGGAGGGGCCACCGGCATGCCCGAACTGCCCACATGCAACGACACCACCGTGTCGGTCTCGACGATGGCCTCGATGATCGGGTCCCAGTGATCGCGGTCCCACAGCGACGGCAACCCGATCTCGTGCGGCCGTTCCGGGAGCGTCACCGACGTGAAGCCACGCTCGGCGTTGCGGCGTATCTCGGCCACCGCCTCGGCCGGGTCGGCCAGATAGGTGATCCCCAACGGGACGATGCGGTCGGGGTGGGCCTCGTACCAGTCCTCGAAGAGCCAGTCGTTCCAGGCCCGGATGCAGGCCACACCGAGGTGGCGATCGGTGGCGTTGAAGAACACCCGACCGCAGAAGCCCGTGATCTGAGAGGGGAAGTTCACCGACGCCCACACCCCGTTGATGTCCATGTCCCGGATCCGGGCCTCGATGTCGTAGCAACCCGGTCGCATCTGATCGAAGCGGAACGGCTCCAGGCTGTAGGTCTCCGGACGACGTCCGGCCACCGCGTTCATGCCCACCTGGGTGTAGCGCTGTCCCTCGAACTCCCACACCTGGTGTCCCTCGGGGGTCTCGATGACCCGCGGAGCCCGCTCGGCCAGCGCCGCGGGCAGACGGCCCTCGAAGGTGTCGGGCGGTTCCACCACGTGGTCGTCGACCGAGATCACCGAGACCCGCACGGCGCGGGGGCTCGGGTCGGGGAGGAACAGGTCCTGGTCGGTCATCTGAACTCCTCCGTCACTCGAGTCCGAGTGCGTCCACGGCCTGCTGGCGCAGGACGAACTTCTGGATCTTGCCCGTCACCGTCATGGGGAACTCCTCCACCCTGAACACGTAGCGCGGCACCTTGAACCGGGCCAGTCTCTCCCGGCAGAAGTCACGGATCTCGTCGTCGGTCACCCCGGCGCCGGGCACGGCGATCACGAAGGCGGCCAGTTCCTCGCCCAAGCGCTCGTCGGGCACGCCGACGATCTGGACCGACTCGACCGACGTGTGGGTGAAGAGAAGTTCCTCGATCTCGCGGGGGTAGATGTTCTCCCCGCCCCTGATCACCATGTCCGTCAACCGGCCCACCACGCTCACGTGTCCCTCGACGTCCATGGTGCCCAGGTCGCCCGTCCGCATCCAGCCGTTCACGACGGCACGGTGCGTGGCCTCTTCGTCGTCCCAGTAGCCCCGCATGACCAGGTAGCCCCGGGTGCAGATCTCCCCGCGCTCACCGCGGAGCACGGCCGCTTGGGTCTCGGGATCGGCGATCTTGATCTCGGTGTGGGGAAGGGCCGATCCGACGGTGGAGACCCGGATCTCGAGCGGATCGTCGATGCGGGTCAGCGTGGACGCCGGTGCCGTCTCGGTCATGCCGTAGGCGATGGTCATGGCCGAGGCGTGCATCTCGTCGACGACCCGTTTCATGATCTCGATGGGACAGGGCGCTCCCGCCATGATGCCGGTCCGCAACGACGTGAGGTCGAACTCGGCGAAACGGGGATGACCGAGCATGGCGATGAACATCGTCGGCACCCCGTAGATGCTCGTGCACCGCTCCTCGGCCAGCGCCTCGAGGGTGGCTAAAGGGTCGAAGGCCTCGGCCGGGTAGACGATGGTGGCACCACTCGAGATGCAACCGAGATTGCCGATCCCCATCCCGAAGCAGTGGTACAGCGGCACCGGGATGCAGACGGCGTCGTCCTCGGTGTAGCCGAGTTGGCGCCCGATGATGGCGCCGTTGTTGACCACGTTGTGGTGCGTGAGCGTCGCCCCCTTCGGACGTCCCGTGGTGCCGCTCGTGAACTGGATGTTGATGGGATCGTCGGGATCGCAGAGTTGCTGGCGTGCGTCGACTTTTCCGACGTCGATCCCCTCACCGGCGTCGAGCATTTCCCGCCACGTCAGATCGTCGCCGCCCCATTCACTATCGGCACCATCGAGCGGGCCGTCGGTGCCGATGGCGATCAACCGCTCGAGCGAGGGACACGATCGGCGGACCTCGGTCAGCATGGCGAAGTAGTCGGAGTCACGGAACCGGGGCACGGCGGCCAGAAAGCGGACCCCCACCTTCTGCAGCGCGTAGGACAGCTCGCCCGAGAGATAGGCGGGATTGATGTTCACCAAGATGGCGCCCACCATGGCGCTGCCCAGTTGCAACTGCGTCCACTCGACACAGGCCGGGGCCCAGATGCCGACTCGGTCCCCGGGCTCCACCCCGAGGGCGAGCAGTCCCCGGGCCACCGACATCGCACCCTGGGCCAGTTCCGACCAAGTCAGCCGGAGGCCCTGATGGCGGCTGACCAGGGCCAGGCGGTCTCCGCTCAGTGCGACCCGGCGCTCGAGGACCCGGCCGATCGTCTCCCCCGACAGCGGTGCGTCCGAGATTCCCGAGACATAGGAAAGGTCCATCTGTTCCCCCTCGCGATCCGGCTCCGCGAATGTTACCGTCGGCCGACGTGGCGACTCCCTGGTTCGACGATGCCTGCAGCCTGGTCGATGCCTTCCGTCAGGGGACCCTCTCCCCCCTCGAAGCGCTCGACGCCTGCATCGGGGCCATCGAGAACTCCTCTCTGAACGCCGTCAGCCACCCCGACTTCGACCGGGCGCGCCAAGCGGCAGCGGTCGCCGACGTGTCACTGCCCTTCGGCGGTGTTCCCTTCGGCGTCAAGGAGCTCGAGCAGGTACGTGGTTGGCCCTACACCGAGGCTTCGATGCTCTTTTCCGACCGGGTGTCTGAGTACGACCAGACCTCGATCGCCCGGCTCCGCCGCACCGGCGCCGTTCTGGCCGCCCAGACCACGGCCAGCGAGTTCGGCGGCATCAACTGCACCTCCACCGAGCTGCACGGAACGACGAGGAATCCCTGGGACCTCTCCCGCACGCCCGGCGGCTCCTCCGGAGGGACGGCGGCGGCCGTGGCCGGAGGCCTTCTGCCCATCGCCACCGGAAGCGACGGTGGCGGCTCGATCCGCATACCGGCCGGCTTCTCCGGGCTCTTCGGTCTGAAGGCCACCTACGGGCGCATCCCCAAGGGGCCCGCCGCCGGGATCGAGCCGCTCACGAGCGTCCTCGGATGCCTGAGCCGGTCGGTGCGCGACACCGCCCGTTTCTTCGACGCCTGCAACGGGTTCGACCAGAGGGATCCTCTGAGCCTGCCCGCCGTCGGCGGTTGGGAGGCGGCCCTCGGGACCCATGACCTGGCCGGCAAGACCGCCGTCATCGTGCCCGACCTGGGCACGGCCCGGGTGCGCGCCGAGGTGGCCGACGTCGTCGTCGGCGCGGCCGAGACACTGGCCATGGCGGCCGGACTGAAGATCGTGGACCTCCGGCCCGAGCTCCCGCCGCTACGCGGCCAATGGGCCATGGCCGGCCAGGTGAGCTTCATCGTCAGCCTGGGCAGTGCCTATCCCGACCGCATCGACGAGCTCTCACCGGAGATGCGCATGGGTCTCGAATCGGCCCGGGAGCGCTTCAGTCTGGAACGGGCCGCCTCCATCGAGTCCTACCGCCGCCAGCTGAACGAGGCCATGGCCGACCTTTTCGCGGGGGCCGATTTCGTCATGGCCTCGACCAACCCCGACGTCGCCTTCGCCGCCGAGGGCCCGCCCCCCTCGACCATCCCCGGCGCCGATCTGATCCACGAGATCGGCTTCGCCCGGGCCATCATGAACAACGCCGCGCTCACCGCTCCGTCCAACATGAACGGCTCCCCGGCCGTCTCCATCCCGGCCGGCCTGGTCGACGGCCTCCCCGTGGGCCTCCAGGTCCTGGCCGGCCACCACCGCGAACAGCTCCTCCTCGACATCGCTCTCGTGGCCGAGCGGGCCCTACCGTGGCCGAAGGTGGTACCCGGCTCACCCCTGTAGGGATCTGGAGATCTGAGAGCACTCTGAGTAGTCGAGTCTCTCTCCTTCTCCCTCCCTCTTCGGCTCGTCGTTAGCACTCTGAGTAGTCAGCGCGAATCACTCCGCGCTAATCAAGGCCAAAGCAGCCGCTTCAGGTCCTTGCTCGACACCGACCAGAGGGAAGTTCCCTAAAAGTGGCGATAGCGCTACGGAGCGCTGAAGAAGAAGATGCACTGTACGTGGGATCCGTCAGGAGTCGGGCTTTGAGAGCGCGACCACCGGCGCAGGGCGGTCCGCCGACAGATTCATTGGATTCATTGGGGATAAGGAGCACAGTCACATGAACATCCGCCACGGTTTCGTACGGTTGGTGGCCCTGAGCGTCGTCGTGAGCATGCCGCTGCTGGGCCTGTCGGGTATCGCTTCGGCCAAGGCGTCCAAGGGCTCGGTGGCGTGGTGCGCGGCGCACCCGGCCAAGCAGCACAAGGCCGTCTGCGCCGGTGCTGCCGGCAGCGGCGGTGCCACCGGACCGGGCACGGCGCCGATCGTCGTCACCGTCAGCCCGAACCCGCTGGTCGAGACCGGCCAGTCCGAGATCAAGGCCATCATCCAGGTGGAGACGTCCCCGTCGTTCGCCGGAGATCTGGTGGACATCAGCTCGTCGCAGCTGCTGGCGTCCTGCATGGGCGGAGTGCAGTACGAGAGCCTCCAGGGCGGCTCCACGGCCGGCCCCCGGCGCGTCAACAACAGCATCGCGGTGGTCCTCGATGACGACGGGAACGCCACGGTGAACACCGAGTCGACCTTCGACTGTGCTCCGGGCTCGGACCAGATCGAGGCCAGCCTCGAGGCGGCCCCCTATTACACCGCCCTCACCACGCTGGTGGCCACCCCGCCCGTCGTCACCGCCCCCGGTGTGACCGGGTATCCGAACGCCGAGGTGGAGACCGGGGACACCAACTTCGGGCCCAACGGTGGAAGCGGCAACTCCGATGTCTACGCCGTCTTCTACGTCGAGACGTCCCCCTTGTACGCCGAGCAGCCGGTGGAGATCAGCTCGGCCGAGCTCGAGAGCAGCTGCGGCCAGGGCTGGAGATGGGAGCCCGGCAACGGCGGTACCCCCGACTCCTTCGCTGACGGCTTCACCGGCGACGTCAACGGTGGACCCGGACCTAATACCGGGCCCCTTCCCACGGCCATTCTCGATGACGACGGCAACGCCGCCTTCTTCTTCGACGGCGCCTCGTGTGCCGCCGGGACCTGGGACGTCATCGCCGACGTGCGGGCCGGGACCCACCCCACCTACCTGACGACGTTCACCGTCACCGCCCCGAAGCCGACCATCTGACGCTCACGGCCCGGTGCGACGCCACGTGTGGAAAGGGGGCGCCCAGGCGCCCCCTTTCCTATTGTCCGGAGGCGACCGGCGGCAGCGCCGTGGGATGATCGGGGCAACGGAAGGGGGCTGCCGTGTCCGAGCGCTACGTGATCATCTCCGCCGACGGCCACTGTGGCCTTCCGCTGGCCGATTACCGGCCCTATCTCGAAGCTCGTTACCACCCCGCCTTCGACGACTGGGTAGCCCAGAAGGAGGCCGAGCGGGCCGAGAAGCTGGAGACGAACTTCGAATACATCATGGGCTGGGAGACCTCCAACGAGGAGGGTCTTCGAGGCGCCTACGACCCGGCGGTGCGCGACAAGGAGCTCGACCAGGACGGTGTCTCGGCCGACGTCCTGTTCGCCGACGCCGACGCCATCACCGGCATGGGCTCTCCGCCCTTCAACGCCGGGCTGGCGGCCGGGGAGATCACCGACCCCGACCGTGCCTTCGCCGGAGCCCGGGCCCACAACCGCTTTCTGTCGGAGCTGTGCTCGACGAGCCCCGAGCGCCGGGCCGGCATCGCCTTGATCCCGTTGTGCCACGACCCGGGCCGCGCCGTCGAGGAAGCCGAGTGGGCGGCCGCCCAGCCCGGCATCCGGGGCGTGATGATCCCGACCATGTGGCGTGACCGCCCGCCCTACAGCTCCGAGGTCTACGAACCTTTCTGGTCCGCCTGCGCGGCGGCGCATCTGCCCGTCCACACCCACTCCGGCGAGGCACCGCAGGAGGAGTACAACGGCCACCTCGGCATCTATCTGGCCGAGGTCGTCTGGTGGGCGGCCCGACCGTCGTGGCACCTGCTGTTCTCCGGCGCCTTCGAACGTCACCCCGATCTCATGTTCGTCGTCACCGAGGCGGCGGCCTACTGGATCGCCGACTCGAAGTGGAAGTGGGACCAGTACATGGGTGGGGGTCACACGACCAAGAAGATGGCGGCCCTGCTCGAAGGGAAGATCTCCAAGCTGCCGTCGGAGTACTTCGGCACCAACCTCTTCGCCGGGGCCTCCACCATGTCGAAGGAGGAGATCCGGAGGCGCCACGTTCTCGGTCTCGACGCTGTCATGTGGGGGACCGACTACCCGCACCCCGAGGGCTCCTGGCCCAACACGGCCTCGAAGCTCAAGACCGACTTCTGCGAGGTGCCGGTGCCCGAGACCAAGCAACTCCTCGGGGCCACGGCGGCCAAGGTCTACGGCTTCGACCTCGACGCGTTGCTACCGGTGGCCGACCGCATCGGCCCCACACCTCAGGACCTGGGACAGGACCCGACGCTGGCCGCCGACCCCGATGCGGCGGCCAAAGCCAAGTGGTGGTTGGCCGAGTACGGCATCACGCCCACGCGCTGAGCCCGTTGCGTCTGATGGCGCCAGGGTCGCATACTCAGGCCGCCACAGACTTTGACTCTTCTATCGTTCTCGGGTCATGCGTGTCATCGTCTGACCGGCCAACGCGTGTTGCAGGCGTTCGTGCTTCATGGCCCACAGAAGCGGGACGAGCGCGATCGAAACGACGACCAAAATGAACGGGATGGTGAACGTAGAACAAGAGCATTGTCGCGTGGCGACCTCCCGTGCCTCGAGCCTCCGGACCGCCGCTGGCGCGCACGCGTGGTGTCGGCGGCAGCGCAGCAAGATGAGCGGCGTCGGCGTTGGGCGCCAACGATCCGGTGTCGGGGCTATCCCCAAACCCACGGCGCAGACGGGGTGAGGACGGGATACGAGCGAAGAAGGCTACGGGCGGAAACGCAATCCGTCGAGAGCCATATCGAGAACCCGTTCGATCTGCTCCGGCGTGCCCGACGGCATTTTTGCGATCCCGACCACCATCCGCACGACGTCGGTGATGTCCGCATCGGGCCGGACGACGCCCGCGTCCTGGGCCCGTCGCAACAGCGGTTCTCCCGCCGTGTAGAACATCGTGTGGCAGTGACGAAAGACATCGGCGTCACGGTCGACGTAGGCGAAAAGCTCCTGGGCCAACGCTTCCTTGGTGGCCACGTAGTCCACAAAGCGGTGCAGCCACGCCATGAGCGCGTCCCACGGTGCCTCTTCGCGCAGGTCCTCAGCCGACCGGCACAACGCTTCCACCTCCTCGACGTAGACGGCTTCGAGCAAGGCCTGGCGGGTGGGGAAGTGCCGGTAGAGAGTGCCGATACCGACCCCGGCCCGACGGGCGATCTCTTCCAGCGACGCCGAGGAGCCGTCCTCGGTGAAGGCCTCACGGCCCGCGGCGAGGAGCTTCTCGTAGTTCCGCCGGGCATCGGCCCGCATGGGGCGGGCGGAGGCGACCTCGGGAACGGTTTCGGCGCTGGTCATCGGCCTTTCTCCTCGGACGGTTGCAAAACGGAGGCTGCCTCCATATACTAACCGGAGAGAACCTCCACTTCTTTCTGGAGGCTACCTCCACTTTAGCGCTCTTGTCTGCCTGTCGAACGGAGTTTCTTTCCCCCATGACATCCACCCTGATCGAACGCGTCCCCGCACCCTCCTCACCGCCACGCTCCTCCCGAGGAAGTGGCCCGAATCCGAAGCTCGTCCTGGCCATCATCCTGGCCACCTACCTGATGATCATCCTCGACGCCACCATCGTCATCACCGCCCTGCCCAAGATCCACCGGGCTCTCCGCTTCTCGTCGACGGGGCTCACCTGGGTACAGAACGCCTACACGCTGACCTTTGGCGGATTTCTGCTCCTCGGGGCGCGGGCCGGAGACATCCTGGGCCGCCGCCGGGTGTTCGTGACCGGCATCGCCCTGTTCACCGTGACCTCACTGATGGGGGGCCTGGCCCAGTCGGCCACGTGGCTGCTGGCGGCCCGGGCCGTCCAGGGCCTGGGCGCCGCCATCGCCGCCCCGTCCACGTTGGCCCTGCTGCAGATCAGTTTCCGCGAAGGCCCCGAGCGGGCCCGGGCCATCGGCGCCTACAGCGCCGTGGCCGGTGGGGGCGGCAGTGTCGGGCTGGTGCTCGGCGGCATGCTCACCAGTTGGGTGTCGTGGCGTTGGGGACTGTTCATCAACGTGCCCATCGGAGCGGCGCTGATCTTCCTGGCCCCGCGCTACCTGCCCGAGAGCGAACGACGCCACGGGCGTTTCGACCTGGCCGGAGCGGCCACCTCCACCCTCGGGATGACGTCCCTCGTCTACGGCTTCGTCCGGGCCGCGTCGGCCGGCTGGGGCAACCGGGTGACCGTCGCCTCTTTCGTGGCCGGTGCCTTTCTTCTCGGCGCCTTCGTTCTGACCGAGATGCGGGCCGAACAGCCGATCATGCCGCTGCACCTGTTCTCCAGCCGTCAGCGCTCCGGGGCCTATGCGGCTCGGGTCCTGGTGGTGAGCGGCATGTTCGCCATGTTCTTCTTCCTAACCCAGTTCTTCCAGGGCGTACAGGGCTACAGCGCGCTCGACGCCGGACTGGCGTTCCTGCCCGTGACGGCCGTCATGTTCGGAGCGGCCCGCCTGGCCCCGAGAATCGCCTCCCGTGTCGGCAACGGCCGCCTGCTCATCGGCGGCGTCTTCGTGGCCCTGGTCGGCATGGCCTGGCTGAGCCGCATCACGGCCGACACGGCCTACTTCCCCCAGATCGCCGTGCCCATGCTGCTCCTCGGTCTCGGCATCGGAACGGCCCTCACCCCGCTCACCACGGCCGGGGTGGCCGGAGTGGAACCGAAGGACGCCGGGGCCGCATCGGGTGTGGTCAATGTGGCCCAACAACTCGGCAGTTCGCTCGGACTGGGCATCCTCGTCACCGTCTTCGCCGCCGCCGGTCGGGCCGCCGCCCACCATCCCACCGGCGCCACCCTGCGTCTCCAGGCGCACTACGCGTTGGCCCACGCCGTGGCCACGGCCCTGCGGGGCTCGGCCATCTTCCTGGCCCTGGGCCTGGCTGTCGTCGTCGCCGTCATGCGGCGCTCGCCGGTGAGGGCGACCGAGCCGGTGGCCGATCGGGCCCCGACCACTATCGCCGTGTTTCCGCCCCGGCGCGTGTGGGCGCCGAGTGTCGAGAACGGTGGTGGGACGCCGGCGACTCGTGCACTCTTGGACGGAGGCCTCGGTATCGAGGATGACGAGGACGACAGGAAATGTTCGTGACGTCAGATTCGGTGCGACGGCCGGGCCGTGGATTCACGGTGCGGTGGCCAGGCCGGACTCGTAGGCGATCACGACCAGCTGGGAGCGGTCACGGGCGCCGAGCTTGGTCAGAATACGGCTGACGTGGGTCTTGGCTGTGGCCGCGCTCATGTGGAGATCGTCGGCGATCTCGGCATTGGATCGTCCCCGGGACACGAGAACCAGCACCTCCTGCTCCCGGGGCGTGATGCACCGCAAGACGTCGGCGTTCTTCAGTGGTTGCGCCGAACGGGAGGCGAACTCGGCGATGAGTGTCCGAGTGACACTGGGGGCCAGTAGGGCGTCACCCCGGGCGACGATCCGGATGGCGTCGAGCAGGTTCTCCGGTGGTGTGTCCTTCAGGAGAAATCCACTGGCGCCGGCCCGCAACGCGTTGTAGACGTATTCGTCGAGCTCGAATGTGGTGAGGATGAGAACGCGCGCCTTGTCGTCCTGACGGCTGGCCACGATCTGTCTGGTGGCTTCGATCCCGTCCATCTCCGGCATACGGATGTCCATGAGGACGACATCGGGCTTCGTCTCCCGCACCACCCGTACGGCGGCGACCCCGTCGGCCGCCTCACCGACGACGGCGAGACCGGGCGATGAGTCGACCAGGACACTGAAGCCGGCGCGGACCAGTGCCTGATCGTCGACCACGACGACGGTGATCACGACGCCGCCAGGGCGTCGAACGGAAAGCGGGCCGACACCAGGAAGCCGCCCTCGGGACGGGCCCCCACCGACAGCGACCCGCCGTACAGGGCCACGCGCTCGCGCATACCGACGATTCCGTGGTGCGTCCCGGTGCCGTTTCCGTTGAGCGCGTCGGTCGGCATGCCGGCGAGGCCGCGCCCGTTGTCGGTCACTTCGAGCAGAAGGGCGTCACCGTCGTCGCGGATTTCGACGTGGACGCGGGCCGGGCCGGCGTGCTTGACCACGTTGGTGAGGGCCTCCTGGATGATCCGGTAGATCGACAGCTCGACGCTCGGTGACAGCGTCCCGACGGCGTTGCTGCAGATAACAAGGTCGACGGTGTATCCGGCCATCCGCACCTGCTCCACCAAGGGGCCGAGGGCGCCCACGCCGGGGGCCGGGGCCAACGACGCCGGTTGGCCGTCGTGTCGTCGAAGGACCCCCAACATGCGCCGCAACTCGTCGAGGGCCGAACGACTGGTGGCTTCCACGGCGGCCAGGGCCCTTTTCGCCTCCTGCGGTTGGCTGTCGATCACGTGACGCCCCACGCCCGACTGGACGGCGATGACACTCAGACTGTGGGCCACCACGTCGTGGAGCTCGCGGGCGATCTGGAGGCGCTCTTCGGCCACCGAGCGTTGCGCCCGTTCCACCTCTTCACGTTGACGTTGGGCCGCCTGCTCGGCCAACCCGGAGACGTAAGTCCGCCGCACCCGCACGCTGTCGCCCACGAACCAGGCGGCCACGGCGGCGACAAAGGCGAGGGTTTCCAAATTGCCGCGATGGACAGCGATGGACCGGATGAGCGATGTCCCGAGGAAGAGAGCGACGGCCATGGCAAGCGCCAGCAAAGAGCGACGCCTCTCGTAGGTGGAGGCCACCTGGTAGACGGGGATGGCCACGAAGGGATCGAGCACCGGGCTCACCCCGGCACCGGCGCTCACCGCCACGGACACCGCCATCAGGGCGAGCGCCGTCATCGGTGCCCGACGGCGTATGGCGATGGCCAGGCCGCCTCCGAGGGCGGGAAGAAATACCGCCAGTCCCGAGGTCGAGTAGGCCAAGGAGATCGCGCCCGGGGGCGGTTTGACTAACGCCACGGGTCCCTGGTGGAGTCCGAAAGCGGTGTGCGCTTGGACCAGGACGAGAAGGGCGCCGATGAGCACATCAATGGCCAGCAGCTGCCGTGGTGAGACGCGATGGAGAAAAGGGGGCCGCGGAGGTTGTTCTGTCCCATCCCGTCCGCGCACGTAATTGAGCCTACAGACCGGCCGCACGCTCGTCGTCGTCCTGGTGGGAGTACTACGCGTACTCCCCGAGATGTACACGACAGGCTCACAACACGGTGCCCGGTACATCTCCAGTGGTACTCGACAAAAGGCCCGTGGGTGGACGATTCGGGGGCGCTTTCGTGCGAAGCTCCTTGCTGACGACCGGCGTCGAAGGGTGGATGGAATGAGCACGGCAACACTGGCGGACGTCTCCGACAAGCGGCCCACGCAGAGCGAGTGGGCGGTGGAGACCCATGGGCTCACCAAGCGCTTCGGGGAGAACGTCGCCTTGAACGGCGTGGAGCTCCTCGTTCCCCGCGGTTGCGCCTTCGGTTACCTGGGACCCAACGGCGCCGGCAAGACCACCCTCATCCGGGTGCTCTTGGGACTGACCCACGCCGACGCCGGGTCGATGTCGCTGCTCGGCTACGACGTGCCCCGTCACCGCGCCGCGGCGCTGGCCCGGGTGGGAGCCATCGTCGACGAGCCCCGCTTCCACGGTCATCTGACCGGTCGCCAGAACCTCCAGATCCTGGCGGCGGCGCGCGAACCGGCGGCCCGCGACCGCATCGTGCCGGCGCTCGAGCGCGTCGGGATCCTGCACCGGGCCGACGACCGGGTGTCGAAGTACTCGATGGGCATGCGCCAGCGCCTGGGCGTGGCCGCCTGTCTGCTCGGCGATCCCGAGCTGCTCATCCTGGACGAGCCCATGAACGGACTGGACCCGGCCGGCATGCACGAGATGCGCGACATGATCCTGTCGCTCGTGGCCGAGGGCCGCACGGTGGTGCTCTCCTCGCACCTGCTCGACGAGGTCGAGCGCACCTGTGACGCCGTGGCCATCGTCGACCGGGGCAACATCATCCGCCAGGGACCGATCTCCGAGCTGCTGGCCGGGGCGTCGCTTCAACTGCAGGTCGAATGCTCGGATCCCGACCGGGCCCGGGGATTGCTCGACGCCACCACCATCGGGGCCGGCATCCAGGTGGGGCCCGGAGGGCTCGGGATCGGGCTACCGGCGGGGACACCACGCGACGTCATCGCCGAGATCAACCGTGTCCTCGTCGAAGGGGGGATCTCGGTGTACCGGCTCCAGGAGATCCAGGCATCGCTCGAAGCGTGGTTCCTGTCCGTCACCAGCCGACTGGGGGCCTCGGAATGACGACCGTGATCGATGTCGATGCTCCGGTGCCGGCCCTGGCGCCGGCCGGTGGGCCGGCTGACCACCGGGGTTCGTGGATACCGAACGGTGGAATGATCGCCACCCGGATCCTGGAACTGCGCAAGCGGCGCGGGCTCATGATCGCCCTCGCCCTGGTGACCATCGGGATACCCACCGTCTTCATGGTGATCCGACTGCTAATGCACGCATTCGCCCCCAAGACCTACGGGCCGGCCGGCGGCTACGACATCTACACCAATCTCGTCTCCGGCGTCCTGTACGTCTTCGGCTTCATCGTGGCCGCCACCCTGGGGGCCACGGCGGGGTCGAGCGACCTCACCGACGGGATGTTCCGACACCTGGTGGTGACCGGCCGCTCGCGTTTGGCGCTGTACCTGGCTCGCATCCCGGCCGGCCTGGCCATCATCGTCCCTCTGGTGGCGGCGGGCTTCACCCTCGTCTGCATCGTGTGCGTATTCGCCGCGCCCACCCGGCTTGAGTTCAACGGTGTGACCGTGCCCGCCAACCTGTCGCGTCCCGGCCTCGAGACCTGGGCCGCCGGCCATCCGAACGAGGTCATCTGCCAATTCGGCGTCAGGATCACACCGTCCACCCCGGACGGCTCGACGATCGGCAATGTGACCAACAGCCTCTGCGGCGGGCCTCCCGGAGCGCCGGTCACACAACCGCCCCAGGCTCAGATCACGGAGGTGGCCCGCCTGATCGCCGGCATGAACTATTCCGACTACTCCCGACATTTCCTGTACCCGTCGAACTCGCTCATGATCAAGAGCGGGCTGTGGCTGGAGCTGGAAGCGGCCATTGGATTCATCGTCGGGTTGGGGCTCGGATCGCTCATCGGGCAACGGACAGTGACGGTGGTCCTCATGATCGTCCTCGAGATCATCCTGACGCCGATCTTCTCCCGGGCCCACATCCCGCACCTGTTGAACCTGCAGCGTGGGGTGGTCGGCGTGGCCATGGCCCATTTGACGCCGGGCGGGCTCCCCGTGATCGGGGGGGGCGGCGGCGGGCCAGGCGGCGGGGGGCCGGGCGGGAATCCCGCCCTGATCCCGGAGACGATCACCGTCTCTGTGTGTGTCATCGTGGCCTGGCTGGTGGTGTGGTCGGCGCTGGGCGCCTGGCGGATGGTGACCAGAGACGCCTGAGCCCCCGTGGCTACCAGGCGTTTGATGAAGGAGGGCGGCTCCGTTCCCGTGCCCGGGAAGGATCAGGAGCCGGCCCCTACCGCTTTCGGCTCAACAACGAACTGGTCTGAACGGCTCACAGTCCCCCGCTGGGCTACCAGCGTGACGGGCCAACGGGTCAAGAGGGGCATTTGTGACGGGGGAGCAACCCGTTTGAGGCGGTTATTCGGCTCAGACGACCTTCGACCAAAAGCGGGGCCGGATCACGAGCGGGTTTTCTCGGCAGCGTCCCGCGAAGTGGTGGAAATGAGGATGTGACCCTCGGTTCCGCTTCCCGACGTTAGGCGGCGGGGAGCTGGGCGTGCTCGGCGGTGGCGATCACCTCCTCCTTGGGTGCGTCAA
>Ga0182024_10005423_pt1 | contig 28619 bp, 30 predicted proteins | sample P32metaG_FD_120480 | JGI IMG/M metagenome (GOLD analysis project Ga0182024, IMG submission 120480) | Permafrost microbial communities from Stordalen Mire, Sweden - P3-2 metaG (Illumina Assembly) | ecosystem: Environmental > Terrestrial > Soil > Wetlands > Permafrost | place: Sweden: Stordalen...
GCGCGCGCTCTACGTCACCGACGCGCATGCGACCGAGAAGATGGCCCCGTCGATCGAGGGCGAGTTCAAGCGCAAGCGCCGGATGGCGCGGCGCACCTGGCCGACCGTGTTCCACAGCGGCCTACTGTCGCCGCACGGCTACGGCCCGCTGTACGCGCTGATGATCTTCTCGCACCGGATCCTGCGCTACGCGGTCCCGTTTCTGCACGTGCTGGCGCTGGCGACGAGCATCGCGCTGCTCGGCCACGGCTGGATTTACATCGTCGCCGTCGCGTTCCAACTGGCGCTCCTGCTCGGTGCCGCGCTGTCGCCGGTTGCGCCGGCGCGACTGCTGCTGGTCGCGCGGTACTACGTCGTCACCAACTGTGCGCTTGCGGCCGGGCTCTGGGACTGGCTGCGCGGCGAACGTTCGGCGGTCTGGGAGACTGTCGAGGGGACACGATGAGAGAAAGCGCTCGTCCTGCTGCTACTGGCCCGCTGGCCAGTAGCACCGCTGATCGCGTCCGGCGGGCGCTGGACCTGCTGATCGCGGTGCCGGCCGTGATCGTGACCGCGCCGGTGGTCGCGGTGTTCTGCGTCCTGATCCGCCTCGAGTCGCGCGGCGGCGCGCTCTACACGCAGACCCGCGCGGGGCTGGGTGGGCAGCCGTTTGAGATCTTCAAGCTGCGCACGATGGTGGCCGGCGCAGAGCACATCGGCGCTGGACTGGCGGTGCTCGCCGGTGACGACCGGATCACGCGCTCGGGCGCCTTCCTGCGGCGCTACTCGCTCGACGAGTTGCCGAACCTGTGGAACGTCGTGCGCGGGGAGATGTCGATCGTGGGGCCGCGGCCGACGCTGTTCGGGCAGGTCGAGCTCTACACCGACCACCAGCGCGAGCGTCTGCTGGTGCGGCCGGGGATCACCGGCTGGGCGCAGGTCAACGGTCGTACCTCACTGCCGTGGTCGGAGCGCATCGAGTTCGACGTCTGGTACGTGGAGCACCGCACGCTCCGGCTGGACTTCAGGATCCTGGTGCTGACTGCGCGCATGGTGTTCGGGGGGCATGGGCTGTACCACCCGGACGAGAGCGGCGGCGTGGATCTCGGTGCAAACGACTCGGACGGATAGGATCGCCGCGTGTCGGAACCACGCGAGTTGTTGATCTTCGGCGCCGGCGGCTTCGGACGCGAGGTCGCGTCCTGGGCTGGTCGTGCCGTGTGGCAGGAGCGTGGCTTCGAGGTGGTGGCGTTCGTCGACGACAACGCCCCTGCCGATCAGCTCAACGGCCGCCCTGTGTTGTCGCTCGAGGCCGCCGCGTCCATGCACGCGGGTGCGTGTGTGCTGGTGACGGTCGGCCAAACCAGGCTGCGTGAGCGGCTGATCGCGAAGGCGCTCGCGGCCGGTCTGGTCGCGACTGCGCCGGTGATCCACCCGAACGTCGAATACGACCGCGATAACGTCGCGATCGCCGACGGTGTCGTAATCTGCGCCGGCTCGATCCTGACCGTGAACATCTCCGTGGAGCAGCACGCCCAGATAAACCTCGACTGCACCGTCGGGCACGACGCGGTCGTCGGGGCCTATTCGACGCTCTCCCCGGGGGTGCACATCTCAGGCAACGTCACGATCGAGCCGTACGCGTTCCTGGGGACCGGGGCGGTGACCGTCAACGGTCATCCGGGCGACCCGCTGAGGATCGGATCCGGGGCCGTCGTCGGCGCTGGTGCGGTCGTAACCAAGGATGTCCCGGCCGGGGCGACGGTCACCGGCGTCCCGGCGCGACCTCGGAACTGAAAGGCTGAACGAGTGGCGAAGAAATCCAGACCCCTCACCGGCAAGGTCGTCGCGATCACCGGCGGTGCCCGTGGGATCGGACGCGCGACCGCGGCGACGCTTGCGGCAAGGGGCGCGCGGGTGGCGATCGGCGACCTCGACACGGCGATGGCCGAGCGGGTCGCGGCTGAGCTCGGAAGCGGCGTCGTCGGCCTGCCGCTCGACGTGACCAGCAGGGACAGCTTCACGGCCTTTCTGGATGAGGTCGAGCGCCGGCTCGGCCCGCTCGACGTGCTCGTCAACAACGCCGGGATCCAGCCGGTCGGCGAGTTCGCGCGCGAGCGCGACGCGGTGACCGAGCGTGTGCTTGACGTCAACCTCGGCGGTACCGCGCTCGGTTGCAAGCTCGCACTCGAGCGCCTGCTCCCGCGGGACACCGGCCATATCGTCAACCTCGCCTCGGCGCTCGGACGCACCGCAGTCCCGGGAGGCGCCAGCTACTGCGCGAGCAAGTATGCGGTCGTCGGTCTGACCGAGGCGCTGCGCGCCGAGCTGGCCTCCACCAATGTCGAGCTCCATCTTGTGCTGCCGGGCTTCGTTGACACCGAGATGTCCTCGGGGCTGAAGGGGCTTCGCGGCACGCACAGAAGCTCACCGGCGGATGTGGCAGCGGCGATCGCCGATGCCCTGCAGTCGGGGCGAGGCACGGTCTGGGTGCCCGCGGTGCTGGGCCCGCTGGTGGCGCTGCAACCGGTGACGCCGAAGCCGCTGGTCGCGTGGATCGGCGGTCTACTCGGCACCGGCCGTCTGCTCACCCAGCCCGATACGCTCGAGCGTGCCGCTTACGAGGCGCGGATCGCGCCGCCCGCCGACAGAGCCGCGATCGACCCGGCGTTGACGGTCGCGAACGCGGCGGCGAGCGTCGCCGACGCGGTGCGAGCGGGTGACCGAGGCGACGGCTGAGCGCTCCGGTTGCCGGTGGGATTGCATACGAGTGCCAACGTGATCGGCTATTCTGCGCAAGCGCGACAGGCGTTGTCTCAAGTTATTCCTCGGCACGGTGCTCTAGGTGGGGCGACCAGCTGCCGCCAGCGCCGGGGACCCAATCGACTCCAAGGTATTAGGAGCACACGAATGCGAATGCTTGTTCCGAAGACCGCCACACTGGCGGGCGCGTGACCGCCACAGCGGGCGCCCTGGCCGGCCGGCGAGTGCTGGTGACCGGCGGATCGGGCTTCATCGGCCGCCACGCTGTAGCCACGCTGGCGGCGGCGGGTGCGCACGTTCGCGTCGTTGATCTTCAGCCCCATCCCGATCCGGACGTCGAGATCGTGCATGGCGACATCGCCGATCCGGAGGTGATCGAGGCCGCCTTCGAGGGCGACTTCGACGGTGTCGTGCACCTCGCCGCCGTCACCTCGGTGCTGCGCTCGGTTCAGCATCCCGAGCTGACTTACAAGACCAACGTCGCCGGTACGCACCGCGTGCTCGAGGGCGCCCGTGCCGCCGGCGTCAGGGCGCTCGTGTTCGCGTCGACGAACGCGGTCACAGGGCCGATGCTCGACCCTGCGATCACGGAGCTCTCGAGCCTGCGCCCTCTGACTCCGTACGGCGCGAGCAAGGCCGCCGGAGAGATGCTGATGTCGGCCTACACGGCGGTCTACGGAATCCGCTGCACCGCCCTGCGGCTGACGAACGTCTACGGCCCGGGCATGCAGGCCAAGGACAGCATCGTCGCGCGCCTGATGCGCGCGATCCGCCTCGGCAACGGCTTCGAGGTCTACGGAGACGGTCTCCAGGTGCGCGACTACGTTCACGTTGCAGACGTCGTCAGCGCGATGGTCATCGCCCTCACCAACGCCAACTGGTCGGGCCCGATCGTGATCGGCGCCGGCAAGTCGCTTTCCGTGCTCGGCGTGATCGACGAGGTTCGCCGCGTCACCGGCGCGGAGTTCGACGTCACGCACGGCCCGGCCCGTCCTGGTGAAATGCCCGCGGTGATCGTCGATCCCGGCCGTGCCCACGGCGCCGGCTGGTCGCCGCAGTTCGATTTCACGACCGGGGTGACCGGCGTTTGGGAGGAATGGAAGGACCTCGAGATGGAGGGCGCGCTCGCGTTCCACGGCGCGGCGCCGCCGGTCGTGGCGGGCGCCGCGAAGCGCTCGCTCAGCTCTCTGCCCGTCGCGAGCGCAAAGCGCGCAGCGCGACGCGGACGCGCCCCGCGTCCGTGAACACCCAGCGGTCGTAGGCGACGAACTTCGCCGCGAACAGCAGGCTCTGGACGACGACGTAGGCGAGCGTCACCAGCGCTACCCGCAGCGCGTGCTCGTGCGCGAGGTGATGGCGAACCAGAGAGTCGGTCCAGCCGGTCCCGGCTGAGGACGCGATCAGTGCGATCAGGGAGATCACCGTGTAGCCGACGACCTCGCGAGCGACGTCCAGTTCGCCGCTGCGCTCCCAGGCCCAGCGGCGGTTCAGCACCCAGTTCGGGACCGCGCCGGCGACGAACGCGAGGATCGAATCGGGTGTTGTGCCGACGCCGGCGGCGAACAGCAGCGCGAACACCACGACGCTCGTGGCAAGCGCGACGGCGGAACCGATCGCGTAACGGGTCACCTTTACCGCCAGCTGGGACACGGGCAGGCAGGCTAGCGACTGTTCTCGCGCCGGCGATCGCTCGGGCATCCAGTCCGCCGCGTATCGTCAGCCTTCAGTGCGTATCCAGCCGGCAGACGCCCCCGTCACGCTCGACGACGATCTCTTGATCGCCGGCGACAACCTACCCGTGCTCGAGGCGCTGCCCGATGCCCGCTTCGACCTGATCTACATGGACCCGCCCTTCAACACGGGCCGCGCACAGACGCGCGAGACGCTCGCGGTGAGCCGTACCGTCGACGCCGAAGGACCGGGCGCGCGCACCGGCTTCGGCGGGCGCCGCTATGCGAGCAGGTTGCTGCAGAGTCTCAGCTACGACGACGCATTCACGGATTACCTCGCGTTCCTGGAGCCACGACTACAGCGCGCGCGGGACCTGCTCGCGTCCCACGGCACGTTGTACTTCCACATCGATTACCGCGAGGCGCACTACTGCAAGCTGCTGCTCGACGAGATCTTCGGCCGTGAGGCGTTCCTCAACGAACTGATCTGGGCCTACGACTATGGCGCCAAGCCGCGACGCCGCTGGCCCGCGAAGCACGACACGATTCTCGTCTATGTGCGCGAACCGGGCGCCCATCACTTTGATGCCGACGCCGTCGAGCGCGAACCGTACATGGCGCCGGGCCTGGTGAGCGCCGAGAAGGCGGCGCGCGGAAAACGCCCGACCGACGTCTGGTTCCACACGATCGTGCCGACCAACGGCCGCGAGAAGACCGGCTACCCGACGCAGAAGCCTGAGGGGGTGCTGCGCCGGATCGTCGCCGCCTCCTCGCGTCCGGGGGGCTGGTGCCTGGATCCGTTCGCGGGCTCGGGCACGCTCGGTGCCGTCTGTCAGAAGCTGGGGCGGCGATTCGTCGTGATCGACTGCAGTCCGGTCGCGATCGAGGTCATGCGCGAGCGCCTGGGCCGCCTGTCAGTGGCGCCCGTAGCTGCCGATCAGCGGCTCGATTCGGTAGCGTAGTTCGTCCGTCGCGAACCCGGGGATCTCGAAGCTCGCGTCGCCATGCGCGGTGCGCACCACCAAGCGCGCCCGGGCACCCTGCTGACGGCGGCGCCGCCGCACGTGCGGAACCTCGAGCGCGTCGATCTCCTCCCAAACGAGCCTGCCGATGATCTCCCCGTTGGCCTCCAGGATGTCGAGCCCGTTCCCCGACAGGCGCAGGCCGAGCCCCTCGTGGTGGGTCGGTAGGTTGGCGACGCCGCCGAGGTGGACAGCGGTCACGCGCAGCTCCTCCTCCGAGGATGGCTGCTGCGCCGCGTCCGGTTCCCCTTCCTCCGAGGATGGTTCTTCCTCCTCCGAGGATGGTTCCTCCATCGCGGCCGGCGCCTCAGGCGACGCCACATCCGCGCCGTCCGTCTCCTCCGCGAACAGCTCCGGTTCGAGCGTCGGGGGGGCGTCCTGATCGGTGTACTCCGGCTGCGCCTCGTAGAGCGCGGTATCGAGTTCGACCGGGTCGGGCTCGGGCAGCAGATCGAAGACCTCGTCGTCCGCCTCGACCGCCTCCAGCCGCTCGGCCTCGGGCTCAGGCCCGGGCGCGTCGGAATTGAGCGTAGGCTCGGGCGCGTCGGCTTCGGGCGCGTCGGCTTCGGCCACGTCGGCTTCGGGCGCCGGCTCAGGCTCGAGCTCGAGCTGGCCGTCGGGTGGCGCCGCCAGGGCAGAGGTGGGCGCGCTAGCGGGCGCGCCCATAGGCTCGCCGCCGTTGGTGGATGCGGGCGGCACCGGCCTTGCGATCAGCTCGGCCAGGCTCTGCTCATACGACGGCGCGCCGACGAGCGTCTGCGCACGCGCCACCGCCGGGTGCGAGAGCGCCTCGGGGATGGTCACGTCGAGCTCCTTCGCCGCGACTCCGGCGAGCGCGCGGCGCCACTGCAGTCCGTCGGCGCGATTCGCCGCACTCTGCACGAGCGTCTCGATGCGCTCGTCGTCCAGCGAGACTATGTCGGCGTGGACGGCGGCCGCGTCGGAATAGGCGACTCGCAGGCGCTCCACGAGGGCGTCGCGCCCACGTGCCGCGATTCGCTGCGCGAGCGTCTCGACGTCCAGCTCAGTGTCTGTCATATGCGTGCCTCCTCCAGAAACGCTTTGACTTCCTCCAGGAACGAAGCGGCATGGTGGCCGTACACGATCCTGTGATCAACGGACAGGGACAGCTGCATTGTGCGGCCCGGGACGACCTCGCCGCCGCGGACGACCGGCACATCTCGGATCGGACCGAACGCCAGCGCCCCGGCCTGGGGCGGCAGCACCAGCGGCGAGACCGCGACGACGTCGTACGCGCTCGAGTCGAGAACAGCGAAGGTCGCTCCGGTGAGCTCGGATGGTCGCAGCTCGTCCTCGCGCGCACGCACCTGGTAGGTGGCGAGTTCGCTGCCGATCTCGGTAGCTGACTTCTCGTCGGCGTCGAAGATCGTGGGGGTCACGTAGATCCCCTCGCCGACGATCGTCACGCCGACGTTGACCCGCGAGTAGAGCTCGTAGCGGCCGTCTCGGTATGAGCCGTTCACGCGTGGCACGGCGCGCAGAGCGTTCGCGGCGGCCGCGACGACGATCGCGGTGACGCCGCAACCGAGCTCGGCATCGCGCTCGAGCAGCCTGTCCACGTCGACGACGTCGCTGAACTCCGTCGTCGGAATCGTGGCCCGCGCCTCCGCGCTGCGCCGCGCGACCGTGCGCTCGAGCCGGTCGAGCTCGACCGTCGTGACGTCTCCCTTCAGTCCCGGCTCGGAGATCGGCGTGACGGCGTCACTCATCGGGCCTCACGATAACCGGAAAGCGCACAGCCGTGGATCGAGCGCGACTCAGCCGTGGATCGCGCGCGACTCAACCGTGGATCAGCCAGCCGTCGGCGGCGCGGGCGGCTTCCATCAGCGCTTCGGAGAGCGTGGGGTGGCCGTGGATGATCCGGGCGACCTCGGGGTAGCCGCCCTCCAGCAGCTTGGCGTTGACCAACTCCTGGATCAGGTCGGTGGCCTTGGCGCCGATGATGTGACCGCCGAGCATCTCACCGAACTGCTTCTCGCCGACGATCTTCACCAGCCCCTGCCGGTCGCCGTAGACGGTGCCGGCGCCGACGGCGCCGTACTGGACCTTGCCGATCACGACATCATGGCCCTGCGCACGCGCCTGCTCCTCCGTTAGCCCGAAGCTCGCGACGTTCGGGGTGCAGAAGGTTGCGCGCGGGATGTCGATGTAGCTGATCGGATGCGTCTGAAGGCCGGCGGCGTCCTCAACGGCGATCACACCCTCATCAGATGCCTTGTGCGCCAGCGCCGGGCCGGGCACCAGATCCCCGATCGCATAAACCCCTGCGGCGCTGGTGCGCATCGCGCCGTCGACGTCGATCAGGCCCAGCTCTGAAAGCTTCACGCCGGCGACGTCGAGTCCGAGACCCTCAATGTCGGGGCCGCGGCCGGCGGCGATCACAACATAGTCAGCCTCACCGGACTGCTCGCCGTACTTGAACGTGACGCTGTTCTTACCGGTCACGACGTCTGTGACGAGCGTGCCGGTATGCACATCGATGCCCTGCTTCTTGAAACCGCGCTCGGCGAGCTTTGAGATGTCGGCATCCTCTGTGGGGAGCACCCGCTCGAGCGCCTCGAACAGCTTCACCTCGGCCCCGAGCCGCGCGTACGCGGACGCGATCTCCGAACCGGACGCGCCGGAGCCGATCACCGCCATCGAGGGGGGCAGCTCCCTGAGCGCCCACGCCTCCTCAGTACCGATCACGCGCCCACCAAACTCAGTGCCCGGGATCGCCCGTGGCACCGACCCGGTCGCAAGCACAATGAACTTCGCCTCGTAGGTGTTCTCACCGACCTTGACCTTGCCGTCACCGGTGAGCGAGCCGACACCCTCGATCAGCTCAACCTGGTTCTTCTTGAACAGACCCGACACGCCGCCCGTCAACGTGGACACGACCTTGTCGCGGCGCGCCATCACCGCGCCGAAGTCCACGCTCGGGTCATTGACGGTGATCCCGAACTCGTCCGCCTCGCGGATCTCAGCGAGCACATCAGCGACGCGCAGCACAGCCTTGGCCGGGATGCAGGCATAGTTCAGGCAGCGACCGCCGACCTTGTCCTTCTCGATCACGGCCGTCTTGAAGCCAAGCTGCGCGGCCCTGATGGCGGTCACATAGCCGCCCGGGCCGGAGCCAATCACGATGACGTCATAAGCAGATTCGGGCACGTAATCCAGGCTAGCGTGAAGTGCCTACAGACCCTTGGGCGCCTGGATGCGCCCGAGCACTCGTACGAGCTTCCAGAACAGGTAGCCGCCGCCGACGATGAAGATCAGCGGCACGACCACCCCGAGCGCGTTGCTGGCCTCGATCAGGAACAGCGAGAACAGCACGACGATGACCGCCAGCAGCGCCATGAACAGCAGCACCGCCCCTCCCGAGCGCCGCCACATACCGGCTGCCAGCAGGCTCACGAGCAGCACGAACGTCACCAGCTCTCCGGGCGAGAGCTTGTCACCGCTGAACTTGACGCCGGCGGCGAAGGCCACCAGGTTGACGAGTGCGGCGAGCGCCGTGAGTGCGACCGAGATCCGCAGCGGCCAGGGGCGCTCGCCCGGGCCCAGCGGTTCCAGCCGCGCCCGCGCTGCAGCGTTCTGCGCCTCGGTGCGCGCCCGGTAACGCTCGAGGAAATCTGCGGGCGCCGCGACCTCGGCGCGCAGCACCGCGGCCGAGCGCTCCGGGTCGCCGGCCTCGGTGATCGCGCGGACGACCGCGATCCGCCGAGCGCCGGCGGCGGCGACCGCGCCGGTGTTGTGTGGCTCGATCCCGCCAACGGCAAAGAACGGCAGCCTCGAGTTGCGCGAGGCATAGGTGACGAGCGCATAGCCGGCGGCGGGCCGGCCGGGGCGCGTCGGCGTCGTGTGCACGGGGCCGATGCTGATGTAGTCGACCGGAAGTCGCTGGGCTGCGTCGACCTCCTGGGGGGTGTGCGCGGAGCTGCCGAGCAGCAACTCCGGGCCGATCGTCGCACGGGCGTGCGCGATGTCGATCCCGGCCCTGTCGATGTGCACGCCGTCGGCCCCGGCCGCGGCGACCAGGTCGGGGTGGTTGTTCAGCATCAGCGGCACGCCGTGGCGTTCGCACACGGGCTTCAGTCGCGCTGCTGCGGCGAGGATTTCAGCAGGCTTCTGGCCGTTGTCGATCAGCTCGACGATGTCAACGCCGCCCCGCAAGGCGGCTTCGAGCCGCTGCTCCTCCATCCCCTCGCAGATCAGGTAGAGCCGCGCGTCCTTCAGCCGCTCACGCGGATTCTCGACCATGGCGCGGAGTCTGTCAGGAGCCGCTCGACGGCGGCGGGGAGTCTGTCGGGAGCCGCCCGACTGCGGTCCTCAGCTGCTCCTCAGTAGCTACGATCGCTGCGTGAACGCGCCTGACCTCGAGCCTCGTGAGGGGACGGTCGACGAGCTGCTCGACGCCTGGGAGGCCGCCTGGTCGGGCAAGGACGCCGACGCCTTCAGGCACATCTGTAGCCCGCACGTCCACTACGAGGATCCGCTGACCGGCGAGCCGCTGGAGGGCCCCGCCGCGCTCGGCGTGCATGCCGAGCGACTCTGGGACGCGTTCCCCGATGCGCGCCTCGAGCAGCTCGGCCCGCGGCTGTCCCAGGGCCGTATCGCGGCCGCGCCGTGCAAGTTGCTCGCAACCCATCGCGAGGCACTCGGCGGACTGCCCGCCACCAACAGATTCATCGTCGTCCCGGTGATCTTCTACTGCGAGCTCGAACGCGACCGCTTGCTACGTGTCCGTGCCTTCCTCGATCTGTATGACGCCGCCGTTCAGCTGGGCGTGCTGCCGGGTCGCGGGACGCTCGGTGAGAAGGCGCTGCTGATGCTGCGCGGTTTCGGGTTGCGGGCGGGGCGCTAGGCCGTTCCGGGCGATGGACATCGCGATTCCGATCTTCGACGATCTCACCGCGCTCGACGCTGTCGGGCCGTATGAGGTGCTGTCAAGGCTGCCCGACGCTCACGTGAGTTTCGTCGCGACGGAACCGGGGCCGAAGCGCACGGCGAACGGGATGCTCGCCCTTGTCGCTGATCGGTCTCTGGCGGATCTGCCCGAACCGGACGTGCTCGTTGTCCCCGGCGGCTTCGGCACGCGCGCACTCATGCATGACGCGCCCTTCCTCGACTGGATCCGCCATGTCCACGACCACTCGACCTGGACGACGTCGGTCTGCACCGGCTCGCTCGTGCTCGCCGCCGCCGGCCTGCTCGATGGTCGGGAGGCGACCACGCACTGGCTCCAGACCGAGCTGCTGAAGCCCTACGGCGCGCTTCCGGTCTCGCAGCGGGTCGTCCGCTCGGGCAAGATCGTCACCGCCGCCGGTGTCTCTTCCGGGATCGACATGGCGCTCATGCTCGCGGCGGAGATCGCGGGTGACAGATGGGCGCAGGGGATCCAGCTCGGGATCGAGTACGACCCGCAGCCACCGTTCGCGGCCGGTTCGCCGCACACCGCCCCGCCCGAGATCATCGAGCTGGTCCGCGCGCGACCCGACCAGCTCGCGTAGCCGCGCGTCTGACCTCCCCCGCCCGCGCGAAGGACGTCGCCTACGCGACCAGCCGCTTCAGCGATGCCACGATATCCGCGTGCACCTCGGCGGCGTGCTCGTGTACGAGCTCCGAGTCGTAGCGGAGCACGGTGAGGCCGTGGCCGCGCAGTTCCAGGTCGTTGCGCCGGTCGCGCCGCCGTTGGCCCGGGCTCGAGTGGTTCAGCTCGCTATCGAGCTCGACCACCAGCCGCTGTGCCGGCCAGTAGGCGTCGACCTTGATGTCGTGCACGTACGGGTTCAACAGCGGAAGTGGCAGGCCGCGTCGCTCGCACAGGTCGAGGAAGTCCTCCTCGAGATGTCCGTTCGCGTACTTGCGCCGGGGTTCATAGGCGTCGATCGCCTCACGCAGGCGCGTTGACCCGCGTTGCCCGCTGCCACACGCCTGGAGCAACGAGTTGACATCGAGCAGCTTACGAAAGTCGAGCTGCCCGAGTGCCCTGTTCAGGACGCGCAGGCCACTGGTGCCGGCGAGGTCGACCATCATTTCCGGAATCGATGTGACCGGGATCCCTTTGTGGACCTCCCGCACCAGTCCCGAGCGTCGTCCGTAAACACGAATGCCAGGAAGTGAACGCACCTGTCGGGGCGTGCTCACCTGGATCACACGGGGCGCGTAATCGATGATTCCCCGCCAGTGCGCGTCCGTTCCGTGGCTCAGCATGCCGCCGGGGCCTGCATAGAGGACTGCGGCCCACAGATCGGCCGCGCGACTGTATGTGGTGTGGCCAACCGCGTAGACGCCAGGAAGCACGCGCGCGAGGTAGCCCTGCTTCTCCCAACCGTGCACTGTTGAGCGCGCGATCCCGAGCCAACTCAGTTGACCCGAGGCTACTCGTCCTTGTTGCTTATTCGCGACCGCCGCCAAACGTTCCATGTGGAATTCATTCGTCATTACGTACAAGAGCCACAACGAACCGCTGATGAACCCCCCCTCACGCCACGTAGACTGCGCAACTTGCGACCAACCGACCTCCTCACGGGCGAGGAGCTCAGCCCCGACCAGCTCGCGGAACTCCTCGAAAGAGCCGCATGGATGAAGGGCAACCCGCTCGGCTCAGACGTGCTCAGGCGACGCACGGTCGCGCTGATCTTCCAGCGCCACTCGACGAGAACACGGGTCAGCTTCGAGACGGGGATCGTCGAGCTCGGCGGCCACCCGATGGTCCTCAGGACCGATGACACCCAGCTCGCCCGCGGCGAGTCGATCAGAGACACCGCCTACGTCCTCTCGAGAAACGTCGCCGCGATCGGGATCCGCACCGGCCCGGACGAGCTCGTCGAGGAGCTCGCCGAGTACGCCACGGTCCCGGTGATCAACATGCTCACCGCCAGCCACCACCCCTGCCAGGCGCTGGCCGACATGCTGACGCTCAAGCAAACCTTCGGCGATCTCAAAGGCGTGAAGCTCGCCTATGTGGGCGACGGCAACAACGTCGCGCGCTCGCTGGCGATCGTCGGCGCCCTCGCCGGCGTGGAAATCTCCGTCGCCGCCCCCGACGGCTACCAGCTCGAAGCGGTCGCCGGCGCCCATCTCACATGGGACCCTTACGAGGCGGTGAAGGACGCGAACGCCGTCTACACCGACGTCTGGGTGAGCATGAACGACTCGCCCGAGACGGCGGACGCCCGCACCGAAGCCCTCCGCCCATACCAGCTGAACGACGAGCTGCTCGCAGCCGCCGCCCCCGGCGCGATCGCACTGCACTGCCTGCCCGCCCATCCGGGCGACGAGATCACGGAGTCGCTCCTCTACGGGGAGCGCCAGCGGATCTGGGACCAGGCGGAGAATCGCCGCCACGCCCAGAAGGCGCTGCTGGAACTCCTCTGCGGCTGACTGCCCGGTCGTGGCCCGCTGGCCACGACCAGTGCGACTACGCTAGAGACCCGTGACCGACGCCCCCGCGACGACCATCCGCCCCCGCCGCGGCGATCACCTGGAACTGACCGTCGACACGCTCGCCTACGGCGGCGCCGGAGTCGCCCGCCTCGACGGTTATGTCGTCTTCGTCCAGGGCGGCATCGCCGGCGACAAGGTGCTCGTCGAGGTCGGCAAGTCAAAGCGCGCCTACGCCGAGGCGCGCGTGCTCGAGGTGCTCACCCCGAGCCCCGACCGGATCGAGCCCGTCGCCCACCACCCGGGCGCGCCCTGGCAGGTGATCCCCTACGCGAAGCAGCTCGAAATCAAGCACGAGCAGGTCGACGACGCGCTGCGGCGGATCGGCAAGCTCGACGGCTATGTGCTCGAGCCGATCGTCCCGGCGGTCCAGGAGTGGCGCTACCGCAACAAGCTCGAGTACTCGTTCGGCCGGGACGCGGCGGGCCGGCTGATCTGCGGGTTCCACCCGCCCGGTCGTTGGGAGGACATCGTCGAGGTGACCGACTGCATGCTCGCCTCCGAGAGGGGCAACCAGGCGCGTGAGGAGGTCGCGGCGTGGTGCCGCTCGCAGAACCTTGAGCCCTACGACCGCCGCGCCGGCGAAGGCTTCCTGCGCAACCTCGTGGTGCGTGAGGGCCGGCGCTCGGGTGAGATCCAGGTGCGGCTCGTGACCTCACGCGGCGAGCTCGACGACGACGCGCTCGCGACCGCTGTGCCCACCGCCGACGGACTGCTCTGGACCCGGCTCGACACCGTCGCCGAGACCACCGCCGGTGGCGAGACGACGCTGCTGGCGGGCGCCGAGCGGCTCGAGGAGCAGCTCGGCGGGCTCTCGGTCAGCATCTCCGGCGAGGCCTTCTTCCAGACCAACACCGAGATGGCCGAACGCCTTTACGCGCTGGCGATCGAGTACGCCGAGCCGAAGGGCTACGAGCGGCTCTTCGACCTCTATTGCGGCATCGGCACAATCGGCCTGCTGATGGCTCCCCGTGTCGCCGAGCTGTGGGGGCTCGAGATCAGCGAGGACGCGATCTCCGACGCGATCGCAAACGCCCGCCGCAACGAGATTGACAACGCCCACTTCTTCGCCGGCGACGTTCGTCTGGCGATGCACGAGCTGGTCGAGCGAGCGGGCCGGCCCGACGTGCTCGTCGTCGATCCGCCGCGCGCCGGCCTCTCGCAGAAGGTCGTGCGCCGCATCATCGAGGCGTCGCCAAAGCGGATCGTCTACGTCTCCTGCAACCCGACCACGCTCGCGCCCAACGCGGCGCAGCTGGTCGAGGCGGGGTACGAGCTGACCCGCGTGCGGCCGGTGGACATGTTCCCGCAGACGCCCCACATCGAATGCGTCGCGCAACTCGAGCGCCGCTCCGGATAAGTGCTTCGCCGCACCGGGTAGCGGTTAACTAAAGAGCATATGCGCGCAGTCGTCATCAAAGACCGTCAGATCGTCATCGAGCAGCGCCCCGACCCGGAGCCTGGCGCCGGCGAGGCGCTCGTCAAGGTCCATGCGGCCGGACTGAACGGCGCCGACATCCTCCAGCGCAAGGGCCTCTATCCGCCGCCCCCGGGCGTGCCGGCGGATATGCCCGGCATGGAGCTGGCCGGAGAGATCATCGCCAACGGCACCGGCGCGACCCGTTTTCCGGTTGGCGAGCGGGTGATGGGCCTGATCGCCGGCGCCGGGCAGGCGGAGCTGGCCGTGCTGAACGAGCGCATGCTGATGGCGGTGCCAGACAAGGTCGACTGGGCCGCCGCCGGCGGCCTGCCCGAGGTCTTCACGACCGCGCACGACGCGCTCTTCACCCAGTGCGGGTTGCAGCCCGGCGAGCGGCTGCTGGTGCACGGCGCCGCCGGCGGAGTCGGCACCGCGGCCGTGCAGCTCGGCCGCGCCGCGGGCGCGCGCGTGACCGCCACCGTGCGCAACCCCGAGCACCGCCAGAGCGTGGCGTCGTTGGGCGCCGCCGTGCTCGACCCGCAGGAGTTCGTGGACGAGGGCCCCTATGACGTGATCCTCGAGCTGGTCGGTGCTCCGAACATGCCCGACAACCTTCGCGCGCTGCAGACCCACGGCCGCATCTCCGTGATCGGCACCAGCGCGGGCGCTGCGATCGAGCTCAATCTCGGCCTCTTGATGGCCAGACGCGGATGCATCCACGGCTCGCACCTGCGCGGCCGCGCGCTCGAGGAGAAGGCGCTCACCGCCCGTGGCGTCGAGCACAGCGTCCTACCCCTGTTTGCGAGCGGTGCGCTGCGCGTGCCGGTCGCTGCGACCTACCCGCTGGAGGAGGCCGCCAAGGCCTACGACCGCTTCGCCGCCGGCGGCAAGCTCGGCAAAATCGTCCTGACGTTCTGAGCGGTCAGAACGCGCCGCGCGCGCCGCTGCCGCCCTCGCGCACGAACTGCTCGAGCTCCGCGCGCCCGTTGCCGACCAGTGGCAGCCCGTGCGCCAGCAGCAGGTGGTCGAACTCGTAGTCCGAGAGAATCCGCTCAAACGCCGCCAGCAGCCCGCGTTTGGTCTCCTCCGGGTCGGTCATCAGCGAGTCCGGCACCCAGCCGATGCGGCTGGTCTGATCGGTCGGCGAGCGCACGAGCGTGTCGGCGAGCCACAGCGCCCGCGACGACGCGAGGTACAGGCCGCCATCGTCGGGCGAGAGTGCGCCGACCTCCACCGCCACCAGCCCGCCGGGCAACTCGTCGCCCGGCTCGTAGGGGACGACCGGCTCGCCGTGCGTGAAAGCGTGCATGCCGGCCGCGGGCACGTGAACCTGGCAGCCGAAGCGCTCGTTGATGGCGGCGCAGTTGCGGTAGTGGTGGCGGTTGGCGAGCACGACCGCCGTCGGCGGGGTCGGACGCGTTGATAGCCATTCGAGCACCGGGTCGGGCGTGAGCGGGTCGATCAGCACCCCCGGCTCGTCAAGCCAGTACGAGGAGACGAGCGTCCCGCCGATGTTGCTGTAGGGCGCCGTCCAGTGCCAGATGCCGGGAAGGATCTCGTTCATACCCGGAGTCTCCCGCATCGGGAGCGGCGGTGGGCCGTGCAACCCCGTTCAGTATGGCGGCAGGTCAGACCACCACTGGCCGAGCATCCTGAACGCCGACCAGAAGGCGCGCTTGGCCGACTCCTCGTCGAGCGACTCGTCGATGTTGGGCACGTAGAGGGCATCGCAGGACGGCGTGAAGCGCTGCACCACGCCCGGCTCCTCCGCCACCTCGCGTCGCAGCGGCACGTCCAGGTCATTGACCACTCCGAGCGCCTCGCGGCCCATCACGACGAGCATCTTCGGCGCGACGATCGTGACCTCCTCGGCGACCCGCGCCACGCAGGCCGGGTCGGCCATCACCGGGTCGAGCACCGGGCACTTCACGCACAGCGTCCCGTAGACGGCGAGCGGGTCGATGTTCAGGCGCTTGAGCGATTTCATCAGCGCGTTGCCAGTACGCCCGTAGAAGGCGACACCCTCCTCAACCTCCGAGGGGCGCGCCGAGTACTTGAGCATGAAGATGTCGGCCTGCGGGTGGCCCGAGCCGAGCACCGGCATCAGCTGGCCGCGAGGGCAGTGCTCGCAGGCCTGAATTTCACGCGAGAGCTGATTCAGCTCGCGAATCGCCCGCTCGAGATATTTCTCGCGGATCTCGTCGTCTGTAGCGGGCACTTCAGCCGAATTGGACGGAACCGCCGCTTGTCCTTGCGCGTGCATCAGGACTTGCGCCCGTTGCATCAGGACTTGCGGGCCGCGCGACGCAGGCGCCGCTCGCGCTGAGCCTCGCGTGCGCCCGGCGGCATCGCCTTCGTCTGCAGGAATTTCAGTGCCTGCACGTAGAACAGGCTCGCCGGGTTGCGGATGATGTCCGCGCGCCGCAGCGACTCCAGGAACTGCTCCGGACCATCGAAGTCGCGCATCCGGATCCGCACCGAGCCGAGCCCCTGCGGCACGTGCGCATCCGAGCCCGCGCCGGCGACCATCCGGTACTTGGCGGCGAACCGCACCGCCTCCTCGTTGAACTCGGCGATCGCGACACGCGGGTTGAACACCTCGATCAGGTCTATGTCATCGACAACGTCCAGCAGGTGCTTGTAATCGGGCACCGAGTGCATCCGGTCGAACGGATGCGGCACGTACACCAGCCCGCCCTGGCGCTTGATCTCGGCGATCGTCTCCTGCAGCGTCATCCCGCGCGGGATCTTCTCCTTGATGAAGAGGCCGATCACCTCGCCCTGGGAGGCCGTCTTCACCTCCTCGCCGACGATCACCTTGATTCCCTTGGCCTTGGCGGCGGCCTCGAGTGCACCCGAGATCTCGTTGTGCTCGGTCACCGCGATCGCGCCGAGCCCCTTTGCCCGTGCCTCTGCGAGCAGCACCTCGACCGGGGTCGCGCAGTCGTACGAGTGGTCGGTGTGCATGTGCAGGTCGACATCGATCAGCGGACGGTCCGCGACGATCCGCGCCGCCGCCGCATTGTGCGGGCGCCGGTCGTGCCGTCGCGCCGCGAGCGAGCGGTAGATCTCGTCGAGCTCGTCGGCCACGCGCGTGAAACTGAGCTGCGCCCGCAGCGGCGCTGCCTCGGCGCGCAGGCTCGAGCGCCGCTCCGGGTCGTCTGCGAGCTGCATGAGGTTTGCGGCCAGCGTCTGCGCGTCGCCGGGCGCATACTGCAGCCCGCGCCCGCCATCGGAGAGCAGCTCCGCGTAGACGGGAATGCTGCTCGCGACCGGCACGATCCCGCTGGCGAGCGCACGCACCAGCACCCCCGGCGTCGGCAGCACCCCATCGGAGCCGAGCACGAGCACCTCCGCCCCGCCAAGTGCCTGCTCGATGCTCATCGACTCGGCGCCGACGAACCGCACCCGCTCCGCCAGCCGGTGTCCGAGCGCCGCGGGTGCCGCCAGCGGCCGCGACGACCACACCGTGGCCCGCCAGCGCGCGTCGATCGGCAGCAGCCGTAGCGCCCGCAGGAAGGTGCGCAGGGCAGCCCGCTCCTCCTCTGCGATGAACACGAGTTGCAGCGTGTCATCGCCCTCATGGGGTGGGTGGGACCCAATCCATGAGGACTGCTGCAGCGACACCGGCTCGGCCGCGGGCAGCACGACGCGATAATCGGCCGGGAAGAAGCGGTCCATCAACGTGCGCGTGGCCTCGTAGGAGGCGATGCGCGCGTCGAGCCGGCTGAACAGCAGCTGCGAGAGTTGGCGGCCGAACTGCGTCGAGAGCACACGCTCGGTCGGGTTGTGGAAGGTGCCGACGCTGAGGGCCCGCGCTGTGCGCAACGCCACGCTCGAAGCGCTCGGCGCGAATGGCTCGTGAACGTGCACGATGTCCAGCGGCAGCGTCTCGAGCGCCTCCTCGATCGTGCGCGCGACGTCGACCGGCAGCGATGCCGCCCGTCGGCGCGTCGGCGAGAACGGCAACACCTCGCCGACTCCCAACACGAGCGGCTCGGCGTCGGCCCGCGCCATCAGCGCCTCGAGATCCCCGCGCAACGCCCTGCGGCTCTCACGCACCAACTCAGCTGAGCGCGAGGGCGCGATCACGAGCACTCGATGCCCGCGTCGGTGCAGCTCCTGCGAGAGCCGCGAGACGTACTCGCCCACCTCGGTCTTCGTCTCCCAGGCGAACGGGCTCACCTGCGCGATCGCGAAGCGCTCTTCAGGCACGTCGCGGGAGTCTACGCGCGCGAGACCTTGCGGAGTGGTATCACTGCTGATACCATCCATCGCATGGCAATGACGCTACGCCTCACGGACGAGGAGACCGAGGCACTGCGGCTGCGTGCCGAGCGCGAGGGGCGATCGATGCAGGACGTCGCGCGCGCCGCCGTGCGCGATTACGTCGACCGCACGAGTACGCGCGAGTTGCTCGACGAGGTTCTCGACACCGAACTGCCACGGTTCGCGGAAGCGCTGCGCCGGCTCGGCGAGTGATCTTCCTCGATCTGGATCTGCTGCTGCACGTGACGGAACGTGCCACCGGCCTTTCGCCGGTCGTGCGGGACTACGGGCTGCTCGAGTCCGCGCTCGGGCGCCCACAGGCGTCTGCGTTCGGCGAGGACGCGTACCCGAGCCTCCACGAGAAGGCCGCGGCGCTGCTCCATTCGCTGGCGCGCAACCACGCGCTCGTCGATGGCAACAAGCGGCTCGCCTTGGCGGCAACGATCGCCTTCCTCGGCATGAACGGGACGCGCCTGACGTTTACGAACGACGAGGCCTATGACTTCATCATCTCGGTTGCAACCGGCAGCTTGGATGACGTGAGTGCGATCGCGGCGAAGCTGCGATCGCACTCGACACCGATCAGCGCAGCGTGAACACGCCCACGGCCTGCTGTGCCCGCTGCTTGCCCGCCGGCTTGAAACGCACATACGTCGCGACGCGCAATCGCCTGGTGCCGGTCAGCAGCGTGGCGCCGACGTGCGTGAGCTTCAGCTTCAACTGATCGACTCCGGCTCTGCGGGCGTGCAGACGCCCGGTTGCGATCAGGACGAGGTGGCCCTTTCGCCGGGCGAACCAATAGTCCGAGGCGGTGCCGGTCTCGACGGCCGGGTACTCGAACACGAAGCCGCGCGACTGGCGGATGCGGGCGAGCCTCGCCGGCTTGCCTGTGGGTGCCAACAGCAGGCTCAGTGAGAGCTTGACCTCACTGATGGTGGCCGGAGGCAGGGAGATCTCGACCGGCTTGCGCCAGGTTCCGCCCGACTCGCTGATCGTGTAACCGAGGACGTCGCCGCGGCGGTCGTCGTACTGGCCGATCACGGTGCAGTCGCCGACGCCGGTGCAGTCTGACTGGTTGGCCGTCGCATACTGGATGTTGCCGGCGTTGGGCGGCAGCGGCGACTCGAGCCCGGCGCGCCAGACACCGCCCACCTCTGAGAGCAGCAGCCCCTGCGAGTTGTAGCCGGCGTCGGTGTAGACGCCGGTGGCGAGACAGTTTCCGACCGTGGGGCAGGAGATCCAGTCGAGCCCGGCCGATTGCTTCTCGAGGCCCTGCACGGCATTGCCGGGCAGCGCGACCTCGACGCCCGGCTGCCATGTACCACCGTTCTGGTCGACTAGCAGTCCCTGGCCGTTCTCGTCATTGTCGAAGTACCAACCGACGGCCGCGCAGTCGCCCGCCTGCGGACACGCCACGGATGCGAGCACGACCGTCTGGTCGCCCACCGTTCCCGAAGGTGCGGCGTTTGCCGGCAACATCGCTCCCGTGCCGCCGGCCCAGTCGCCGCCGGACTCGCTGAACAGGAGCCCGAGCGAGTTCTGCAGCGGGTTGATGTAGGTGCCGACCGCAGCGCAGTCATCGGCATCGGCGCACGCGAGCGAGGACGGGACGATGCTGGGATCGACGTTCGCGTCACTCGGTGGCGCCGGCGCCGGAACCGCCGTCCACATGCCACCGCTTGAGCTGATCAGCAGTCCCTGTTGGTGCCCGGCGGCATCCACGTATTTGCCGGCCGCAGTGCAGGCGCCGGTGGCCCGGCAGGTGACCGCCAGCAGCACGGCGTCCTGCCCCGCGATGGGCGCGCCCGCCGGCAGCGGCGCCTCGGTTGCGCTGGACCAGTGGCCGTCCATCTCAGTCAGGATCAGGCCCTCCCAGACCTCGGCGTCGGTCTCGTAGGTCCCGACCGCCACGCAGTTGCCGACCGAGCTGCACGACACCGCCGCCAGCCCGAGATCGTCGACGATGCCCGACTTGGGCTTGGTCGGGCGCGTCGCGTTGGCCGGCAGCTGCACTCCAGTCCCACGCGCCCACCGGCCGTGCGTCTCGGCGAACAGCACCGCATGGTCGGTGTTGTCGCTGCTCGTGTAGCGGCCCACAGCCACACAGTCACCCGCGGCGGGGCAGGAGACACCGGCCAAGCCACCGCCATTGGACGCCTTGAACGGGCCGAATGCGGCGCCTGCCGGGGGCTGCGCCTCGACCGCACGCTGCCACGTGCCGTTCGTCTCGGTCACCAGCAGTGCCTGGCTCTCGGCGAGGCCGTCGTCATAAGTGCCGACTGCGCTGCAGTTGCCCGAGGACGCGCACGACATGGCCGTGAGCTGCACCGCGGGATTGATCTGGGCGGCGGAGGCCGCCGGCGCCAGCGCGGCCAGACCGACAACGATGATCGACAGCAGCCAGGCGGCCGGCGCACGTCTCATACAGGCAGCATACGGCCGCTCTGCTCGAAATCCCGGTCAACAGAACCCCACCTGAATTTTGGGAGTGGGCGGTCCTGCCGGCGGACGCGAAAAAGGGCGCCCTTGGTCGCGGGCTGAGGATGCAGCGAGCCAAGCTGGGCGGGCGACCGCGAGATTCGCGGTCACCCGCCCGTGTCGTCTACGGAACGATGAAGAAGAACGCCTCGTCCGTAATTGTGTTCGCCAGGGTCGTACTGGCCGTGACGTCCGACGTCAGGAATTCGAAGTCGCCTGTCGGGCAGAGGGTCGGGTCGGAGACCCATTCAACGTGAGCGATATTGGAGCTGCCCGTGTCGTCATTGGAATAGTCGGGGGTCGCTACCGCCCCCTCGGTCGATGAGCTGGCGCCTGAGACCGCTACGCAGATAACCCCGGCCTCGGGGTTCGTAACCGACGTGACGCCCTTGCTAAACGCCGCGACGAGCCCACCTGACTGCGAGATGGATCCGTATGCCTTGGCTGTGCCGGGCGCGCCGGGCGCACCGGCCGCACCGGCCGCGCCGGGGGCCCCGGTAGCGCCAGCCGGGCCCTGTGGTCCGGTTACGCTCCAGTGGAGCTTGGAATCGTGCTTCGCGCACTTCCCGACGTAGAGCACCTTGGTGCCCTTGTGCACACATGCCCTGATCGTGCCTCCGCCGCTGGCGAAGGCGTAGCCACCGCCCGCGGCGACAACAACTACAACCGCGACGAGCGCCACTAGCGTGACGCGCCCCTTGAGCACTTTCATCCCCGGTCTCCTATCTGTGGTTGTGGCTCCTGCTCTCAGGCGACGTAGAGCCCGAGCAACTCGGACGCGCCGAGGTCTCGAGCGGGAGAACGTGATCGGCCGAACCACTGAGGTGAGACATGGGCCCTCCGGTCGTGCCTACCCCGTCGCCCCTACAGGCGCGGACCCTACTCCGGGCCCCGGCGGCAGATCAACCCGACTGGACGGATGTGAGCCTCGGCTGGAGATCGCACCCTCAGGAAACCGGGACCTTCGCCGCGTCGGGCGCGGCGGCCTGGACGCGAGAGTACTTGGCGATGAAGTCCTCGGTCGCCTCGCGCGCCTCGTCGTCGGGGCGCTGATTCATCGGCGACTTCATCAGGTACGAGCTCGGGCCGTCGAGCTGGCCCGCGATGCCGTGGTTCATCGCGAGCTTGCAGCAGCGGATCGCGTCGATGACGATGCCGGCCGAGTTCGGCGAGTCCCAGACCTCGAGCTTGGTCTCCAATTGCAGCGGCACGTCGCCGAAGGCCTGACCCTCGAGGCGGATGTGAGCCCACTTGCGGTCGGTCAGCCACGGCACGTAGTCCGACGGGCCGATGTAGACGTCGTCCTTGGGCAGCACGTGACCCATGATCGAGGTCACGGCCTGCGTCTTCGAGACCTTCTTGGACTCCAGGCGTTCACGCTCGAGCATGTTGTAGAAGTCCATGTTGCCGCCGACGTTGAGCTGGCTGGTGCGCAGCAGCTTGACGCCGCGGTCGTGAAACAGGCGGGCGAGCATGCGGTGCACGATCGTCGCGCCGACCTGCGACTTGATGTCGTCGCCGACAATCGGCAGGCCGGCCTTGACGAAGCGGTCGTTCCAGTAGTTCTCGCCGGCGATGAATACCGGGATGCAGTTGACGAAACCACAGCCGGCCTCGAGGATCTGCTCGACGTACCACTTGGTCGCCTGTTCGGAGCCGACCGGCAGGTAGGAGACGACGACGTCCGTCCTTGAGTCTTTGAGGATCTGGACGATGTCGGCGGTCGGCCCGGGAGCTTTGGTGATCTTCTCCTTCAGGTACTTGCCGAGGCCGTCGTGCGTCATGCCACGATTCACCGTGACGTTCAGCTTCGGGACGTTCTCGGCGAACTTCAGCGTGTTGTTCTGGCCGCAGAAGATGGCCTCGCTGAGGTCCTTGCCGACCTTCTCGACGTCGATGTCGAAGGCGGCCGAGAACTCGATGTCCCGCACGTGGTAACCACCGAGGTCGACGTGCATGAGCCCCGGAACGGGCTCGTTGGGATTCGCGTCCTTGTAGTACTCGACGCCCTGAACCAACGAGCTGGCGCAGTTGCCCACGCCGATGATCGCCACGCGTAGCTTCTCATGCTGGTAGCGCGCGGGGCCGACGGAGGAGCCGTTCGTTGAGGCCGGTTCGCTGGTCACTGATCGATGTCCCTTCTGGAAGTTTGGCCGGCGCGATCGCCCGGCGGATATCGATAGTACGCGAGATCGCGGGCTCGGTTACACCGATCGGTACCTAAATCGCGATTACAAGATGGCCACTGCCTGAGAAGTACACCGATCGGTTTCCAACCGGCGGGCGACCCTCAATCGATCGCGTCGCGCAGGATCGCTGTCGCCATCAGGTACACGTCGGCCACGACCATCCCGGCGTCCTCCACCAACAGCCGGCAGCAGGCTCCGTCGTAGAGCGTCACCAGGCGCCGCGCCGTCCGTTCCGGGTCCCGAGCGGCCGCGGCCCGAGCCAGATCGGCGAGACGGTCGGTGAACAGCTGGGCACGTTCGCTTACCGCCAGGTGCACCCGGTGCTCGGAATCGGGAAACTCGGCGGCGGCAGCGACGATCGGATCAGGGACGACCGTTCCCGGATCGGCGAGTGCGGTGAACAGCTCCATTAGCCGCGTCCGCGGAGTCAGATCCTCACGGCCGAGCACCGCGGCGGTGGGGCCGGTACGCCCATACTCGGCGACGTACGCGAGGATCAGATCGTCCTTGGAGTCGAAGTGCTGATACAGCGTGCGCTTCGATACCCGAGCGGTCCTGTGCAGCTGATTGATGCCGGTCGCGTTGAAGCCCTGGCGTGCGAACAGCTCCGCCGCTGCGGCAAGGATGCGCTCTCGTGCTCCGCGTCCGAGTGAGGCTCGGCGCCCCGCCGGCGCCATCGATGCCGCCTAGAACGCTCCGCCGGCCGGTGCGCTCAGTTCCCGGCGTACGTGCCAGATGCGCTGACCGACGGTCACCAAGCTGAGCGCGGCGAGCACGTAGACGGCCGGAGCAAGCAGCGAGAAGTGCCCGAGCGACGCGCCGCGTGCGAACACGAGACCGATTGCGAGGATCACGACCCGCACCGGTCGGGTCGCCAGCCCGACCTTGCACTGGACTCCGAGCGCCTCCGCGCGAGCGCGCGTATAGGAGACCACCAGCGAGAACAGCACGGCGGCCACGACCGCGGCGACAGCTGCCTGGTCACCGCGTGAAGCAAAGTAGGCGCCGACCGCCGTCAGCACGATCCCCTCCTCGAGCCGATCGAGAGTCGAGTCCAGGAACGCGCCGAACTGCGTGCCCTTGCCGGACATACGGCTGTAGCGGCCGTCCAGCGTGTCCATGATCGAGCCGACGATGAAGGCGACCCCGGCGAGAAAGAACAGGCGCCCGACGATTAGTCCGGCAGCCGTGAGATTGAGCGTGAACCCGGTCAGCGAGATCGCGTTCGGCGTCAGGCGCGACTCGATCAGCCGGTTCCTGAAGATCTGCGGGGTCGTCAGGCGCTCGCTGCCCTCACCGCCGCGCCTGCGTGGGCGCGACCTTGTATCTGCTTGTCGTGTATCGGGCATCTGGAGCCGGCGCAGAGACTAGTGCACGGTCACGCCATTACCCCGCAACTCACGCCGTTACTCCGGCAAACGCCCAGACGTCGGGACGCGCCCGCGCCAGCAGCTGCTTGGCCAGGAGCGCCGAGAGACCTGCGGTGAGCGCCCCGAGGACGACGTCGGTGAAGTAGTGGTTGCCGGTCGCGATCACCACGAAGGTGATGAACGCCGGGTACACGCGCCAGAGCACGCGCACGATCCGGTGGCGCACCAGGCGCGACATCGGCAGTCCGATCATCAGCGCGAAGCAGACGTGCATCGACGGCACGGCGGCGTACACGTTGAGCAGCGCACCGCTCGCGCCGTGCCCGATCGCCACGCCGGTGAACTGCTGGATCGAATCGGTGAAGCCCCATCGGGGCATCAGCCACGGCGGCGCGGTCGGGAACACCGAGTACCCCACCAGCGCGATCAGCATCGCGATCACGAACATGTTGCGCACGAAGTAGAAGGAGTCGTTGCGCCGCAGGTATATGAACGCGAGCGCGCCGACCGTGAGCGCGAAGTGGGCGTTCAGATAGGTCCAGTCGCAGACGTCCAGCAGCCAGTGTGCGTGGCTCATCACCCAACGCTGGATACTCGGCTCGGCGAACACGTGCAGCGCCCGCTCGAAGTCGATGATCCGGGTCGCGTCGCGGAACGGCTTGTAGCCCGTTAGGCCGACGAGCCCGCGCACGATCTCGTAGCCCGCATAGGCCACGACGAACATCAGCAGCTGGCGCAGGGCGTCGAGCCAGCCGTGCGGCAGGTACTCCTCGCCGGCTCTCGCAAGGCGCCGTCGCATCGCCTTAGGCTAATCGCAGCGCGGCGCGCTGGAGTCGATGCGCGCGAGCGAGAACGCCATCCCCAATCGCGCGCGGCCGCTGCCGCGCGCCTCAATCAGCGTGAACTGACCCGACGGCGCCACGCACCCGCTCACGCCGGTGAGCTGCCAGTACGGAGACCAGCGCACTCGCACGTGGACGCGCCCCGCATGCGCGATTGTCAGCGTCAGCGAGTTCGGACCCATCGACACCAGGCGCCCCGCACCGGTGGCGATTGGGCTCGGCTTCGCGACCGCGTATACGCGCCAGTGCCGCAACCGCGCGACCAGCTTCAGGTACGGAAGCCCATGCCGGATCAGCTCGAGCTCGCCGCGCGCCGAATAATCGGCGGGCGCATCGGCGACGGCGATGTAGCGCACGGCGAGCCGATGCAGCCAGGCGTGGTAGCTGCCCGCGTTCAGCTCGCCGCCGTAGAACAGCCCGTCGTCGGCGATGTCGAGCTGGCGCTCCCAGCCGCGGGCGAGCGGTATCGCTGGCGCCAGCCGGTATGCCTCCCAGCGCCCCGCGGTGAACGGCACCTCGACGCGCCAGGTGTGCTGCGCCGCGCCCGGCTGCGCCTCGAGGAAGCGGATCAGCGGCCGGTAATACGCGGCCGTGTTCGCGACCTCGCCGTGCTCGAGATCGGTGATCGCATCGTGAATCTGGATATAGGTGAGTGGGATTGCTGCGAGCGCCAGCACCAGCCACGCTCGCCGTGGCACCAGCAGCAGTGCCGCCAGCGGTCCGGCCGTGAGCTCGCCCAGCCGCGCGGCGTTGCCGCCGACCGGCGTGTGGAGCGCGTAGGCGGCAACGCAGCCCAGCACGTACAGGACGACTGCGACGACGAGCGTGTTTTGGCCGCTCCGCTGAGCGGCCACCACCAGAGCCGCGCCGATCACGAGCAGCGGCCACAGGGTCCCGAATGCGAACGGCTCGTAGCCGCCTCCCGGAAAGGCGACTGCCAGTGCCCCTAAAGGCACGATCGCGGCCGATATCGCAGCGGTACCGCTGGCGATATCGCGCCAAAATCGCCTCTGGAGACCCCCGAACGCGAAAATCGCGCCGGCCAGCGCTGCGAACAGGGCCGCCACGGGACTCGCAAGCGCGGTGAGCAATGACACGGCGGTGGCCCAGCGGGGCCGCCGCCGCTCAAGGAAGAGGGCTACGAGTGCGGTGCCGCACAGGCCGAACGCAAAAGTCAGGCGCCCGCTGAGGACCTCGGTCACGGTCGCGACGCCGAACCAGGTCGCGCCAATCCAGGCGTCGTCGCCGAAGACGTCGTGGGCGAGCGCCTCGAACGCGGCGGCGGTGCCCACGCTCGCGAGTGCCGCCAGCAGCTGGGGGTCGAGCAGCCAGGCGAGCGGCGGGAACAGCACGCTGTAGGCGGTGACGTCGTGGCCGCCGTACCACCAGTTGTTCCAGACCCCGAAGCCCTCGGTGCCGAACAGCTTGACGCGCAGCAGTTGGGCGGGCAGGTCGGCGCCGGTTGGCGCGACGATCAGATAGGCGATCGCGAGCGCGGCCGCGAGCACAGTTGGTGCGACGCGCCGCATTTTGCGGATAACGTCCGCATTGGTGAGCGTCGAGCTGCCAACTGCATCGCGCAACGTCCTCTGCCTCGGCGAGGCGCTCGTCAACCTGATCTGCGAGCGGCCGGTGTCGGGGCTGGAGGAGGCCGACATGTTTGCGCCGCACTCCGGCGGCGCGGCGGCGAACGTCGCACTGATGGCCGCCAGGTCGGGCGCGCGCACAGCGTTGGCCGGCGGCGCCGGCGACGACGATTGGGGGCGGTGGCTGCGCGGCCGGCTCGAGCGGGCCGGTGTCGATCTGGACCATTTCAAGCTGATCGAGGATATGCCCACGCCGCTGGCGCTGACCACGGTTGACGTCGCGGGCGAGCCAACCTTCCGGGTCTACGGTGAGGAAGTCGCGCCCGTCGTGAGTGCGCTCGGGGACAGCGTCGAGGCGGCCGTCGCTGTGAGCGGCGGGCTGTTCATCAACGCCAACACGCTCTCAGGCGTTGCCGAGCGCGCGGTCACGATGAGGGCGCGCGAACACGCGCTGGGGCTCGGGTACCCGGTGATCTTCGACCCGAACCTGCGGCTGCACCGCTGGAGTTCGAAAGCCGACGCGGCCGCCACCGCCAACGCCTGCGTACCCGGCGCGCTGCTCGTGCGCGCGAACGCCGCCGAGGCGCAGCTGATGACCGGCGAGGACGATGTCGAGCGCGCGGCGCTCGCGATCCGCAAGGCGGGCGCCCGCAACGTCGTGATCACGGACGGCGCCGGCGGTGCGATCTTGCGCGGAAAGATCAAGCTCGACGTCGCGGGCATGCCGGCGCGGGTGGTCTCGACGATCGGCGCCGGCGACGCGCTGATGGCGGCGCGCTGATCGCGCGGCTGCAGATCACGGGCTTCTACGAGCCGGCGATCGCCGCGGCGCTGAAGGAGGCGATGGTCGTGGCCGCGCGTGCGTGCGAGCGCTGGGGTGCCTGCGACTAGCCCCTGGAAGCCGCCGGGCCGGCGCCGGGTCTACGCGGTCCGCGACCGGCTGCGGCTGGTCTACGGGATCCCGGTTCTGCGGCCGCACGGGGACGGGCTGGCCGAGCTGATCCTGACGGTGCTGTCGCAGTCGACCAACGACCGCAACCGCGACGTCGCGTACTTCGGGCTGCGCGAGCGTTTCCCAACCTGGGAGGAGGTGCGCGACGCACCGGTCGATGAGGTGGAGGAGGCGATCCGGCGCGGGGGGATCTCGAAGGTGAAGTCGGCGCGGATCAAGGCGATCCTCGCGACGGTGACGGCGACAGGGCGGTCTGGGGGTGGGCGGGTGGGAGACCCATCTGGCGTGCTCTCGATCGATTGGGTGCGCGGCGTGCCGGTCCCGGAGGCGCAGGCGTATCTCTGCTCGCTGCCCGGGGTGGGACGCAAGACCGCGGCGTGTGTGCTGCTCTTCGCCTACGGCATGCGCGACGTGCCGGTCGACACGCACGTCTCGCGGGTGGGTACACGGCTCGGGTTGTTCCGGGCGGGGGCGGGTTTCGTCGAGCTGCACGACACGATGCTCGCGCTGACCCCGCGGGGGCAGGAGTGGGAGCTGCACCTCAACCTGCTGCGCCACGGCCGGCGCACGTGCTTCGCGCAGCGCCCGGCTTGCGGGGTCTGCGCCCTGCGGCGGATGTGCCCGAGCGCC
>Ga0182024_10005424_pt1 | contig 28618 bp, 22 predicted proteins | sample P32metaG_FD_120480 | JGI IMG/M metagenome (GOLD analysis project Ga0182024, IMG submission 120480) | Permafrost microbial communities from Stordalen Mire, Sweden - P3-2 metaG (Illumina Assembly) | ecosystem: Environmental > Terrestrial > Soil > Wetlands > Permafrost | place: Sweden: Stordalen...
GCGGCGGTCGCGAGCGGGTTCGAACATCCGCTCCTCTTGAACGTGGCGGCTCTCAAGCTCGAGCAGGAGGGACGTGCAGCCGATGCGTTACGCCTGCTCGAGCGAGCCGTAGAGATCGCTCCCAACGACCTGGGTTCGCGCAATGCCCTCGGCCTGTGCCTGCTGCAGCTCGAACGGCCCGCAGAGGCGCTCGAACAATTTGCGGCGCTGCTCAAATTGAACCCCTCTTTGCCCTTCGCCCACTCGAGTCACGGCAATGCGTTACTCGCGCTCGGCGCCATCACGGACGCAGAGGCCAGTTACCGGCGCGCGCTCGCCATCGACTCCAATCAGTGCGCGGCCTTGGCGGGTCTGGCTCATATCGCAGCCAGCCGGGGGGCCTATCCAGAGGCGCGGGGATGGGCCGAACAGGCGCTCGCGCTCGTGCCTGGGTTTCCCGATGCGGTGATGAGTCTCGCTGCGGCGGAGTTGCGCGAGCGCAAGGCGCCCCAGGCTGAGGCGCGGATCCGGGCCCTGCTGAACGACAGCCGCCTCGTTGCCCGCGAGCGCGCGTACGCGAACGGGCTCCTCGGCGACATTCTCGATGCGCAGCAGCATCCGACGGAGGCCTTCAACGCGTACACGGCATGCAACGAGGAATTGCGGCGCCTGTATGCGGATCGCTATGGTCAAGAGGCGAATGCGCTCGAATATGTGCGCTCAATGATTCGCTATTTCGAGCGCGTCCGGCCTCAAGGCTGGAAATCACGCGCGCCCGCCGGTGCAGATTTCTCCGGCGCGCGCGGGCATGTATTTGTGCTCGGCTTCCCGCGCTCGGGCACGACGCTGCTCGAGGTCATCCTGGAGGGCCATCCCAACGTCGCCAGTCTCGAGGAGAAGGAGTTGTTGATCGACTCCGTGCGGGAGTTCATGCGACGGCCCGAAGACCTCGAGCGCCTGGTCCGCGCGACTCCGGCAACGCTCGAGGCGGCGCGGTCGGCCTACTGGCGACTCGCCGCGGATGCAGGAGTTGACGTGGCGGGCAAGATGTTCGTCGACAACCATCCGCTCAATACGCTGAAGCTGCCGTTGATTGCACGATTGTTTCCGGATGCAAAAATTCTGTTCGCATGCCGCGACCCGCGCGACATCGTGCTGTCGTGTTTTCGCCATCGATTTCAAATGAGCGCACCGATCTATGAACTCTTGTCGATCGAGGGTGCGGCAACCTACTACGACGCCGTCATGCAGCTCCTCATTCGCCTGATGGGCGCATTGACGCTCGACACCTGTCTCGTCCGGCACGAAGACCTGGTGAGCGAGTTCGTCCGCGAGATGAAACGCATCTGTGAGTTTCTGGGTCTCGAATGGGCGCCGGCCATGGGAGACTTCGCTCTGCGCACCGAGAACCGCGCCGTGCTGACGCCGAGCACCGCACAGCTGGTGCGCGGGCTCAGCACGGAGGGGCTGGGTCAATGGCGCCGCTACGAAACGCAGTTGGCTCCCGTTCAGGCCATGCTCGGGCCGTGGGTGAAGCGCTTTTATTACGATCCCCAATAGCGAGCGCTCAGGGACCCATGCAGCACGCTTGGCGCGTGCTGCGTCGCTGTCGCCGGGTCGAGCTTAGCGCTGACGCCCGCCCGCTGACATTTTGGCTGAAGTCTTGCCGCCGTGATGCGCGCGTTTACGGACGTCGCCGGACGCGATTTACTTCGAACTTGCGCCCTGACCCATAGTTTTTATCTGCTCCTTGTCCATCCGCTGCCGCTCGAGGGTCATCGCAAGCGTGTCCGAGTCAATACATTTTTCCGTCGCGAGGCGGCTGCCGAGGTCGGCGTCCTCCTTGCAGAAGTAATAGTTGCCGCGGCTCGTCTTCATGTGATACCCAGCCTGCCGCGCCTGCTTGATGACGTCAGCCGATGGACCCTGCGGCTGTGCCGGCGCAGCGGACGCTGGTGCAGCGGGCGCGGCGGGCGGCGCGGTCGACGTCGATGCTGGCGCAGTGGCGGTCGCGGCAGCGGGCTGCTGCGTCGGAGCTGCGCTGGGCGACTGCTGCGCACCCGCAGAACCTGCGACTCCCATCATGCTGATCAGCATGAGAGAACGAAATTTGATTGAGTATGTAATGGTGTATCTCCCGGTCTATGGGACGCCTCTTTAGGTGTGGCTTGCGCGATGGACGTGCTGCCACCACCGGACACCGCCAGCCAAGATAATCGCAAGACGCTGCTCGTCCGGGAGCCTTGACAGGGTGGGAGGCAAATGTTACCGGAAGTCAACTCAATTCGATAGCCGTCGAGGGCCAGCGTGAACGGGATGCCATCGAGCGCCAAGCGGGCGCTGCGGCTCGGCAGTAACCGTCCATCGCGTAGCTTTTGGGTGGAAAGCCGTGGCGGCTGACGCGAACCGTGGCAGATTCGGTTCAAGGGTCCAGCGTGTCCGGGGGTTGTAGATTGGCACCGGTGGGCGGAGCGAACATGAACCGATGCTGTGGGTGGGTGGCCTATGGGGCGCTCAGTTGGCTTGCGTGGACTGCGCCATGCAGCGCCGCCGGATCGCTGGCGGGCCTCCTCGCCTGTCGAGATCTTGCGGATGCGGCGTCAAGGCTTGCCTGCTACGACCGCGAATCTGCCGCGCTGGCCCCAGCGCCGAAATCGCCTGCCGCTCCACCGGCAGGCGCTGCATCGGCATCCACCCCATCAGCAGCCGCTACATCAACGGCTGCCTCAACAACCGCCCATCCGGCGCTTGATACGCAGCAGAAGTTCGGATTGTCCGAGCACACCATCGCCGAGCGGGAGGGGACGGCCGGTACGCGCGCCTCCGGCGCAATTAAGATTGAGGCGCACATCGCACGGGTCGCACCCGAAGCTGACGGACGCTTCGCGTTCACGCTCGATAATGACCAGGTCTGGAGACAACTGTCTGCAGAAGGAGATCTTCTGGCACGGCAGGGGGACGCTGTGACGATCTCGCACGGTTTGCTCGGCTCTTATTGGCTGCAGATGAAATCGGGGCGTGGGTGCAAGGTCACGCGACTGCGCTGAGCTTTAAGGCTGCATGAGCCGAGCGGATGCATTCGGGCGAAAGCGGCACTGCGCCGGGCCGGCGGGGGTGCTGTGCAGCGCGCACCCCGAATTCACGAGGCATCCGGCAGAGTGAACCAGCAGTTGAATGCAATCGTGATGCGCTCACCTTCAGCATCGAAGGGCTTGACGTCGTGCAGCACCCACGATGGGAACATGACGAGTTGTCCGGCATCCAGAGAGACTTTGGCAATCTGATATCCGTACGGCAATTGCATGTTGGCGATACCGGCATCCATGTGCATGGCGCTCGTGATCATTGGATTGATGAAGCTCAAGAGGCCACTGTTTTTAGTGCCGGGACCGTGCTGTCCGGGGTCGACGCAGTAGACACCACTCCAGGACGCGTTGGGATGATTGTGGACACCAAAGAAGCCACCGCGCCGGGTCACGTGGAACCAGCAGTCGTTGAAAATCTGCAGGCGGTTGAGCGTTGGCAGGTCATAGCGGTTGAGCCGCCCGATCACCGCGAGTAGCTGGTCCCAGCAGAACGTCTTCAACTCCTGGATCGCTGCATCGCTCTCACGGAACAGGTTGAAGTGGCTCTCGAACACGGCGGCGTTGCGTTGCGTGAGCGGCCGGGGATTGGCCGATCCTGCGGCCGTTTCCGCCGCAAGGATATAGCGCTTGAGCGCCGGATTGAGTCGCGTCGCCTCCGGGTGCCGGCTGAATGCAAATGGCACGGCAAACATGTTGACCAGTTCCGGCATCGGCATACTCGCGCCTCCGAATCATCCACCGGGCGGGACAGGTATACTTTACACATGAACGTGCGACCGGTAGAGCCAGCAGCTGCCGCCGAAGAACAGAAAGTGGCGGCGCTCATGGCCAACGTTGAACGCCTCGTGGCCGAGCGCCGCGATGCGGACGCACAGCGACTCTGGCGCGAGGCGCAAGCGATCCTTCCCAATCATCCCCTCGTGCTGCACGAGCGTGCGCGACGACTCCTGGTCGGTGGCGATCCGTCGGCAGCCTGCGCGCTCTTGGAACAACTGGTCGCGCTCGCCCCGCAGCAGCTGTCGTTCTGGCTGAGCCTTGCGGCAGCGCTGCGCGTGCTCGCGCGCCGTGAAGAAGAGCTGCAGGCACTCGAGCGCGCGCTTGCGCTCGACCCTACGCACCTGGTCGTGCTGCTGCAGAAAGGAGCACTCCTTGATCTCATGAACAAGCCGCGCTCGGCGGCGGCGATCTACGGTCATGCGCTGCAGTCGCTGGCCACGGGCACGCCCTTGCCGCCGGCCGTCGAGGCGCATGTTCGGCATGCCGAGAAGCGGGTGAGAGAAAATGCGGCTGCTCTGGGCGAGCTGATCGATGCGCGCCTTGGGGAACTGCGGCAGGGCGGACGCTCCGGCGCGTCGCACGCGCGTTTCGACCGCTGCCTCGAGCGGATACTCGGGCGCCGGCGCATCTATACGCCCGAACCGACGTTCATGCTGTTCCCCTATCTGAGAAACTATGAGTTCTTCGACCGCAACTCCTTCCCTTGGCTCGCCGCCGTCGACGCCGCAACCGAGTCGATACGCGAGGAACTCTTGGCCGTACTCAGCGCCGACCAGCAGGGAATCCAACCCTATATCGACTTCGGCGCGGGTTTGCCGCTGCGGCAATGGCAGGACCTCAACCACTCACGCCGCTGGGGCGCCTATTTCCTGTGGAACCAGGGACGGCGCGAGGAATCGCACCTGGAGCGCTGCCCGCGCACCGCGGCGATGCTCACGGCGGTTCCGCAGGTTGACATCCCCGGCCGCGGCCCGACCGCGTTCTTCTCGATATTGGATGCGCGCACGAGAATTCCGCCGCACAGCGGCGTGACCAACACGCGCCTGACCGTGCATTTGCCGCTGATTGTGCCGCCGGGCTGCAGATTTCGGGTGGGTGGCGAAACCCGTGAGTTCCGTGCCGGCACCGCATGGGTCTTCGACGACACCATCGAGCACGAGGCATGGAACGATTCGGACGCGCCGCGCGCCATCCTGATCTTTGACGTGTGGAACCCGGAGCTCACGGCGCTCGAGCGCGACCTCGTGCGCGAGACGATGACTGCGCTGGCGGAATATTACGAACCCGAGGGCACACTGTCCGGTGTGGTGATCTGAGCGCTGCGCTGATCGGGTTACGGCCCGAGCACCCGCTCAATCGACCCGGATTCCGGCGGCCTCGAGCTGCGCGGCGAGCGGGGCGAGCTGCGCTGCAAAGCTCTGCCATTGGTGCAGCGAGTCATCGTAGATGGGTCGCCGCACCTGCACCGAGCTTGCCGTTGTGATCGCGCTCGGGTTCGTATGGAAGTCAAGACAAGCCTCCTCGAACGGCAGCTCGAGGTACTCGAGCAGCCGCCGGGTCGTCGGCTCCTGCGCAGTGACCATGTCCTCGTACGCGACATCGAGCATGCGGCCCGGCAGGACTCGGTGCCAGTGCGCCATCAGGCGCCGATAGCCGATGTAGAAGGCGCCGAGCTCCGCCAAGTCGTAGGCAAACGGAAAAGCCTTGCGGAAGCGGGTCTTGTAGATGGCATAGCAGGCCGCGAGCGGATGGCGCGTGAGGTGCACGATGCGCGCCTTTGGGAACGCGCGAAAGATGAGGGCGCAATAGAAGAAGTTCGCCGGATGCTTGTCTGTAAATCGCGGCCGCTCGCCACGATGAGCGCGTGAGCGCGCCAGGTACTCGCTGGCGATCGATCCGCCATCCAGCCTGCCGAAGGTCGCGGCGTAGCTTTGCCAGCTGGCCGACCCGGGCGGGGCGGTGCGCTCGACGACGGCTCCAATCGCGTTGGCCAGCGCCGACAACTCGCCGGCGGAATGTACCGTGGAGTGACTGCCCAGGATCCGGTCGACCAGTGTAGTGCCGGTGCGCGGCAGCCCCACAATGAAGATGGGACTTTCGCCCGTCGCGTCCGAGATCACAGCTTCGATCCCCGGAAAACCCTCGATGATGCGGGCGATGACGGCTTGGTCCTGCAAGGGGTCGTACTGAATGCGGCCGCGTTCGAGCCCATTGCCGGCGCTGAGCTCGCGCCAGCTCGAGGCGTACTCGCCCAAGTCCTCGTAGGCCTTCGCAAGACCGAAATGCAGCGTCGCGGCAGCGGGCGAATCGGCGCCGGCGGCGGCGAGCGCAGCTTGCATGGCTGCGACGCAATTGCTCTCGCGCGACTGGTGGCGCAGCGCCACAAGCTCATTCAGAGCCTCGGCGTTCCCCGGTGACATCTTCAACACCGCTTCACAGTCGTCCGCGGCGCGATCGAACTCGCCGAGGAAGCGGTGCACGCTCGCGCGCTTGGCGCGTAGGGACGGATCGGCGGATGCCGCCGCGACGGCGCGATCGTAAATCGCAAGCGCGCCGCGATGGTCGTTCGCGTACACCAGGAATTCCCCGACGGCGTCGAGCGCCGCAGGGGTCTCGCCGGCGCCGGCGCCGGCCGCCGCAGCGGCCGCAAGCGCCGCCGCGCGCTGCCCCAGCGCCAACAGGCACTCGGCTTTTTGGAGCAGGCACTGCACATGGCTCGGATCGGTCGCGAGGTGCTCTTCAACGAGCGCGAGCGCCGTTTCCTTCTGATCGGTGAGCAGTGCGACGATGCTGCCGAGAAGCCAGCCGGTCGGCTGGCCGGGCCACGCCGCACGGCACGCCGCCGCCGCCGCTGTAGCCCCCGGCCAATCGCCGCGCTTCATGCGCTCGCTGATCTCGCGCTCAAATTCAGGCAGAGTGCGGCTGCTCATCGACCCAGGTGCGCGCGTGAAATTGACTGCGCATCATCGAGGCGCCAAAGCGCGCCGTCCAGTCAATATGGGCATCACGACGCTTTCGTTGCGCACAGGCAACATGCAATTGGGCTCGCACGTACACACCTTGCCGCAGTGTCCGAATACGTCTGCAATCAGCGTCGCTACGCTGCATGCGGAAGACCCGTGTACTCGACGGAGGAACTCGAAGACGCGGTCTGGGGTTGGCTGTTGCGCGCTTCCGACACTGTGTTATATTCTGGGCAGCGGTGAAATATACCGAGAGGCGGTCAACGTCCGAATGGGAGTCGCTGCAATCATCGAGATGAGCGGGGAGGCATGTGCTCTCGGCCGTTTGGTGCGCGCGTCGCATTTCCCTGTAGCGGGCGCCTTTCTCTCAGGCATGCCTCACCAGACCGTATTTGGCATGAACAGCTTTTAGGGAGCCACACAATGCTTGAAGAGAATTGCGGGAATCCAAAGTTGCGGATGGCCGTGCGCCTCGCCCTGACCGGCGGCACGCTCGCCGCCTCGTATGGTGTTGCGAACGCGCAGACGGCGCCGCCGCCGCAAGCAGCGGCCGCTCTGCCCGAGGAGATCGTGGTGACGGGATCGCGTATCGCGGTGCCGAATCAGACCTCCATCAGCCCGGTCACCTTCGTCTCCGCGGAAAGCATCCAACAGACGGGTGTGACCAGGATTGAGGATCTGCTCAACCAGTTGCCGCAGGTCTTTGCCGATATGACCTCTACTGCTTCGAACGGCGCGGATGGCACCGCGTCGGTCAACCTGCGCGGCTTAAACGCCAAGCGCACTCTCGTCCTCGTCAATGGCGACCGTCTCGGCCCCGGCGACCCGACGACCGGTGGGCAGTCCGACATCAACATGATTCCTGTCGAAATGATCGACAGCATCGAAATATTGACGGGCGGCGCATCATCGGTGTACGGCGCGGACGCGGTGGCGGGCGTCGTGAACTTCAAACTGAACGATCACTTCGAAGGCGTGAAGCTGGTCGCCGACCTGGGCATCTATCAGCACAGCAACGACGACCCGGATGGTGTGAAGGAGGCGATCACCGCCTCAGGGTTCGCTCAGGCACCGTCAAACGTCTATACCGGAGCGCAGAGATCCCTCGCCCTCATCGCCGGCGTGAATACGCCCGACGGCAACGGCAATGCGACTTTCTACGCGACCTACCGCAATGCGCTGCCGGTGATAGAGTCCTCGTACTCCTACAGCGCGTGTACGCTGGCGTCGGGTTTTGTCGCCGGGCCCTCTAACTCCGGCGGCAAATTTAGCTGCGGCGGCTCCGCGACCGCCTATCCCGGCACACTGCTGAACGGCGTGACCGGTGCCTTTGCGACCATAGGCCCCAATGGCACGGTGCTGCCGAACACGCTGCAGCTCTTCAACTACGGCGCGCTCAACTACTTCTCGCGTCCGGACGAGCGCTACACCGCCGGTGGGTTCCTGCACTACGAGTTCAACGAGCACGCCACCGTCTACGCGAACACCATGTTCATGGATGACTACACGGTCGCGCAGATTGCACCATCCGGTGACTTCGCCAATAACGGGGCGTTCGACTGCGCCAATCCCTTCCTGAGCGCGAGCGAGCGCAGCTACTTCGGTTGCGCCGGCGGAGGCACTGCAGGGCTTACGAATCCTAACATCCTGATCCTGCGCCGCGACGTTGAGGGCGGTAACCGCCTGAGCGAACTTGAGCACATGGACTTTCGCGAGGTGCTCGGCATCAAGGGCAAGATCGACGACGTGTGGAAATACGACGCGAGCTGGCAGTACAGCCTCGTGGACCTGACCTCCTCGATCGACAACTACTTCTCCGACACCAAGCTCAACAATGCCCTGAACGTGCAAAGCGTGGGGGGTGTACCAACCTGCACGATCACCATAAATACGGGCGCCGCCTGCGTGCCCTACAACCTGTTCAAGCCCGGCGCTGTTACACCGTCGATGCTCAACTATCTCTACTCGATTGGAATCGAGACGGGACGAATTTCGCAGACCGACGCGCAGCTGAATTTCACGGGAGACCTGGAGAAGTACGGGATAAAACTTCCGACCGCGAAGTCGGGCCTGGCGGTCAACGTCGGTGCGGAGTACCGAGATGCGCGGGCCTCGACACAGCCCGACGAGGAGCTGCAGACCGCCGATCTGGCGGGAGTCGGAGGCCCAACCGTGCCGGTGTCCGGCGGGATCGTCTCCAAGGAAGGCTTCATCGAGGGACGCATGCCGCTGGTGGAGGACATGCCCGGCGCAGAGGCACTGAACCTAGAGGCCGGCTACCGCTACTCGAGCTACGACCTGGGATTCAAGACCAACACTTACAAGATCGGTCTCGACTGGGCACCGGTGCAGGATGTGCGGCTGCGCGGCAGCTTCGCGCGTGCCGTGCGCGCTCCGAACGTCGTGGAGCTGTTTGCGCCTTCGGCCGTCGGACTGGACGGCACCTATGCCGCCGATCCCTGCTCGGGTGCTACGCCCCAATTCTCGCTCACGCAATGCGAGAAGACAGGCGTCACGCCCGCCCAGTACGGGCATATCGCTCCGAACCCGGCGGGACAGTACAATGGATTACTGGGCGGCAATCCGGCCCTGAATCCGGAGACCGCGCTCACCACCTCGTTCGGTATCGGCATCACCCCGTCGTTCCTGCCGAACTTCAGGGCACAGTTTGATTACTACGACATCAAGATCGAAGGCGTGATTCAGTCGATTGGCGGCGGGGTCATTCTGACCGAATGCGCAACCTCCGGTACGGATTGCAACCTCATCAATCGTGCACCCACCACGGGAACACTCTGGGCGACGCCCAATGGCTTCATCACCGACACTCTGCAGAACTCCGGAATCCTGGAAGAGAAGGGTATCGACGTCGACTTGGGTTACCGCGTCGACCTGAATGCCATGGGGAAGATCCTCCTCGGCTTACAGGGTACGTACATCAACTCCTACGATGAATCGCCGATCGAGAGCAACTCGTCCAAGGAGTTCAACTGCGCCGGCCTCTACGGGCCGACCTGCAGCAGCCCAACCAACGGTGCAGGCGTTCCGCTATCCCGGTGGCGTCATCGGTTTACCGCCACCTGGCAGACGCCGTGGCAGGCTGCCGAAGTGTCGGTCGCGTGGCGCTACTACGGCGGCGTGCAGCTTGAGTCCTTGAGCGGCAATCCGAATCTGGCGGCGCCGAACGGGGGCACGATTGCAAACGGTGCAATCTCCAACACCGATGCGTCCCTGCCGGCGGTCAGCTATCTTGATCTGACCGCTGCGATCAAGGTGGCCGACAAGGTCCAGCTGCGATTGGGCTGCAATAACCTCCGCGACAGGGATCCGCCGCTCGTCGGTTCGACGAATATCGCGGCACCACCGACAGGCAACGGCAATACCTTCCCGGGGTATTACGATTCCTTAGGGCGCTTCCTGTTCGCCGAGCTCACGGCACAGTTCTAGCCTAGCGAGGTCTGAGGATATAGAGGGCGGCGGGCTTCAGGCCTGCCGCCCTTTTTTTTGCCCGCCAAGGCGGGCCCTGTGCAGGTTACTTCTTCCAGGGTCTGCGGCCAGCGACGCAGTGCTGGCGGGTTCGACGGCGGCGCCTATCTTGGATTAAGCAGGTCCCCTTCCATCGATACAGCCGCAAGGTGAGGAGGCACCTCGCTGGCGCCCGCGGGCGGGATTACTGGACGAACAAGTCACTGTGCTTCGGGTGCGCGAGCATCTGCACTTCACGGCGCTGATAGTCGAGGACCAGCGTATCCAGTCTGCCGATGAGATCCATTCCGATGACGACGGCGGGCGCGTTCTCCAGATTCCATAACTGAAAGATATAAAACCGCCCGAACACGACGCTGAAATGCACCGCATGGACGTCGCCCACCTTAATGGCGATCACCGGCCAGCGCTCGCCGGGCTGCAGCGCCAGGGTTTCGCCACGCACCTCGACTGCGGGGTAGGGCACGTTCGCGCGCGAGGGATCCTGCAAAGCCGCGTACAGCGCGGCATTGCCGAGGGTGTATTCACTTCCCGTGTCGATCACGGCCTTCACGCGCACTCGCTCCACGTAGGCATCGACAACCATCAGACGGCCGAAACGCAGCTGCGCCGGAATGCGCGCGGTACCGTTGAGCGGTTGCTCATAACGCGAGTTATGGATCTCAATCTTGCCCGTCTTGAAGTCCACCATAACGCGTTTGGCCGCCAAACCGTCGACCCCGAGTACGCCGTCGATGTCGTTCGTCAGGGCATTCGCCACCGGCAGCCGCTGTCCGAGGAGTGTCACGTCGCCGGCTGCGACGCGTTCGACGAGTGCCGTCGGCACCATCGCAGAGCCCGTTGTGCCGTTCAGGGTCACCCTGCTGTCGGCCGTGACCGCAAGGCCGAGCGCCTGTGCCAGGCGCGGAGTAAGCACGGTGCGGTTGGCGCCCGTGTCCAACGCAAATGAGAAGGGGCCTTGGCCGTTCACCATGACGGGCACGACGACCCGGCCGATCTGATCAGGACGGGTCGCGGCCTCGTAGTCGGGCTTTGTCGGGCCCTCCTCGGGCATGCTCCCCGATGCCGGCGGCGCTGCGGAGCCGGCATCCACAGTGCCCGGTACGCCGGCTTGCACGCGCAGGCATCCCAACCCCGCCAATACCACCGTGATCGCGGCGAAGAGCGTCGCTCGCCCATGAGATTTGCCATCGGCGTCAGGGGCTTCCATATTCAAGAGATGCTCAGACGCCTCGCGATGCCACATCCCGTGTGGTCACCGCCGGGGCAGGCGGGCGTGCAGTCTTCATTATGGATTCCCCTCAGTGCACAGCCTGCAAGGCCGATGGTTCGTCGCCGCACCGTTGAGGCGTTGCGCCGCAACATGGCCCGGAAGTGCCGAATCAGACCTCCATCAGCCCGGTCACCTTTGTCTTCGCGGCTGATATCCAACAGACCGGTGTGACCCGAGTCCCTCGCTACGGTCGGCTCCGGTCGCACGGTGATCCGGTTCGCGGCTTCCAGTAAGTTCAACTACGGCAGCGCCCACCCCCGCCTTGGCACCGTGCGCGAGGATCCCGGCATGGCGTCAAGGGATATCCCAGCGGTTCGGTTCGATCGGCGTCTTGCCGCCGATCGGCTGAAGCGGCAGCCGCCCGGCTCTCGGTGTTGGGCGGAACTCACGATGCAGAAACAGAGACGTGGCGCACCTGTAATGGTGCGCGGGCCTGAAGTCGTGGAAATCGACTTGGATGAGATCGCCGTCCCTTAAGACGCGGGCGGCGTTGGGATACCAGTCGGAATTGTCGAGTACGATGAAGCCGCCCGGTTTGAGAATGTTCAGGGCTGAATGCGCACACGCAACCCGGTTTGCAGCCGCGTCGATGATCACCGCATCGAACGGCCCGAATTGACCGGCCGCCTCCGGGAGTCGGGCTTCCTCGACGTGAGAGATCTCCAAGTTAGCGGGCTTGTCGAGGGTGAGCCGGCGGGCGAGTTCGGCGTCGGTCTCGAGGGTCAAAACCCTGCCCATCCGCTTCACCCAGAACTGGGTCGAGCGCCCGCCGCCGAGCTCCAGGCAATCGAACGCCTGAAGAGCCAAACCCGACACGTATTCGATAAATCCGTACGACATCAACGGGACGGGCTCACCGTTTCCCAAGGTCGCCGCGTCCGTCTCGGCCGACTGCAGAAAACCCAGATCGCGCGCAAGGATATTGCTCGCTGAGGCCATGAACATCGCGCCCCGAGACAGTTCGTGCACCCCGACATTGTTACGCAGACTGTCGGCGTCATCGCCTCGGCGCGTCGCAGGGATCAAATGGGTCCAGAACATCTATGAACCTTGCGCACTTCTGCGGCAGTGAGAAGGTCCTAAAGCCGAAGGAACATCGCCCATCCAGTCAGTTCTCGATCAGTCGGGCGCCCAGTATAAACTCTCGTCGGGAGTGACGGGGTCACCGCTGCCCGCGTGGATAAGCCCCAACGGATGCTTGACCGCCCAGTGAGCGTGTGATTTTTCAGCCACGCTGCCGAGGTCGCCTTCAGCCTCGGGCAATGCCCTCATCCGGCAGTGCCGGCCTGCGCACCAGACGGCCGGGACTTCGGGCGAAAAAAGCATTTTGACCACGCTCATGCGGCCGGCCGCCGCGCGGCACTCTATTGAGTGCATCCACAGGCGAGGTTTCTCCGACCAACAGAATCGCGGCGGCGAATTAGCGCAGCGCGATCTGCGCGGCACCCAGGATGCGCCCGAGATCCGCTTGTTGCACAATCACGGCCATGTGCGTCGCGTCGGCGGGCAACTGCGCCAAGGGCACGCCCAGCTTCTTTGCCTGCCCGTTCCAATCATCCAACCTGAGGACGGCGCGCACGACGTTGAACTCTTCGAATGTGCGCCCCGCGTTTTCGCCCAGTGAAATGGCAGAAACCGTTCGCGGCAGGTAGGCAAATACAGTCACGTCACAGGGTCCGGTGTCGGCAGCGGCCCCGAGCGCGATGCGCAGCCGCGCATCGGCGACTGACAGTTCGATCGGGATGCCTTCCGGGGCCTCTCCTGCGGCGGCCATTATTGCCAAGCGATTCGTACCCTCGATATCGCGGGCACCGTCAATGACGAACTCAGGCGTGACCATGCTCGAGCGTCGCAGCGCGCGAGCATACTGGTTCTGCCTCTGCGTCGCAGCGCGCAAGGCATATTTGTCGGCCCAGCCGTCGCGGTCCCAGTAGTCGACGTGCAAGGCGAGTGCGATCACATTCGATCGGTTCGCAATCTGTCCCAGCAGTGCTTCTGCCGGTGGGCAGGAACTGCAGCCCTCCGCCGTGTAGAGTTCGATCACCGTAGGCCGCACCGCAGCGCAGGCGTAACTGCAAGCGAGGAGTGCCGCCGGCAGCCTCATCGCCGCAGCAACTCTCACAAATTCTTCCAGCCGACTCCCCAGGGCCGCATAGCCGTGGCCTGCCGCTGTCGTGCAACCAACTGCACTTCACAACGCTGGTAATCAATGACCATTGCGTCGAGGTTTCCAATGATATCCATGCCTATCACCAGCGCAGGCTGTGTATCCAGATTCCAAAGCTTGAAGACATAGAACTCCCCGAACACGACATCGAAGTTAGCGGCCTGTACGTCGCCCACTCTGATGAGTTGAACGCGCCGTCGCTCGCCTTCCTGCGTCGCCAACGTCTCGCCAACCACATCGATCTTGGGGTCTTGCAAGATCGCTTGTGCAGGCGCTGAAAGTGCAGCGCGTAGCGCATCATTGCCGAGTGTGTATTCGCTGCCGGTATCGATCACGGCCTTCACCCGCACGCCATTGACATAGGCGTTGATGACCATCAGGCGCCCGAAGCGCAGTTGTGCAGGGATTCGCATGACGCCCTCAAGAGGGCGTTCGTAGCGCGCATTCTTGATCTCGATCCGATTCTTCGCAAAGTCGACCGTGACACGCTTGGCGTTCAATCCGTCGACCCCGAGAATGCCATCGATCCCACTGGTCAGTGCATCCGCCACCGGCAGCCGCTGGCGTTCGATCGCGAGGTCACCTGCCGCAAGTAATTCGACGAGTGCCGTCGGAACCGCGGCTGATCCGGTTACGCCGTTCATCGTGACGGCGTCACCGTCATTGGTTTGCAGGCCGAGTGCCGTGATGAGGCGCGGCGTGAGCACGGTGCGATTGGCGCCGGTATCCAACACGAACTGAAACGGTCCCTGCTTGTTCACCATGACATTCACGATGATCCGACCGATCTGATCGGGTCGAGTCCCAGCCGCATAGTCGGCTTTGCCGGGCAGGTCATGTGGCGAAAGGTCGATTGGCCGCGTCGGAGCGACAATCGGTTGAGGCAATTGCTGCATCGGATTCGGCGTGTGCCCTGCGGCGGCGAGGGCCGAACCCACTGAACCCAATGCCGCTAGAACGAGCGCCAAGGCTGCGGCAACAATGCACCGCCGGCGCGCAGCCCGCCCATATCCGATCGCTGATCCAGGCTCATGCATAGCTTGTCCCGCTCCGATCTTACACCCCGTATGGCTTGCGGGCGCAAAGCCCCCGATAAGCCCTAGATAATGGCGCGAATTGTCCCCCCGAGCCGATTAATGTGAACTGCGGCAACGCGGTAGAAAAGCGGCTATTTATCCTCTTCCATGCCCGGTGTCGGACGGGGCACGGCGCACTGCGTGCGGGCGATCGCGGCACTCGAGCAGCAACGAATCCAAACCGAGGGAGATGACGCGTTGGCCAGTTCCGCATTGAAAACAATTCGCCCCACAGGCGCCGACGCGGAGCGGGCCGCATCGAGCCCGGTTCTGGCACCCGCAGCGCACCCGGTGGCCGAAATCGTCGCGATTACGACCCAAGACGACTTCCTGCTTGAATTGGGTGCGGTGCTCGGCGCTCAGGCCGCGGTGCATCCGGTCGAATCGCTGGCTTTGGCGCTTGAGCAGATGGGCGCGTCGCGGCGTGCACGCATTCTCGTTTTCGACACGCGCGGCATGGCTGACCTGCGCAACTCAGTCGGGCGTGCGTACGCGCGCGCGCCAGACGCCGCCATTGTTCTTTTTGCGCACGCAGCAGACGAAGAGGGCATGCGCCGGGCGTTCAAGGGCTCAAAGGTCTTTGCGGTCCTGCCGATCCCCATGGACTCGCCCAGGACTGCGCTCGTTTTTGCCGACGCGCTGACGGACGCCCTCGCCAAAAATCGTGCAGCGCCTGCGCACATCGCAGCCACGCCCGGCATTCCGACGACCTCTTTGACGCCAAGCAACGACCGGTGGGGGCTCGGCGCGGGCGTTGCGGTGCTAATTGTCGCATGCGCCTGGTTCATCGCTCGGGACAAAGAGACCGCAGTCTCCAGCGCGGCACGCACAGAGCTCATCACTCCGCCCGCACAAGCACCGCTCCTCAATGGTCGCATTGCCGCCGCGCCCGCCACCGCGGCCCAAGCGGCACAGGAGAAACCCGGGACCACGAACGCATCCGCAACGGACGCTGCCACTGGCGAGGTCGCAGGCTCAACGGCAAGCGCCGCCGATCATCCATCTCTAGCGCAAGCTCACCTCACGCTCATTCATTACGTCGCACCTGAATATCCCGCCGCCGCGCGTGCTCGCAATATGGGAGGCACGGTCATCGTCGCGTACACGGTGGATGCGCAAGGAGCCACGCGCTATGTGCGTGTGGTTTCCGCAGCGCCTGCGGAGATCTTCAATCATGACGCCGTCGACGCCGTAAAACGCTGGCGTTACGCGCCCGCGATGGTCGACAACGCGGCCGTGGCCGTGCCGACCCGTTCAACGATCCGCTTCACGCCGCAATAAGCTGCGGCCGAGACTGCCAGCATATGAAATTACGCGGCGCAACGCGCACTCAGCAACTCATCACCGGCGCTCTCGCACTTGGGCTGACGGGGATCATCTGCGCCGTGTTGATCTTAGGCCTGCAGAGCTACCCGGACGCACGCGCGCGCGAAAATGCGCCGCACCTGCAGAAGCTTCTTGGGGAGGCTGCCGCAGCCGCACAGCGTGAAGCCTCCGCGAGCGCGACGCATCTGCGCCTGCTCTTCTTTGCCGGTGTGCTCGCAATTTTCGCGCTCGCGGCGCTGTCCGTCTACCTGCAGATCTCGCGCGCGCGCCACGAACGCGCCGCCCGCGAGGCGCGCGAGCAGACGCGCGGTATGCTGCAGACGGTGCAGGAAGGCTTCTTCTGGCTCGACGTCAACTTGCGCATCGGCGCGGTGTGGTCTGCCGCCTTGGCGCGTATGTTCGGTCGGGAGGACTTCGCCGGAGTTGCCTTTGAGGAGCTCCTGCAGGGACTCGTACCGCCGGCCACACTTGCGACAGCCGCCAAGGGCATCAAAATCCTGTGGGACGAGCCTGCGCAGGAGAATTCGATAAAGAGCATCGGTCCGCTCGGCGAACTCGAGATCCAGGTCGATAATGGATGCGGCGGTCGCGACACTCGCTACCTACAGTTCGACTTCCATCGAGTCGTGGGCGAGAGCGGCGTCAAGCACATTCTCGTCAGCGTTGGCGATGTGACTTCGAGCGTGCTGCAGGCGCGCGAGCTTGTCGAAGCGCAGAACAACGCCGACTCGCAGGTGGATATGCTGCTCGGCGTGATGCACATCGATCCGCTGCAGCTCGCGGCCTTCCTCGATGCGACCGAGGCGGCGCTGCAGCTCGTCAACGCCGTGTTGAAGGAGCCCGCACGCACGGACGACGAGTTCAGGGCGAAGCTTGATAGGCTCTTGCGCGAACTACACGCGATCAAAGGCGACTCTGCCGCGTTCGGTATTACGGGCGTGGCGCAGCGCGCACAACGATTCGAGGATCTGCTGAGCGACCTCAAGGAGCGCTCTGAGCTCTCAGGAGTCGACTTCCTGCCGCTCGTCCTCAAGCTCGACGAGCTTCTTGCGCATCTGCGCAGCATCCGCGAGCACACCGTGCGCGTCGCGGCGCTGCGCGACGGCGCAGCGGCCGGTGCGCCCGGGACGCATGTGCTGCAAATGGCCAACGAGCGCTCCGCGCTCCCGGCCGATGATCTCGCAGCGACGCTGCAGGGGCTCGCATCGCGCCTGGGGGACGACCAGCAGAAAAAATTCCGCCTCTCGCTGAATGGCTTGGCGCAGATTCCGCTTGACTATCGTACGACGGCGCGCGATCTCTTGATTCAACTGCTGCGCAATTCCGCCGTACACGGCATCGAGCCGGCGGACGTGCGCCGCGTGCGTGGGAAGGCCGAAGTGGGCCTCGTGCGCGCCGAGTTCCGCGCCAATGCCGAAGGCTATGAACTCGTTTTCGAGGACGACGGGGCGGGGCTTGCGCTCGAGAAGCTGAAGACCGCCGCGATCAGGAAGCACCTGACGACGGCAGCTGAAGCTGCGCGCATGGATACCCGCGCTGCCATGGGGTTGATCTTTCGCGCGGGCGTGTCCACTTGCGAACGGGTCACGATGGACGCCGGCCGCGGCGTAGGAATGGAGGTGGTGGCACGTAGGATCGCAGCCCTTGGTGGCAAGATTGTCCTGAGCACGGATCCAGGCAAGTTCACGCGCGTCAAAATTGCGCTGCCGGCCATGCACTCGGCGAAGAGCGCCGGCGCCTAGGCCGAGCGAGCGCCGCGTGCCCATGATCGTCGACCACATATCATCATGAGGCGGCGCATCGAGCGCTCGCAGCAGCTTGCGGATATCAACTTCGCCGGTGCCGCGCCGGAGGGCTGTGTCGACAAACCATTGGCCCACCGACAGCTGCATGAGGCTCTCGCGGAACTTATGAGGAGCGCTTAGATGCTGCACGAGTGGGAGTTGAAGGCCCTCGTCGACGGGACGACCCAGTACTTCGAAGTCGCCGTGCAACAACCGGCCTCGATCGGCTCTCCATACCTCGTGAGCGGCGTCCCGACGACCTACGACTATACCGGTGTCATCAATATCTCGGGCAAGCGCGAAGGCGTCGTCTACTTCACAGCCCCGCGCGCCATGCTGACCGTGGTGCTCATGAAGATGCAGGAGAACGACTTCAGCCATGAGAACATGTGTGCTCTGGTGAGCGACGTGGCCAATACGATCTGCGGCAGCGCACGCCGCGGTTTCGGGCGTGATTTCGTGATCTCGCCACCGAACATAGTCCACGGCGAGCGCGCCGACGTCAGCGTGGTTCCCAGCAGGCGCTCATTCGTCATTCCTATCAACTGGCGCAGCCACTCGGCGAAGCTCGTCGTCGCCCTCAAATAGGCGTGTCGCCTAAAGCTGGCGCGGCAGGGGGCGCAAGAAACGTACGGCGCGCATAGGGAACCACTGATGCAGGCACCGCCATGCGGCGTCCGATCTGCCACAGTTGCAGGCTTGCGGTCGCCGCCGCAAGCGCGCGCGGCACAATAATATAAAGCGTTACCGTGAGCGCGATGAGATAAATCCAAGGTAACGCCGCGCCGCCCCCCGAGGCACTCGTGACGTGCAAGGCTTCAACATCCTGCGTCGCCGGCGGCAGCGCGATCCCGCAGCTGGCCGCGGCCGGACCGTAGAGGAGCCGCAAAAATACGCGCACGATTGCAGCGCCAAAAAAACTGCCGCTCCACGCGGCCTGATCACGCAGCACTTCGCCGCGCACGAAAAGGCCAGCGATGAAGCCCACCGCGACGAGCGCGGCACACATATGAAAGATGCGCTTGGCGCGCTGCATGACAAGCGCCTGGGACAGCGCACCCCAGTCCGTCGCAAAGCGCGGCAACGCGGCCCCGAGCGGCGCGTTAAAGGAGCGCGAGCGCCGCAGCTGCGCACTCGCGCGGCTCGCCAGCCAGCGCGCGTACAAGCGTGCCATCCCGGCGCCACTTAAGGCGCGAGGCCGCACCCTGTTCGCGATCAGGAGCACGTATACCAAGAGATTCCACGCGAGGAGCCCGAGCAGCGCATACCCCAGGATGTCGATATAGCCGCGACCGTTGATCACCGCCAGCAGCACGCCCGTGAGGAGCGCGACGCCAAGGAGCCCGTTCGACGCCCCCGAACCGCCAGCCACGGCGAGGAGCTTTTCGGTGATGGGTGCGCGCAGGCGCAAACGCTCAAGCAGGTGCGCCGCGCGGCGCGCGAGGAGACGCTCCCCGGCGCGTGACAGAGCGTCGCCTGCGAACGCGTCGCGCACATCGGCATCAGCGCGCACGACGTTTTGCGTGGCCTCCGCGCGCTCCGCGAGCGGCAAGAGCTCCCCTTTGATATCGCTTTCTTCGACTGCCTGGATGAGCAGGATCGTACGCAGCGCGTGTTCGTGCATTGCAGCTCGCCGCAGACGCGCGCGTCGGCTTAGTCCAAGCGCTGCACTCGGAGCGCGTGCAGCGCACCGCTGTCGTCAACCTCGATGCTGAGCGCCATCGGCCGGCAGCACACCTGACAGTCCTCGATGTACTTCTGCGCGCCGGCACTCACCTCGACGCGCGCCTCGAAGCGCTCACCGCAGTATGGGCAGCGGGCAGCGACGAACTGCTCAGCTGCTATACCCGCGCGCTGCGTCGCGGGATCGTAGACGGGCTCCAATCCGTACAGCTGGTCGATCTGACGCGTATCCAGGCTTGCGAGCCGGCGTTTCAGGATTTCGAGTTCAGGAATCTTGCGACGGGCCATGGCGAGTCATTTTATACTCCTGCCGAGTCCCGCGCCGACCGGACCCAACCCGAGGTACCGCAGTGAATCCCGCTCGCCCGAGGCAACGACTTCTTGCGTGCTCGCTCCTGTGCGCGGGCCTCATCGCCTGTGGAGGGGTCAGCGGCCTCAAGCCCGATGCGCCGGCCGGCGTAAATCTCGCCGGCACCTGGAAGTTGGACCGCGCCTTGAGTGATGATCCTGAGAAGATCTACGACAAGATCCGCAGGCAAAGAGCGGAGCGCTACGCCGATCAAGCCCCCGCGCCTCCCCCCCGCGGCGGCGGCCCCGGATCCTCCGGCGGACGCGGTCCCGACTCCGGCGGCGTAAACCCGGACGGCACCAGCGCCGATCCGAATAACCCGCTATCCGCCGAAGCGCAGGCGGCGGCAATTATCGGCACGAGCCATCTCGACCCCTTTGATATGGGGGTTTTTGGCACCATTCCCCGCGGGGATGTGATCACGATCAGGCAACGGCCGGATGAGATGTATATTTTCGACGGCACGACGGACCGCAGCTTCACGCCCGGGACGAAAAGTGTCGTGTCGGTGCCTGAAGGCGTCGCCGATCAACACTCCGGATGGAAATCGCGCGCCTATGTCATCGATGTGCGGGCTCAGGCGGGCCCGGAGACGATCGAGACGTACCACCTGTCGGATGACGGCCAGCACCTGCTCGCGGACATTCAGTCGCATGGCGGCAATATGCCAAGCATCAAAATCAAGCGCGTGTACGACCGCATGGGCGCCGCGGCTAACGTAGCGCCCACCAATGATTGAGCTGCGAGTTCGGGTCAGATGCGAATTACCTGCCACGCCGCTGAGCGCCAGCGCGCGAACAAGATGATGCCGAGGAGGAGCACATACAAAACCATGGCGCTCCAGCCGCCCACCGCGCCCCAGCCCTCCTGCGGCAGAAATCCAAACCAGCCCTGCCCCGGCGCGAACGTGAGCGCATGAGCCACGGGCAGGAACACGAGCCAACACACGCCCAATACGATCGCCGCAGGCACTACCACATCGCCCGCGCCGCGCAGGCACAGCGCCGATCCGAAATTCAGGCCGTCAAAGAACTGATAGGCCGCGGCGAGCCATAAGATCCTCGTGCCGAGCACGACGATGGGGCCCGCTTGCACATCCTGAGTGCTGACAAACAACGGCAGGAGCCAAGGGCCACCAAGCGCGATCAGCACACCCGCGCCGCCCATGTAGAACGCCGCAAGTGTGATGACGTAGGTGCCGATGCGCTTGGCCCAGGAACGATCGCCCGCGCCGATCGACTGACCGACCAGAGTCGTGCCGGCCAGAGCAATGCCAAAGCCGGGCAGGTACGCGATCGACGTCAGCATCATGACGATCTGTGTCGTCGCACCGTCGACCGTGCTCAGCCGCACCTGCATCATCTGGAATATCGCGGCACCCATGAGGTCGGCCGCCGGCAACAGTCCCGTGGGAAATCCGAGCTTGAGCTGCCCCCAGATGCGCCGCGCATGCGGACGCCAGGTGAGATGCGTGCGGTAGCGTTGCCTGAATTCCGGACGCAGAAATATAACGAGTGCCACCGCAAAGCCTATCGCTTGCGCAACCGTCGTTGCTAATCCAGATCCGGCAATGCCCCAGCCCAGGTTGAATATGAAGATGGCATTCAACGGCACATTGGCGAGCGCCGTAATGGCCGTGATCAGCGCCGTGATGCGCGAGCGGCCAATGCCATTGAAGAAGCTGAGCACCGCCCACAGAGCCATGCCGCAGGGAGCGCCGCCCAAGCGCGGCAGCCAGAAGCTGCTCGCGAGATCGACAATGTGCGCGCTAAAACCGAAGGGCGCGAGGAGCCATCGGCCCGCTGCGGCCACCGCCAGGAACAGCGGTACGGCATACAGGATGCCCCACAAGGCGGTCCACGCAGCCTGCGAAGCGCGCCGATAACGTCGCCCGCCGTACGCCTGCGCAACGCGCGGCTGCACGGCCATCGCAACTCCGCCTAACAGCATGACGAAGACGAGGACCAGCCATTGCACTGCGCCGACCGCGGCGAGGGCCTGCATGGAGATGTGGCCAATGAACCAAACGTCCGTCAGATTCAAAACGACCTGCACGGCGCTGTTCGCGATCAACGGCAGGGCAAGCGCCAGCACCGCGGACAGATCTATGTGCGCGGCTCCCGCGGCGTCGATGCGCTGCGCGGGCAGGCCCCGCGACGGCGCGGAGCGAAAATCCAGACGGGTCTCCATGGCGATGAAGCTCGAACAGAAGGTCAGCAGTGGGAAGGTGCATTTTCGCACAACGGCCTTTACGGCAGAGCCTAAGCCGGGCAAGTTAGGACCCGTGGCCAAGCGAAAATCAGCCCCAGCGCCCCGGCAGGCACCGCGCTCGCGCCGGAAGGCCGGCAAGCTCGCCCCGAGCCGCATCTTGCGTGGCCCGACTGCGGATGAGATTGCCTGCGGCGTCGACGCGGTCCCGCTTGCAGCGCTCGCGGCGCTCATTCGTGACCTCGGCGGCGTGGCGCTGGGGGGATATCTTGAGCCGCTCGGGGGCCGCCCCGTCTTGCTCGCTTCGCTGCCGCTTGCGGCCGTGCAGCCGACGCCTTTTCAGCGCGACCTCTCTCCCACGCACGCCAAGCGTCTCGCCGCGAAGATCGATGAGACGGGCTCCTTCCTCGATCCGCTCATAGTCGTGCGCGGCGAGGACGGCCGACTTTGGACACCGAATGGACGGCACCGGCTCGCCGCCGCGAAAATGCTTGGGCTGCGCCAGATCACCGCCCTCATCAGTCCGGACGAGTCCCTGGCCTATCGCATCCTCGCGCTCAATACCGAGAAGGCGCATAACCTCAAGGACAAGAGCCTCGAGGTCGTGCGCATGGCGCGCAACCTCACCAAGCGCGACGGGCGGAAGCACGAAACTGAGTTCGGCGCCGAGTTCGAGGCGGCCGAGCTCCTCACCCTTGGCCTCGCCTATGAGAAGAATCCGCGTTTCGCAGGCGGCGCCTACAGCGCGTTCCTGAAGAAGGTCGACCGCTTCATCGACCGCCCGCTCGCCGCGAGCCTGCGCGAGCGCGCGGGCTTCGCATCGCGGCTGCAGGAGATCGACACGCAAGTGAAGCGCATCATCGGCGCGTTGCAGACTCGCGGCTTCAAGTCCCCCTACCTGCGCAACTACGTCGTCGCCCGCATCAATCCGGTGCGCTTTCACCAGGCGAAAAAGGGCGACACCAAAGCGGCAATGCCCGTCGCGCAGGCGCTCACCCGCATGGCCGCGGCGGCAAAGAAATTCAACGTCGAATCAGTTTCGGGCTCGGACCTCGCCTGGGTCGCCGTCGGCGCCCAGGAATAGGCGCTTTGCATCATAAGCGTGCTTTCGCGGCGCGTAGCGCGCCCTCTTTGGTGCATGTGGGGGCTTGCGGGGCGAATCCCGCGGCGCACGCCGCTTCACGGCGCGCGTGCAAGCGATTGATGCGACAGTGATGACGGCCACAGAGCTCACCCGGGTCGGGTCGCAAGCTCACCGCGCATGGAACTTGCACCCAGCACGGGTTCCATTGCGGATTTCGGAATAGCCCTATGAGCGCACGCGCCCTCGACCCACTGGACGCCCCGCGCGTAGATGCCGAGCGTACCGGCGACAACCGGATCGCACTTGGAAAGGAGGCGTTCAAGCACGCCCTGCTCGACAATCTCTTGTACGTCCAGGGCAAGACGCCCGCTCTTGCCACGAAGAACGACTATTACATGGCGCTCGCCTACACGGTGCGCGACCGCATGCTGCACCGCTGGATCAGCACGACGAGCGTCTACACGAGGGAGGGTTCGCGCACCGTCGCCTATCTGTCCGCTGAATTTCTGATGGGCCCGCACCTGGGCAACAACCTCCTTAATCTCGGCATTTACAGCGAGGTGCGCCAGGTGATCGGCGAGCTCGGTCTCGATTTTGATGAGCTTCTCGCGCTCGAGGAGGAACCGGGCTTAGGTAGCGGCGGCCTGGGCCGGCTCGCCGCCTGCTTTCTGGATTCCATGGCGACACTTGAGATCCCGTCATTGGGCTACGGGATCCGCTACGAGTTTAGCATCTTCCAGCAGGAAATTGCCGAAGGCTGGCAGGTCGAGAAGACCGACAAGTGGCTGCGCTTCGGCAATCCCTGGGAGGTCGTGCGGCCGGAGTGGGCGGTCGAAGTGAAGCTCGGCGGCTATACCGAACGCTACACGGACGAGCACGGCCGCACGCGGGTACGCTGGATTCCGCACAAAATCGTGAACGGCGTGCCGTACGACACGCCGATACTCGGCTATCGCGTGCACACCGCCAATACTTTGCGTCTGTGGCGCGCCGAGGCGCCCGAGTCCTTCGATTTCGCGGTGTTCAATCGCGGCGACTACTACGGCGCCGTCAATCAAAAAATCGTCTCCGAGAACTTAAGCAAGATCCTCTATCCGAATGACGAAGCCATTCAGGGCAAGGAGCTGCGGCTCGAGCAGCAGTACTTCTTCGTGTGCTGCTCGCTGCAGGACATGCTGCGCATTCTGCGCGTGCAGAACATACCGCTCGCGCGCTTTCACGAGAAATTCGCGGTGCAGCTGAACGATACCCACCCGGCAATCGCCACGGCGGAGCTCATGCGGCTTCTGACCGACGAGTACGCCATGGACTGGGAAAGCGCGTGGTCGATCACGTACAAGAGCTTTGCCTACACGAACCATACGCTTCTGCCCGAAGCGCTCGAGCGCTGGCCGGCCGCGATCCTCGCCCGGGTGCTGCCGCGGCACCTGGAAATCATCTACGAGATCAACGCTCGGTTTCTGGATGCGGTGCGGCTGCGTTTCTTCGCCGACGAGGAGCGCGTTCGGCGGATGTCGATCATCGATGAGAGCTCTGGGCGGCACGTGCGCATGGCGCACCTCGCCTGCATCGCAAGCCACGCGGTCAATGGCGTTGCCGAGCTGCATTCGCAGCTTCTCAAGGAAGGTGTTCTCAGGGATTTCTACGAGTTTGCGCCAGAAAAATTCAGCAACAAGACGAACGGCGTCACGCCGCGGCGCTGGGTTGCCCTGGCCAATGCGCGCCTCTCGGCGCTCATCTGCGATGCGATCGGCGACGGGTGGATCAAGGATCTGTCGCGCCTCGCGCAGCTCGAGCCTTTCGCGCAGGTCGCCGAATTCCGCACGAGCTGGCGGCAGATCAGGCGCGCCAATAAATGCAATTTCGCGCAGTTTGCGTGCGCGCGCACCGGCGTCGTGATCGACCCGGATTCGCTCTTCGACGTGCAGGTCAAGCGCATCCACGAGTACAAGCGCCAGCACTTGAACATACTGCACGTGGTCGCACTCTATCACCGTTTAAAATCCGATCCGAACTTTGACATTGAGCCGCGCACTTTTATCTTCGGCGGCAAGGCGGCCCCCGGCTATCAGCTCGCAAAGCTCATCATCAAGCTCGTGACGGCGGTCGGCGACATCGTAAACCGCGACCCGCAGGTACGCGATCGCATTAAAGTCCTCTTCCTGCCCAACTTCAACGTCACCAACGGCCAGAAGATCTACCCCGCTACGGATCTTGCGGAGCACATCTCCATGGCCGGCAAGGAAGCCTCCGGCACGGGCATCATGAAGTTCTGCATGAATGGCGCGCTCAGCATCGGCACACCGGACGGCGCCAACATCGAGATCTGCAACGCCGTCGGCAGCGATAATTTCTTCATGTTCGGGCTGTCAGCGCAGGAAGTGGGCGCATTGCAGGCGCAGGGCTATCGACCCGCGGCCTACTATGAGGCAAATTTTGAGCTTCGCGCGGTGATCGACCTCATTCGCGACGGCTTCTTCTCGCGCGGTGACACGACGCTCTTCAGGCCGCTCATTGACAGCTTGCTGCATTGGGACCCGTACATGGTGCTCGCCGACTACCAGTCCTATGTCGACTGCCAGGCGCGCGTCAGTCGCGCATACCGCGAGGGGCAAACCTGGACCGCGATGTCGATCTTGAATACGGCGCGTTCCGGCAGCTTCTCCTCCGACCGCACGATCCGCGAGTACGCACAGTCGATCTGGCATGTTCCCAGCGTACCGATCAAACTCTTATCGCAGCGTGATCTGAGCTTCCGGATAGCGCACTCGAGCTAATTTAGAGGTGAAGACACGATTCGCGGCTTCTGACAGGACGCCAAGCCGCGTCGGCGCAGTCATGCGCAGGTCCATCATGTGCGGGGGCTGTAGCGGCCGGAAGTTGATCCGGGCCGAGCGGTGGCCACGTTTGCAGTGGTCATCGCCGATCAGCTTGACGTGTTCCCGAACCACGTGGCTACCGATGGGGAGATCACCGGGTTCTGGATCGTGTCCCTGCTCGACTCCGCCACTAACGTCGCGGGGCATCGAGCCCCTGCAAGAGCTGCGTTGCTGACGAAACGCAGTCTTATTGCGAAATCAACCACCGGCTCGGGTTGAGTAGGAATACCATCCTCGACATCGTCAAGCGCGACCGCACTGCGTAGCGCATCTTGACGTTTGCCGGGTCTGACAGGAAGTGGTCGACGGTGGTTAACCCCGGCGGCGGGCCAACATGAGTAAACCAGGATTGCCGGGAAATTTTCCGGGATGCGGACATGCGCAGACTGTAGTTTTTGTAGACGAATGCCGGTAACGTCCGTCGAATCGGCAGCAATACGTACGCAGCTTGTTGGCTAAGTTGATCGATGAAAAGAAGAATCTTGTTACGTGCGGTTGCAGTGCTGCCGCTTCTATCCGGTGGTCTTGCTATTTTGTTTGGTCCAACGAAGGCCGCGCTGGCAATTACAGCTCGGATGCAGCGGCGTGTGCGTCGTGCGGATCCGGCATGGCCAAGTGCGGCAAGCTGGGAATCGCTGAAAGGGGCCGTCGACGGTAACCTGATAGAACCGCGTGCGCTGTTCGCGGATTGCGCGACCAATCCAAACGGCGCCGCCTGTATGGAAGCATTGAAGAATATCCGCAACCCGTACTACATCGGCGACCAGCCCGCGGGCACGGAGGTTTCCGGATGGCTCGATGCGTGGACACCTGCGCCGAGCGCATACGCGGTCGTCGCGCGGACAGCGGACCACATTGTGGCGGCCGTCAATTTCGCCCGCGAGAAGAATCTCCGGCTTGTCGTGAAAGGGGGGGGCCACAGCTATCTCGGCACGTCCAATGCGGCGGACTCGCTGCTGATTTGGACGCGCGCGATGAACAAGGTAACGCTGCACGATGCTTTCGTCGGTCACGGTTGCGCAGGCCGCACCGCGCCGGTTCCTGCCGTCACCGCGGAAGCTGGCGCGATGTGGATGGACCTCTATCAAGCCGTGACCTCGGAAGCCGGCCGCTACGTTCAAGGCGGTGGCTGCACGACGGTGGGGATTGCGGGCCTCGTACAAAGCGGCGGGTTCGGCTCGTTCTCGAAGGGCTTTGGCACGGCGGCGAGCGGGCTGCTCGAAGCCGAAGTCGTCACCGCCGACGGTAACGTGCGCATCGCCAACGCCTGCACGAATCCGGACCTGTTCTGGGCGCTTAAAGGCGGAGGCGGCGGTAGTTGGGGCGTTATCACGAAGCTGACACTGCGCACCTACCGGCTGCCCGAATTTTTCGGCGCGGCGTGGGGCAAAATCAAAGCCGGGTCCGACGCCGCCTTCCGCAGATTGATCGCGCACTTCATCGATTTCTACACGGACAAGCTGTTCAATCCGCATTGGGGCGAGCAGGTTTCCTTCGGGCCGGACAAGACGCTGCACATCTCGATGGTTTGCCAAGGCCTCGACGCGCCGCAGGCGAGGCAAGTCTGGCAGCCGTTCTTCGATTGGGTGGCCGCCTCACCGCAGGATCTCGCCGTGGTGGATAAACTCGGCGCCGGCGCTGTGCAGGCTCGGCATTGGTGGGACGTTGAGGGAAACGACTCGATGATCCGCGATACGCGCGCCGGCGCCTCAAAGATGCATGGCTGGTGGAAAGGCGACCAGGACCAAGTCGGCGCATTCCTTCACGGCTATGATTCCCTTTGGCTGCCGGCGTCGCTGCTCCAGCAGAACCAGCGGGAGCGCTTCGCCAACGCGCTGTTCGCAAGTAGCCGGCACAAAGGCGTCGCTCTTCATTTCAATAAAGGAATAGCCGGCGCGCCGGTCCAGGCGATAGCGGCAACGAGAGACACGGCGACCAACCCCGCGCTGCTCGAAGCCTTTGCGCTGGTCATCATCGCCGATGGCGAGCGGCCCGCCTATCCCGATCTTCCGCGCCCACCGATGGACCTGACCGCTGCGCGTCACGATGCGCATGAGATTGACCTCGCGGCGGCGCAGCTTCGCACGATCGTTCCAGATGCCGGATCGTATGTGTCGGAAAGCAATTACTTCAATGCGTCGTGGCAACAGGCGTACTGGGGAACGAATTACGGCAAGTTGCGCGCCGTGAAGGCGAAATACGATCCCAACGGCCTCTTCTTCGTGCATCACGGCGTAGGCAGTGAAGACTGGAGCGCCGACGGCTTTACACGTCTTGCCTAATGAGATTCTGAGGGCCTGCTCGCACGATCCCGACTTGTCCAGTATCCACAATTTGGCGCCGTGAGAGTCCGCTTTTGCTTGTTGGGACCGCCTGTTGCGCGCAGCGTTTTTTGACTCCGGGTCGTCCTTTTTCCCGATCGGGCAAACTCAAAGCGCGGGTGCGCGGTACGGTACTCGATGAATTCAGCGAGCACTCTGATAGAGAACGGCATGAGC
>Ga0182024_10005425_pt1 | contig 28615 bp, 22 predicted proteins | sample P32metaG_FD_120480 | JGI IMG/M metagenome (GOLD analysis project Ga0182024, IMG submission 120480) | Permafrost microbial communities from Stordalen Mire, Sweden - P3-2 metaG (Illumina Assembly) | ecosystem: Environmental > Terrestrial > Soil > Wetlands > Permafrost | place: Sweden: Stordalen...
GAGGTTGTGGTCGATGTACTCGTTGCCGTCGAGGTCGCGGAATTTGCTGCCGCTCGCATCTTTTACGAAGATGGGCCAGGGCTCGTAGTGGCGATAATTGCTGGCCACGCCGAGAGGAATGCGTTTGAGGTTCTTTTTATGCGCTTCGGCGGATTTGGGCGTGCGGCGCTCGAAAGTAGACAGTTCTTTCTGTAGATCGGGATACATCGGACAACTCCGGGTGAACTCAAGCCGCGGCACTGTTGCCGGGCCATTAGGATGCCGGGCGGCGAACCGCCCGGGTAGTTCTAGTTTAGTCCTTCCGGCTAAAAGAAGAACTTTAAAGCAAACTGCAACAGCCGAGGATCGCCGGCTGAGGTGATCTTGCCGAATTCTGTAGGACCGTCCGAGTAACCGCCATCGGGGTTAGAGAAATTTGTGTGGTTGAAAACGTTGAAAATCTCGGCGCGAAATTGCACGTATTTGGTTTCGCTAAGAACAATCTTTTTGTGAACCGAGAAGTCCCAGTCGTCGAGGCCCGGGCCACAGCAAATGGTGCGCTGCGTGCCATTGTTGAACTGACCCAGTGGAGGATCGGAGAACTGGTTGTAATTCAGGTAGAAGCCGCCGTTTGTCTTGGGATTCAGAATTTGCAAGGGACCGTTCAGATTGGGAGCCTCCGTACCGAGGAAGAATATGCTGTTGATGAGTTCGGTATCGTCCTCATTATTCAGACGTATCGGAAATCCGCTCTGGAACTGGGTGATGCCTGAGACCTCCCAGTCATTGAGAATTCGACCTGCGAAGCCACGATACCTTGTGCTTGGCAATTCCCAGTCATAGCTGATCACGAAGCGCTGTTTCGAGTTGAAAATCGAAAGGGCGCGGCTGGCGCGGAAGTTGAAGGGATCCAACGTTTCCTCGAAAGTGGAACCGTCGTCCATCGACTTGCTGAAGGTGTACGCTGCCTGGAATTGCAGGCCATGGGAGAAACGCTTCTGCAGCATCATCTCGAGGGCGTTGTAGGAAGAATTGGCGATGGTATCCTCGGCGAAGATGCTCGAGAAAACGGGCACACCGTCGACCGGGCACCCGGTGCCAATATTAGGACCGTTGGTGACGCAATTCGGGGAGGAATACGGCCGCAGGCCGACTAATTGGACCGGGGTACCTCCGGCAGCGCCGGTTAAGGTAGAGCCGTTCGGCAGATGGAAAACGTACCCTTGCGGTACGGTCACGCTCCATTGCGAATCTTCCACCGTCGGGCCGCAGGTGGCGGGAAGTCCATAAGAAGATACGTTTCCGGGATTGGCTGCAGCGATATTCATGATATCCAGACAGGTTTGCGGGGTTGACGGGTTAATGTCGTGCGAGGCCAGAAGCCGATGGCCTTCCGACCCGACATAGCCGATCTGGAACATCGTGCTATGACTCAACTCGCGCTGGATGGTGAGGTTGTATTGACTGGTGTATTGGGAGCGCAGATGCGGCTGAAATTCTCCGTAGAGCAGAATGGGGCGAAAGAGCGACAAGTCGGTGGGCGCGCCCTTAGTTGGGGTAATGACTCCATTGAAAGGATTTGGGTTCGTGAAATCGGCCTGGCCTACGAATGGGGTGTTGAAAAACGTATCGGAGAAATAAGAGCTGCCACCGAACGGCGGCTCTGCGCCGAACTGCGCTAAAACCAGCTCTTCGATGGGATTGTAGAAAAGTCCCCAGCCAGCACGAATGCTGGTTTTGCCGTTGCTACCGAAGATCTTGCCAAGAACTCCGTCACTGAAGTTCGGGCTGTAGGCGATGCCGAAACGCGGGGCGAAGGCTTTGTAGTAGGTTGTGGTCATTCCAGCGGGGACGCCGGGATCGCCTGGGACAACCAGACCGGTGGGCTCGGTGCCGGTATTGGCGCAAGTTGGATTGGCTACGCCGAGACCCTGCCAATAAGAAGTGCTGATATTGATGCCGCAGGGATAAACCGTGGAGTTCTGGCCGGGGCGGAAAGTCTCAACGTGACCGCTGATGTCGGTGGGAGGCGGAGTGAATTCCCAGCGCAATCCGTAGTTTAGCGTCAAGTTGGGCTTAACCTTCCAGCTGTCCTGGGCGAAAGGATAGACGGCGGTGCTGCGAACATCTTCCCTCTGCCCGGAACCTTGAGAATAGCTATCCGCTAAACCCAGCAAGAATTCGGCATATTGATCGCCGTCGCCAGGAATGATCCCGTTGGGGCCGCTATTGTCGAATAGGTATTCACCGTTCACATTGTAGTAATAGAACTGATCGAAGCGCGCGCGGCGAACGTCTACGCCGAATTTGAAGGTATGGGTTCCCTTGACCCAGGTGAGTTCATCATTCCATTGGAAGCTATTGCCCACCTGCGGTAAATAGCCTTCAAAATTGTTGCCGAAAGATGCTCCTCCCGAGATGTTTACGAAAGGAACGCCGGTGATGTTTGCGGGCAGCCCGGGCGTGATTCCAAGCGTCGAGGAGGTGCCGAAGGCGGTTTGGATGGCTGAAGAATCCGAGATGCCGTTGAAACAATACGCTGTTGCCGCTCCCGTGCACGAGGCCGTGACGGCATTGGTTGTTTGATTCTTCAGGTATCCGAGTTGACCTTCGCGCATATAGGTGAAATGCGCCTCATTGACCAGAGCGTTCATGATAGTCCAGGTATGGGTGAGGTTCCATTGTTGATCGCGAGTGTTGTTGTAGCTTCCGAAGCCGGGCGCGGTGGCGCCGGCTTCCTCGAAGGTATTGAAGGGATCGAGTTCGCGGCCGTCGTTGAAATAGTAGTACGCAGTGAAATTCTGGTGGTCGTTGATCTTGTGGTCGATGCGGATGGTGAATTGATCGGCGTTAACGGTTCCTACTGGGATCGATTGATATTGATTGGCGCCGAGGTTGGCGGCGGGAACAAAACGCTGAAGCAGATTGGCGGCAACCGGATCCTGGCAGGCGGTCGGAATCATGCCCGCCGGGAACACTGAGGACCAATCGATAAGACCCGTGGTTGAATCCGGAGTAACAGCAGCAATGCCGCCGGGGGGTAATCCCAAAGCGGCGTCGCAACCGGCGCGACCGTCCAGCACCTGCGCCACGAATGGATTGGAAATGCCGCCGCCGAAAGGACCTTGCGCAGAAAAATCTCCTCCGAATTCCGCAGTGGTTGGAACATTCAACAACTGGCCGGGTACGCCGTCGCGAATCCGGCGGGCTTCATAGGAAACGAAAAAGAAGGTACGATCTTTCTTGATTGGACCGCCAAATGTGCCACCAAACTGATTCTGATTGAGTTGCGGCTTGCTGGTATCAGGGTAGCCGCGCGCGTCCAACACTGTGTTGCGGAAGTATTCGTAAATGTTCCCGTGGAAAGCGTTGGTTCCTGACTTCGTGATGACGTTAACGACCGAACCGGAGTTGCGGCCGTATTCGGCGTCGAAAGTGTTGGTGATCACGCGAAACTCTTCGACCGCGTCGGGAACCGGTTGAATAGTTGGAGTATTCACGAACTGATCGTTGGCATCGCCGCCGTTGACGCTAAAGTTGTTGGCGCGGGTTCGACCACCGTTAACTGAAACCGATCCGGCGTCGCTGGTTCCAGCAAACAGCGTGCCGCTCGATCCAAGCTGTGCTTGAACTCCCGGTTGAAGTTGCAGGAACTGATAGGTATCGCGGGTGTTCAAAGGGAGTTCATTGACTGAGCGATCGTTGATGACCGCGCCTAACTGCGTGCTCGTCGTATCAACTTGAGGGGCTTCCGAGGTCACGTCCACGGTTTCCTGCGAGCCGCCGAGCTGCATTGCGGAGTTGAGAGTGACCACCTGGTTGACGTCGACGGTGACGCCTCTCTGGATGTTTTTCTTAAATCCGGTCAACTCAAACTGGACTGTGTAGACGCCTGGCACTACTTCGACGAATGAGTAGTCGCCGCTGTCATTGGTGAGACCTTCGCGGTGGATTGCGGTAGCTTCATTGGTCAGTGTGACCTTGGCATGCGCAAGGACCGCACCGCTAGGGTCGGAGACACGACCCAAGATGCGTCCGTTGGCGCCTTGAGCGGAAAGCAATGCGGGAACGAGGAGGGGAACAGCGGCGGCAAGGCAAACCATGGTCCAGCGGGTTCGAAGCGACGGCATGGAACCTCCAGGCATCTTCTCCAGGCATCTTGGTGAGAAGTTAGTTTTTCGATTGAAAAGCGACTGCTTGTAACCGCCCACAACCTTGCTATAATCCCGCAAGGTTAGAGAAGGGTTGTGCGTACTGTCAAGGAGAAAAACGCACTCCTTCCTATTGAGATTTTTAATGGGACCGGCTGGCAATGAGTTCAAACAGCGCCAAACCTTACTTGAAAATCGGAGATGTGGCGCGTATAGCGGGAGTTTCTCCGTCGGTGATCCGGACGTGGGAGAAGCTTGGTCTGACGCGTCCGCGGCGCACCGAAAGTAAATACCGGCTTTACACATCAGAGGATGTGAAGCTGCTGAAGCGGGCGCGCTTTCTGCGGAAGGTACGCGGGCTGAATGCGGCGGCCATTGTGGAACTGCTGAAGCGCGAAGGGCGAACCCCGCCTGCTGCGGATGGAAGCGCAGGTGCAATTGGATCGCACTTGCGGCAGTTGCGGGCGAAGCGGCGGCTACCGCTGGCGAGGGTGGCGCGCGCGGTAGGCATCTCGGTTGGTTTTTTGAGCGCGCTGGAGCGCTCGCAGATGAGCGGCTCGGTGGGAACGCTGCGCAAGCTGGCGCGGTTTTATAAGACAAACATCCTGGACTTCTTTGATGCCACTGGATCGAGCAGCCGGCTGGTGCAACCTGGGAAGAGAAAAGTTCTGGAAGCTGGTCCGGGCGTGCGCATGGAGCTGCTGGCGTGGGGGAACAGGGTGATGGAGCCGCATCTTTTTCGGGTAGCGCCGGGAGCGGGCAGCGGCGACTCTTACACGCATGAGGGCGAAGAATTTCTTTACGTGTTGCGCGGGGCGCTGACCATCACTCTGGAGGATGAAACCTACCGGCTAAAGACGGGCGATAGTTTTTATTTCGAGAGTGCGACGCCGCATCATTGGAAGAATCCGGGGCGGACGGAAACGTGGGTGCTGTGGGTAAATACTCCGCCGACGTTTTAAACGGGTGGTTTATGGAGACGTCATGAAGCTGCAAGGGTACGTTTTGCTGGCGCTGGCCCTGACGGTGACATTATTTGCAGGTTCATGCGCGAAGAAAACGCCGACACTGAATTTGCTGGTGTGGGAGGGCTATGCCGATCCCGCGTTCGTCAAAGCTTTCGAGGAGCAGCATCATTGCAAGATTTCGGCCTCCTATATGGGGTCGAGCGACGAACTGGTGGCGAAACTGCGCGGCGGCAGCCCGGGAAACTATGACGTAATTTCGCCTTCAAGCGACGTTGCCACTTCGATTGCGGCGGCGGGATTGGCGGCTCCGCTCGATCTGACAAAACTCCCGAGCTACGGGCAACTCTCTCCGCAGCTCACTTCCCTGCCGCTGGTGCGGGTCAAGGGTAACGTATACGGAGTGCCATTCATGTGGGGACCGGACCCGCTGATTTACGACACGACAGTTTTTCCGCAGGCTCCGGAGAGCTGGAATGTGCTTTGGGACCCGAAGTACAAAGGAAAGATTTCGGTTTGGGATGATTTGTCCACCATTTATATGGCGGCGCAGGTTCTGGGTTACGACAAGCCTGAAGCATCGCAACTTTATAACCTGACCGATGAGCAGCTTGATGCAGTGAAGAAAAAGTTGTTGGAGCTGAAACCGAATATTCGCAAGATGTGGTCGACGGGCGGAGAGTTGACCAATCTTTTTCAAAACCATGAAGTGGTGGCGGCGATGGGTTGGCCGCTGATGACGAATCAACTGCGAAAGATTAATTTTCCGGTGGGAGAAACAATTCCGAAAGAGAATACGACTGGGTGGATTGATCACCTGATGATTACAGCTGGCCGCGAGAATAAAGATCTGGCGTACGAATTTTTGGAATACATGATTGAGGCGCAGACGCAAAAGAAGGTTACGGATGTGACGGGATACACGCCGGCGAATCCGCAGGCAGGGCAGTTTATGACGCCGCAAGAGGTGAAGAGCCTGCATCTGGATGACGTGGACAATTACCAGAAGCGGCTTTACTTCTGGCAGAATGTGCCGCGACGGGCCAAGTACAACGAGATTTGGAATGAAGTGAAGGCGGCACAGTAACGGCTTCCGGCTTCCGGATTTGGCTGCGGCAAACGGCGATGGGATTGAATACGACTTCCGAGATTGCGGCGATGGCTGCGGCGCGCGGGGTGCTGCTTAGCATTCGCAATGTTGCGAAACACTTCAGCAAGAACGTGGTGCTGCGGGATATTTCCCTGGATGTGGCGGAGGGAGAGTTTCTCACGATCCTGGGCGAGAGCGGATCGGGCAAGACGACGCTGCTGCGCATTATCGCGGGCTTTGAGAGCGCGAGCGCGGGCGAAGTATGGATGGGCGAGGAACGGCTGGATCGCCAGCCGCCGTACCGGCGGCGCGTGAATACCGTGTTCCAGAACTATGCGCTGTTTCCGCATATGAGCGTGGAACAGAATGTGGCGTATGGATTGAGAGTTGCGGGAAGGCCAGAGGCTGAGGTCGCATCTCGCGTAGTAGAAGCGCTGGGTAAAGTAAAGATGTCGGCGCATGCAAAGTCGAAGCCTTCGAAAATCAGCGGCGGGCAACAGCAGCGGGTTGCGCTGGCGCGGGCGCTGGTAAACCGTCCGCGGCTTTTGCTGCTGGATGAACCGCTCTCCGCGCTGGATGCGAACTTGCGACGGCAGATGCAGGTGGAATTGAAATCATTGCAGCGCGAGGTGGGCATCTCGTTCATTTTTGTTACGCACGATCAGGAAGAAGCGATGGTGATGTCGGACCGGATCGCGTTGTTGCGGTCGGGCGAACTGGAGCAGGTCGCGTCGCCGCGCGAAATTTACGGCAGGCCCGCGACAGCGTATGCGGCGCAGTTTATCGGACACACGAATTTACTGAAGTGCGCGGTGAAGTCGGGAGTGGTCCGCTGCGGAGCACTGACCTGGGCGGCGACGCTGCCCGATGGTCCGGCGCTAATTTCGCTGCGGCCGGAAAATGTTCGGCTGGCTCGGGAGAAGAGTACGACCAGCGTGGGTGTGCGGGTTCGCGGCGAGGTGCGCGCGCAGGCGTTTCACGGAGCTACGGAATTGATTCGGGTTGAGTGCGGCGATGGACTGATGCTGCTGGCGCGGGTTACTGGCGGGGCGCTGGCGGGTGATGTCGAGCTGGAATTTTCTCCCGCCGATGCGGTGCTGGTGCGCGAGTCTCCGGAAAGAAACTGATGTTCTCGCGGGCTTACAAAACGGCGGTCACGCTGCCTCCATTGATCTGGGTTGTGATCTTTCTGCTCACGCCGTACGCGTTAATGTTCTGCTACAGCTTCTGGTCAGTTTCCTCGTCGCAAACCATCGTGCATTCGTGGAGCTTCGAGAATTATGGCCAGTTGTTGCGCGTCGACGTCTACTGGCAAACGCTGTTGCGCTCGATGTGGATTGCGGCGCGGGTGACGATGTTCTCACTGCTGCTCGGTTATCCGCTGGCGTATTTTCTTTCGTTCTATGGCGGAAAGAAAAAGGATTTGCTGTATCAGCTTGTCATTATTCCGCTGTGGGTTAGCTATCTGGTGCGGGCGTATGCGTGGAAGACGATTTTAGGTTCGGATGGCGTGCTGAATACGATGCTGCAGTACGCCCACCTCACGAAGCATCCGCTGGAGTTTCTGCTGTACAGCCCGTTTGCGGTAGTGCTGACGCTGACGCACATTTACACGCCGTTTGCATTTCTGCCGATTTACGCGGCGCTGGAGCATATTCCGCGCAATCTGGTGGAAGCATCGCACGACCTAGGCGCGACGCCGAGGCAGACGTTCTGGAAAGTGATTTTCCCGCTTTCGATTCCGGGAGTCGTGGCCGGGGCGACGTTTGCTTTCGTGCTGAGCCTGGGAGATTTTTTGGCTCCGCTGCTGCTGGGAGGACCGAGCGGCATCATGATCTCGAACATCGTGGTCAGCCTGTTCGGCGCGGCTTATAACTGGCCGCTGGGCGCGGCGATTTCGTTCTGCATGTTGCTGCTGGTGGTGAGCCTGCTGTTCTTCTCCGAGCGACTGGAAAAGAAATGGAGCTTCTCATGAGCGAAAAGAAGCTCAACTCGGGGCCGGGATGGCTGCTCATCCACGCCATCGCTGTCTTCGCGTTCCTTTATCTACCGATCGCTGTCCTTATTCTTTATTCGTTCAACCGCGAAGGCGTGGGGGGATTTCCGCCGCGTCATCTCACGCTGGACTGGTATCGAACGCTTTTTACGGATGGGCCGATCTGGGATTCCGTGCTCAACAGCCTGCAGGTAGCGTTGGCTGCGATGGTGATTGCGCTGGCATTTGGAATCCCCGCGGCTCTGGCGCTAGAGCGCGCTCAGTTTCCCGGGAAAGCAGTCTTTCGTCGACTGGTGCTCCTACCGCTGATTCTGCCAGGGATTATCACGGGGCTGTCGCTGCTGATGCTGTTCAATGTTGCGGGAACGAAGTTGAGTTTGATGACCATTATCCTGGGGCACGGAACAGCGCTGATTTCTGTCGCGACGACCGAGGTGTTCGCGGGCTTGCAGAAGCTCGACCGCGCGCAGGAAGAAGCTTCGCTCGACTTGGGAGCGAATTACTGGCAGACATTCTGGCGGATCACGGTGCCGAACTTGAAGCTGCCGATCATCGGCGCGGCGCTGCTTATTTTTACGCTGTCGATGGATGAAATTGCGGTGAGCTTTTTCCTGATCGGACGCGACAACACGCTGCCGCTGGAAATATGGGGAAGGCTGCGACGGGGGATCACGCCGGAGATCAACGCGGTGTCGACGATCATTTTTGTGTTTTCGCTGGTGGCGATTGTGTTCTGGTATCGGCTGCGCGTTCGAGGCGAGGGACGGGCCGAAGCGGGAGCGGAGATCGTGCAAGCTTTGGAAGGCGAGGCGGCATGAGCGCGAGTCGCAGAGACTTTATTAAGTTCGTGGTGGCGGGCGCGGTGACGGCGGGATGCCCGATTGATTTGCCGTTACTGGCGGAGCAGAGCCGAAGCGCGCATGGACAGCCTGAAGTGGATGGCGAGGACAACCGAATTTGCCATCAGGTGCGTGACGGGAAAGTGTTCACGCGGCCGGCGGCAACAGCGCGGCACGATTTTGTAATTGTGGGTGGGGGCGTGAGCGGACTGGCGGCGGCGTATCGTTTGCATCACCGCGATTTTCTTCTACTGGAAAAAGAGCCACACTGGGGCGGCAACGCCTATGCGATGGAATATGAGGGTAGTGCCTTTGCCACTGGGACGGCGTTTCTGGCGAAGGACGAATATGCCTATCACTTCGCGAAGGAGATTGGATTGACGCCGCTGCCGGTGAATAGTCCGGATGCGAGCATTATTCGTGGCGAACTGATTCCGGATACTTGGGGCGAAGGGCTGAACACGTTACCTTATGATGCGCCGGTTCGCGAGGGCTTCCAGAAGTTTAAGAAAGAAATGTTGGCAATCGATGTGGAGAAGCGAGGAAAAGAATTGTTTAGCAAGCCCTTCTCCGATTTTTTGAAGGGATATCCGGTGGAACTCAAACAGTGGTGGGATAACTACGGGCCCTCGAATTGGGGAGCGACCAGCGACGAAACCGCCGCGGGGCTGGCGATTGATGCACTGCAAGAGATGGCCGGAGAGAGCCGGACCGACGATCGCTACACCTGGCCGGGTGGACTGGGCGCAATCACCAAAAAGCTGGCGGAGATTTTGCAAGCGACTCATAAAGACCGGATGGTGACCGGCGCGACAACGGTCGCGGTCGTATCAGAGAAAGAAGAAGTGCAGGTCACTTATATGCTGGGCGGCGAGTTGAAGACGGTTGGGGCAAAGGCGGTGATCATGGCCACGCCCAAGTTTATTACGCGGCGAATCGTTGAGGGGCTGCCGGAAAAACAAAGCGACGCGATGCACCAGATTCGCTATATTCCGTATCCGGTGGTGAACCTTATTTTCGACAAGCCGGTATTCAATCATGGATATGACACGTGGTGCCCTAGCAATTCGTTTACGGATTTCGTGGTCGCCGATTGGGTGATTCAGAAACAACCGGACTACAAGCAGAAGTTCAACATTCTGAGTTGCTACACGCCGATGAAAGAAGACGACCGGGTTCAGTTGCTGAGTGAGAATGGGGCGCGCAAGATCGCGGGGAATGTGTTGAGCGACTTTCAGAAGCTGATGCCGGGACTGAATGTCGATCCGGTGGAAGTGCACATTTACCGGCGGGGACACCCCATGTTTATGTCCACGCCGGGGCTATACACTCAGATTCAGCCGCTGGCGCGGCATTCCATGGATCGCGTGTTCTTCGCGAATACGGATTCCGAGGGGCCAGAGTCGACGACCGATGGAGGAATCCGGGCGGCGCAGCGGGCGGTGAAGGAAGCGGAAACGCGATTGGCGGGAAGGCCGGCGGGCTGATGGTGAGATGAGCGTCGCGTTTTCCGGGATTTCAACCGTAATTCTTTTCGCCAGCTATCGCACGTAAGTGCGATGTAATCTCCTGCGAAGCCCCCACCCATAGTAAAGTTATAGATGGGGCATCAAAGCCGCGACGCTGTACCTGCCCATCCGGTCGAACCTTCAATAAAGGACAACCAACACTTTGAGTTTGAGCATTCGCAACATTGCCATTATCGCGCACGTGGACCACGGCAAGACGACGCTGGTTGACGCCATGCTGCAACAAAGCGGCACCTTCCGATCGAACGAGCACCATGTCGATCGAGTCATGGACTCGAACGAACTGGAGCGCGAGCGCGGCATCACGATTCTCGCCAAGAATACGGCGATTTTTTATCACGACGTAAAGATCAACATTGTGGATACGCCCGGCCACAGCGACTTTGGCGGCGAGGTGGAACGCGCGCTGAAAATGGTGGATGGCGTGATGCTGCTGGTGGACGCCAGCGAAGGTCCGTTGCCGCAGACCCGCTACGTGCTGAGCAAGGCGCTGGAAGCGAAGCTGCCGCCGATAGTCGTGATTAATAAGATCGACCGGCCGGATGCGCGTCCGCAGGAAGTGCTGAACGAAATCTACGATTTGTTTATCGATCTCGATGCGAAGGAAGACCAGCTTGATTTCCCTGTTTTGTATACGAATGCGAAGCAAGGGACGGCGTCGACCGACATGAAGGGCGGCGGGGAGGATCTGCGTCCGCTGTTTGACGCGATCCTGAAGACGACTCCGCTGCCGCAAGGCGACCCCGCGGGGCCGCTGCAAATTCTGGTCGCGAACCTGGATTACAGCGACTACCTGGGACGCCTGGCGATTGCGCGCGTGTTCAACGGGACTATGTACACCGGCGAAGACGTAGTCATCGCGAAGCTCGACGGGACGATGCACAAGACGAAGATCACGAAATTATTTTCGTTCTCGGGTTTGAAGCGAACCGACATTACAGAGACCGTTCTAGGAGATATTGTCGCGGTCGCCGGCGTGGAGGGGATTACGATCGGCGAAACGATTACGAACGTGGACAATCCCGCGCCGCTGCCGCCGATTGTGATCGACGAACCTACGATCGCGATGATGTTCACGGTGAACAATTCTCCGTTCGCGGGGCGCGAAGGAACGTTTGTTACCTCGCGGAATTTGCGCGAGCGGCTGCAGAAGGAGTTGCTGACCAATGTTTCATTGCGCGTGGAAGATACGGGAACGACGGACTCGTTCAAGGTTCTGGGACGCGGAGAACTGCAGCTTTCGATCACCATCGAGATGATGCGGCGCGAAGGTTACGAGCTGATGGTGGGCAAGCCTGAGATTGTTACCAAGCGCATTGATGGAAAGCTGATGGAACCGGTGGAGCACCTTACTGTCGATGTACCGGAAGGCTTTGTCGGAGTCGTGATGGAGCAACTGGGATCGCGCAAGGCCGAGGTCGCAAACATGCACAACCACGGCTATGGGCGAGTGCGCATCGAGTTTCGGGTGCCCAGCCGAGGACTGATCGGGCTGCGCAGCCAGTTGCTCACCGACACGCGCGGAACTATTGTGATGAATTCTCTGTTCGACGGATACACCGAGTGGCAGGGAGAGATTCCGCACCGGCTTACGGGCGCGTTGATCGCAGACCGGAATGGGGTTTCGACGGCGTATGCGTTGTGGGGATTGCAGGAACGCGGGGAACTTTTCATTGGGCCGGGCGTTGAACTGTATGAAGGCATGATCATTGGCGAGAACGCGAAGGACGACGATCTGGATGTTAACGCGGTGCGCGAAAAGAAGCTGACCAACATGCGTGCTTCGACGGCTGACGAAGCCATCCGGCTGGTGCCGTTCCGGAATTTGAATCTGGAGCAGGCGATCGAATTCATTGCGGACGACGAGTTTGTCGAAATCACGCCGAAATCATTGCGGCTGCGGAAGAAGGTTCTGCAATCGAACAAGCGCAAGAAAAAGGTATTGGAAACGGTTGAAGAAAGTTAAGGCAGATCGCACGCCGGAAGAACCGAGAAGTGTGGAACTCTGCATGTTTCTGGTGCCGTGTAGTTGCGGCACGACCTTTGCCGTAGCGGAAAATTACGACCGGCACGGCACTGCATGGAGCCGCTATTTGAGCTGCCCGAAGTGTGGCAAGCGGCACGATCCGAAGAACCGGCTGTTGCAGATCGGTTATAAGCGCGAAGGATATTGGAAGGTGGATGGGTGCTAGGGCGTCGCGCCGGTACGGGGCGGGCAAGAAATATTCCCAAGCACCAGGAAAATCCCCAGATGGGGTGCTGGGCCGCCCTTTTGGCAAGGTTCGATCCGCTGGCGCGACGGGTAAAATAGGCGGATGGGGACGACCGGAGGGTTCGCGAACCCGCTGATTTGACGAGTGGATTTGACAAACCTGCTATACTTTGCCCGCATTTGAACTGTTGCCAGCTCCGGTCTCGATTTTCAGGAAGGTGTCCCCGACCTGCCAAGTCCGCCGCATCGAGCTCGCACTTCGACAGCTCAATGCAGGGGCGATTCGTGAAGAACATTTTTGTAGGAAACCTGAGCTTTAACACTTCGGAAGACGAGTTGCGGCAGATGTTCGAGCCGTTCGGGCAAGTCGACCGGGTCAGCATTATGACCGATCGAGATACCGGGCGATCGCGCGGTTTCGGATTTGTGGAGATGGCCAGCAACGACGATGGAGAAAAGGCCATCACGGCACTGAACGGTTCGCAGGTAGGCGGGCGCACGCTCAACGTAAATGAGGCTCGTCCTAAGACAGAACATGCCGGAGGCGGCGGACGCGACCGCGGAGGCCGAGGTGGGGGCAGAGGTGGGGACCGCGGCGGCGATCGCGGTGGGCGCGGCGGTGGTGGCGGAGGCCGCTGGTAATCGTTTCAAAACTCCTGAAGGTGATGGTTTGGCGACTGCGGGCAAGGTTGTTGTGCTCCGCTGTTGGAGGCTGCGCGTAAAGAACTGAGACCCAAGACCCTTCTGCGCGAAATATCTCCGCGATGGCGGGCGTCATTGAGCCTGCGCAGTTTCCCATGTAAACTGAAGTTCGGGCGCCCGTAGCTCAGATGGATAGAGCGATTGCCTCCGGAGCAATAGGTCGGGAGTTCGAATCTCTCCGGGCGCACCAGAATTCTCTCCTGAACTCCTTCGAAATTTTCAGATGCGTTATGATTTTCAGATCCTTCGCCCAAATACCGGGCTCAGGATTTCGGCTGCGGGCTCCCGCTTCGCTCACGCCCGCATAGCGCCTCAAGTTCCGCCACAACACTTTTCGCCATGCTGGGTTAGCATTTGAGAGACTCGCGCACGCGTAAGGGCGGGAGATCAAATCCCACGATTCGAGGACTTGGTATGAAGAAATGGCTTGCTATGGCGGCGTTGCTGCTGCCCCTCTCCCTGGCGGGATGTTCTCATCCACATCCCGCGTATGTTGAGCCGCCTCCACCGCCGGAGTTTCCGGAGATTGCACGGCGTGGTTTTCATGATGGATTCGCAGCCGCACGGCGCGATGTTGATCAGGGCCGGCCAACGGACATCGAACGCCATCCCCGGTTCCGCAACCCTCCGGTGCCACCGGACGCCGCTGAGGATTATCGGCGTGGCTTCAGACGGGGTTACGAGGCGTTCCTGCATCATGGTCCGCCGCCGGGGTACTGAAAGTGAAAGTAATGTGTGGCTGGGCGCGGGCAACCGCAAAGAAGCAGAAGAGTTGCAGCCCCCGAGTGGAATAGTCGAAATGAAAGGCCTGCGGGGTGAGATACTCGCAGGCCTTTTCTCATGCGAGGATTACGTAGCGGGAGGTCGAATTAGTGAGAATGCGCATACTGTCTGGTCGGGACTAAACAGACGTGTGAACTTCAGGCGTCCCTACGGAGTCTGTGTCGTAGGCTCTCTTTCGCCCCTTCGGGGCTGACTCTATTTCCACTTTTCTTCCCACGGCTTGCGCCGTGGGCTGCATTCTTGAGCCGCTTCGCGGCTTGCGGCGTATCTGTGGTCCACTGCTTTCCGGGGCATCAAGCTACGACACAGAATCCTGCGGGACGCGTCTTGAATCGCACGTTACCCGGGCTGAACGCGCCGGGCTATTTTCGAATGTCCCTCCGGGACGAGAAACTTTCGATTTGAAAGCCTTCCGCGGCGTCGGAAGGAGCCTCTCATCCACGTCAGTGCACGCATTGGTGCGCTTTTCCGCAGCGTCCCGAGGCCGCGTTCATGGCGAGCTTATAGCGCCGCGAGGCGGCGTTGTACGAATAAGAAATACAGAGCGAGGAAAATCAGCAAGAGGCCGTTCACGCCGAGCACAACTGGTGCGGTAAATATTGGCACCAGCCATCCCGATAAAAGATTTCCCATGGGCATGCCGCCGCGGAAGGCGAAATTGTAGACGCTCATCACTCGGCCGCGCATTTCGTTGGTCGTAATTAACTGCACCAGCGAGTTCACGGTGGCGAAGACAGCCATCATGGCTGCGCCTACCAAAACCAGAATGACTCCGCTGAGCGGGACTGATTTGGAAAGAGCGAAGGCTGAGATTCCTGCGCCGAGAAGAAGAAGAGCGCCTAGCGCGACGATCCCCTTTCTTCGCATGTTACCCGCGCTGGCAATGATCAGCGAACCGAAAATGGAGCCCAGGCCCATCAGCGAGAGCAGATTGCCGTAAGTTTCCGGACCGCGATGGAAGATGTCTTTGACGAAAACGGGGATGTAGGTGCGCATGGGCATGCCGAGAGCGGTCATGCAGAAAGCCAGCAAAATCAGGGCTTCCATGGAAGCCTGTTTACGGGCGAACTGGATGCCCTGCTTCAGACTGTGGAACATCGACTCGGTGGTTTTCACCGGCAGAAAGCGAGTGGTGATAATGGAGAGCGAGAGAATTGGGGCGAGGAAAGAGAGCGCGTTTAAGCCGAAACACCATTTCTCTCCCAACTTTGCCAATGCCTGCCCGGCGAGTGCGGGACCAACCATGACGGCAACGTTGAATTGGATCGAGTTTAAGGCGATGGCATTCGGCATGTCGTCTTTTTCCACCAGCGTGGGAATCAGCGCCTGGTAGGCGGGACCGCCGAAGGCTTGTGCGAGGCCGGAGACGAACGAGAGACAAAGAATGTGCCAGACGTGCACCATGCCGGTGCCCACCAGAATTGTGAGTATGCTGGCGGTGGCCATCTGAACATACTGCGAGCCGAGCAGAACCTTGCGGCGCTCGACGCGATCGGCCACCACACCACCGATCAGGGAAAAAAGAAAAATGGGAATGCCGGCGAGAAATTGATCGAGCGCCAGCAGGAATGCGGAATGACTCAGGCGGTAAATCAACCAGCCTTGCGCGACGATCTGCATCCAGGTGCCGATGCTAGAGGTGCAGGCGCCGAACCACATCAGGCGGAAATCGCGATATTGAAAAGCCTTAAAGACTCGACGGATCACTCTGGCTTCCATTACCCCTGAAGAAGCGTACCATGCAACTTTAAAGGGTTCGCTCTGATTGGACGCTCTGAGGCCGCTTTGGTTGCGGATGCCACAGTGAATTTTGCGGGAGCGCAAGTAAAAGGCGCGTCGAATCGGAGAAGTGAAGCATTTAAGCTGATTGAAGATGCTAAAATATGGTTTCCCCCCGAAGTTAACAAATCAGGAGCGATCATGAAGGGTATTGCGTTCTCGAATACGATCGGGGGTGTTTTGGCAGCGGCGGCGGTTTCAGCGTCGGTCATATGCTGCGCGGCACAGGAAGCGAAAATATCCGCAGACGGGCCGCAGTCCTCGAATTCGAGCCTCTACCTCAAAGTTCAACTCGATCATCCAGTCAAACTTTCAAAATTGAAGCGGGGGGATACCGTCGAAGGCAAGCTGGCGCGCGATGTTTATTCCTCCGACCGGGAATTGTTTTCCGCGGGCGCGCCCGTGCGCATGACAGTCGATCATTTAGAAAAGAGACGCAGGCCTGCGGACGATCATTGGCCGTGGGTGGTGAAAGCGTTTGCGCCCCGCCATCAAAGTTATCCGGTATTCACGCGAGCGAGCGTTGCTGCGGGGAGTGGCGAAAGCGAACTGGCGGTTTCAGTACTTTCTATCAGTCGAAAGCGCGAAGTACAGGCGCAGGCGCGAAAGAATAAAAAGGGCGACCAATCGGGGAAATCAGAGACGGACGCGACGGGCCCAGTGGAAGTGAGCAAGTCCGGCGGAGTTTACGGGTCGGGAAAACTGGCCGCGCCGGTGATGGTGTTAGAAGCATTTCCGGAGGGCGGGAAGGAATCTGCGGGTACGGCACGTGAGGATTCATCCCCAGAAGGAAGCGATGTCGCGGTATTAGAAACGCTTCCGGCGGGCACGGCGTGCAGGCTGCTTCTGCTCGGCGATGTCAGCGCCTCCAAGAACAAGGCGGGGGATGTGGTACAGGCACGGTTGCTGGAGCCGGTATTTGAGAATTCGCGCGTGGCGCTTCCGGCAGGCACGTTGTTCGAGGGAAAAGTGGTTAAGAAAACACCGCCACGCTGGGGGAGCCGCGCGGGATCGCTATATTTGACGTTTACCGGCGTGACGTTGCCGGGGGGAAATTTGATTCCGCTTTCGGCCTCATTGACCGGTGCGGAATTGGATCGCCGTTCGCATACGAGGATTGATCCGGAAGGGCAGCTGCGGGGAGAACGTCCTGGAAAGGCATGGATGGCGATCAACATCGGCGTGACCGCGGGGCTGGCCAAGGAAGTGGATGACACCACGCAGTTGATCATCGAAGCCATTGTTTCGAGTGCGACGGATGCGTCAACGGCGGGAACGGCGAGGATCGTATCGAGCGCGATCTCGGGAATCTATATGGTGTCGCGCCATGGACGCGATGTAGTTTTGCCTCGGTTCACCGAGATGAATATTTCTTTGGACCGGCCGCTTACGGTGACAAAGAATCCCGAGGCAACGGCTTCGGTGATCGTGCATGGAAACTAGAAAGCGTCCCATGAATCGCGGCGGTTGGACCGCGGACGCCTCAGCGGCTAAAGCCAGGTTTTCCAGGGCATCCGGACGGCACGGCTGAAGCCGTGCCCTTCCCAAGCCAATTTATGGGATAGCATTGTTTAGCAAGAAGCCTCTGGATTCGCATTCCAATCATCCTCTTAACATGAATTACGACGCCATCCTGGTTGTATCTTTCGGTGGACCGGAGTCGAAGGAAGATGTGATCCCGTTCCTGGAGAAGGTGCTGCGCGGGAAAAACGTCCCGCGGGAACGCCTGCTTGCGGTCGCCGAACATTATTACCACTTTGAGGGCAAGAGCCCGATTAACCAGCAGACGAGAGAGTTGATAACCGTGCTGGAAGCGGAGTTGGCGCAGCGTGGGCCGAAGCTGCCGGTGTATTGGGGAAATCGAAACTGGCATCCGCTGCTGCCTGAGACTCTGCAACAAATGAAAAAGGATGGGGTGAAGCGGGCGATCGGTTTTGTGACTTCCGCCTATAGTTCGTATTCTGGGTGCCGGCAGTATCGCGAAGATATTGCGCGAGCGCAGAACGAAGTGGGAGCGGGCGCGCCGCAGGTGGATAAGTTGCGCGTGTTCTTCAATCACCCGGGGTTTGTTGAGGCTACGGTGGAGCGGGTGCAGGATGCGTTACAGGCGCTTCCAGCAAACGCGCGGGAGAACGTGCAGATTGTCTATGTCGCGCACAGCATTCCAGTCTCCATGGCCAACACGAGTGACTACGTGACGCAACTGCAAGAGGTGCGGCGACTGGTTTCGGAGGCTATTGGACAAAAAAACGATACGCTCGTTTACCAGAGCCGCAGCGGCGCGCCGGGGCAGCCATGGCTGGAGCCGGACATTCTCGACTATCTGCGGCAGGTAAAGGAGAAAAATCTTGCCTCGGCGGTGGTGGTCGCGCCGATCAGCTTCATCTCCGATCACATGGAAGTGTTGTACGACCTGGATATTGAAGCGCAGCAACTTTGCGATTCGCTGGGCATACCGATGGCGCGGGCGAAGACGGTGGGAGTGCATCCGAAGTTTATTGGGATGATTCGCGAATTGATTCTGGAGCGGATGGATCCGGCTAGAGAGCGGCGGGCGGTGGGGGTGCTGGGGGCGCGGACAGACGTTTGTGCAGAGGGTTGTTGTCCGGCGCTGCAGCGGCCGGCGCGGCCGCACGCCAGCTAAACCGCGCTCGAAACTTTAGGCGGTTCGTAGTCAGTAACCCTGGAGTGGCCCTGCACCAGGCGCATGGTTTGGAGAATTGTTTCGATGACTGCTTCGTTTCCAAGGGCGGTGTTGATCATCACGTGGTACAGCGAACGCGTGGGCCAGTTGGCGTTGAAGTAGTGCTTGACGAAGGCGATGCGTTCGCGGTCGACGGTGTCGACCATCTCTTCGGCCTCTGCTGAGGTGGCGCCATCCTGCAGCAGACGTCGGATTTTTTCGGCGCGCGGAGCGTAGAGGAAGACGTGAAAAGCTTCGTGGTTCTCGCGCAGAAAAAATGGCGCGCCGCGGCCGACAACCACTGCATTCCCTTCCCGGGCAATTCTGGCGGTAATCTGCTCCATCCATTCCATCATGCAGTCGGTATCAAAAGCCTGATTGGTGAGGTGAGCGCTGCGTTCGTGGCTGCCGCGCCAGAAAGTTTTCGCCAGGCGGTAGAGGCGGCTATCCATGCGCTCGTCGCAGCGCTTAACGGCGGATTGGTCAACGTTGGCGAGGCGGGCGATCTCTTCGGTGAGGCGCTTGTCCCAGAGAGTCCAGCCGAGATGTTTGGCGAGTTGGGCGGCGATGGCGCCGCCGCCGCAACCGTACTCCCGTTCGATGGTGATCACGCGAAACATGGCTAATTTCAGATTAGGTAGTGATACTGCACTAAACGGTTGCTTACTCTCCGAATTCGCCTTGAATCACGCACCTCAGCGGCTAGAGCCGGTCCAATTCACTGCCTCAATCGCAGCGCTGAAGAGTGGGCGTGAGAACCAGTGCCGTCCCTTGCGGGACTCGCTCCTTGTCCCACTCGTACCCCGGACTTACGTCCGGGGCTAATGAATGTCGCCCTGGACGGGCTAGGATGCAGTGGTCTCCGTCCCACCTCTCGACCGAAAATTTGGTTCTCACGCACACGCTGAAGCGCTGCGCCACCCAAAAGCTGCGCCGCCCAAAAAACTGTCGCCGAAACCGAAGGAATATCTATGCGCCCCCAGTTTGCTGCGGACAGTTTGCCGGGAATTAGTGTACCGCCATTCCGCCGGGTTTGCCTTTTTTCATCAGGAAGACCAGAGGGACCATGGCCAGGATGGCCCACCCCAACAGCCGAAAGTCGTCGATATAGGCCAACATAGTGGCCTGCCGTTGTACCGTGCCTTCAATCAGGGCATAGGCCTGGCGAGAGGCGAAGGCCGCGCTGGAACCGTGGGCCTGCATGGCCCGTGTTGCACCGTTCAACATGCCGCGAAAGGCGGGATTGGCCGGGCTGAGATTGTGCGAGAGATCGGTCAGATGCTGCTGGGTACGGCGGTCGAGCAGGGTGGTGACCAGCGAAATTCCGACACTGCCGCCAATATTGCGGGCGAGATTCATCAAGCCGGAGGCGGCGTTATTTTTATCGCGCGGCAGATAGGCATAAGCAGCTGTGTTGATCGGCACAAAGAGAAATGCCATGCCAATGGCTTGAAAAACGCGAGCCGTCGCGGCGGTACGGAAATCGATTCCCAGGTCGAAGCCGGTCATGTGGAAGAGCGAGTAGGAAAGCATGACCAGTCCGAAAACCAGCAGCCAGCGCGGACTGTAGCGGGAGAGCATAAATCCCACCAGAGGCAATAAGAGCATGATTGTGAAACCGCCGGGCATGAGAGCGAGGCCCGAACTCTCCGCGGTGTAGCCGAGCAGAGTCTGCATGAACAAGGGCAGCAAGAGCGTGCTGCCCAGCAGCGCGAAGCCCAGCATAAACATCAGAAGATTCGAGATACCAAAAGTCCGATCGCGAAACAGGTGGAGATCGATAATGGGATCTTTGTGGTGCCACTCCCAAAAGATTACGAAGATCAGCGAGGCGGCGGCGATGATGGACAGAATCAGGATGAAGTGCGATTCAAACCAATCGTCGCGCTGGCCTTTGTCGAGGACAACCTGGAGTGTTCCCAGGCCGAGGGCGACAAAACCGAGACCGATATAGTCGATTTTAGTTTCGCTCAGCTTGCGGCGGCGTAGATAGGGCGGGTCTTGAATGAGCCGCGAAGTGAGCAGAAGAGAAATGATTCCGACTGGAATATTGATAAAAAAAATCCAGCGCCAGGTGAAGTTGTCGGTAATCCATCCGCCCAGGGTGGGGCCGATCGCAGGAGCCGTGACTACAGCAACGCCATAAATTGCGAATGCCATGCCGCGCTTGGCGGGAGGAAAAGTATCGGCGAGGATGGCCTGTTCGCTGGGCTGCAGGCCGCCTCCCCCCGCTCCTTGCAAGACGCGGCAGATGATCAGGACAGCTAGATTCGGAGCGAGCCCGCATAAAAACGAGCTGATCGTGAACAAGGCTACGCAGCCCATATAAAAATTCTTGCGGCCAACGATGGAAGAGAGCCAACCGCTCAACGGAAGAACGATGGCATTGGATACAAGATAGGAAGTTAATACCCAGGTGCTTTCATCCTGGCCGGCGGAAAGGCTCCCCGCGATGTGAGGCAAAGCTACGTTGGCGATGGAGGTGTCGAGCACCTCCATGAAGGTGGCCAATGTAACGGTGATCGCGATGATCCAGGGATTGACTGCGGGACGCCATATCTCGGCGTTCTCCATCGGAGGAGCCGCAGCGCTCATTGCCGAATCCAAACCTTGGGATCTACGGACATACCGGGGCGCAGCGACTGATCTTTATTTTCTCCAGGGTCTAGCACGATTTTTACCGGAATGCGCTGCACAACTTTTACATAGTTACCGGTAGCGTTTTCAGGGGGCAGCAGGCTGAAGCGCGCGCCGCTGGCTCCGGCGATGCTGTTGACCTTGCCTTTGTATTTTCTTCCGTTGGCATCCACTTCAAGCGTGACTGGCTGGCCGACTTTCATGTCGCGCAACTGGGTTTCTTTAAAATTGGCGGTGATCCAGACATCGTTGAGCGGAATGACCTTCATTAATTCCTGGCCGGGCGCGACGTTCTGCCCGACTTCGACGGTACGGTCGCTGACCACGCCAGTAACGGGGGCCACAATTTTCGTGTATTGCAGATTCAGCAGCGCTTGATCGAGGTCAGCTTTTTTCTGCTGGGCTTCCGCCTCCGCCGATGCTGCGCGTGATCGTATCACTTGCATTTGCCTGGGAGCGGTCTGGGCGTAACGCCAGTTGGCTTCGGATTGCGCCAGCTTGCCTTGAGCCTGGATTACTTGAGACTGAGCGGCGTCGGCCAGGGCGTGAGCCGATTCAACGGATGCTGCGCTGGCTTTGGCGGCAGCGACGGCCTGATCGTATTGCTGCTGCGAAATTTCCTGCTTATCGACGAGTTGTTTATAGCGGCCAAGGTCGTTTTGCGCTTTGACGTTGTTGGCTTCCGCCTCGGCGAATTGCGCCTTGGCCGATTCGAATTGCTGTCTGGCGGCGGAGATGCCGGCGCGCGAGCTGGCCACATCCGCCTCGGAAGCGGACTCCTGGCTGGTGGTATTGACGGAAGTGATGGGAACGTTAACTCCGGCCGCAGCGGCCGTGGCCTGGGCATTCTGGTAATCCGCTTTCGCGCGTTCGTAGGCGACCTGATAGTCGGAGGGATCGATTTCTACTAGCACGGTTCCTGCCTGCACATATTGATTGTCGTCAACGTTCAGTTTGGTGACGTGGCCGGAGATACGCGCGCTTACTGAATTGATGTGGCCATCTACCTGAGCGTCATCGGTGGATTCGTAGCTGGTGACGTAGCGGTAGACGAAAAATCCCACGACCAGCAGAACGACTATGCCGATGATAAGGGCGATGCGGAAGCCGGGACTCGAGGCACGAGAAGGGCGCGTGCGGAAGTCGCGTTCCGTGGCAGGGAGTGGCTTGGTTCGACCTTCGGATGGTTCCGGAGGAGACTGATCCGGCGGAGCGGGCGGGCTTTGCGTCGTCGGTTCCATAAGATAAATTTAGTGTTCGCCTTTCAAAAATCGTTTGACTCCCTGCTCGGCATCACCGATGGCGCGCGCAAGTTCAACTTTGGCCAAATTGTGGGCGTAGAGGCTTTCGATATAGCTCTCGTGCGCGGAGGCAAGAGCTTCCTGCGCCTGGACTACTTCAAGATTGTCGGTAACACCAGCGGCAAAGCGGTCGCGAGATTGCGCGAAGGCCTGCTCGGCTAAATCGACGGAGCTTCGGGCCACATCAACCTGCTCGGCGGCAGCGCTTAGGTCGAGCAAGGCGGCGCGGACTTCATAGTCGATGCGGCCGCGCAGGTCGCCGAGTTGAGAGCGCGTCTGTCTCAATTGAGAATCGGCCTCGAGCACATCGCTATGAACTTTCCCGCCGGCGAAAATAGGGATGCTGATGCCGCCATTCACCTGCCAGGTACCGTTGGACTGAGCCGGAGTGACGCCGATGTCCCCGAAGTTCGCACTCAAATCGGCGGTGGGATAGCGGCCGGCAGAAGCGGCGCGATGAGTTAACTCGGCGGCCCGAACCTGCGCCTGCGCGGCCTGATAGTCGGATCGCGAGGCGTAGGCACGCTCCAGATACGTTTCAATGGGCAGCGGCGTCAGAGCCTGGTACGGAGCTTTTTCGGTGAGATCGAATTGCTGGCCCGGCGCGAGGCCGATGATCCGGGCCAAAGAAAGTTTTTGCTTCGCGTAATCGTTGCGCGCGACGATGAGCTGCTGCTGGCGGGTTCGTAGTTCGACTTGCGAGCGCAGGGTGTCGATGGCGGGACTCAGTCCGGCTTTTTGCTGATCGACAGCCTTGTGGTATAAAGCCTGTGCGTTGGCGACCTGGGCCTGCGTGGTTTCGATGCGGGAGGCAGTAGCGATGGCCATCAGGTAGGCGTTGCCGACCGCAAGCACTACGAGTTCGTGGGCATCTTTCAGACTGTGCTGCGCGGATTTCAAACTCTCTGTAGCGGCGCGTTCCTGTTCGATCTGACGGAAGTTGAAAATCGACTGGGTGAGCGAAACGCGGGCATCCAAATAGTTGAATGGACCGATCACGCGTGGAAGCGGGAATGGAAACAGGCTGCTCTTGAACCCGAGAGCAGTCAGACTTTGGGTTTGGACATCTTCCTGAATGCGCGCGTTCAGGTTGGGCAAAAGGTTGCTGAGTTCCTTCCAGCGCTCGCCGCGCGCCATAATGGCCTGATCGGCTGAGAGCAGCAGGCCGAGGTTGTTGCGCAGCCCGCGATCGATCGCCTCCTGAAATCCCAATTGCAGAACTTCCGGAGTCGCCTTGCTTTCGGGTTCGCTACCGGTATATGGACTTTGCGACCCGGGAAGAGAAATGGACGGCGTGGGCAGCGAACTCTGCGCCACTGCGCACGGGATGGCAAAAAGTAGCATCAGCGTGAGGGCAAGACCTGGGCGGCTTGAATAAAGTAGGAAGCGGGACATTTTTGAATTGGAGAAAATCCCGTTGAAAAGAAAGTCTTCGGGACGGCCTTTCTTATTCATAGCATAACGTCATCCTATTGATTCTACTGTGACACACGACGATGCAAAAACCTCATCGGCTGCGAATTGAGCTTGGATGCCTGTATGGCTGAGGATGTTGGGTGCGGGAGCGGCGGCGGGACAAATCCTGCGCATAGATACAGATATTGATACCAATGCCGATGAACGACTGGACATCTCTACAGGAGCGATGGGCGATGAGAACCCACTAAAGAGGCCATTACCTTTGAGACGTTCCGCTCTCCGGAGTATGCCGATAGAGTATTAAAGAGACTGAAATCCCTATGGGTCGCGCCAGCAGATTAATTCTAGTGATGGCATTTTCCGCGGGTCTGCTTCCGCAGGCCGTCCTCGGGCAAAAGCAGGAGCATACGGAGCGAAAGGTGATCGCGAGAGTTGAGCCAGTTTATCCGGAACTGGCGAAGCACATGCATATCTCTGGCATAGTCCGGCTTGAAGTTTTGGTTCGACCCAACGGAAGCGTGAAATCCGTGAAGGTTTTGGGCGGCAATCCGGTACTCGTCGACCCAGCCAGTGACGCTGTGCGACAATGGAAATTCGAGGCTACCAACGGCGAAACGAATGAGATTCTGCAGCTCGCATTCAATCCTCAACAATAATCACCACGCTCACCCGTAGACCTCCCGTGTCCTCTTCAACTTCAAAAGCCGCCAGAGAGCCGATAGACCGTCGCCGCAGGCGGCATGAGCGGTATCGCGCCGACTTCCATGTAACTATAAGCCGCTTTTCGGGGAACGAGTACCAGAAGATTGAGGGGCACTGCCGGGATCTGTCGCAAGCCGGCATCGGGATCCTTCTGGCAACAGAGTTAAATGTTGGCGACGTGGTGGGGCTGACTTTCTTACTCCACGACTCTACGACTGCGTGGGAGGTGCGCGCGGTGGTACGTTATCGCCACGGATACCATTACGGCTTTGAATTCCTGTCGCTTCCTGCCGATCGGCAGGGATTGCTGAAGGATTATCTAAAAATATTGCAAGCGACCAGCTAGGCGAACCCGTGCAAGACAGCTGCCGCAGTTTTCGCGGACGCTCTACAGATCACTCTACAAGAAATTCATCCACGTGACTTCCGTCATCTTGCTGGGAGGTTACTCATGGCTCAAGCTCAAGCAACATTATGAGCAGTTCGAAATCCAACGCGGCGGTGGGTGCGGACTGGACCAAATTGCTGGCCGATCCTGACCTGGCGCGGAACCTCGGGAAGCTGCTGCAGACCTATCGGGACGCGACTCCTGAACGCCGGGAACAGGCGCTACTAGAGGCGATGCAGCAGATCAAGAGCCATGCGTCGAAAGCGGCAACCGTCTGCTCACTGACGAACAGCAGCGTGAAGCAGGCTGCATCCGTGCCGGTGCGCACTGCCAACCTTCCTCCATTCGAACCCGATATTTTCAGTCCGAACTGGGGACAAGACCGGCGGCGGCATCCACGAATCAAGTGCTTTGTGGCTGTTGAATTGCGAGTGAATGAAGCGGCTGCGCCCATTTGGGGCAATCTTTCAAATACGAGTTTGGGCGGCTGCCAGATTGAAACGTCTTCGACGATTAGCAGCGGGGCAAAGGTGGAAATCGGACTTTGGATCGCCAGCGGAAAGATTTGGGTGAAAGGCCTGGCGCTGAATGGCGTGGTCACGCGGAGCTCTCCTGCAGCTGGAATCCGCGTTCGCTTCGCGGGCATGGACGCCTTTGAGAAGGAAAATCTGCGCCAGTTCCTCAAGTATGTGCAGGAAACCACCAGGGTTTCCAACAGCGAAAAAAGCTACCTGCAATTACTAAAATAGCCTTCCTCTAATTTTTCTACGAATTCTTTCCGGGATTGCTCCGTGCGTGGTTCTCGGGTTCACTCCTTTTCGCTCCTTCTAGAAACTGCGTTCCGCCCATTCTTTCGATTTTCACAGACTCAGCGACATGGTTGCGTGGGAAATTGATACACTCGGGGCGTATTGCAAAGCAATTCAAACTGAAACCCTTTTCAGTCACGAGGACTCTAACAAAGTACCGAGGACTGTGAATCATCTCGCCGAAAGCCCGAATCGTCCCGTGGGAGGAGAGCGCACCGCATGGTAGCCAGCGAACAGGTTTTAGTCACCGGCAAGCAACTGGACACGCTTAGCATCAACACGATTCGAACCCTGGCCATCGACGCGGTGCAACAGGCGAACAGCGGACATCCGGGAGCGCCCATGGGTCTTGCTCCTGTGGCGTACTGCTTATGGCAGGAATTTCTTCGCTACGATCCGGCGGATCCGAAGTGGCTGAATCGCGACCGATTTGTGTTGTCGAACGGCCACGCGTCCATGCTGCTCTACGCGATGTTGCATCTCGCGGGCGTAAGAGAAGTGTCCGAGAACGGCGAGGTACTGAAAGAGCTGGCAGTTTCCCTCGAAGAAATCAAGCGATTCCGGCAATTGGGAAGCCGCACGCCGGGACATCCTGAGTCGCATGTCACGACTGGAGTGGAGACTACCACTGGCCCGCTCGGGCAAGGCGTGGGAAATAGCCTGGGGATGGCAATCGCGAGCCGGTGGCTGGCGGCAAATTTCAACCGTCCTGACTTCGAGGTTTTCAATTTCAACGTTTATGCCATGTGTTCGGATGGCGACCTGATGGAAGGAATTGGTGGCGAGGCTGCATCGCTGGCGGGGCATTTGAAACTTTCGAATCTGTGTTGGATGTATGACCACAACAACATCACCCTGGATGGGCCGGCGAACTGGTCATTCAGCGAAGATGTAGCTACGAGGTTTATCGGCTATGGCTGGAACGTGACGCGGGTTGGCGACGCGAACGATCTGGAGATGCTGGCGCGGGCTTTCGAAACTTTCAAGAAGACGACGGATCGTCCGACGCTGATTATTGTGGACAGCCACATCGGCTACGGGTCGCCGCACAAACAGGATACGAATGCTGCGCACGGAGAGCCGCTGGGCGAAGAGGAAGTGCGGCTGGTCAAGAAATTTTACGGCTGGCCCGAGGACGCGAAGTTTCTGGTGCCTGAGGGCGTGCGCGAACATTTTCAGGAGGGAATTGGAAAACGCGGGCGCGAGACGCGCGCGCAGTGGGCGAAGATGTTCGCGGAGTATTCGAAGAAATATCCGGAACTGGCTGAGCGGCTGCATGAGATGCAACGCCGCGAATTGCCGCAGGGCTGGGATAAGAATTTGCCGATCTTCCCTGCTGACGCCAAAGGATTGGCGACTCGCGAGAGTTCGGGAAAAGTTTTGAACGTGCTGGCACAGAATATTCCGTGGCTGATCGGCGGATCGGCCGACCTGGCGACATCGAATAAGACGACGTTGAAGTTTGAAGGCGCTGGCGATTTTCAGGCGGGCTCATATGCAGGGCGGAACTTGCACTTTGGCGTGCGTGAGCATGTGATGGGCGCCAGCGTGAACGGGATGGTGGTTTCCGGGCTTCGCGCCTTTGGCGCCACATTCTTCAACTTCAGCGATTACATGCGGGCAAGCATACGGTTGGCGGCGCTGATGGAAGCTCCGTCCATTTTTATTTACACGCACGATTCGATTGGCGTAGGCGAAGACGGGCCGACGCACCAGCCGATTGAGCAGCTAGCATCGCTGCGGGCGATGCCGAATCTGATTGTGATGCGTCCCGGCGATGCGAATGAAGTGACGGAGGCGTGGAAGATCATCGCGCAGTTGCAGCATCAGCCGGTGGCGCTGGTGCTGACGCGGCAAGCGATGCCGACTTTCGATAGGACGAAGTACGGCGCGGCATCCGGAACGGCGCGTGGAGCTTATGTTCTGGCCGACGCGCCCGGGGGAAAGCCGGATGTGATTTTGATGGGCACGGGCAGCGAGGTTGCGTTGTGCGTGGACGCTTACGAAAAATTGAAAGCGGAAGGCATCAAAGGGCGAGTAGTGAGCATGCCGTCATGGGAAATTTATGACCGGCAAGATGCGGCTTATAAGGAAAGCGTTCTTCCCTCTTCGGTGACGGCACGGGTTTCGGTGGAGATGGCGACAACGTTTGGCTGGGAGCGGTATGTCGGGTTGAAGGGACGAAAGATTGGAATGCACCGCTTTGGAGCGTCTGCTCCGCTGAAAGATTTGTTGAAGTTTTTTGGATTTACTACGGAGGCAGTTGTTGCGGAGGCGCGCAAAGCGATTGCGGAGAAGTAAACAGCAGTTTTGAGTAGTGGCTCAGTTTGCCGGCCTCGAGGAAGAGGTCGTCGAGCTTCGCTCGACCGGAAAGCCGAGGGCGGCTGTCCCCACACGATCAGGAGAAATTAACATGCAGCCAACTGGAGTACTGGAAACCTCAAAAGCTACGAATCCTCTGAAGGCGTTACTCGACTATGGACAATCGATGTGGCTGGATTACATCCGGCGCGATTTGATCACCAGCGGAAGCCTCAAGAAGATGATCGAGGAAGATGGTCTGCGCGGGATGACGTCGAATCCTTCGATCTTCGAGAAGGCCATCGGTGATAGCTCACTTTACGACGATATGTTGAAGTCGCTGGCGTCGA
>Ga0182024_10005426_pt1 | contig 28614 bp, 25 predicted proteins | sample P32metaG_FD_120480 | JGI IMG/M metagenome (GOLD analysis project Ga0182024, IMG submission 120480) | Permafrost microbial communities from Stordalen Mire, Sweden - P3-2 metaG (Illumina Assembly) | ecosystem: Environmental > Terrestrial > Soil > Wetlands > Permafrost | place: Sweden: Stordalen...
CGAGGTGCTCGAGGAAAGCGAGAGCGGGCGGCGCTCGTTCCGCTTCATCTCCGGCCCGGTGTTCTGCCAGCTGTTGATGGCCGACGAGGTCAACCGCGCCAGCCCGCGCACCCAATCGGCCCTTCTGCAGGCGATGCAAGAGGGCAGGGTGTCGATCGCCGGCCAATACCATCCGCTGCCGCGGCCGTTTCACGTGCTGGCGACCCAGAACCCGCTGGAGCAGGAAGGCACCTATCCGCTGCCCGAAGCGCAGCTCGACCGTTTCCTGTTGCAGATCGATGTCGATTATCCCGACCGCGACGCCGAACGGCGCATGCTGATCGCCACCACCGGCCTCGCCGAGCAGCCGCCGCGCCAGGCGATGACCGCTGAGGAGCTCTTGGCCGCGCAGCGCCTGGTGCGGCGGATACCGGTCGGCGACAGCGTCGTCGACGCGATCCTCAGCCTGGTCGGCTCCGGCCGGCCGGACCCCGAGGCCCAGGGGCCGCGGCGCTTCGTCGCCTGGGGACCAGGGCCGCGCGCCGGCCAGGCGCTGATGCTCGCCTGTCGCGCCCGGGCGTTGATCGACGGACGCTACGCGCCCTCGGTCGAGGACGTACTGGCGCTCGCCCCGCCGGTGCTGCGCCATCGCATGGCGGTCAGCTTTGCCGGTCGCGCCGAGGGGATCGCCGTCGCCCAGGTGATCGATCAGATGGCGATGCCGCTGCGGTGATCTCAAATCGCCCAATGAGCGTGTTATCGCCGCGCCGTGCCGTGGCGCCGCTGCTGCGCGACCGGGCGGAACAGAGTGCCGCCGCGCTGCCGCCGCTCCTGGTCGCCGCCGAGCGGGTCGCCGTGACCGTGGCCCAAGGCGTGCACGGACGGCGCCGCGTCGGCCAGGGCGAGACCTTTTGGCAATTCCGCCAGTATCAGCCGGGCGACCCGGCTTCCCGAGTCGATTGGCGCAAAAGCGCCAAATCGCAGCGGCTTTATGTCCGCGAGACCGAATGGGAGGCGGCGCAGAGCGTGTGGCTGTGGCGCGACGCGTCCTCGTCGATGGATTACACCTCCGCCGGCTATGTCGCCGGCGCGCAATGGCCGACGAAACGCGACCGCGCCGAGTTGATCCTCGTCGCCCTGGCGAGCCTCCTCGTGCGCGGCGGCGAGCGGCTGACCCTGCTCGGCAGCGCCGTCGCGCCGATGACCGGCCGGGTGGCCCTGACCCGGCTGGTGCAGCTGATCGAGCGCGCGCCGAGCGAGGGTTCCGTTGCTCTTGCCTCCGCAACCCATGGCTTGCCGGTCTTCGAGCCGCTGCCGCGCGCCGGGCAGCTTGTCCTGATCGGCGATTTTCTGGCGCCGCTCGACAGGATCAACGCCTGTGTCGCCCAGTTTGCCGGCGCCGGACTCACGGGGCATCTGCTCCATATCGCCGATCCGGCCGAGGAGGAGCTGCCCTTTAGCGGCCGCATCCGCTTCGCCGGGGTCGAGGAGAAGGACGAGATCGTGATCAGCCGGGTCGAGACCGTGCGCGAGGATTATGCCCTGCGCTTCCGGCGCCATCGCGAAGGCCTCGCCGAACTTGCGCGGGCGGTCGGCTGGACGCTCGGCTATCACCGCACCGACCACCCGCCGCATCTGGCGCTGCTCGCGCTCCACGCGGCGCTGGCGGCGGACCGCCGGCGATGAGCGACATCCCCCGTCCTGTTGCATGGGCGCCGCGGGTCCTTCGAGACGCACGCCCTTCGGCGTGCTCCTCGGGATGAGGAACATCTGTGCGTGGCATTAAAGACCTACCTCATCCTGAGGAGGCCGCTCCGCGGCCGTCTCGAAGGACGCTCTGATCGCAGTCTGAGGTTCCCCTCCGGGAGGGGGCCGGGGAGGGGTGGGGTGGGGGCTGCCTACAAACCCTTAGTCCGCCGGCCTCAAATGGCCCTGTAATGCTCGCGCTCGGGTCGCTCGCTTTTGCCTCGCCCTGGCTCCTGGCGGCGCTCGCCGCCCTGCCGGTGATCTGGTGGTTGCTGCGGGTGACCCCTCCGGCGCCACGCCACGTTGCCTTTCCGGCAATCCGGCTGCTGCTCGGCCTCGTCCCGCGCGAGGAGACCCCGGCGCGAACGCCGTGGTGGCTGATCCTGTTGCGCACGCTGATCGCCGCGCTGATCATCATCGCGCTCGCTCATCCGCTGCTCAATCCGCAGACGGGGCTCGCCGGCGCCGGGCCTGTCGCGCTCGTCATCGATGACGGCTGGGCTGCGGCGCGGGATTGGCGGCGGCGCCAGGCGGCGGCGATCGACATCCTGGCCGAAGCGGAGCGGGAAGACCGTCAGATCGTGCTGGTCACGACCGCGCCCTTGGCCTCCGACGAGCCGGCGCCGGCGCTCGCGCCGATCCGTGCCGCCGATGCCCGCGCCACGGTCGAGGCGCTGTCGCCGAAGCCGTGGCCCGGCGACCGGCAGGCGGCGCTGGCCCGGCTTGAGGCGATGCCGTTGCCGCAGGGCGGCATGGCGGTGTGGCTCAGCGACGGCGTCGAGGACGGCGGGGCTGCGGCGCTCGCCGATTATCTCGCCGGGCGCGGCAGTTTGCGCTACATCGCTGCGGCCCGCGCCGACGCGCCGCGCCTGCTCGCGGCCGATGCGGCCCCGGCCGAGCTGGCGGGGAAGGATCTCGGGGTCGTCGTGCGCTCGCTGCCGGCATCGGCGCCGCGTCCGATCGCGGTGCGGGCGAGCGGCGAAGACGGCGCCCTCCTCGCGCGCGAGGCGGCGACCATCGCGCCCGACGATAATAGCGTAGCGATAAGGCTCCCATTGCCGACCGAGCTGCGCAACCGGGTCACCCGGATCGAGGTCGAGGGCGAAGACTCGGCGGGAGCAGTGCTGCTCGTCGACGAGCGCTGGCGGCGCCGGCCGGTCGGCATCGCCGCGGCCCCGAACGCCGCGGGCCAGCCGCTGCTCAGCGAGAACTTTTATCTCGAACGCGCGCTCGCCCCGTTCAGCGAAATCCGCCGCGGCAGCGCCACCGACCTGCTGAAACGCGAAATCGCCGTGTTGATCTATTCCGATTCCGGCCCGAATTCCCCGGCGGAGGAAGCGAGCGTGAAGAAATGGATCGAAGCCGGCGGCATCCTCTTGCGCTTCGCTGGCCCGCGCCTCGCCGAAGAGAGCGACCAATTGCTGCCGGTTCGCCTCAGGCGCGGCGGGCGCACGATCGGCGGCGCGCTGTCCTGGGCGACCCCGGCAAAGCTCGCGCCGTTTGCCGCCGACAGCCCGTTCGCCGGGCTTGCAATACCGGACGACGTCACGGTGTCGCAACAGGTCTTGGCCGAACCCGACATCGACCTCGCCGGCAAGAGCTGGGCGCGGCTGGCCGACGGCACGCCGCTCGTGACCGCCGAAAAGCTGGGCCAGGGCTGGACCGTCCTCGTCCACACCACGGCCAATGCCGAATGGTCCGATCTGGCGCTGTCGGGGCTCTTCGTCCAGATGCTGCGGCGGGTCGTGGCGATGAGCCAGGGGGTAGCGGCGGCGAGCGACGGCGTGCTGGCGCCGGTTGAGACGCTCGACGGGTTCGGGCATCTGCAGCATGCCCCGCCCAATGCCCGGCCGATTCCCGGCACGGAGATCGCGACGGCAAAGCCGTCGCCGCGCCATCCGCCGGGCTTTTACGGCACCGCCGATGCGCGAATTGCGCTCAACCTGTCGACCGCGATCAACGAGATGAAGCCGATCGGCGAATTGCCTGCCGGAGTGGCGCCCGAAAGCTTCGCGAAAAACGCCGAGATCGACATCCGGCCGGCGCTGTTGACGGCCGCCTTCCTCCTCCTTCTCCTCGATCTCTTGATCGCCTACGCGCTGCGCGGCCTGTTGCGGCGGCGGCCGGCCGGAGTTGCCGCCGGAATTGCGCTCGCGGTGATCCTGCTGCCGGGAGCTGCGGCCCGGGCCGATGACGATTTTGTCGTGCGCGCGACCTCCGAGCTGCGCCTGGCCTATATCAAGACCGGCGACGATGCCACCGATGCGGTGAGCCGCGCGGGCCTCGTCGGGCTGACCGCGATGCTCAACCGGCGCACCGCGGTCGAGACCGCCGAGCCGCTGGCGGTCGATATCGAAAGCGATGAATTGATCTTTTTCCCGTTGCTCTACTGGCCGGTGACGGCCGAGCAGGCCCCCCCCTCGCCGCAGGCAGCCGAGCGCATCAACCGTTATCTCGAGACCGGCGGCACGATCCTGTTCGATAGCCGCGATGGCGGCGAGGAGACCCCGGGACCCTTTGGCAACGCCGCATCCTCGCAGACCCGCCTGCGCCGCCTCGTCGCCGGGGTCAAGATCCCGCCGCTGATCCCGGTGCCGCCCGACCAGGTGCTGACCAGATCATTTTATCTGCTGCACGAATTTCCCGGCCGCTGGAATAGCGGCCAGGTCTGGATCGAGCCGGTCGAAGACCGCGTCAATGATGGGGTGGCGAGCGTCATCGTCGGCGCCAACGACTGGGCCGGCGCCTGGGCGGTCGACGACCAGGGCCGACCGGCATTCGCCTGCGTTCCCGGCGGCGAACCGCAGCGCGAAATGGCGATGCGTTTCGGAGTCAACCTCGTCATGTACGTGCTGACCGGCAACTACAAGACCGATCAGGTGCACGTCCCGGCGATCCTGGAGCGCCTCGGCCAATGAGTAAGCTCATGCCGCGATGCCCCTCACCCCGGCCCTCTCCCCGCCTGCGGGGAGAGGGAGAGCTGCGGTTCGTTCCGAGTGTATTGCGCGACGGGTTTGCACGGCATTCGGGCGGCGTTCCCTCTCCCCGTTCACGGGGAGAGGGACAGGGTGAGGGGCAGCGGCGATGATCGCGGCGCTCGGCGGCAGCGCTTATGCGCTCGCGACGGCGCCGTTGCTGCCATGGTGGATGATCGCGGTGCTCGCCGGTGGCGCCGCGCTGATGCTCGCGCCCGGAATCTGGCGCCGCGCGCGCGGCATCGCCTGGCGCGGGGCGGCGCTGGCGATGCTGCTGGCGATCCTCGTCAACCCGTCGCTCATCGAGGAAAAGCGCTCGCCCTTGCGCGATGTCGCTGTTGTCGTCGTCGACGAGTCGCCGAGCCAAGAGATCGGCCACCGGCGGGAGGCCAGCGAGGCGGCGCTGGCGGCCCTCACCGAGCGGTTGCGGCACGAACCCGACCTCGACCTGCGGGTGATCCGCACCGGCAAGCTGCAGCCCGGCAGCAGCGACGACGGCACCAAGCTGTTCACCGCATTGAACCGCACGATGTCCGACATCCCGCGGCAACGGCTCGCCGCGATCATCATGATCACCGATGGTCAGGTCCATGACGTTCCCGCCGGCGAGCCGGCGGCAACCGCCCGGGAGCTTGCCGCGCCGTTGCACGTGCTGCTCTCCGGCCACCCGGACGAACGCGATCGGCGTCTCGTGGTCCAAGAGGCGCCGAGTTTTGGCCTGGTCGGCAAGGAGATGGCGCTGACGATCCGAGTCGAGGATCTGCCCGAGCCGAAGGCGAGCGCCGCGGGCGCCCCCGAGCATCAGGCGCGCTTGACCTGGCGCAAGGACGGCGGCGCGGCCCATCAGCTGATGGTGCCGGTCGGTCGCGACGTACCGCTGGCGATCCCGATCGATCATGGCGGGCCGAACGTGCTCGAATTCGAGGTCGAGCCGGGACCGCAGGAGTTGACCCTGGTCAACAACCGCGCCGTGGTCGTCGTCAACGGCGTGCGCGACCGCTTGCGGGTGCTGTTGGTTTCGGGCGAACCGCATGCCGGCGAGCGCGTGTGGCGCAACATCCTGAAATCCGACCCCTCCGTCGACCTCGTGCATTTCACGATCCTGCGTCCGCCCGAAAAGCAGGACGGCACGCCGATCCGCGAATTGTCGCTGATCGCCTTTCCGATCCGCGAGCTGTTCGACGTCAAGCTCGAGGATTTCGACCTGATCATCTTCGACCGCTACAGCCGTCGCGGCATCATCCCGCAGGCCTATATCGAGAATGTCGTGCGCTATGTGCGCAACGGCGGCGCCTTTCTCGAAGCCGCGGGCCCGAGCTTCGGCACGCCGATGAGCCTCTTCCGCACGCCCTTGGGCGAGATCCTGCCGACCGAACCGACCGGCAATGTCGATGAGGAGGGTTTCAAGCCGCAGCTGACCGAGCTGGGCCGGCGCCACCCGGTAACCGAGGATTTGTCGGGCGCCGGCAAGCCCGGCGAGACGCCGGCATGGGGCCGCTGGTTTCGTCAGGTCGAGGCGCGCGTCCATCACGGCACCACGATCATGAGCGGTGATCATGGCGAGCCGCTCCTGGTTCTCGACCGGGTCGGCAAGGGCCGGGTGGCGCAGCTGCTCTCCGACCAGATGTGGCTATGGGCGCGCGGTTTCGAAGGCGGCGGCCCGCAGGCCGAGCTGTTGCGCCGGCTCGCCTATTGGCTGATGAAGGAACCCGATCTCGAGGAGAACGATTTGCGCGCGGCGATCGAGGGCGACCGTCTCGTCGTCACCCGCCAATCATTGGAACCGGACGATCGCCCGGTCACGGTGACGGCGCCGGATGGGAAGAGCGCGAGCCTTGCTTTGACCCCTGACAGCGGCGGGCGCAGCACCGGCTCCTTGGCGATTGCGCAGATGGGGCTCTATCAGGTCAGCGACGGCAGCCATACCGCGCTCGCCGCGGCGGGCCCCCTCAATCCCGTCGAGTACGCCGATGTCCGGACCACCGCCGAAAAGCTCGGTCCGGTGGCGAAGGCGAGCGGCGGCGGGGTATTCTGGGTCGGCGACGGCGCGATGCCGGAAATCCGCCGGGTGTCGCCGGGCCGCATCGCATCGGGCCATAACTGGATGGGACTGCGCGAGAACGGCGATTATCTGGTGACCGGCTTCAGCCAAACCCCGCTGTTCCCCGCCCTCGCCGCGCTCCTGCTGGCGATCGCCCTCCTCATCGCGGCGTGGCGCCGCGAGGGCCGGTGATAACCCTCTCCCGCACCGCGGGAGAGGGGGGACCGCTCGCGCAGCGAGCGGTGGGTGAGGAGAGGGGCTAGATTGTTCCGCCATGCTCCGCCAGATCATTGCTCCCATTCACCCCGACGGCTGGAAGTTCGTCGCCGTCGCGGCATTGGCGGCACTAATTCTCTTCCTGCTCTGGCGGCCGGCCGGCTGGGCGGGGGTGATCGTGACGCTGTGGATCGTCTACTTCTTTCGCGATCCCTGGCGGGTGACGCCGACCCGTCCTGGCCTCATCGTCAGCCCGGCCGATGGGATCGTCGTCTCGCTGGCGCCCGCGCCGCCCCCGCCCGAGCTCCTGATGGGCGCGGCCCCGGTGCCGCGGATCGGCATTTTCCTCAACCTCCTTGATGTCCACATCGCGCGCGCGCCAGTGGGCGGCCGGGTCGCGGCGCGGCGCTATACCAAGGGGCATTTCGTCAACGCCAGCCTCGACAAGGCGAGCCTCGATAATGAGCGTCTGGCGATCCGCATCGCCCCCGATGAGGTGCCCGAGATCGCCGTCGTACTGATTGCCGGGCTGGTGGCGCGGCGCATCGTCTGCCCCCTCTACGAGGGTCAGCTCATTGCCGCCGGGGAGCGCATTGGCCTCATCCGCTTCGGCTCGCGCGTCGACATCTATATCCCGCCGCCCTACGTGCCGCTCGTCGCGCTCGGCCAGCGCATGGTCGCCGGCGAGACCGTGCTCGCCGACCGGCGGGTCGCCCAGGGGCTGATCCCGGAGCCGGCGCAGGGCGCCCTCGCGCATTGATTGGCCCTGGGATCGACCATCCGCGGCGTCGCGATTTCGTGTATGCTCGTCGGCGAGGCGCGGGCGATGAGGGGATCCAAGGCGATGCGGTCGTCCAGGGACCGAATGCGCGTACGGGTGCGGCGGCCGCGCACGCGGCGTCGGCTGTCCGATTTGTCGGTCAACCGCATGGTGCCCAACGTCCTCACCTTGCTGGCGCTGTGTGCCGGGATGACGGCGATCCGGTTCGCGGTGAACGGCGATTTCCAATACGCGGTGTTTGCGATTATCGCCGCCGGCGTTTTCGACGGGCTCGACGGCCGCCTCGCGCGGCTGTTGAAGGCGACCTCGCAATTCGGCGCCGAGCTCGACAGCCTGGCCGACTTCATCAGCTTCGGCGTCGCCCCGGCCATGGTTCTCTATCTGTGGACGATGGCGGCCTTGCATAGCATCGGCTGGGCGATCGTCTTGTTTTACGCGGTCTGCTGCGCGTTGCGTCTGGCGCGCTTCAACACGCAGCTGGTAACCGAGACGCCGCCCTGGGCCGCCAATTTCTTTAGCGGAGCCCCGGCCCCGGCAGGCGCCGGCCTGCTCATGCTGCCGATGTTCATCAGCTTCGAATCGGGCGGCGGGTGGGGCGAGTGGATTGCGCGCTCGCCGTACCTCAACGCGGTTTGGATCAGCGGCGTCGCGCTGATGATGATCAGCACCGTGCCGACGGTGTCTTTGAAGCGCATCCGCATCCCGCATCGTTTCGTGATACCGACCCTCCTCGGCATCGGTGTCATGGCCGGGTTTTTCAGCACGTCGCCGTGGCCGACCCTGACCTTCGTCGGGGCGTTGTATCTCGCCTCGATCCCGCTGACGATCCGCGCCGCCACCCGAGCGCGCCGCGCCGCCGCGACGCGCCAGGCAGAACCGACCGAGGCCGGGCTGCCGCTGCCGGCCGCCGCGGCCCTTCCGCTCAGCGAAGCCGCGCCGCCGGCCCGCGAATGGCGGCATTGAACGCTTGCAGCGTGGTCAGCCGCCTGAGCGCTTTCCGGCTCCCTTCGAGACGGGTGCTCTCGTAAATCGCCAGGACCCGGGCTAATCTCCGGATCGCCGCAGCATCAGTTTTCGGGAAGCGCAAGCGATGCACTCTTTCAATCTGAAGAACGAAGAGAAATTCGATCCGCAAAAGCATGTCGAGCGGGTGCTCGGGCGGGTTGCCGAGGGCGATGTCACGATCGCCTGCTGGGAGCCGGGGCAGGTCAGCCCGTATCACTGCCATCCGCACGCGACCGAGATCTATTTCTGCTTCGAGGGCGGCGGCACGATGAAGACGCCGGACGAGACGGTGGCGGTGGTTCCGGGCTCGTTTGTCGTTCATCCGCCCGGCGAATTGCACGAATGGATCACCGGGCCCGAGCGCACCCTGTTGTTCCGGGTGCGCTATGGCCACGACATGGCCGGGCGCACCAAGGAATGGCCGAGCAACCCCGACTGGCGCCCGCGGCCGCAGGACACCGAATACTTCCGTTGAGTGAGCGAGGGATCAGGTCATGACCGAGACGATGGCAACCGTTCAGCGCAAACCCGGCGACCAGCCGATGGAAGCGGTGCACGAGAGCGAGCGCGAGTGGGAGATGCTGCGGTTCCCGGGCCAGTGGAGCAAGATGCTGTTCCACCCCCGGGCCGACCGGCCGACCGAGCCCAATGCCGGGTTCGTGCGCTACGAGCCCGGCGCGCACCACCCGCTGCACCGGCACGATTTCGCGCAGGTCTGGTACATCCTCGAAGGAACCTTCACGATCGGCGGTCGGAGCTACAAGCCGGGAACGATGCTCCATCACCCCGATCCGCATTACGAAGCAGAGCTGCGCACCGAAACGGGCGGCGTGATGCTGTTCGTGCAGTACCAGGGACCCAGCACCGGCGGCCGGCCGATCTACGACGCCCGCTTCAATGTCGCGGCGCGCCGGAAGCTGTCCGAGGAGCGGCTTGACGTTTGATCGGCAGCCTGGCGTTTGATCGATGGAGAGAGCAATGACGGTGGAGGAGGAATTCGGCTTCGCGCCCGAAGACGATGTGCCGATCCCCTATCTGCAGCGCATCGGCGACTATTATCGGGCGCTGGGGTACGGCGCGCCTTATCGCTGGGCGCATTATGCCGAAGTTCCGTTCGCGGGCTCGAGAAAGCCGCTGGCCGCCAGCCGCATCGGGCTGGTTACCACGGCGGCGCCCTACCGGCCGGACGGGGGCGACCAGGGGCCGGGCGCGCCCTACAACGCCGCCGCCAAGTTCTATCGGGTCTATTCCGGGGACAGCGCGGTCGAGCACGATCTGCGCATCTCGCATGTCGGCTACGACCGTGCTCACACAACGGCCGAGGACCCCAACACCTGGTTTCCGCTGGCTCAGCTGCGCAGGTTCGCCGATAGCGGGCGCATCGGCGAGGTGGCGCCGCGTTTTCACGGCGCCCCGACCGGCCGCAGCCATCGCGCGACGCTCGACCGGGACTGCCCGGAACTCTTGGCGCGGGTTCGCGAGGACAAGGTCGACGCGGTCATTCTCGTCGCGGTTTGACCGGTGTGTCACCAGACCGTGAGTCTGGCCGCCCGTCACCTCGAAGCGAACGGCATCCCGACCGTGGTCATGGGCTGCGCCAAGGACATCGTCGAATATTGCGGCGTGCCGCGGTTCCTGTTCAGCGACTTCCCGCTCGGCAACCCGACCGGGCGGCCGAACGACCCCCAGTCGCAGGCGGTTACCCTGGAACTCGCGTTGCGCGTGCTGGAATCGGCGCCGGGGCCGCGCACGAGTGTGCAGTCGCCGCTATCTTGGAGCGCGGACCCCGCCTGGAAGCTCGACTTTTCCAATATCGCCCGCCTCACGCCGGAGGAGATCGCCCGCCGCCGCGCCGAATTCGACCGGCAGAAGGAGATCGCAAAGACAGTCCGCGCCAAGCCTCAGGCAGCACAGTGACCGATAGCGCGGCCGCGGGTCAAAACCCAATCGGGTTAACCGGTTTTGACCCAAAAGGGGTCATTGAGGCTTAGCGCGATTCGCGACCGGTTCTGCCCGAGGCCGTGGAAAAACGCGCGATAGGAGGTGGGTGATGCGCTGTGTTTGGCGGCCATGGCGGTCGAGGGGCCGGTAAATCGGCTGGCGCGCGTGGCTTGAGCGAGACGATCAGGTTCGGATTGCCGCCATCAGCGGTCCCACCCCGAAGATCGTGATCATTCGCTTCAGGTTATAGGCCAGGACGTGAAGGCTCATCTCGGTTCGGACCTTGTCGAGGGTGCGGGTCAGGAAGTGGGTGGCGCCATCGCCACACCCCCGAAGCCCCAAGCTTCGGAATTCTACCGCAGATTCACCCACGGCGGAATCGGCCAGGACCAAAATCTGGTGCCGTTTTCACACAGCCTGGCCCCTAAAGAGACATTGCCCTGCGGACGGTTCGGTCGGGTGAGGAACGGACTTTTGGTGCCGGATCGACCCTCCGCGGTCGCAAGGGCTGAGGGCCGCTGCGACCGCGGTTCCGGGTCAGCCGATCGTACCGCTCAGGACCGGACCGAAGGGAACGTAGCGCTCGCCGTCGAAGCGCCTCATCTGGGACTGCCTGATCGGCGCGAAATTGGTCGGGCTGGTATTGACCACGATGCCGGGCAACAGCATCGGCAAGGAGAGATCGCGCAGATTTGCCGCTTGCTTCATCACGTTCTCGCGGGTCAGCTCGTCGCCGCATTGCTTCAGCATCTGGACGGTCGTCGCGGCGATCGACTGGCCGTAGACGTTCTGCTGATCGGTTTTGTCGCCACTCGCGTAATACTTGTCCATGAACGCAACCCACGATTTGTAGCCCGCATCGTCTTTCCACTGGGGATCGGTGGGGTCCTTGAAGGAATTGTCACTAATGATGCCCTTGGCGTTTTCAAAGCCGGCGGGCTTCAACGTCACGCCGACGGAGGAGGCGATGCCGTTCAGGATGTGCAGTGGCTTCCATCCGATTTCGCCCACCTTCCTGATCGCCTGAGCGCCGAATTTGGGGATCGCGATGGTGACGAGGACGTCGCAGCCGGCCGCATGGAGCTCAACGATTTCCGAGTCGACGGTCGGGTCGGTGGTCTCGTAGGACGTCGTCATCTTGATCATCGAGGCCGCTTTGCTGCCGAGCCCGTCAACCACGCCCTTCAGGTAGTCCTTGCCGAAATCGTCGTTCTGATAGAGCACGCCGATCTTGGCATCGGGCTTGTTCTTCAGGATGTAGTTCGCGTAGATGCGCCCCTCGGCCTGGTAGCTGACGAAGAAGCCCATGGTCCAGGGGTGGTCCTTCGGGTCGTCCCATTTGGTGGCTCCGGTGCTGACGAACAGTTGCGGCACTTTCTTCTCGTTCATGTAGTGCCAGACCGCGCTGTTGGTCGGCGTCCCGACCGAACCCGAGAGGAACAGAACGTTGTCGCTCTCGACCAGCTTGCGCGTCATCTCGACCGTCTTTGGCGGCGAATAGCCGTCGTCGTCGGAGATGAAGGTGATCTTGCGTCCGTTCACGCCGCCCTGGTCGTTGATCATCTTGAAATAGGCGCCCTCCGAAATCGGAATCGGACTGGCGTTCGCCAGCGGGCCGCTATAGGGGCCGGTGTTGCCGATCTTGATCTCGCTGTCGGTGACCCCGGGGCCGTATTGCTTCGCGGCGCGCGCCGGAAGCGGCGCCAGCAGCGGGCCGCCGAACGCCAGTACGGCCGGAGCGGCGGTAAGAATCGTGCGACGTGTCAGATACTTCATGCTTACCTCCCGTTTGACGCCTGCTGTTCAATCGTTATTTGCTGCCCCGGTGCGGGGGTGTTTGTACGGCTCCAGGATTACCCCTTCGCCCTTCTTGGGCAACGTTAAATTGCCACCGCGTGCGCAGCGGGAGGTTGAACCAGTCAGTTGACTCCCGGCGCGGCGCGCAAGCTCGCTCCCTTGGCCGCATTGCGGCGCACCTTTGGAGCAGCCGTCGCTTGCCCCATCTGGACCCGCGCTTGTTATGGTGGCTGTGTCGCCGCAGCCGGCCAACGTCCGTTTCGAGTCGATCTCGCGGTTCGATCGTCGTTCCGCGAACGGCCGGAATCGGCGCCGGGCCGTCCATCGGGGAGCCCGAGCCGGATGGTCGGCTCACCCACCAACTCGGTCACTGAGAGCCGATCGGTTGATTGGGTTTGACCCTAAGCAGGATTCTCATGACCCATCCACATATGGCAGAATCCCCGCAGGGGAGCAACCGCATGTAGGGAGATCATGTCCGGGCAATCATGTCCGGGCAATCATGGATAGAAGCGACGGCAGAGCAGAGAGCGGAGTTGCGCGGTCTGGCCGGATCATCGGAGCGGGAGGAGGCGGATCGGGCGCGAGCCATCCTGTTGTCGCTGGACGGTTGGACTAGCGAGCGGATTGCGGCGGCGTTTTGCGCACAGCCCGACAGTGTACGGCATTGGCGCTGGATTTTTGGCCGCGAGGGGGTCGCGGGGCGGCGCGCGCGCAAGGCACCCGGCCCGGAGCCGAAGAAGGCGCGGGCTACTTTGTGATCGAGGATCTGCTGACGCCGGGCGTATCGGATCGACCGAATTGGACCCCGCCGCGCCTGGCCGAGGAGATCTCCCGCGCCTGGGCCAAACGCGGCTGCGATCTGCGCGTCGAGGCGCCGGGGCAGTCCAAGAAGCGGGCGATGATCGGCGCCCTTGATTGCGCCGCCCGCACGCTGATCGTCAATACCAGCGCCACCAAGCGCAGCAGCGATTTCATCGCCTTCCTCGATAACGGTCCGATCCATACCAGCAAAGCCTCGCGCGCCGCTCTGTCCCTCCGAGATTGGCTCACCGTCGAATGGCTGCCGAAATATGCCCCGGAGCTGAACGACATCGAGCGGTCCTGGCGCGATCTGAAAGGCCACTTCCTCGCTCATCAGACCCTCGCCGACGCCGATCATCTCGACCGCGCTATCCATCAAGGTATTGCCGACATGAGCGAGGAGCGCCAATCACCGATGTGTACCAACCTACGAATCGCTGCTTAGGAGGAAGACGAGCCGGTCGGCGTGCGTCGCGTGCCGCGCCGCGCCGCGGCGGCCGGGGTCGCGCGCGATTTGCCCATCGTCGTCGTTCCGGCCTGTTTTGCGCCTGGCGCCGGCGGTCGCCGGCGAGGCCCCGTCGCCGTGCCGGCGGCCCGATCGGCCATTGCGGCAGCGACCCTCAGCTCTTCCTCGGCGATCTCGCGTTCGGCGCGCTGCCAATGCTCGTCGTGCCTGCCGTGGAGACGACCTTCCGCGACCCAGATCTGATAGGCGCGTTCGCTGATCCGCTCGTGCCGATCCGATTGCATTTCGCTTCCTCTCTCCCGCCCCCCGCCGTCATCATGCTGTTAAGATGGCCTCTCAGTCCTATAAAGGAACCCCGATGCCCCACCTCGCCACCGATGACGGCGTCAGCCTCTACTACGAAGAGGTCGGCTCCGGTTACCCGATCGTCTTCGTCCACGAGTTCGCCGGAGATTATCGCAGCTATGAGGCGCAGCTGCGTTATTTCTCGCGGCGCTACCGCTGCGTCGCGTTCAACGCGCGCGGTTATCCGCCCTCCGATGTTCCGGAGGACTGGCGGCAATACTCGCAGGAACGCGCGCGTGACGATATCCGCGCGGTGCTCGACGGCCTCCAAATCGCAAAGGCGCATATCGTCGGGATCTCGATGGGCGGGTTCGCCGTCTTGCATTTCGGCCTCGCCTATCCCGACCGCGCCAGCGCGCTGGTGGTCGCCGGCTGCGGCTATGGCGCCCAACCCGACAGGCGCCAGCAATTCGCCGAGGAGGTTGCACGCACTGCGGCGCAGATCGAAAGCCGCGGGATGGCCGAGGTTAGCAAGACCTACGGCGCCGGCCCGACCCGCGTGCAGCTGCTGAACAAGGACCCGCGCGGCTATGCCGAGTTCCTCACGCAGCTCGGCGAGCATTCGACGCGTGGCTCGGCCAATACGCAGCGCGGCGTCCAGGCTCGGCGTCCCTCGCTGTGGGAACTGACCGACCCGATGAAGAAGCTCGACGTGCCGACCCTGATCGCCACCGGCGACGAGGACGACCCGTGCCTCGAGCCGGGGATCCTGATGAAGCGGACGATCCCCTCCGCCGCGCTCGTCGTCTTCCCCAATACCGGGCACGCCCTCAACCTCGAGGAGCCCGATCTCTTCAATGAGGCCTGCGCCGATTTCTTCCACCAGGTCGAAAGCGGCCGCTGGCCGCGCCGCGACCCGCGCGCGATGACCGGCTCCATATTGGGGATGTGAGGGAACCCTGCCCCTCACCCCAACCCTCTCCCCGCAAGCGGGGAGAGGGGGTCTCTTGCTCGCTTACTCCGCCGCGGTCACTTGCGGCGGCTGTTGCGTCAAGGAGCCCGACGGGGTCGCGATCTTGTAGAGCCGCGCGCAATTGTCCCAGAGGATCTTCTTGCGTTGCTCGGCGTCGAGCTTGAGGCCGAAAAACTGCTGCATCGCTTCGGGAAACGCCCCGTCCGAATGCGGATAGTCGCTCGACACGACGAAATATTCCGCGCCCAGCTTGTTGACGACGTCGACCGCCGGCTCCTCGTCGACATCGAGCGCGATGTAGCACTGCCGGCGGAAATATTCGCTCGGCAGCATGGAGAGGGCACGCTCGCAGCCCGGCCCGAATTTCTCCCATTGGTCGTCGAGCCGCCACAGCCACCAGGTGAGCCAGCCCGCGGTGCCCTCAAGAAAGGCGGCGCGCAGCTTGGGGTGGCGCTCCATGATGCCGCCCGTCGTCATGCTGGCGATCGCGCCCATCAGCTCAACGGGATTACGGATGGCGTGAGCGATCGGGTGGAAATTGGCGTGCCCGACATAGCGCCGCCCGGCATCGTCCTTGAGGGCGGTGTTGCCGGTCGGGTGAAAGCCAACAGGCACGTCGAGCTCTTCGAGCGCGTCCCATAAGGGTTCGCAGGCCTCGTCATGGAGATGCTGGCCGTTGACCGGGTTGGGCGTGCCGATAATCGCGACCGCGCCCAATTCGGTCACTGAGCGGCGCGCTTCCTCGACCGCCGACCCAACGTCATGCATCGCGATCTGCGCGGCGAATTTGAGACGCCTCGGATCGGTCTTGCAGTAATCGGCCGCCCAGTCGTTGTAGGCGCGCGCCAGCGCCGTGGCGTAATCCGGCGCCAGATCGTCGTGGCACAGGATCTGCCGCCCGCGCGTGCCGTACATGACCGCGACGTCGATCCCTTCGATATCCATCGCCGCGAGGGTCGAGGGCGCGTCGAACCCGCGCGCCCGCGCGATCTGGAAATGCGGGTGGCGGGCCCGGCTGCGGCGGCGCAATTCGCTGCTCGACAGGGTGGCACCCATCTGGGTGCCATGCGCCGGGATCGCCAGCCCCTGCACCTCCATGCCCATGATCGTATCGGCGCTGCTCTTGTCCCCAGCGCTCGGCGCCAGCGGCTTTTGCTGGCCGCCGAGAAACCGTGGCGGGTTCGCCCGATAGGGTTCGCCCAGATAGCGCGCCCACAAATCGTCGGGCTCCATCATGTGGAGATCACTGTCGAGGATCAGGTAGCCGTCGCGTGCCATCGGTGTCCTCTCATTTGATTCTGCGAATTCGCGTCACCCCCCGCGCAATCCCCGGGTCGAGCCCGGGGAGGGGTCCAGGGCAACCAGTCGACGGCCGGCCCCTGGATTCCCGCTTTCGCCGGAATGACGATTGGAGGCGTTATTCCACGGGGACGAAGATGCAGTGGCGGATCTTGCCTTCGACCGCCTTCGACAGATGCCCCTTGCCGGAGGTATCCTCGACGAGGATCACTTCGCCGGCGCCGATGATCCGCGCTTCGCCGTCGCTGGCGGTGATCTGGACGCCGGCATCGAGGTTGATGATGTATTGCCGGCGCGGCGCCGGGTGCCAGTCGAGGTCGTAGGCCGGCTGTACCTCGCGGAAGATGATGCCGGTCGCCGGCAGCCGCTTCGACAATTTGCCGGCGCGGCCCTCCTCGACCCATTCGACCTCGATGTCGCGGAAATGCGATTGGCCGCTCGCATCGGTGTAAAGATTATGGATCCGCATCGCGCCATCTCCTAGGGGTGAGCTCGGAGGCGCGAGTGTAGCGGTGCCGGCGCCCGCCGCGCCAGCACCGCGAGGCGGAGCCTTTAGCGCGGGCCGTAATAAGGCGGCGGGTAATAGGGCGGCGGCGGGTAGTAATAGCGGGCCGGCGCCGGCCCGTAATAATAGGGTGGCGCCGCGACGGCCCGGAACGGCGCCGAGACGACCGCTGCGGCGGTGCCGACAACCGCGCCGGCGATGCAGAACGGCCAGGTCAGCGGAAACGGCGTGCAGGGCGGGCCATAATACTGCGCTTTGGCGGCCGAGAACGGCAGGGTGGCAAGCCCGGCGGCGAACACGGCGGACATCGCAATCCGGTGAATAGGCATGGGCGATCTCACGGGTTGGAAGGGGGCAATAACGATGAGCCGACGAGACCGACAACGCAACCATATCGTCGGGTTATCCGTCGCCGGCGCCGCCTTCTTCGGCCCGTCGGCCAACCGACCCTGCTAGCGGTAATAGGGACTATAGTAGCCGGGCGCGTAATAGGCCGGCGGCGGTGCGTAATAGGCTGGCGGCGCATAATAGGGCGCTGGCGGCGGCCCGTAATAATAGGGCGCCGCGGCGACGGCCCGGATCGGCGCGGTGGCGATTGCTGCCGCGGTACCGACAACCGCCGCCCCGGCGACGAACGGCCAGAACAGCGGAAATCCGCGACCGCGATGCGCATCGGCGGCCGAGAACGGCAGAGAGGCAAGCGCCGCGACCAGCGCGGCCGAGAGGGCGATCTGCTTCCAACGCATCTGGGGTCTCCCGGTTTCGCCGGCTCGATCAGGATGAGCCGGGGATAGAAGAACGCAACGGTATCGTCGCATTATACGAGGGTCCGGCCGCCGGCATCCCCGGGCCGACAGCGATATCGGTGCGTCAATCGGGACGACGCATTGCTTGCGTGACTGCGCTCTCGCCATGATTATGGCGAGGCGCGCTATGGAGATTTTCCGATATGGAATTCGGCAGCTTTATGGAATTTCCGCCAATAACCGCCGATGGCGCGGGCGACGGCGACAGCGCCGCGTTCGATCGGGCGCTCGCTGAAGTCGAGACGGCCGAACGGGTCGGCCTCGACGCCGTTTGGCTCGCCGAATTGCATGGCGCGCCCGAGCGCTCGGTCTTATCGGCGCCGATGATGGTGGCGAGCGCCATTGCCGCGCGCACGAGCACGATCAGGATCGGCATCGCCGTCCAGGTCTTGCCGCTGTCCCACCCGCTGCGCCTCGCCGAGGAGGCCGCCACGATCGACCAGATCAGTCACGGCAGGCTGATCTACGGCATCGGCCGCAGCGGCGTCGTGCGCACCTATGAGGATTACGGCATCTCGTACGCGGAAAGTCGCGAGCGGTTCGCGGAAACCCTGGAGATCCTGAAGCTGGCGTGGACCGAGCCGGCATTTTCCTATGCCGGCAAGTACCACAGCTTCAACAACGTGGCGGCGACGCCCAAGCCCTACCAGAAGCCCTATCCCGAGTTGCGCATGGCGGCGGCGACGCCGGAGACCTTTCCACAGATCGGGGCGCTCGGCATGCCGATCTTCGTTGCCGTGCGCCAGGGCCCGTTCACGCAATTGGCCGAGCACATCAAGGCCTATCGCGAGGCCTACAGGGCGGCCGGCCACCAGGGCCGCGGCAAGGTGTTTCTGCGGGTTCCGGCCTACCTCGCCGAGACCAGAGAGCGCGCCCGGGCCGAGGCCGAGGAGAGCCTGATGGGGTTTTTCCGCTATCAGGCCGAGCTCGGCCGCGATTCGGCGCGCCGCGCCGGGGGCGACGTTGCCCTGCAGCGCCTGCGCCGGGTCGAGCGGCTGGAGGCGCTGACCTATGAGGAGGCGCTCGCGACGCAAGTCTTGATCGACGAGCCCAATGGCTTTACCGCGCGCCTGCGCGAGGTCGACGACGAGATCGGGCTCGACGGCATCCTCGCCGAATTGAACTGCGGCGGAAAGATCCCGCAGGACCGCGTGCTGAACGCCCTTCGGCTGTTATGCGAGGAAGTAAAGCCGCGCTTTCATTGACTACCCAATTGCGCCCTCTAGGGTCGAAACCCAATCGGGTTAACCAACCCTAAGGGGTCATTAACGCCCAGCGCGACGGTAATCATTAGAGGCTACTGGTGCCTCCTTTAAACTCTCTGCCGGGGCGGAGCCGCCGAAAACGCCAGTATAAGTTCAACAATGGCCAACAACTCCGAAAAGAATACCAAATCTTTAACCCGGGCTCGCATTCGCGCGCGATTAGCCGGCGTTCCCAAAAACGCAATCGTACCCCGGATTAAGTTCGTGGAGATTCCCGGAAAGATGGTCTCAGGGCCCTCCAGATCGAACTCTGTTTCTGACGGGGCCGACGCCTGCCACAACTGTCGAAAAAACTGCGCGCCCGTATGCTCGTGTCGTCGAACTACACTACGCCTTAGCCCAAGTTTCATATCAACAAACCGGTTGTACTCCTGCCCAATGGCGCAATGCGGTTCCCTTGAAAACCGCTCCAGCCGTTCGTAAAAATCTAGCGCTTGTTGGACACCAGGATTGCTAGCGTAAATATCCCGCGCCACCTTCACGGGGACGAAGTTTTCGATCTCCCGAACTCCTAAGATATGCGCAGCAATGGTCGGGATCGGTTCCGTACCAATAAGGCGATTCACGTCAAATGCAGTGGCGCCAAGCGGCCCCCCGGGGTATTCGCAATCCGAATCTGCTATGCATAGCGTTGGAATTTGCTCGACGATTTTCTGCCGATAAGTCTCCGCCATGGTAGCCCCCCCGCCGCCCTCAAAATATAGGGGCCCGAAGGAAACAAAGTTGGCTTCTTCTGCCAAGACTGAGACCATTCTTTCCCAAAATCCGCCATCCGACTCACGGTTTTCCACCAAAATTCTTGCCTCACGGCATGTTAGCGGTTGCGCCGCCGAGAGTAGAGGCATGACTTTTTGGTTCGCCTGCTGAGGTGTGCGGCGCACTCCTTCGGGAACCAAAAGTATTGTAAAAGAGACAGTGCGAGCGGTCGCCACCAACGTCGAATACCTCGCCAAAATATCATATTGCAAAACGGCCAGCTGACGGGCCGAGACGCAGCCAAATGTGGAAAGCGTCTCAGCGACACTGCGCTGTGGTATAAAATAATGAGCTCCCTGAAGGTGGCTGTTTATCAAATTTTCTATCGCTGGTAAGTAAGTATTCCAGTCATCTATTGATGACCATCCTGTAAAATCGTCTGATAATTCGAATATCATCTCACCCTGACGTGATCTGCCGGCCCGAGAAAAACCCGAATGGCCAATTGCTGAGCACGCCGTCCCTGTCGAACTCCGACGTCTTGACGTAGCTGATCTGCTCCTGCGGGTCCTTGTTAAATAAATATATAGCTATGTCTTCAGGGTTCAATTTACCCTGGGAGACCAGCTCGCCTAACCGGTTAATCAATACCTCGCTGTGCGTTTCAACAACGAATGCTAGCCAGCCCACGCGGGTACTGCGCGAAGCAGTTACTGCGCCTGCTAACGTATCTGCAATTTTTGCTTGGAAAGCCGGATGGAGGTGTAGTTCAGGCTGCTCGATTGCGATGGTCCGATAAAGCGTTGGCGTTTCCAATCCCCGATCGGATGTCCTCTGAACGCCGAGCCAGATCTGGGCAAGGACGGGAAAGATTTGGGAAAAGCCATAGCCCATATCGACCAGGTTGTATGCGGCAGCGGACGTATCGCCACGTAACATGAGGCTAACGTGACCGATGCTGCGGACTGGTGAGATGGAGTAACCGATGTATTCGCGCGTCCACTCTGCAAAGGAGTCAAGTTGTGCGACCGATAAAGAGTTTAAAAACATCGCGAAATTTGTTCCTGCTGGATCAATCTGATCAACTGCTAACTCCTGCATCCTGTAATATCGATCGGTTGGTGCGCGTGCCGGACCCACGTAGGAGATACCACCAGCAACAGCCCGGAAGGCAGCGTCTATACCGGCCATAATCTGCGGAATTTCACGTACAAGACATAGCATTCGAAGTTCGGTTAAGGTTCGTGGAAAATGTCCGTCGGTAATGTCCCTCACAAAGGTTCTCCAGGAGGCATGCGAAAATGACTGCTGTTGAAGTGATTCAACGAATTGATCGCGAGGATGATACGTCACGGAGTCTAATATTCTTATGAGAGACCGCTGAGAAATATTAGCATGTAAATAAGTACGCAATATCTCTAATATCCTGTAATCTGGCGTACTGAGTACGTTTGCCCATCGATAACGGTACAAAAAACGGCGAGCAGGTCGAGGCTCGGTGGTCGCAAATAATGGTACCAGATGATCGTTTTGAATAACGACGGCTTCAGGGCTGAAGTACTTAGAGTAGTCTTCATCATTAAGAATCACCGATGTTATCTGGTTTTTGGGACCAATTGAGACTTCTATTTTATCATCACCCAAAAATATAGAGAAACTGCACACCTCGGTTCGCAATTCTGCTGACCGGATGTCCAAACGATATTTAAGAATTTCTATTTTCTGGAACGGTGATTCCACATATGACGGCGCCGGGAACCGCATCAGTTGTTCACATGGGAGTTCGAACTCCACGGTTATGATGTTGTTCTTGCTGAAGGTCGATAAAACTTCGCTAAATGAACCGAAATCGACTATCGGCCCATACCATAGCAAGGGCGCGCTCGCTCGACCTTGGATGCTCTGCTTTAATAGGGGAAAGAAGCGCGTAAATGAACTTTTCCCGCTATTGTTTTGTCCCACTAGGATTGTAATTGGGCGAATTTTTAGCAGGCCCGTGTCTCCGAGACTTCGGACATTCACTAGTCGAGCAGAGAATATGGGAGGGGCCATGCGGCTCGGCGATGGGATGATGGTTCATAGTAGGGTCTGGCGAGTTTTCGCGCAATCGGTGGGTTCGCTAGAATTCTGGTTGAGAACATAAGCGGAACATTAAATCGCCAAATTCTCGTGCTAATGTCCGCGCCGATGGGTAGATCGAGCGATAGACCAATGGCCGGGGAAGGACAGCGAGGATTGGTGACGCGCGGCTGCAACCGAGCCACGAGTCGCCTGCCGATTCCCAGCAGGTGCAGGTGGCAGTTACGGCGCAGACCAGCTATTGGTTGTGGGCGCAGCGCCGTCATCGGGGAGCCCGAGCCGGATGGTCGGCTCACCCTAGGCCACGATCGGCAGCCTCTCGCGCTCGTCCAGGGTGGCGGGGAGGGCGGCGGGTTCGGGGAACAGCAATTCCTCGTAGAGGTCGATCGTGCGTCCGCACATGGCGTCGCGCGTGTAGCCGGAAGCGACATGGGCGATCGCGCGGCGCGCGAAGGCCGCCCGCTCGGCGGTGTCGAGCCGCAGCGCCTCGTTGATGGCGGCGGCGAGCGCAGCCGGGTCGCGCGGTGCCGCAAGCCAGCCGGTGACCCCGGGCAGGATGGTTTCGCGGGCGCCGCCGTGGTCGGTGGCGACCACCGGGCGGCCCATCGCCTGCGCCTCGATGATCACCCGCCCAAAGCCTTCGGGATCGGTCGAGGCGGACACCACGACATCGGCCAGCACGTAGGCCGCCGGCATGTCGCGGCAGTCCTCGACGATGCGAAACATGCCGCCGAGCCCATGCCGCTCGATCCTCGCTTCGAGCTCGCGGCGGAAGCCGGGGCGCTGCTCGGCGCCAACGAGGAGACAGCAAAGGTCACGGCGGCCGAGCCGGGCGATCGCCTCGATGAAGTCGAGCCCGCCCTTCCAGCGCGTCAGGCGTCCCGGCAGCATGACGACCGCGGCATCCTCGGGCACCCGCCAGTTCGTCGCCAGGGCAACGACCTGCTGGCCATTGACCCGGTGCGGATTAAAGGCGGCGATGTCGACCCCGCGCGGGATGATGCGCAATCGGTCGGGGCCGACCCCATAAACCCGCGCGACGTGCTCGCCGACGAAATCGGAGATGGCGATGACCCGCTCGCCACGCGCCATCACCGAATTGTACCAGTGCTTCAGCGGCAGATCGGTGTCGTAGGCATTGTGAAACGTCGTCACGAAGCGCCGCCGCGTCGCGCGCGCCGCCGACCAGGCGCTCCAGGCGGGAGCGCGGCTGCGGGCATGGACGATGTCGATCTTGTGATGGCGGATGATCTCCGTGAGCGCGGCGGCGTTGCGGCGCATCACCAGCGGGTTCTTCGAGGCGAGCGGAAGCTTCAGATGACGGACCCCGACCCGCGCCAGCTGGTGCTCCATCGGGCCACCCTCTGAGGCGACATAGGCCGTCCACCCCGCGGCGGCGAGCGCTCCGGCGAGGTCGATGGTGCCGCGTTCGGCCCCGCCGGATATGAGGCTCGGGATGACCTGCAGCACCGCTGGCGGGCGGCCTTCTGTCGGTGGACCCACAATGCTATCGTCGCGCTTCATTTGCCGTCGCGTTCCATTCGCTCGCCGTAACACCTCGATGTCCGCACCCGACAGCGTCCCGGCGTCCGGTCAGTCCAACGAGCCGGGTGAAACGATTCTAGCACGCCCGGATGGCGCGACAATCGCCTACCATCTGCTTCCGGGCGACCCTCCGGGGATTGTCTTCCTCGGCGGCTTCCGCTCCGACATGACCGGTACCAAGGCATTGTTTCTTGAGGATTATTGCCGGCGCCGCGGACAGGCCTTTGTGCGCTTCGACTATTTCGGGCATGGCGCATCGAGCGGCGAATTCGCCCAGGGCACGATCGGGCGCTGGCGCGAGGACGCCACCGCCATCATCGATTCGCTGACGAGGGGTCCGCAGATCCTCATCGGCTCCAGCATGGGCGGCTGGATCATGCTGCTCGCGGCGCTGGCCCGTCCGGGGCGCATTGCCGCGCTGGTTGGCCTCGCCAGCGCGCCCGATTTCACCGAGGAATTGCTGTGGCCGCGGCTCACCCCGGCACAGCAGGAGGAGATCATGGAAGAGGGCACCCTCGTCCTGCCCTCCGACTTCGACCCGGCCGGATATCTCTATACGCGCGCGCTGATCGAGGACGCCCGCCGGCATTTGCTGCTGCGCGCGCCGATCGCGCTCGACATGCCGGTGCGGCTGTTGCACGGCCTCGCCGACCAATCCGTGCCGTGGCGGCTGAGCCTGCGCCTCGCCCGGCGCCTCGCCAGCCGCGATGTCGCGGTGACCCTCATCAAGGATGGCGACCATCGGCTGTCGAGCGCACCCAATCTCGCCCGCCTCGCGCAAACCCTCGACGCGCTTATCGGCTCATGACCCCGGCGGCGGCTCGGGGGCGGTGATCTCGCGGATCTCGATTTCGCCGGGCGGCGTGCCGAAGCTGAGGCGGATCCGGTATTTTCCCCAGTCGCGGCGGTAGGAGACCGGATCGGGCAGAAGGATCTCGGCGGTGGAAACCGTCGCCAACAGCTGTTGCCGGCCCTGCAGCGCCGCGCCAGCATCGGCATGCTGCATCGCCACCGCCGCGGCGGACCCGCCCCCCGACAGCGCGTTTTGCCACGGATCCCCAGCCGCCCACTGGCCGGTGGCGACACTGGGCGAGTCGGTGACATCGATGTCGCCGGCCGGAACCGCCGCGCCGTCGGGTGCGACGAGGACGGCCGCGCGCAGCGGCAGGCGCTCGATCGCGTCGACCCTGATCGAGTCGGCGAGGCCGCCCTTCGGAAAGCTGGCGCGCAGCCCTTCGGTGGGGCCGAGCGGCCCGGGTGGCGGGGCGCCTCCACCGTCGCACCCGGCGATCGACAAGAGCGGCAACAGGACCGCCAGAGGGGCCACCAGAGTGGCCAATAGAACGCGGCGCATCGCATCCCCGCGACAGATTAGAAGCTCAGCTACCTATGTCATTGCGAGCGGGAGGACGCAATGCGGCGCGGCTTCGCCCATTCGTGACAGCGGGGCTGGTGCCGTGCACAATCCGCCCGGCGCCCGGCAAACCTTGCCGCGGCGCGCGCTGAAGGAGACCCCAATGACGGACGGAGCCGCGCTGCGCACCCAAGACATCGGCACGGTCGAAGACCGGTTTTTCACGATTTCCGATTTTCCCCTCGCCAACGGCACGGTCATGCCCGAGGCGAGGATCGCCTATGAGACCTACGGCCGGCTCGGGCCAGATGGGCGCAACGCGGTGCTGTTCACGCACGGCTTTACCGGCAGCCATCACGCCGCCGGGCGCAACCCGGCGAATGCCAATCAGCCGGGCTCATGGGACGGCCTCATCGGGCCGGGGAAGGCGATCGACACCGATCGGCTGTTCGTGGTGGCGAGCAACATGCTGGGGTCGTCCTACGGTTCGACCAACGCGGCGAGCCTCAATCCGGCGACCGGCGAACCCTACGGTCCCGATTTCCCGGCGATCGCGCTCTCCGACATCGTCGCCGCGCAGAAGCGGCTTCTCGACTCGCTCGGCGTCAGGCATCTGGTTGCCGTCGCCGGGCCTTCCTATGGCGGCTATCAGGCCTTCCAATGGGCGGTCGCCTGCCCTGACTTCCTCGACGCGATCGTCGCTGTCAACACGGCACCCTGGGCGTCCGCCAACACCGACAAGCAGCTTGCCGAGATGCGGGCGCGGCTCGCCACCGATCCCGAATGGCATGGCGGGCGCTATTACGGCAAAGGCGGGGCGAAGGGAGTGCTGACCGAGATCCGGGTCGAGACCTTGAAACGCCAAGGCATCGAGGCGCGCCTGATGCCGCGCTATGCCGACCCAGCCGAGCGCGACGTCGCGATCCGCGAGGCTGCCGCCAACTGGGCCCGGAACTGGGACGCCAACTCGCTGCTGATCCTGCGACGGGCGCTCCTCGGCTTCGACACGCGACCCGATTTCGCCAAGATCAAGGCCGAGGTGCTGTACGTATTGTGCCGCACCGACGCCCTCTTCCCGCCAAAGATCGCGCCCGCGGTGATGCAGGCATTGGCCGAAGCCGGGGTGAGCGCGCGCTATTTCGAGATCGACAGCGAGCTCGGCCATAGTTCGAGCGGTCCCGAGCACGCCAAATGGTCGCCGGTGCTGCGCGAGTTCCTGGCGCCGCTCGCCCTGCGGGCGAGCTAGCGCGAAGTCGCTGCAAGCTGCCGAGCGGGAGCCATCGGAACCTCGTGGAAATCCTGCCCGGCCGGGAATTTTTTGCTGAATCTGCAGGAAATTTGCAGCAAATTATCGCGATTCGCGGCGGAAACCCTCGGTTTTGGGGTTGCGCGAGCAGCAAATCAGCAGCGGATTTGCAGCAAAAATCTACTGCAAATCCGCAGCAGACGAGCAAGGCGTCCGCTGAATAGTGGTATAGCATTTACGCTGGGCCCCTGCGACCCACACGGTGGCGACAGACCGTGTCCGCCCCGGGGAATCAGTAGCATATTATAGTTATATTATCAATATAATAATATTGACCATTAGCTATCGGCGCGATACGGCAGCATCCGAAGCGGGAATCTGGGGCAACCGACCGGCCCCGGTCCCCGGACCTCCGCTTTCGCTGGGGTGATGGGGAATGCTTCGATGGCATCGGATCAGGCTTGGTCAAAACCCCATCAGCCGGTCGGCTCTCAGTGACCGGGTTGGGCGGGTGAGCCGACCATCCGGCTCGGCTCCCCGGCGGCGGCTCGGCGCCGAGAACGGCCGTTCGCCTGACGACAATCGACCGGCTCAGGTCGACTCACAAGCGACATTCCTGACCAGGACGGAGGATGGTCGGGGGCGGCGAGGAGGCGGACATTGCTGACGGCGGAGGACTGAGCCAGCCGCAGCGCGGTTGATCGGTTTCCGCCCGAGGCGCAGAGTGAGCCTCAGGCCATCGACCGACGGGGCGTCGCCTCGAGGAGGGAACCTTGAGCGGGGAACGCGTCGAGCGGCGGCTGACGGCGATCCTGGCCGCTGATGTCGTCGGCTATTCGCGGCTGATGGGCGCCGACGAGGAGGGCACGCTCGCGGCGCTGAAAACGATCCGGCGCGAATTGGTCGATCCGAGGATCGTCGAGCATCGCGGCCGCATCGTCAAAACCACCGGCGATGGGCTTCTCGTCGAGTTCGCCAGCGTCGTCGATGCCGTGCGCTGCGCGGTCGACGTGCAGCGGGAGATGGCCGAGCGCAACGCCGACAAGCCGGCCGCGACGCGCATCGAATTCCGCGTCGGCATCAATCTCGGCGACATCATCATAGACGGCGACGACATCTTCGGAGACGGCGTCAATGTCGCCGCCCGCCTCGAAACCTTGGCCGATCCGGGCGGGATCTGCGTCAGCCGCGTGGTGCGCGACCAGGTGCGCGACAAGCTCGCCTTCACCTTCGAGGACATGGGCGAGCAGCAGGTCAAGAATATCGCCCGGCCGGTGCGTGCCCATCGCATTCGCATCGACTCCCCCGTAGCCGCGCCGCCGGCAGCCGCGGCGGAGCCGGCGCTCACCTCGCCCGACAAGCCGTCGATCGCGGTGCTGCCGTTTCAGAACATGAGCAGCGACCCGGAGCAGGAGTTTTTCACCGACGGGATAGTGGATGATCTGACGACCGCGCTTTCGAGATTCCGTGGGCTGTCCGTCGTGGCCCGTCATTCCAGTTTCGTTTACAAGGGGCACACCGCCGATGTGAAGGACATCGGCAGGGCTCTCGGCGCGCGCTATGTTTTGAGTGGCAGCATACGCAAGGCTGGAACGCGAATGCGCATGTCGGCTCAATTGATCGACGCAGTCGCGGGCAATCATATCTGGGCCGAACGTTACGATCGGGACGTTACGGACGTCTTCGCGTTACAGGACGATATCACCAACAGCGTGACGAGCGCGGTTTTACCCGCGCTCAACGAGGCCGAACGCGCTCGGGTGATGCGGAAACGACCGCAAGATTTGGCGGCGTGGGAAACCTATCAACGCGGAATTTGGAACCTGGAGCACGTCAACGTCGGCGCAGCCAATGAAACGGCGCGCGACTTCCTTCAGCAGGCGATCGCTCAGGATCCCACGTTGGCCTGCGCTTACAGTGGACTCGCCTACACGTACAATCGCGACGTGGCTATGGGTCGCATGACCCCGTTCGAAGCCTTCGGCGTAGCCGAACCGCTGGCCAGAACAGCCGTGAACCTCGATGATTTGGATGCGACCGCTCACGCGGTACTCGCCGTTATTTTATTGTTTATGCGGGGTGACTACGATGCGGCAACAACCGAAGCGCGGCGGGCACTGGAACTTAATCCGGGTCTCGGTATCGCCCATGGCGCTATGGGGCTTGTCCTGACTTATTCCGGTGATGCCAAAGCAGGGCGGGAGTTTATTCGAGAAGGCCTCCGGCTTGATCCGCGCACTCCCATGCTCACTCACCATTTTAATCTTGCATATGCATGCTACTTTTTGCGTGATTATTCTGGTGCTCTAGAAGCAATAAAGTCACGCCCGGAAAGCGCATACAACTCCTACTTTCGTGCTGCTAATTACGGACAGCTTGGCGAGATGCCAAATGCACGCCAGGCGTTGCAAAAAGCCGAAGCTCTGAAGGGCCATCCGTTCGGTTTTTCCTCTTCTGGACAACGCATGCCGTGGATCCGCCAGGAAGACGGCGATCACATCCTCGAAGGTCTGCGCAAAGCCGGCTGGCAGGGTGATTAAGCACTCGCTACCGAAGGCCTTTGCGGCGGACTTACGCATTTCATAAGCCTCGCTTACTGAAATTCCACGGTTCATTCCTTGGCGGAACGTCCGCTTCCCATCCAACTAAGACGGTGGCCGATCTCAGCGGCTAGGTCCGTAAAGGGGCCAGGCTGTGTGAAAACGGCACCAGATTTTGGTCCTGGCCGATTCCGCCGTGGGTGAATCTGCGGTAGAATTCCGAAGCTTGGGGCTTCGGGGGTGTGGCGATGCATCGGTTCATCGATGGCG
>Ga0182024_10005427_pt1 | contig 28614 bp, 30 predicted proteins | sample P32metaG_FD_120480 | JGI IMG/M metagenome (GOLD analysis project Ga0182024, IMG submission 120480) | Permafrost microbial communities from Stordalen Mire, Sweden - P3-2 metaG (Illumina Assembly) | ecosystem: Environmental > Terrestrial > Soil > Wetlands > Permafrost | place: Sweden: Stordalen...
CGATCTGCACCGCGAACTGAGGCACGGTAATCGCGTCTTGTTGGACTCTCAAATCCACGGTCACGGTGACGAACTCACCGGGCCACAGACGCTCTTGCGGATTGTCGAAGGTCGCCCGCATCTGGATGGTCCCGGTCGTACTGTCGATCGAATTCTCGAAAAAGGTCAAACGGCCCTTTTCGGGAGCGCCCGTGGCGCCGGCCGGTAACGCATCGATTTCGACGGGGCCTTTCGCCATCGCTTCCCGGACCGCGGGCAGATCGGATTGCGGGAGCGGGAAATTCACGTAGATCGGCTTGATCTGATTGAGGGTGGCGAGCGCCACGTCGTTGGCTTTGAGGTCGTTGCCGACCTTCTGGTTGATGTAGCCGAGCCTGCCATCGATGGGCGCCTTGATGGTGAAATAGCTCAATTGGACTCGCGCATTGTCGAGAGCAGCCTGGTCGGCCCTGACCACCGCCGAGTTCGCCTGCGCCGTGGTCGTCGAGGTGTCCAATTGCTGACGCGACACGAATTCCTTTTCCGCCAGGGGCTCGTAACGTTTGACGTCGCGCTGGGCGTTCGCGAGATTCGCCTTGTCGCGGGCGACTTGAGCCTCGGCTTGATCGACCTGGGCCTGGGCCAAACGCGGATCGATCTGGAACAGCGTCTCGCCCGCCTTGACCGACTGCCCGTCCGTCACCAGAACTTTGTCGATGGCGCCGTCGACGCGGGATTTGACCGCCACGGAGGCGATGGTCTGCACCGCGCCAACCGAATCGAGAAGCACCGGGACGGCTTGACGCTTCGCCACGGCGATAACCACGGGAACCGCCGGCGGCGGTCCGCCCTGACCGGGTCCGCCTTGAACTTGCGACCGCGCCTGGTTCGATGTCAGGCTCTGATAGGCGATGCCGCTCACGGCGAGTACGACGAGGGCCGCGACGGCAAACCACACCTTCCTCATCGAAATCCTTCCACCATCCGCCTGGCCCAAACGTCCATTATAGGAAAATTCCCGCTGTTCTGAATAGCCGGCCGACGATAGACATGCCTGCGGCTAGCGCATGCCGCCTATCCACAGCCTGCGGATCGCGAGGGATAATCGTTCGGAGAGAATTTGTAAATTGCGGGCTTTTCGGCTTTGTTAATGGTGAATTGGGCTCCGTCGGCAACGTGACGGCGGGTTTGGGGAGAAAACGACGCCGATGGGCGGGTTTGAAAATGCGTTGCGCGCGCTCAAGGTGCGGAACTACCGGATTTATACGGTCGGAAACTCGATCTCCCTCATCGGCACCTGGTTGCAGCGGATCGCGGTCGGGTGGCTCGCCTGGCAGCTCACCCACTCCACGGTCTGGCTCGGGCTGGTCGCTGTCGCCGATCTCGCCCCGACGATTGTACTGAGTCCGATCGCCGGGGCATTGGCCGACCGAATCAATCGCGTGCGATTGATCTGGGGGACGCAAATCGTGGCCATGAGCGTGGCGATTCTATTGGCGCTTCTTACCTTCAGCGGAAGTATCGCGATCGTCAGCCTGTTCTTGCTGACACTTACCCTCGGAGCCGCGAACGCGGTCAACCAGCCGGCTCGACTGGCACTTGTCCCGAACCTGGTGGCGCGCGAGCAACTCGGATCGGCGGTCGCGATCAATTCCCTGGTCTTCAACAGCGCACGCTTTATCGGCCCGGCGCTGGCCGGGCTGGTGATCGCGCGAGGCAGCGTCGGGCTGGCCTTCGCGCTCAATGCCACGAGCTATATCGCCTTCCTGTTGGCTCTGGCACGATTGCGGGAAGTCCCGGAGACGCCATCGGGGCCGCGGCGCCATATGATTAGCGAAACGCTCGATGGTTACGCCTACAGCGTTCGCCATCCCGGCATCGGTCAAATCTTCATCCTGTTCGCGCTCACTTCCGTCAGCGTGCGCGGCTTCATAGAATTGTTTCCCGGCTTCACCGATTTGGTCTTTCACCGCGGCGCCCAGGGACTCGCCTGGCTGACCGCCACGATCGGCTTGGGCGCCGTCTGCGGCGGTTTGTGGATGGTGCGGCGGCCAGGGATTCGCGGCCTGACCAATTTGATCGTCGCGCACACCCTTGTGCTCGCCCTCGCCGTGCTTGGTTTTGCCGCGACGAGCACCTATTGGGTAGCGCTCGTCGCTCTCGGTTTCGTCGGGTTCGCCATGATCACGACTGGCATTGCCGCGCAAACACTGGTCCAGACCGCCGTGGACCCGGCCATGCGCGGCCGCGTCATGGGATTCTATGGCATGCTGTTCCGAGCCGGGCCGGCCTTGAACGCGCTGCTGATGGGGTGGCTGTCGTCGTTCCTCGGCCTGCAATTGACGGTCGCGCTCGGTGCCGGGCTGTGCTTGTTCTATTGGCTCTGGGCCCGACTGCGGCGGGAGAACATGGAGGCGGCGCTGGAGGTGGCGGCGCGCGGCGCGGCGGCCGAATAGCTACGAAACCAGCGCCGTCACCGTCCGTCCCAGCAGCGCAAGATCGGAATCCCGCGACAGCCGGTGGTCGCCGTCCTTGACGAGAAGCAATTGAACGTCGGATGCACGGAGCTTCTCCGCCAGCGCGAGGCTCATGCGCCAGGGAACCTCCGAATCGGCCATGCCATGGATCAGCCGGACCGGGCACGCGATCGGCAGGGGCGAATTCATGACCAGATGCCGGCGGCCCTCCTCGATCAATTGGCGGGTGAAAAGATAGGGTTCGCCGCCGTAATTCGACGGCATCCTCACGGCGCCTTCGCGCAGAATGGTTTCTCGGACCCCTTCCGGGAAGCGCTTCCACATCAGCGCCTCGGTCGCGTCGGGCGCGGCGGCAACGCCGATGAGGGCGGCGACGCGGTCCGGACGATCCAGCGCGGCCAAAAGCATAAGCCAGCCGCCTAAGCTCGAGCCGACGAGAATCTGCGGTCCTTCGGTAAGGCGATCGAGGACCGCCGTCAGATCTCGTCGCCAGCGCCCGATCGTCGCCGCGGCAAGATCGCCCGACGAGGCGCCGTGGCCGAAAGCATCGAAGCGCAAGAAGGCGCGCCCGCGGTCGGCTGCAAAGCCGTCGAGATAGGATGCTTTGGTGCCGGTCATGTTCGACATGAAGCCGCTAATGAAAACCAGGCCGGGACCCGCGCCCAGACGCCGCCGGTACGCGATTGTCGCGCCATCGTCGCGTGGTAAAATGCCCGGCGGATCGGCCCGCGCCGGTTCGAACTTTTCGGACGATATCATTTGAAAAAGCTTTGCCTTGTGACGGACGCCGAGAATACCATCGGGCCGGCGACGGCGCGAACCCTTCCGCGCTCGGCGCCCGGATTGCTGCAGATCTTGCCGCGCCTCGGTGCCGGCGGGGTCGAGCGCGGCACCGTCGACGTTGCATCGGCGGCGGCGCGAGCAGGTTGGCGCTCCTATGTCGCCTCGGCGGGAGGGCGGCTGGTGCGGGAGCTTGAGAGGGCGGGCGCGCGGCACGTCGCGCTGCCGGTGGATTCCAAGAATCCGCTGGTGATCCACGCCAATATCCGGCGGTTGGAAGCGCTGATCGAGGGCGAAGGCATCGACGTGATCCACGCCCGCAGTCGCGCGCCCGCCTGGAGCGCCTCCGCCGCCGCCCGCCGCATGGGAATTCCGTTCGTCACCACCTTCCATAATGCCTATGGCGCCGAAAATTGGTTCAAGCGGCGCTACAATGGCGCCATGGCGCGGGGCGAACGGATCATCGCGATTTCCAGCTTCGTCGCCGAGCACGCCATCGCCGTCTACGGCATTCCGCGGAAGAACATCCGAGTGATCGAGCGCGGGATCGATATCGACCGGTTTCATCCCGATCGCGTGGACGCCGAAAGCACAATCCGCCTCGCGGAGAACTGGGACCTCGACGATGGTTCACCCACGATCATGATGCCGGGCCGCCTGACGCGCTGGAAGGGGCAGCTGGTGTTGCTGGAGGCCTTGGAGCGTCTGGGACGCCCCGACGTGCGATGCCTCTTCGTCGGCGGCGGCGACAATCACTATCGCGGGATCCTTGAGGGCCGGATCGCGCGGTCGCCGCTCGCTGGCCGATGCCGCATCGTCGAGGATTGTGCCGATATGCCGGCGGCTTATAGTTTGGCCGATGTGGTTGTTTCCGCTTCTACCCGACCTGAAGGCTTCGGGCGCGTCATCGCCGAAGGCTTGGCCATGGGCCGGCCGGTGATCGCGACCGACCACGGCGGGGCACGCGAGATCGTGATGCCTGGCGAGACCGGCTGGCTCGTCCCGCCAGGCGATCCGAAGGCGCTCGCCGCGGCAATCGGCGAAGCGCTCGCCCTCGACGGGATGGATCGAGCGGCCCTGGCGGAGCGCGGCATCGCACGCGTTCGCGAACGCTTCACCCGCGAACGCATGACCGACCTGACGCTCCGGGTCTATGACGAGCTACGCTCGGCGCGGCGCGGCGCCTCAATTTCGGCACGACAGGAGCCGTGACCAACTCCCGCCGCGTGTTCGTGCGGGACTTGGTCCTTGCCTGGGAGATCGGTGTCTTTTCCGACGAACACGGACGGAAGCAGCGGGTCCGAATCAATGTCGATCTCGAGGTGCCGGAAGAAGGCGCCCACCACGATCAACTCGCCAATATCGTTTCCTACAGCGACATCGTCGATCGCATCCATGCCTTGGCGGCGGTTGGCAGGGTCAATCTCGTCGAGACCCTGGCGGAACGGATCGCGGCCCTTTGCCTGGACGACGCGCGGGTGCGCTCGGTCCGGATCAGGGTCGAAAAGCTCGACGTTTATCCCGATGCGGCCGCCGTGGGCGTCGAGATAGAGCGCTTTAACCAAATTGGCTAAATCATGGATTCGACGCTGGATTCGAGGATTCGTGTGCCGGAGCGGAGCGGCCACCAAAGAGTTTGTTCACAGGGGCGCGCCGACGGGCCCGTAGGCCATGAGCTGTATTGACCATTCCCCGTTATGACGAATGAATTACGCTTGACATTAAAAAGATATATGGTTTTCAAATAGTTACAAAAATAGCCTATTTTTTAGGCAAAACGATAAATTGCTGATGTTACCGTGCCGCGTCGTGTTGTCGCGGTTGGTTGCCAACATCTTTATCCACTGAATTCGGGGATACTTGCGGGGAAGACCGATTAAGGCACGGATGTCAGGAATGATGACGGAAGTTGACACGATAAAATCAGCGGAAGGGGTCGAAGCCATTCGCGAGACCTGGGCCACGCTGCCGGCGTCGCCAGGGGTATACCGCATGCTCGACCGTCGCGGCGACGCGCTTTATGTCGGCAAGGCGCGAAACCTCAAAAACCGCGTCGCCAATTATACGCATCTCGCCGCACTATCGAACCGCCTGCAGCGTATGGTCACCGAGACGCGAAAGCTCGAAATCATCCTCACCCATACCGAGGTCGAGGCATTGCTCCTCGAAAGCAACCTCATTAAGCGGCTGGAACCGCGCTACAACATAATCCTCCGCGACGACAAATCGTTTCCCTTCATCCACCTCACCGGGGACACCGATTTTCCGCTGTTGACCAAGCATCGGGGCGCCAGTCGAGGGCCCGGCGACTATTTCGGGCCGTTCGCCTCGGCCGGGTCGGTCAACCGCACCCTGATCGCGTTGCAGCGCGCGTTTCTGCTCCGCTCCTGCAGCGACAGCATTTTCGCCAGCCGTACCCGGCCCTGTCTCCTCCACCAGATCAAGCGGTGCAGCGCGCCTTGCGTCGGCCGCATCGACAAGGACGCTTATGCCAAACTTGTCGGCGAGGCGCGGAATTTTCTGACGGGCCGCAGCCTCGAGGTCCAGCAGGGCCTGGCCGCCCGCATGCAGGAGCTTTCCGACGCCCGCGAATATGAGGCCGCGGCCCTAGTGCGCGACCGCATCCGTCCATTGACGCAGATCCAGGGGCACCAGGACGTCAACATCCGCGATCTTGGCGATGCCGATATCGTCGCCGCGCATCAAGCGGGCGGCCACACCTCGATCCAGGTCTTCTTCTTCCGCGGCGGCCAGAATTGGGGCAATCGGGCTTATTTTCCGGCTCATGCGCGCGAAATGAGCATCGAAGAGGTGATGGCGGGGTTTCTGGGCCAGTTTTACGACGACAAGCTTCCGCCTCGCCTGGTCCTACTCAGCGACGAGCCGCCCGATTGCGCGCTGATCGCCGAGGCGCTGAGCACCAAAGCCGGAAGGAGGGTCCAGCTTCTGGTGCCGCGGCGCGGCGCCAAGCTGCAATTGGTGAAGCACGCCGTGACGAACGCGCGCGAGGCCTTGGCCCGCCGTCTCGCCGAAAGTTCGACGCAGGCGAAGTTGCTGGCGGGCGTCGCGCAGGTTTTTGGGATGGAGACCGCCCCGCGCCGCATCGAGGTCTATGACAACAGCCACATTCAAGGCAGCAACGCCGTCGGCGCGATGATCGTCGCGGGGCCGGAAGGCTTCATCAAGAATGCCTACCGCAAATTCAATATCCGCGACACGCCCAGCGCGGGCGACGATTTCGGCATGATGCGCGAGATGCTGACCCGGCGGTTTGCCCGCGCGCTGAAGGAAGACCCCGCCCGCGAGAGCGGGAACTGGCCGGATCTGCTCCTGATCGACGGCGGTGCGGGTCAGCTGACCGCGGCCAACTCGGCACTCGCCGATCTCGGCATCGGCGACCTCTGCCTGGTCGCGATCGCCAAGGGGCCAGACCGCAACGCCGGGCGGGAGCGGTTCTTCCGGCCCGGGCACGAGCCCCTAAGCCTCGACCCAAAGGATCCGATTCTCTATTTCCTCCAGCGCCTGCGCGACGAGGCGCATCGCTTCGCGATCGGGAGCCATCGCATCCGGCGCACCATGGCGATCGGCGTGTCGCCGCTCGACGAGATCGCGGGCATCGGCGCGGCGCGCAAGCGCGCGCTCCTCCATCATTTCGGCTCGGCGCGCGGCGTCGGCCGCGCGGGACTGGTCGATCTCGAGCGCGTCGACGGCATCAGCAAGGCGGTGGCGAAAAAGATTTATGATCATTTCCACGCCAGCGGCGGCTAAAGTTGGGCGGCAGGCTCGGACCATGCCGATAAATTTGCCCAATATTCTGACGCTGTCGCGGATCGTCGCGATCCCGCTGGTGATTCTGACCTTTTACCTGCCCGTGCCCTACGGTCCCTGGATCGGCTGCGCCCTGTTCACGATCGCGGGCGTCACCGATTGGCTCGACGGCCGCCTCGCGCGCGCTTGGCAGCAGCAATCGGAATGGGGACGGTTCCTCGATCCGATCGCCGACAAATTGCTGGTGGCGACGATCCTGTTCATGCTCGCGGCGCTGATGCGCATCTCGCCGGTGACGATCTTTCCGGCGCTGGTGATCCTGGCGCGCGAGATCCTGGTTTCGGGCTTGCGCGAACATCTAGCGACACTGAACGTCCCGGTGCCGGTATCGCGGCTGGCGAAATGGAAGACCTTTCTCCAGATGGTGGCGATCGGCGTCCTGTTGGTGGGCGATTCCGGACCGCCGGGGCTTCCGGTCCGCCTCCTGGGCGAGCTCCTGCTTTGGGTCGCCGCCGCACTGACGCTGTTGACCGGCTACGATTATCTTCGCGCCGGCATGACCCATATCGGCGGCGAGCCGGCGATCAAGGTCGCGAAGCCGCGCGGCCTGCCCTGAGCCATGCCGTCCGCGAAGCGCGCGTTCGGATTGGCCGGCTGGAGCGGCAGCGGCAAGACCACCCTGCTGGAACGCCTGATCCCGGCAATCGCCGCCGAGGGCTTCGTCGTGGCGACGCTCAAGCACGCCCATCACGGGTTCGATCTCGATCGGCCGGGCAAGGACAGCTGGCGGCATCGCCAGGCCGGCGCCAGCGAGATCATGGTGTCGTCCGCGCGACGATGGGCGATCGTTCACGAACTGCGCGGCGAGCCGGAGCTCGATCTCGCCGAGCTGATCGAGCGCATGAGCCCGGCCGATCTGGTTCTTGTCGAAGGTTTCAAGCGCGAGCCGATCCCGAAACTCGAAATCCATCGCCCGTCGCTCGCCAAGCCTCTCCTCGCCCCCGGCGATCCGCGTATCATCGCGATCGCCTCGGATGCGTCCGTCGCCGGAATCGATCTGCCGCAATTCCGTTTGGATGACGTACCGGGCATCGCGCGCTTCATCCTCGCCCATAGCGGATTGCGGACGGCGTGATTCGCCGGGCAGCCGGCGTGACTCTTGCGCGCGGGGGGCCGAGAGCCTAGCTCTTGGAGCGGAATATCCGCATGAAGCTGCTCTATTTCGCCTGGATTCGCTCCAAGATCGGCGTTGCCGAGGAGCATCTCGACCTGCCCTCGGATGTCACCGACGTGGCCGGGCTGGTCGCTTGGCTCAAGGCGCGCGGACCGCGATACGCCGATGCCTTGGCGAGTCCGAAGGCGCTGCGCGTCGCGGTCAATCAAACCTATGTCGGATGGGATCATCCAGTTCGGGCGCAGGATGAGATTGCGCTGTTTCCACCGGTGACGGGAGGATGACGCCATGATCCGTGTGCAGCCCGAGGATTTCGATGTCGGCCACGAAATCGCGTTGCTGACGCGCGGCAACAATTCAATCGGCGGCGTCGCGTGCTTCATCGGATTGGTGCGCGATCTCGCCGGCGAACAGGCAATCGGCGCCATGACGCTCGAACATTACCCGGGCATGACCGAGCGCGAGCTTGCCCGCATCGAGGACGAGGCACTACGCCGTTGGCCCGCCGTCGTGGCCTCGCTGATCGTTCACCGCCATGGCCGGCTCCAGCCTGGCGATCGGATCGTCTTGGTGGCGACGGCCTCGGCGCATCGCGCCGCCGCGTTCGAGGCTTGCGCGTTCCTGGTGGATTATCTCAAGACCAAGGCGCCGTTCTGGAAGCAGGAGGAAACGCCCGAAGGCGCGCGCTGGGTCGCCGCCGACGCGCGCGACGACGACGCAGCGAAACGCTGGACGACCGACTGAGCGGAAGCCTTTCGGCAGTCAATTGTCCCGACGGGACTTTGGCGGTATTTTTTGCGAGCTTGAATCGAAGGGAGGGTCTCATGAAGGTCAATCGCGGATTTGCTGTTGCGCTCGCCGCTGGAATCGTCGTCGGCGGGGCTGTCATCCACCAGGTCCACGCTCAGGCAACACCGCCGACTTATGTCGTCGTCGACTTCAGCGACATCACCGACCCGGAGGGATTCAAGGCGGTTCCCGCCAAGGCGAGCCCGGCATGGGTTGCTTCGTTCGGCGGCAAATACATCATCCGGACCGACACGATCACCCCGGTCGATGGCGCGGCGCCCAAGCGGTTCATCGTCATCGAGTTCGACAGCCTGGAGCATGCCAAGGCTTGGCGCGCTTCGGAAACCACGAAGGAGATCGACGCGATTCGCGCGAAAACGGCGAAATCGAGCGAATTCATCGTTGGGGGCATGTAGACCTCAAAGCCCTCCATTCGCGCGGCGCCTCGGGCAGCCGTCCGACCGAAGGGCTTGGGGTTTCATAAGGCAGTCGGCACGGAACTGGCGAAAGCAGCCTCGTCACGGCTTTTGGTCTTGCCGGGGTGCATTCGAGGCCTGCGATTCCTGGTCGATTATATTAAGACCCAGGCCGTTCTGGAAGGAGGGGGAGACGCCCGCAGGTCCGCGCTGGGTCGTCACCGATGCGCGCGACGACGAAGCGGCCGAACGCTGGACGACGGACTGATGCGTCCATTCCCTGTTTTGCCCTCCGGGTACCGCTGGTTTCGCAAATAAGTTAATCTATAGAAAATATGTATTGACTTACCTCCGGGCGGATTGCACGGTGCGGATCGAGGGCGAACCGCGGTTGGCGGCGTCCAACGGTTCGGCATAAATCCAGGGGGTATCATTATGATTCATTGGCCAAAATTGTGGGGAAAGCATCTGGCGATACCGGTTGTGCTTGCCGGGATTGCCGGCGGCCTCGCCCTCCCGGCGGCGCGGGCCGCCGACGCCGATTCACCCCCGCCGGCCAGCGCGGAGGTGGCCCCGGCACCTGCCCCCGCCCCGACCCCGGCATCGACGGGAAATATTTTCGGCGACTATTTCGCCGATTGGGACCGGCGCGTCGCGGCCGCTCGCGCGTCACAGCCCGAATGGAGCAGTCCGGTGGTAACGACCACGGCCATGCTGGAACAGCGGTTTCGCTTCGACACCGCCTTTCAGCACGCCGGCAATGGCGCCGACACGATCGATCTTGACGGCGGCAAGGGCGTGGATTTGATCGTCGGCGACGCCACCGAGGTCCAGATCGCCGCCGCGCCCTATTATGTTCGGACCACGCCAGGTAAGGCGGATATTACCGGGTTCAACGATTGGCCCTTCTTTCGCATCAAGGAGCGCTTATTCAGCAGTCCCGAGGATGCGGGCGACTATGTCGTCAGCGTGTGGCTGCAAACGCAAGCCGCGACCGGCATCTACACACTCACCAATCATGCCTTCACGCTCCTGCCTACCCTTGGCTTCGGCAAGGGATTCGGCCCCTTCATCATCCAAGGCACGCTTGGCGGCGTGATCCCCACCACCGACCAGAATACCCTCGGGTCGCAGGTGGCCGGCAATTTGGCGTTTCAGTATCATCTGTGGCAAGTCTTCTGGCCGCAGCTCGAGGTCAACTGGACCCACTATATCGGCGGTCCGCGTGACGGGAGGGATCAGGTTTTTCTGACGCCCGGCGTGGTCTTCGGCAAGTTTTCAGTGACCGACCGGCTCAAATTCACGTTCGGGGCGGGCTATCAGCTCGCGGTCGAACCGAAGTATCAGCCTTCGCCGCTGCTCCCGACCTATAACCATTCGGTGGTCGTCACGACGCGGCTCACCTTCTAGCGGGAATGGTCGCGTTGTCGGGTAGGCGCCGACCCGGTTGCGTCCCTCGCGGAAATGGCGCTTCGCCGCAGGGACAAGTTCAGGGAAGCCGCCTCGGCGGCTTGGTTGCCGTAGCCGCCCTAGCCGGCGATCGGATCCGGTCGCGGGCTTGAGGCGGTCGCGCTTGGGGCGCTCCTACGATTTTCCGGCCGGCGGCGGCACGATGACGAGGTTCAGGTAGTAGGTTTCCAAGCCGGGATCGTAGAGCAGGCGCCATGACAGCGTCAGGTCGTTCGCCACGATCACCTTTTCCAGGACGTCGCGCGCCGCCTCGTTGTTGGCGCCGATCGCGATTTGCTGGGAAAACAGCGCGTTCGCCGGCGCCATGCCGATTTCAACCGGCTGGCGACTGGCGGCGGACACGGCTTTCACGATTTCGTCGAGTAAAGCCGCTCCGCTGCGCGGTTTCGCGGGCAGGGTGATTCTGGTGTCGAGCACCGGCGTCACGGGCGCCAGCCGCCGCGCCGGACCCCCTGCCTCCTTCGGCATCACATGGATGAACCTGTCGTCTTGCGAAACCTCGAACGTCGCGGCGCCCCGGCGCGCATTATAGCTCTTCACCATGTTTTCGACGGCGGCGATCTCGGCGCCCACGGATGCGTTCGCGGGAAGATCGAACGTCAGAACGCCGCCTTTGGGCATGAGCGCGGCCGGATCGTTACCGGCGCCGTTGACCATCGCGGTGAGATCGCCCTGGTTGAGAAAGGGCGGGTCTTCGTAGGTGATGGGGACGCCCGAAACCTTCTCGATCTCCTCGATGGCCGCCGCGACCGGGCGCGGGTCGTCGACCTGCGCGCGAGAGGCGCCGGCGGATGTCAGGATCGCGGGTTCGGACGGCCACGCGATCTTGCTGCAGGCTAGGCGCCGGGCTGGTTTCACGGGATCCCTTGTAATCGATTGAGATTGTCCCGCGCGATTCGACGTCATCGTGCTGTCGTCAAACGAACCGCCCAGCACGTTGACGCTGCCATAATCGACCCAGGCTTTTTCCACGTTCGTCGCCTGGAATTGCATCTGCTGCTGGAACGTAGTGCGGCACGGGGCGCGCCTTTTCCGACGGTAATACTCGGCCGATGTCGTGAACCAGCCGACGTGATCGTATTCCCACTCGCCCTTTTCGTTCGGATACCAGGTGCCGCCGGTGATCTTGTCGAAGACGGCAATAGACGAGCCTTTGCACCAGCACGTGTCGGGTCCGTCGCCGCCCGGATCGTGTTCCTGGACAGTGTTCAGGCTCCAATCGAACTTCGGATCGGAAGCGCTGTGCAGGGTTTGCCGCCAGAGGCCTAGTCCGTCCCCGTCCCAACCGGCGGCGTCCGACGTTTCGGACGACGGATAGACGACCGGCACCTTTACGCTGAAATTAAACTCATAATTGAATTGCCCATCCGGCGTCTTATAGGTGGCGTCGATGGCATCTTTAATGGCTTCGTCGCTGTGCGTTTCCCAGGTGTAATAGATCGCGGCGAATGTATAGATGTGGCTGGGACAATCGCCATTGCCGAGCTTGCCCGTGATCGTGCCGTAACTCGTCTTTCCCCATTTCGGCTTGGGATTGTCGAGCGTCCAGGCTCCATCCGAAACGGGCTTGCAGGTCACGGTATTGTATTCGGTGTAGGCGGCGAGTTTCGTGCGCACGTAACGCTTGATGGCGGTCTCGGCATCCGCCGTCGGGGCCGTGTCGGACGGCGCGACGGCCATCGTACCGATGGCGTTTTGTCCCACGGTCGCGGTGTCCCGAGCGTTCGCGGGGAGCAGCAGAGCCCACGCCACGGCGGATAAAACGCCAACATATTTGAGACCTTGCATCGCTTTATCCTTTCGGCATCGCAATGCCATCCCCGCCCGACCACGGACATCGTCGCGCGACCGCAATACCCTACGGCGTCCCATGGATGGCCCTCCCATTTGCAGGATCGGTCCCCTAACGATGCGGCATCGGCGTGCCGCCGCATCGCGTTCGAATGCTACCTACGATACCGGATTTAGCTCCGTCATTCGCAACGGGTCCAGCATCAAATCGATCGGCAACCCTTCACCGGATCGGTGAGGAGTCGATGGAAATTCGGTGAAGCCGCGAATCGTGTTGACAATGTTCATGTTATGTTCTATAATTCGCGGTTTCAACGTCCGAGGCGAAGCCGCGACTAAGGGGGAGGAGAGTGGGGGAACATAAAAAATTACCGAACGAACCCAATTTTTGCGGGCCGCAATGAAAGTCGATGAGGGTCGTGTTAACGAATTGGCTGCTGATTCGCTGCAGGAACAGGGAAAGCAGCCAAATCAGCGAGGGCGTGGAGACCGTTCCGCTCGGCGGCCATGGGCCATTCGTGGGCCGGCGGTTCGGTTCGCGCCGCCGCGCCACCCTTCCTCCGGAGCCTCCATGAAGCCGCCAAGCGCAGGAAGCGGTTCACAAATCATCGGTGGCATGCTGGCGCCACGCGTGTTCGCAACGTCAGGGTCTGGAAGCGCGTCCCGCGCCGCGCCCGCTCCGAGCAGATACCCTCGGCGATCCCTCCGGTCGCTTTCGCCAACAATGCAGCGAAAGCTTTGGCTGCGATTGCGGCGGCGCCGCATCCTCGAAGCGGACCCGGCGGAGTTGAGCGAGCGGGATCGCCGGTCTTACGCCGCGCTTGCCTTTGCCGGGGCCCGGCCGATCAGGCGGTCGAAATCCTCGATCATGGCGTGGCACATTTCCCCGGGGGCGAAGCGGTATTGGCCGATTTCGGATACCGGCGTCACCTCGGCGGCCGTGCCGGTGATGAATACTTCATCCGCCCGAGCCAACTCCTCGGGCCAGATCGCGCGCTCGACGATTTTAATGCCGCGCCTTTTGGCAAGATCGATCACGGTTCGGCGGGTGATCCCATCCAAGAAGCAATCGGGCGTGGGCGTGTGCAATTCACCGTCGATCGCCAGGAAAATATTGGCGCCGGTGGCTTCCGCGATCTGCCCGCGCCAATCGAGCATCATCGCGTCGTCATAGTTCGCCGCCTCGGCCGCGTGTTTAGCCAGCGTGCAGATCATATAGAGACCGGAGGCCTTGGCTTGGGTGGGCGCCGTATTGGGCGCCGGCCGCGCCCAGTCCGACCACATCATGCGGATGCCCTTGAGCCGCGCCTCGGGCGCGAAATAGGACGGCCATTCCCACGCGGCGATTGCCATGTGAATCTTGGTCGCCTGCGCGGCCACCCCCATTTGCTCCGGCCCGCGCCACGCCAGTGGCCGCACATAGGCATCGTCCAAACCGAGGACGCGCACGACCTCGTTGCAGGCGCGGTCGATTTCGGAAGCACTCCACGGAATCTCGAAGCCGAGGATGCGCCCGGAATTGATCAGCCGCTCGGTGTGTTCGCACAACTTGAAGATTTTTCCGGCATAGACCCGCTCCCCCTCGAACACGCAACTCGCATAGTGCAGCCCATGGGTGAGCACGTGCACATTAGCTTCGCGCCACGGCACCAGCCGGCCATCGAACCAGATTGAACCGTCGCGATCGTCGAAGGAGGGCCCGATCAACATCTCAGCGTTCCTCGTGCTTTGATGATGCCAAAAGTACATAATCTTTCTTATTGAACACGCCAGCCATAACAAAGGAACAAAGATAAGTCAACATGTCTGACATAAAATCCCTCGGGCGCCAAAATTTTCTCCGCGAGGAATTGGTGCGGCAGGGAATCGAGCTTCTGTTTTATGGCTATCGCGATTTCACCTCCGAGCCTGACGCCATGTTGGCGCGCCACGGCTTTGGCAGGGCCCACCATCGCGTTATCTATTTCGTAGGCCGGCATCCCGGCATGAATGTGACGAATCTCCTCGGCATTTTAAGGATCACCAAACAGAGCCTCAGCCGCGTGCTCAGCCAGTTGCTGCATCAAGGCTTCGTCCGGCAAACGCCGGGCAGGCCGGACCGGCGTCAGCGGCTCTTGGAGTTGACGGAGAAGGGCGTGGAACTGGAGCGGAAACTGTCGGAAAATCAGCGGCGTCGCGTGGCGCACGCCTATCGCGACGCCGGACCGGAGGCGGTCGAGGGGTTTCGCAAGGTCATGCTTGGCATTATCGGGGATGAAGCCGACCGCGAACGCTTTCGGCGCGATCGTCCCCCCGGTGACGGGGTTTGATCTCGGGCCGCGAGGCATCGCCGGTCGAAGCGCGCTATATTAGGGCTATGACGGTAATCGAGCCGCATCTGCTCGTGGTCGACGACGATGCGCGGCTGCGCGCGCTGCTGGGTGACTATTTGACCGAGCAAGGGTTCCGCATTACGACCGCGGCCAACGCGGAAGAGGCGGCCGCGCGTTTGCAGAGCCTTGCTTTCGATTTGCTCATTCTCGATGTGATGATGCCTGGCGAGGACGGAATCGCCTTCACCCAGAGACTGCGCCAGACGAGTGCCGTTCCGATTCTCCTCCTCACGGCCATGGCGGAGCCGCGGGATCGCATCAACGGCCTGGAACAGGGCGCAGACGATTATCTGGCGAAGCCGTTCGAGCCCCGCGAACTGGTGCTACGGATTCGAAACATTCTGAATCGGGTGGTCCAACCTCAGCCGGCCGAGCTGCGTCTCGGGGTCTGCCGTCTCGATTTGGAGCGCGGCGAACTTTGGCGCGGATCGGTCCCCGTGCATTTGACCGAGGCCGAGACCGCGCTGCTCCTAACATTGGCGCGTCACGCCGGCGCGGCGGTGACACGCGAAGCGCTGTCCAGCGAGGCCCGCTTCAGCGGCAATCTGCGCACGGTCGACGTCCAGATGACGCGGCTGCGGCGGAAGATCGAGCATGACGCGAAATATCCGCGCTATCTGCAGACAGTGCGGGGGACAGGATATGTTCTCAAGCCGGATTGATTTGCATCGGGGCGCGCACGTCGTTGGCGACAGCCACAGCCGGTGGTTCAAGCGCGCTCTGCCGCGGTCGCTCTATGGCCGCTCGCTCATCATCATCATTTTGCCGCTGGTACTGGCGCAATTCATCGCGACGTGGGTGTTTTACGATCGCGTCTGGGATACCGTGCTGCGGCGACTGGCTACTGGTGTCGGCGCGGATATCGGCCTGACCATCGACGCGATGCATTACGCCGACAATGCCAGCGAACTGGCCGCGCTTCTACAGCGCGCGGGGCTCATCAGCGAAATGACTTTCGGCTTCCTCCCCGGGGAACATCTTCCGGCCGGCATGCGCCAATTAGGCGAAGGTCCCGTCGAAACGGCGCTCGAGGACGCGATGCGCGAGCGCGTCGGCAAGCCGTTTTATATCGATGCCGAGTTCGACCCGCGCGACATCCTCATTTCGATCCAATTGGACAATGGCATCCTGCAAGTCGCCGCGCCGCGCAAACGCATGGTAACGCCGACGACCTATATTTTTGTATTCTGGATGGCGGGTTCATCGTTGATTCTCCTGGGAATCGCATCGATGTTCATGCGCAATCAAGTGAAGGCTCTGCGCCGGTTGGCGGCGGCGGCGGAAAGCTTCGGCAAGGGCCGCGACGTTCCGAACTTCCGTCCCCAGGGTGCCACCGAGGTTCGCCGCGCGGCTTCCGCATTCCTGAAGATGCGCGAGCGACTTCAGCGTCAGATCACCCAGCGCACCGAAATGCTTGCCGGCGTTTCGCACGATCTTCGGACGCCACTTACCCGCATGCGCCTGGCGCTGGAATTTCTCGACGACAGCCCCGCCGTCGCCGAGTTGAAGCACGATGTCATCGTCATGAACCGCATGGTGGAAGGTTACCTCGATTTTGCCCGGGGCGAAGGCGAGGGCGAGCCTCGCGATGCGGATCTCGTCGCCCTGATCGAGGAAGCGGTCGCGGCGGCCCGGCGAGGCGGCGCGGAAATAACAATCGCGCTGCCGGAAGTCGGGATTCTGCCCATTCGGACCGATGCCATGCGCCGTTGTCTGGTCAACCTTCTCAACAACGCGCGACACTATGGCAGTCACGTCTGGGTGACCGCGCTCGCGGTGAAGGGCGGAATGGATATTATAATCGACGACGACGGGCCGGGGATTCCCGAGGCGGAGCGCGAGAATGTCTTCCGCCCCTTTTTTCGTCTGGATGCGGCGCGCGGTCCAGCGACAGGCGGCGTGGGACTCGGGCTCACCATCGCACGAGATATCGCCCGCGGACATGGCGGCGACCTCGATCTCGAAGCGTCACCGCAAGGCGGCCTGCGGGTGCGCGTACGGGTGCCGCGATAGTTATCGGTTGCCGTCAAAAAAAAGAGACCGCCCGAACGGGCGGCCTCGCCTCCGCAAACCGATCCTCCGTGAGGGACGTGGCTACGAGGTTACGCGGCCCGCACGGTGCGCTTCGCGGCGTAGTCACGGATTTCTTCGAATCCCTCCGTCACGCGCTTATTGATCACCGCGAAGGTGTCTTGGTTCGTCTTCGTCATAAGATTGCCAAGCTCGCGAGCGGCTGCCAAGCCCTTCTCGAACGCCGTCTTCGCGAATTCGGCGTTTTTCGCCAACTTTTCGTCGGGGGCACCGGGGGCCGTCACCTCGCGAAGCGCGGCCGAAGCCTCTTCCATCGTCTGGCGAATGATTTCGACCTGACGCCGCGCCAGCGCCTGGACGCCTTCGACGGCCAGTTGATTGGCCTGCGTGAAAGCCTCAAGATTCTTGCGTTGGCTTGCTAGGAAGGATTCCGCGTCAAAGCCGGGAAAGGTGAAGCCCGCAAAGGCCTTACTGACATCCATATCAAAGAAATTCTTGCCGTTGTTCATCGCTCTCGTCCTGTCTGGGTTGCGCTTCTAGGTTAGGTCGCCGCGCAGAGTTATGCTGCACTGCACAATTCTCTATATGGCGATACACTGGTCCCAGTCAAGGTGGTTGTGGTAAATATTTTGCAATGCAATAAGGCGTTATCGGGCCGATGCCGCTTCGTTTCGCTTGTCTCGCCACGGGCCGGCTTTGAGGCGGCGATCGAGCGCCGCCATGGTCTTGGCGAGATCGGCGCTTTCATCCGCGAGAAAGGTCGGAAAAACGATAAGATAGGCGACTGACAAAGCGGCAACCCGCATGGAACCGCGCCATCCCGCCGGCGAAATTCCAGCAGCCTCCAGCATCCAAACCATGGCGGACAGGAACTTCGGTCCCCGGCACAACATTGCCGGATCGGCGAAACTGTCTCGCGCTATCGCGCTGAGGGCCGGGCGCGCTGGCCTCAAAGCGTCAAAACGTCGCATCAGGAGTTCAAATAACCGCTCCCGGGGCGAGCCTTCGGTTTCTCCCCCGCCGAGCACCGTCCGATCGAGGTTGCGGAAAAAGGCGCCGAGCAGCGAGGCCTTGGAGCGATGAAGGGCGTAGGCTTCGGCCAGCGGCAGGTGCGCTTCGCGGGCGATCGCGCCTAGGCTGGTGTTTCTCCAGCCCTGCTGCGCCGCGAGATCGAGGGCCGCCTTGATTAACCGGGCTTCGGGATCGCCGTCGTGTGGGGTCGCGGCCTTCGCCGCGGTCCCGATTGTGCGGGATTTTCGCGCTCGTGGCATGGTGCGCCTCTCGCTCTACCAGTTGGCCGGATGATAGGGAAGGCGCGCCGGGCGCGCCAGGATTCCCTATTCCGCTAGTTCGCGCGAGCGCTTGGCGGCTGCGAGTATGGCGCGCGCGAGGAGGGGCTCGATCCCGTCTCGGCCCATCAACACATCGAGGGCGGCCAGCGTGGTGCCGCCGGGGCTTGTGACTGCTTCGCGCAGCGCGGCGGCGGATTCAGGCGATACGCGCGCCAATTCTCCAGCGCCCGCCACGGTGGCGCGGGCGAGCTTGTCCGACAAATCTTCTGGCAAGCCCGCGACCATACCGGCCATGGTCATCGCCTCGATCAACAAGAAGACATACGCGGGACCGCTTCCCGAAAGTGCGGTCACCGCATCGAGCCAAAGTTCGTCCTCGATCCAGGCGACTTCCCCAACAGCGGCGAGAAGCGCGTCGGCCGCGTCCCGGCTTGCCGTATCGACCCGCCGGTTGGCGCACGCGACGCTGATGCCGCGTCCGATCGCGGCCGGGGTGTTGGGCATGGCGCGAACCAGTTTCGCGTCCGGGCCCAGATGGCGTGCGAGAAATGCGAGGCTCTTGCCGGCCGCGATCGAAAGAAAAAGCGTGCCGGCACGCGCGTATCCACGATAGTCCGGCAATACTTCAGCCATGATCTGGGGCTTGACCGCGAGCACGGCGACAGCCGGATCGAAATCGGGCGGAAGCGACGCTGGCGATGCAAGCAAGGTTACGTGGGGCGAGACCGTCTCCGGCCGAGCGCCAACCGCCGGTTCGACCACGACATAGCGTTCGGCCAGGTTGCGTTCGAGCCAGCCACGCAACAGCGCGCCACCCATACGCCCGCATCCAATCAAGAGAATCGATGGCAGCGGGGCGGCGGCCTTATCGCGCGCGCCGCGCGCGCTCTTGCTCACGCCTCGCCGACCGGGTCGATCATGGCAGCGGCGATCGCTTCCTCCGCCGGTTTCCCGCCCCAGAGAACGAACTGGAATGCTGGATAAAAGCGCTCGCACTCGGTTACCGCGATATCGACGAGATCTTCCAACTGCTCGACGCTGGCGCCTCCCGCTCCGCGCAACAAGACGCCCTGGCGAAACGCTGGCGATTGATCGTCGGTGACAAGATCGAAATGACCGAGCCACAGTCGCTCGTTTATGGCAGCCAACAATTCCAGGATCGCACCGCGCCTCGCCTTGGGTACCTTCATCTCGAAGCTGCACGAGAAGAGCAGCGCGCTGATTTCGCGCTGCCACAAAAACAGGAGGCGGTAATCGCACCAGCGGCCACTGATTTCGACGATCAGTTCCTCGTCGCTCGCGCGGTCATGCGCCCATTGATTGGCCTGAACGATTTCCTCGGCGATATCGAGGGGATTCGCGACACCGACCACAGTCTCCATCGACAACGAGGTCATTCCCCCTCCAGCACGCTTGGCTCGGGTGGCCACGCCACATTTAGTATGTCCTTGAGCGAGACCACCAACTTATAGCCTGCCAAACTGCGAGACGCGGCGCAAGGGTCTTGAGGGCGTGGGAGGGACGAATTCGCAATCACAGGATATTCGGGCTGCTCCCGCTTGGCGCCGGGGTCTCGCCGTGCAGCTTCGAAATTTCAGCTTCCAGACGTTGCAGACGCACCTCGAACGCTTCCTGCTCGGCGCGCGCTTTCGCCGCCATCGCGCGAACCGCCTCGAATTCCTCGCGACGTACCACGTCCATGCGCGCGAGGATGCGTTCGACCTGATCCTTGACCCGGTTCTCCACTTCAGTGCCCAGGCTGGCAAGGCTGCCGAGCGCGCCGTTGGCGACCCGGGCTAAATCGTCGAAGAATCGATTTTCGCTCTGCATGATCATTCTCCGTGCGGGTTGACCGTAAACGGCCTAGCACGGAACCGGCGGTGACGAAACGAAAACGATGGTTGCGAGATTTCGCGCCTCCGCTTTGCCTGCCGCGAGTCTGCGCTTATAAGGACTTGCGATGATCGTTATCACGGGCGGCGCCGGCTTTATCGGCTCGAATCTCGCGGCCGCGCTCGAGGAGCGTGGCCGGCATGATCTCGTAATTTGCGACCGACTCGGCCGCAATGACAAATGGCGCAATCTCGCCAAGCGCGAAATTGCCGCGTTTATTGCGCCGGAAGATTTGTTCCAATTTATCGATGACCATGCGCGCGCGATCGACGCCGTTCTTCATCTGGGCGCGATTTCCTCCACGACCGAGACCGACGCGGATCTCGTTGTCGCCACGAATTTGGGGCTGTCCCTGCGGCTCTGGAATTGGTGCGCGACGCGGGAGGTCACTTTTATCTACGCTTCGTCGGCGGCGACCTATGGCGACGGTGCGAGAGACTTCGAGGACGATGATTCCGTAGCGGCGCTGGCGCAGCTTCGGCCGCTCAATCTTTATGGCTGGTCGAAACACGCGTTCGACCGGCGGGTGGCGCGGCTCGTTGCCGAGGGCGCCAAGCGCCCGCCCCATTGGGCCGGTCTCAAATTCTTCAATGTTTACGGCCCTAACGAATATCACAAAGGGGCGATGCGCAGCGTCGCCTTGCAGATTTACGAGCGTGCGGCGCACGCGGAACCGGCGCTTCTGTTCCGCTCGAATCGTTCCGGTATTCCCGATGGCGGTCAGAAGCGCGACTTCGTCTATGTCCGCGATTGCATCGAGATGATGCTGTGGCTGTTGGACCATCCCGAAGTGAATGGCTTGTTCAATATCGGCAGCGGCAACGCGCGCAGCTTCGCCGAGCTCGCAAAAGCCGTCTTCCGAGCGCTGGGTCGCGAGCCGAGCATCGATTTCGTCGATACCCCGGCCGAACTTCAAAGCCGCTACCAATATTTCACCGAGGCCCGCATGGATCGGCTCATCGCCGCCGGGTACGATCGGCCAGTCACGTCGCTCGAAGTGGGTGTCGCCGACTACGTGGGTTCCTTCCTCGCCACGCCGGATCCTTATCGCTGATGCTGGTCATTCCCTATCCGGCGATCGATCCGGTCCTGGTCAATATTGGACCCTTCGCGATCCGGTGGTACGCACTCGCCTATGTCGTGGCGCTGCTGCTGGGTTGGCGGTATTGCCTTTGGCTGGCGCGGAACTGGAGCGCCGCCGGCACTCCGGTGGCGACCGCTAAGGACATTGACGATTTCCTGGTCTGGGCGACGCTCGGGGTCGTGATCGGTGGCCGGCTCGGCTATATGCTGTTCTATAATTTCGGTTATTATCTCGATAATCCCTACCAGATTGTTGCCGTGTGGCGCGGCGGCATGTCGTTCCACGGCGGCATGCTCGGGGTAGTGCTCGCGATCGTCCTGTTTTGCCGGCAGCGCAAGATTTCCTTGTTGCGCTTCGGCGATCTCATTGTATGCGCGGTGCCGATCGGGCTGTTCCTCGGCCGGATCGCCAACTTCATCAATGGCGAACTGTGGGGCCGCCCAACCGACATGCCGTGGGCGATGATCTTTCCCAATGGCGGGCCGATGCCGCGTCATCCGAGCCAGCTATACGAGGCGCTGCTCGAGGGATTGGTCCTGTTCGCGGTCCTGTTCGCATTGCAACGGCGGCGGATCGCGCGCGAACGGCCCGGTATTTTGGCGGGTGTGTTCCTGGTCTGCTACGGCTCGTTTCGAATGCTCGTCGAACTTTTCCGCGAGCCTGACGCTCAGCTTGGTTTCGTATTCTCCGGTGTCACGATGGGACAGATTTTATCCATACCGCTGGTCGCCGCCGGAATATGGCTGGTGCTGCGGGCGCGCCCTCGGTCCGCCAGCGCGTGAACGCCCTGGCGCGGCTATTGGCGGCACGCATCCGCGAATCCGGACCGTTGCCGATCGCCGACTACATGGAAGCGGCGCTCGCTCATCCCGAGCATGGCTATTACCGGACGCGCGACCCGTTTGGGGCGCGAGGCGATTTCATCACCGCGCCGGAGATTACCCAGATGTTCGGCGAACTCATCGGCCTGTGGTGCGTCGATGTTTGGCGCCGTATGGGGGAGCCCGAATCTTTCGTGCTTGCCGAGCTCGGGCCGGGCCGCGGCACCTTGATGGGCGACGCCCTGCGAGCGGCGAAGTTGGCGCCTGACTTTTTGGCGGGGGCGCGGTTGCATCTCGTCGAGACGAGTCCAGTGCTGCGCATGGCACAAGAGTGCACACTCGGTGCCCATCGTCCCCGATGGCATGAGCGCGCCGAAGATTTACCTGACGGCCCGATCCTGGTGGTCGCCAACGAATTTTTCGACGCCCTTCCGGTGCGGCAATTCATTCGCCGTGAAACGGGTTGGCATGAACGCCGGATCGGTCTCGGCGAGGATGGCGAAACCTTCGTCTTCACGCTCGATCCCACCCCGAACGAGGTGGCGATTCCGCCGATTTCGGATTCGGCGCGGCTCGGGGCGATCCGCGAAGTCGCGCCGGCCACGCTGGCGCTGGCCGCTTGGCTCGGCGCTCGCATCGCGCGGGACGGCGGTGCGGCATTGATCGTCGATTACGGCTATTACCCAAGTGTTTGCGGCGACACGCTGCAAGCCTTGCGGGATCATCGCGCTCACTTTGTCCTCGACGATCCGGGCGACGCCGATCTCACCGCCCATGTCGATTTCGGCGCGATCGCGGATGCGGCGAGAACCGGGCGCGCGCGCGCGTGGGGGCCGGCACCGCAGGGGGATTTTCTCCTTTCCCTTGGGATCGAGGAGCGAGCGCGCCTGCTGGCTGCCGCAAACCCTGTGCAAAACGCGAATATCGTCGCCGCCTACCGCCGCCTGATCGACCCTTTCGCGATGGGGAGCCTCTTCAAGGTGCTGGCGGTTACTCATCCGGCGTTGCCCGCGCTCGCGGGGTTTCCTGAGGAGCCGGCATGAAGCTGACACTCGCTGAATTGGCCGCACCGGGCCTTCGCCATGGCTTTTTTACCCGCGAGGGCGGCGTCAGCACCGAGCTATTCGCATCGCTGAATTGTGGGTGGGGTTCTGGCGACACGCCTGACCACGTCTCCGAAAATCGGGTTCGCGCGACGACCGCGCTGGGTCTGCCCGGTGCCAGTCTTGTTACTTGCGACCAAGTGCACGGCACGGAGGTCGTCGTCGTCGAGCGCCTCTGGACTCGTTCCGAGATCCCGCGCGCCGATGCGATGGTGACCCGAATGTCGGGCGTCGCGCTCGGCATTCTGGCGGCCGATTGCGCGCCCGTTCTATTCGCCGATCCCTTGGCCGGGGTCGTCGGTGCCGCGCACGCGGGATGGCGCGGAGCCTTGACCGGCGTTCTGGAAGCCACTGTAGCGGCAATGAGAGATTTGGGCGCGGTACCGGATCGCGTGCGCGCCGGTGTTGGTCCCTCGATCGCGCAAGCCTCTTATGAGGTCGGGCCGGAATTTCCCGGGCCGTTTCTGGCGCAGGATTCAGCGAACGCCGGGTACTTCGTTGCGGCGGCGGAGGCCGGTAAATTTCATTTCGATCTGCCTGGGTATGTCATGGGACGGCTTCACCGCGCGGGTCTGTCGGTTATCGCGAGCATCGAGGAAGACACCGCCGCCGCGCCGGAACGTTTCTTCTCCTATCGGCGTTCCCGTCTTCGGGGCGAGCCCCATTACGGTCGCTTGCTTTCGGCCATCGCGCTCGTATGATCCGGCGCGCTCATGCGCCGTCTCTTGCTTTTGATTCTAATAGCGCTTGGTTCGTGCCAGCCCTTGCCGCACCCCTTCGCGGAGGATCATCCGCCGCCCTTCTCGCCGATCCTTAGCCCGCCCGACAGCGTCGGCATTCTGGTCGGCCCCGTCACGGGCGTGCCGCCCGAATCGGGCGCGCTTCTCGCCGAGGAAATGGCCGAAGCGCTTCGCGCCCAGGACATCCCCGCCAACACCAAAGTAGCGAACCGCAAGAGCTATAGGCTCCGCGCGACCGCCGAGAGCGAGGAAGAAGCGGGCCCACGCACGGGCGTGACCGTCAGTTGGGAGCTTTACGCCGCGGACGGACATTTGATCGATAGGGAAACGGCGAGCCGCGAAGGCGCCGACGCGCAATGGCGCGACGGCGATAAGGCGATGGCGGATACCCTTGTCCGGAACGCGGCGGTGGCGTTGGGTTCCCGAGTCGAAGGCGATGTGCCGGTCGAGGTCAGCGCCGCCGATCCAATCCTCGCGGTGCGGGGGGTGTCCGGCGCGCCCGGCGACGGGGAGCGCTCATTGACGCGCAATATCGGCGATGCCCTGCGCCACGCCGGCATCGCGATTAAGGACAAGCCGCAGACCAAAGAGAATTTTCTGCTCGATGCCAAAATCGAAGTGGCGGCCCCAACCAACGGGAAACAGAACGTCAAGATCACTTGGCTACTCATGCGCGCCGACGGCGGTCCCGTTGGTCAGGTCAAGCAGGAGAACGCGGTTCCTGCCGGGACCCTGAACGGGCCTTGGGGTGATGTTGCGTATGCCGTGGCAATCAACGCGGCGAGCGGCATCGTCGCGCTGGTACAGCGCGCGAGGCAAGCCGAAACGACGCTCGGCGCAAAGCCGCCGGCTCCATAAACGCCGTTTTGCACCGCGTTCGACGCGAATCGAGGGTTTTTATGTCGAATCGTCCTGCCAACCATCCTTGAAGGACATTTACAGTCGAGCGACCGCTTTGTTACAGTCCGCCCGCTCGGCGTGGGGCCGAGGCCTGCGGCTCCCTCTCGCGGCTTTGAACGTGCCATGAAAATCCTTGCCTGCAACAGCAATCGGCCGCTGGCCGAAGCCATTTCGGCCTATTTGAGCACGCCGCTCACGGATGCGAGCGTGCGCCGATTTTCCGATATGGAAATATTCGTGGAAATTCACGAAAACGTCCGCGGCGAGGATGTCTTCGTCGTCCAATCGACCTCCTATCCGGCAAACGACAATTTGATGGAGCTTCTGGTCACCCTCGACGCGCTGCGCCGAAGTTCGGCGCGGCGCGCGACGGCGGTCGTCCCCTATTTCGGCTATGCGCGCCAGGATCGCAAATCGGGTTCGCGCACGCCGATCTCGGCAAAGCTCGTCGCCAATATGATCACGGCCGCCGGGGCGGACCGGGTTCTCACCCTCGATCTCCATGCCGGGCAAATTCAGGGCTTCTTCGATATTCCGACCGACAATCTCTTCGCCTCGCCCGTCTTTGTGAAAGACATCAAGGAACGCTATGACGGCGACGATCTGGTGGTCGTCTCTCCCGATGTCGGCGGCGTGGTCCGCGCGCGCATCGTCGCGCGCCGCCTCGAGGCCGATCTCGCCATCATCGACAAGCGCCGCGAGCATGCCGGCGTGTCCGAAGTCATGAACATCATCGGCGAGGTCGCGGGTCGGCGCTGCGTGCTGATCGACGATATCGTCGACAGCGCCGGCACGTTGTGCAACGCGGCGGAGGCCCTGAAAGAGCGCGGCGCCAAATCCGTTGTCGCCTATGTTACGCACGGCGTGCTTTCGGGTGGGGCGGTCGCGCGCGTCACCGCGTCGCCGATCGAGGCGCTGGTCACGACCGATTCGATCCGCGCGACGGAGGCGCAGCGTCTCGCGCGCAACGTGCGCCAGCTCACAATCGCGCCCCTGATGGCGGAAGCCATCCGGCGCATCAGCGAGGAACGCTCGGTCTCGAGCCTGTTCGATTGATTTGCCCACGGGCGCGGCACCCCTGGAGGCCGGCCCCAACATTTGAAGGAGTGGTTATGGCTGACATTCATACGATCCGCGCCGAGACGCGCGACCGCGGCGGCAAGGGGCCCGCCCGGGCGACGCGGCGCTCGGGCCGGATTCCCGGAGTTCTTTACGGCCAGAAGGAGCCACCCGTCCTATTGACGCTCGATCCGCGCGAAATCGCGAGCGAAATGCATCGGACCGGCTTCTTCGCCCGGCTTGTCGAGGTCCAGATCGACGGCGGCGCGCATCGCGTGCTGCCGCGCGATGTCCAGGTCGATCCGGTGACGGATGCGCCGCTTCATGTCGATTTCATGCGGGTTGGAGTCGGCACGCGGATCCATGTCGCGGTACCCGTGGTGTTCACCGATCAGGAAAGCGCGCCGGGGCTGAAGCGCGGCGGCATTCTCAACATCGTGCGCCACGAGATCGATCTGGTCTGCTCGGCCGACAATATCCCGGATCGGATCACCGTTAGCCTCGACGGCCTCGATATCGGAGATACCATCCACATCCACTCGGTCACTCTGCCGGAAGGCACGCGGCCGACCGTGAGCCGCGATTTCACGGTGGCCTCGATCGCGGCCCCGACGGCCGTGCGCGAAGAGCAGGTTGCGGCCGCCGCCGCGGCGGCGGCGGCGAAGGCCGCGGCCGAGGCCGCGGCGGAGGCTGGCGAGATCGTCGCTCCGGCGGCCCCCGGCACCCCCGGCGCCGCTCCGGGCGCCACGCCTGCTGCGGCCGCGGCCGGCGCGCCGCCGGCGGCTCCGGCAAAGGGATCGGGCGGCAAGTCCTAAGCCGCACGACCACACCCGATGCGCCTTCTCGTCGGGCTCGGTAATCCCGGGCCCCACTATGAGCGCAACAGGCATAATATCGGTTTCATGGCGGCGGATGCGATTGTCCGCCGTCATGATTTCCGTCGCGTGCGCTCCCGCTTCAACGCCGAGGTCGCGGAAGCCGATATCAACGGCGAGCGGGTGTTCGTCATCAAGCCGCAGACCTATATGAACGATTCCGGCGACGCCGTCGGACCCGCCGCGCGCTTCTATAAGATTCCGCCGGAACAGGTCGCGGTCATCTATGACGAGATCGATCTCGCGCCGGGGAAGTTGCGCGTCAAGCAAGGCGGCGGCTCGGCGGGACATAACGGCATCCGCTCGATCGATGCCGCCATCGGCTACGACTATTGGCGCGTGAGGCTCGGCGTCGGTCATCCGGGGGCGAAGGAACTGGTGCAATATTATGTGCTGCAAAATTTCAGTGCCGAAGAGATGCTCTGGGTGGCGCAGCTGATCGAGGCGGTCGCGGAAGCGTCACCGCTCCTGATTGCGGACGATCCCGCCGGCTTCATGAGCAAGGCGGCGCTGATCCTGAAACCGCCGAAACCCAAAGCGACGAAAAATCCTGATACCGAGAAAGAAGCGTAATGGGTTTCAATTGCGGAGTCGTCGGTTTGCCGAATGTCGGCAAATCGACCCTGTTCAACGCGCTGACCGCGACTCAGGCCGCCGAAGCGGCGAATTATCCGTTCTGCACGATCGCGCCCAATATCGGCCGGGTCGCGGTGCCCGACGAACGCTTGGAGGTGTGCGCCCGCCTCGCGAAATCGGCGAAAATCGTGCCGACCCAGCTTGAATTCGTCGATATCGCGGGGTTGGTGCGCGGCGCTTCGAAGGGAGAGGGCTTGGGCAATCAGTTCCTCGGCCACATCCGGGAAGTCGATGCCATTGCGCACGTGCTCCGCTGTTTCGAGGACAGCAACGTCACGCATGTCGAGGGCTCGCTCGATCCCGTGCGTGACGCCGAGACGGTCGAGACGGAATTGTTGCTGGCCGATCTCGAAAGTCTCGACCGGCGGGTCAAGGCCGCCGAGAAAAAGGCGCGGGGCCAGGATAAGGAAGCAAGAGCACAGCTTGCCGTCATGGAACGCGCGAACGCGCTCCTCGTGGAAGGCAAACCCGCGCGCGAGATGATCGTCTCCGTCGAGGAAGCGTCCATCTTCAAAGGGCTGCAACTATTGTCCGCGAAACCCGTGCTCTATGTCGCCAATGTCGACGAGGCATCGGCATCGAGCGGAAACGCTCTGTCGGCGCGGGTCGCCCACTATGCCCGAGCCCGGGGCGCCACCAGCGTCGTTATTTCCGCGGCGATCGAATCGGAACTCGCGCAATTGCCCGACTACGAGAAGCGGGAATATCTTGCGAGCCTCGGCTTGGACAAGCCAGGCCTAGCCCGCATCATCGGCGCCGGCTACCGCCTTCTCGATCTCATTACGTTTCTCACCGTCGGTCCGAAGGAAGCGAAGGCGTGGACCGTGGCGCAAGGCACCAAGGCGCCGCAAGCCGCCGGCGTGATCCATACCGATTTCGAGAAAGGCTTCATCCGCGCCGAGACCATTTCGTACCAGGATTTCGTCGCCTGCGGCGGCGAGCAGGGCGCCAAGGAGGCCGGCAAGATGCGATTGGAAGGCGCCGATTACATCGTGCGGGACGGCGACATCCTGCATTTCCGCTTCAATCTTTAGCCCTGCGTTTCTATGATCGCGCAAAATCGCAAAGAGGAGGACCCTTATGGGCCAGACCATCAGTTTGAAAGCCAAGGACGGCCACGAATTTTCCGCCTATCGCGCCGATCCGCAAGGCAAGCCGAAGGGC
>Ga0182024_10005428_pt1 | contig 28610 bp, 25 predicted proteins | sample P32metaG_FD_120480 | JGI IMG/M metagenome (GOLD analysis project Ga0182024, IMG submission 120480) | Permafrost microbial communities from Stordalen Mire, Sweden - P3-2 metaG (Illumina Assembly) | ecosystem: Environmental > Terrestrial > Soil > Wetlands > Permafrost | place: Sweden: Stordalen...
AAAGTCACGGTCGAATTGTTGGAAGGTGTAACGGAGTTCGGCTGGGATGGTTTGGCGGCGATTCATGGTAAAAACAGTTTGCCACCTGTTCCCCTTGTTGTCAAGGGATATTTACCCCCCCTCAGATTATAAGAATCATCGGGTTACGGAGAAAATTCGTCGTCGGTCTTTGAATCTAAAGGGGTTAAGTCAAAGTATTGCGAAATAAGGACTTAGCGTCGACTCGCTCCGCTTTTTCCCAAATTTGTCGGCAGGAATCCTGCCTACTCATCGCTGCAACGTTCGGGTGTCAAAGAGCGGCTGCGAGACCGGCACACTTCGGCGCTGGCCCATCAGGGATCATTCTCGCATCGGGCGAGTTGTGTGTATGTGATGGCGGACACCGGCTGATTGTGATGAAAAATGACCGACGACTTCCCCGGCCTAGGTGTCGCGGTAGGCGCGTTTTTGACGGGCTTCTTCGCCTGCGGGATACTGGATCCAGTTCAGTAGGTCCTCCAGTATGATCACTTCGAATGCCGGGCTTCCCTGAGCTCCAGCGGCAAATGCCTGGTGGGTGGCTCCAAAGATCTGCCGCGAGGAACCCTCGTCCCCGACGAGTAAAGGCTGTAGAAAATATTTCGCCTTGTACCCCGTTCCGGCACCCCAACAGACGACGAGATCAATCTGCTTCGGGAATTTCTCCTCGTTATCAAAATCGTCCACGAGGCTGTCGAATGTGTATTTGTACTCTAAGACTTTCGGTTCGGTCGTGTATGGCAGGCTGTAGGAGCGGCTAACCCCCAACCTTTCTGACCCTCCTTGGAATAAGATGCCGTTCTCGCTGGCATATTCCATGAAGAACAGGGAGTCGTAGCGTTCGCTTTGCGATGTCCCGAAGAATCGGAATCCGCGTAGCACACCGGCCCCTATTAGTTCGTGGAACAGAGCGATCACATCTTGCTCCTGTTGCGGCGTAGATACCAATCCGAGTCGGACTCCATCACGGGCGAAGGCCAGCGGGCTTCTATCACGATGGGCTTCTTGTAATCGCTTCCAATCGTGGAGCTCCTTGTCGGGGGTGATTGGCTGAGCGCCTGTGTCGGGCTTGAGATGTTGCAGGAACCGTTTGAAGGTAGTTACAGCGCGAACCGCCAAGACTTCGGCAACTTCTTTGAGTTCCGGCTGGAACACCTTTCTCCCCATGTCTGGGTTCCCATCCGTGAAATGGACGACGACGTGTGAATTCGCTTGATAGCCAATGGTGCTGGTCAATGGAATTATGGAGAGATCGCCCTGCACCATGAAGTCGGTGGCCATTTGAAGACCGCCGTGAACGATCCTCTGGCCTTTGCGCAACGCGAAAATTTCGTCGTTCAACTCTCCCCAGATCTTGGCCGACCTGAGGAAACATGCGTACACAATTACGCTGTGTCTTTCGATCAGCAGCCTGTGTTCCTCTTCCAGGGCAGACGCAAAAGATGAGCTCTCCTCTAGGATCTCCTCCTTGTCCCAGATCTCCCAGATGCAGTCGAGGCGTTTGTGCTCGGCCGGCAATTTAAGAAACTTGGTGGCCGGGTCGCCGGCGATTCCGTCCAACGCTTTCGCCACATCGCGCAGAGATTGCACTTTCAGGTCGGAAATTTCGTGCGGGTAGAAGTACTCCGCTCGGTCCGTTTCGAAATTGGTTTCAGCCTTTTCAGAGGACCGAACCTTGATAAACACTTTCGGCCTGAAGGGCGGGGTTCTGAGGTACACGCCGCCGAGGGGGCTTTTCAGGCTGAGCACGGTGTACCACTGCTGGGCATTCTGGGCTCCAAGCCATCCTAGGTTTTTCGGGCGTTCCCCTGACGCTTGGCCGACTATTATTTCGGCGCACGTACCGCTGTGTTCGGAGAAAAGCTCTGAAGCGTTGAAATCAGTAGCCTCGAACTTCGGGCGCGGCACTGTACCGCTGCTGTCCTCCGCCCACTGGCGCCCCTGTCTTAGTATTGCGGCCAGCGTGGTCCCCGACTGCTTACTCTGGAGCTTAAGGAACGAGAACCCGTACGCAACGAACGTTGCGCCTACCCCTTTGTGACCACGAAGCTCTGTCTGCTTCTTAAAACTGACGCTCGGTCGCAGGCAGTATTTGAACTCCCGTTCATTCATACCGACGCCATTGTCCACAACACGGACGATGCTGTCTGGGATATCAATGGTTACCCAAATCTTCGGCTGGTAGTTACCGCCCTCGCGACGCTTTCTCAGCTCGACGGCGTCGAGAGCATTCTGTAACAGTTCCGCAAACACATCGAAATATCCCGTATAGCTCTTGAGGATGTTGTGGACAATTCTCTTGCTCGCTTCCTCTAGTACCGCAGCGACGGATGTGCCAGCGGTCGTATCATCTGCTGCCAGCGGGTCGAATCCATCCAGAGTCGTCCCTATTCCAGGGGTAGTCATCGGAGGAAACCTCATGAGTTATTCATTCTACAGGCACCCACTGTGGTGTTCTAGCTGTTTTGGCCGCAGCGGCGAGAGAGCTGGGGTTCTCGACTTCGCGCGACTTGGACGGGGCAAAGCCCCGTCCCCACACAATCAAAAGCAACGGCGGCGGGCGAGGGCGCCCGCCCTACACTAGCTAGATATCCAGGTTCTTCACGTCGAGCGCGTTGTCTTCGATAAATTTTCTGCGGGCTTCTACGTCTTCGCCCATTAGGGTGGTGAAGATAGTTTCGCACTCGGCTATGTCTTCTAGGCGCACTTGCAGAAGCGTGCGGCGCTCGGGGTCCATGGTGGTTTCCCAGAGCTGCTCGGCGGTCATTTCTCCGAGGCCTTTGTAGCGCTGCACGGTGTACTCCTTGCGGCCTTCGTTCAGGACGTAGTCAAAGAGTTCGCGAGCAGTATTTTTCTCTACGATCTCGGGCTCTTTCGCTCGTCCTCTCGGCGCGGGCTTGCCGGATTTTTTCCGCGCCTGCTCCGCTTCTTCTTTTTCAGCGGCGCTCAGATTTTCCTCCGCGGCTTCGTTATCGTTATTGTTGTCGCCCGCTTCTTCATCTTCTTCGTCTTTGTCTTTACCCGTACCCGTGGTGCTGGCCGACTTAGCGGGCCGGGGCACGCTCTCGATGACAAACGGCGGATCGAGATACTGTTCGATCTGTTTAAACTTGGTGATGAGCTGGCGGCATTCGGGAGTCGAGGCCAGTTCCCAGTTGATGACGTGCTCAGCGCCCTGCGCGTTGACGAAGATTACGGCCCACAGATTGTGCTCTTCATCGAAGCGGGTTTCGACGCTCTTCAGTTTCAAATCTTTTTGCAGGCGATTGAGTTCTCTTTCGAGTTTCTCGATCTTCTTAGGCGGAGTACTCTTGTCGCCTTCAAAATCGACACGCTTGGCCAGGTCGAGCTTCGGCAGCAGGGTGGTGATCTTCTCCTCACGTATGCGCTTGTTCAGCCTGTCTAGGAATCCGAGATACTCGTTGAGCACGGTGATGAACTTCGTCAGGGCTGCGCCCTCGAGCTTGGCGGCGCCTTCTCCGTAGCGGATAATCAGTCCTTCGGAGGCGCGCTTGACCATTACTTTTACGAAGTCGTGTTCGTTTTTTATGTACTGGTGCGACTTACCTTTCTTGATGCCGAAGAGCGGTGGCTGCGCGATGTAGATGTTGCTGCGCTTGATGAGCTCTTGCATGTGGCGAAAGAAGAAAGTAAGGAGTAGCGTGCGGATGTGCGATCCGTCCACGTCGGCGTCGGTCATCAGAATGATTTTGCCGTAGCGGACTTTGGTCGGGTCGAAATCTTCTTTCGAGATGCCGGTGCCGAGCGCCGTGATCATGGCGCGAATTTCTTCGTGGGCCAGCATCTTGTCGTAGCGTGCTTTTTCCACGTTCAGAATTTTTCCCTTGAGCGGAAGGATGGCCTGGAAGCGGCGGTCACGGCCTTGTTTGGCGGTACCGCCTGCGGATTCTCCTTCGACCAGGAAAAGCTCGCAGCGGTTGGGATCGCGCTCGGAGCAGTCGGCGAGCTTGCCGGGTAGGCCTCCGCCATCGAGCGCGCCTTTGCGGCGGGTAAGGTCTCGGGCTTTGCGGGCGGCTTCGCGAGCGCGGGCGGCGTCGATCGCTTTGTTGATGATCTTCTTGGCTACGGCAGTGTTTTGCTCGAAGAACGCGCCCAGCCGTTCGTTCACTACCGCCTGCACGATGCCAGCGATGTCGGAATTTAATTTTCCCTTGGTCTGGCCTTCGAACTGCGGCTGCGGCAGCTTTACGCTGATCACGGCTACGAGGCCTTCGCGGACGTCGTCTCCGGTGAGATTTTCTTTTACGTCTTTGAACAGACCCATCTGCTGGCCGGCGTAGTTGATGGTGCGGGTCAGCGAGGTGCGGAAGCCGGAGAGATGGGAGCCTCCGTCGACGGTGTTGATGTTGTTGGCGAAGCTGAAAACGGATTCGGAGTAGGCGTCGTTATACTGGAGGCCGATCTCGATGTGGACATCGTCCTTGTCGGCTTCCATGTAGATGGGCTTGTCGTGGAGCGTCTGCTTGCCGCGATTCAGATGCTTAATGAATTCGGCGATGCCGCCGTTGTATTTGAACTCCGTGTGCTTGGCCTCTCCGGTCTTGGAATCGGTGTGCCGCTCGTCGGTTAGCGTGATGACGAGGCCCTTGTTCAGAAATGCCAGTTCGCGCAAGCGCTGCGACAGCGTGTCGAAGTTGTATTCGATGGTGGTGGTGAAAATTGTTTTGTCGGGAACGAAGTGAACTTTGGTGCCGGTCTTCACTTTGGCGGCGCCGGTTTTGCGCAGCTTGCTGGTGGGCTCGCCTTTGGAGTAAGTCTGTTCCCAGGTGAAACCATCGCGCCAGATTTCGAGATCCAGTTCTTCGCTCAGCGCGTTGACGCAGCTTACGCCTACGCCGTGCAGGCCTCCCGAAACTTTGTAGGAGTTACTGTCGAACTTGCCGCCGGCGTGGAGCGTGGTCATAACGACCTGCGCGGCGGGAATTTTTTCGCCATCGATGTCCATGTTGTCGACGGGGATGCCGCGACCGTTGTCGACGACGGTGATCGAGTTATCTAGGTGAATGGTTACTTCGATCTTATCGGCGTGGCCGGCGAGCGCCTCGTCGACCGAGTTATCAACGACTTCGTAGACTAAGTGATGCAGACCTAACTCGCCGGTCGAGCCGATATACATGGCGGGACGCTTGCGGACAGCTTCCATGCCGCCCAGGACTTTGATGGAATCGGCGGTGTAGTCGCCGTTCGGCTTGCCGTTTTTCTTGGCGTCGCCAGGCTTGCCGTCGAGATTCTTCGCGTCGATACTTTTCGCATCGGCGAGTTCTGCTTGTAATTCTTTCGTGGCCATTCTGCTCCGTGAAAAAGCCGGGATCGGCGCCTGACTGGAGGGACGATTCCGGGACTGCTCGGGTGAGCTCAAACTATTGAATTTTCTGCTATTTAGCTATCACCGGAGCTGTAGTTATTTTAACACAAAAAAGAGTCCTTTTGAGGTCGGAACCGAGACCGTAAACCGCGTTTTTTGTTGCTCTTAGGGACGTAGTTTGTGGCGACGGAAGGACAATGTGGTGCGAAGCGTTTCGATGTGACAAATCTCAATGCGCTGCCGGTTTTGCGACACCGAAGTGTAGGTTGTTCACGAGCTTATCGAGTTCATCCTCGCTGCCCGCAATGAAGGTGAAAGACACAACCTGATGATGCGCGAGCAGAACAAGCGTTGCCTGGCGCATCGTGAGTTGTCCATTGCTGGCATCGGTGTCGTTCTTCTTAGCGCCAATCTGCTTCGCGAAATCGACGCGCACCAGTTCTCGACCGTCGACTTCGATGACCAACGGATCGCCTTCCGCTTTGAATCCGTTTGAAGTCGCTAGTTCCGTGAGCGGGCCGAGGTAGTCCTCGGGTTTCTTGAGGCCGGGATAAGACTCTGCGCTCTCCGCGGCAATGACGACCGCGGAGTTGACCGTGTCGCCGGTCGCCTCCGGAGGACGCTCGAAGATGGCGAGCAAAACCTCGCCTTTGGAATCCCCATTTCCCTCTTGCATCTGTTTGCTGCGCTCGACCCAGCCGAAGGGAATCTGGTAGCGAAACCCGTAAGTGGGATTGCGGTAGATCTGAGCGTTCTGCGAACCTGTAGACGGCTTGGCTGCTGGCGGCGCCTTGCTTTGCGACTGCGATGCGACATCGAGCAAAAGAATAGCGGCTGCAAGCGCAATCAGGCGGTAATGCACGGGCATGGGAATCAACTTAAGACAAGTTTACAGACGATTCGATGCACGCGCATTTCATCGACACTCTTTATCGCGACATACTTTTTGACGGCATTCATGCTTACTCGATGAACATGCAATCCCCATAAGAATAAAATCGATATCCCGATTGAACCGCATGGCGGTAGGCGTCCATCACCAGCTCTTTATCGCCGAACGCGCATACCAGCATCAGCAGAGTTGATTGCGGCAAGTGAAAGTTCGTGAGCAGAGCGTCGATGATACGGAAGCGATAGCCAGGATAGATAAAAATGTCGGCTTCGCCGGGTCCCGCTTCTACGCAACTCTCGCCGCCGCGTTGCGCGGCCAGTCCCGCCGCATACTCTAATGTGCGCACGGTGGTCGTGCCCACCGCGACTACGCGACGTTTCTCCGCTTTCGCGCGGTTGATGGATCGCGCCGCCTCTGCCGAAATCTCATACCACTCTTGATGCAATTTGTGATGTTCGACTTTTTCTACTCGCACCGGCTGAAAAGTACCCAGCCCGACGTGCAGCGTGATCTCAGCAATCTTAATTCCGCGTCCGCGAATCTTGGCCAGAATCTCAGACGTGAAATGCAAACCGGCCGTAGGCGCCGCCACCGATCTGGCCATGCTCTCCGCAGTCCGGGCGTAGACAGTCTGATAACGCTCCCTATCCGTCGCGAGGTCGTCGCGATCGATATAAGGAGGCAGCGGCATATGCCCAATGCGCTCAATGCGCGCAAAGAAATCGGAAACAGGCGCGAACCGTATACGGCGCTCGCCAAAACTTCCGCATTGCGTGACCTCGGCTTCCAGTTCGGGAGGCGCGGCTCCACGATGTCCTTCAACCTCGGGTCGATCACCTTCCGCCGCCACGCTTGGCGCCCCATTCTCAACCCGGCGAAAATAGAGTTTTTCGCCAAGGCCTATCTTCCGTCCTGGCCGCACGAGGCATTCCCATTCATTCGGATCGTCAGCAACCTGGCGCGTCAATAAGACCTCGACCCGGCCCCGAAGGAAATCTCCGGCCGCCGGATTTTGCGGACTCAAGGGCTGGGCACGCTGTCCGCTACGTCGCCCGTAGAGCCGCGCCGGAAGCACACGCGTATTGTTCACTACCAGGAGGTCGTCCGTTCGCAGCAAGTCAGGAAACTCGCGAAATGTGAGGTCTTCCCACTTCCGGCGGAACGCAGCTCGATCCGGTTCGAACTGCTGATTCCGATTCGGCTTTATAAGGTGGAGCAGGCGCGATCCGGCGCGGTCGGCGGGCGGTTCCTGCGCTATCCTTTCCGGCGGTAGTTCATAGTGAAAATCCGAAACTAGCATCGCCGAGATTATATGGTTCGCCGATAGGTTACGGTCTGCAGGTTTTTGCACTCCGCGGATTCCGGCTCTATCTGCCGCTCTCACCACTTTTATTACGCAATTTTGATCTTATTAGTGGTTGTAAGATTTCGGAGACGTGCTGTACCATGACCGCAATGGCTAGCGACCGCCGGCACCGGATTGCTATTGTGCAGTACGGCCGACTGCTGCATGAAAACGGATATGTTGCAGCTACCGACGGAAACCTGTCCGTGCGTCTCGACGAGACGCGCTTATTGGTGACTCCCACCTGTATCAGCAAGGGCAGAATGAACGCCTCCGACATGGTCATTGTCGACATGGAGGGGAAGCGTCTCGCCGGCAAGCGCAGGGTGTCCAGCGAGATTGGCATGCACCTGCTGATTTATCGAATGCGCCCCGATGTGCATGGAATCGTGCACGCGCATCCGCCGACCGCCACGGGGTTTGCCGCTTCAGGCTTCGATCTGAATCGACCGCTGGTGTGCGAGGTGGTGGTTGGTCTGGGATCGATTCCACTGGCTCGCTACGGCACTCCGGGCACGCCCGAATTGACCGATGCGCTGGAGCCACTCATCCCGGCCCATGACGCTATCCTGATGGCGAACCATGGCGTGGTGACTTTTGGCTCGTCTCTCGAGGGCGCTTACATGAAGATGGAAACGGTGGAGCACTTCGCGAAGATCGCGCTGGTCACCCACCTGCTCGGCAACGAACAGCCACTCGGCGAGAAAGAAGTGGAGAAGCTCCACGAGGTACGCCATCGCTACAACGGTGGAGCAATCGCCACTCCTACCCGCCGACCAGCTGCCGCCGATAATCTGCAGTGCGCTCTTCAATCAGACGGCGAGTCGAAAGAGACCGCCGGCAGCCGCCGGTAGAGTCTCACTCTCCTCCAATCCGAAACCTCATGCCCGCGCGGAAGTTCGCCGTCAGCGCCGGATACCCAACAACTTCGTTGTAATGATCATTGAGCGCGTTGGCCACATTGACGTAAGCGCTGATGCGGGAATTGATCGCATACCAGCCGCCGAGATCGACGCGGGCGTAGCCAGCGGCGTGATCGATGCCGAGGCCATCAAAATCTGAATCAGGGCGGCGGCCAACGAAGCTTCCTCCCAGATTCGCGCCCCAACGCGTTCCCAGATAACTGAGCAGCATGGTTGCCGAATGCTTAGGACGGCGGAGCAGCGGATTTCCCGTGTCATATACAGGGTCGCAAAAATTCGCTGGGGTGCAGAGAGGTGCCTGCAGGTATTCAGTCGACAGATAGGTATAGGCAGTGTTCAGCGATAATCTTTTCCAGACCCTGCCTTGCAATTCGACCTCGGCGCCATGGGCGAGAGACCGTTGCACATTGAAAAACTGGTAAAGGCCCGCCTGATTCGACGCGGCCTCGATCTGATTGTGGAAGAGGTTATTAAAGTACGTGGCGTCCAGATCCCAACGTCCTGCAAAGAATCTCTGCTGGAACCCAGCTTCAAATGCCCGCGTACGCTCCGGCAAGAGACCGGGATTCGCTACATAGTAGGGAGGAGCGGCAAAAGCTTGATAGAGAGCGGGCTCCATAAAACCTGTGGCGTAGGAAAAACGCAAGCGCGTCCCGGAAAAGAGATCTCCTCCGCGCAATGCCAGCAGCGTCAGAGCAACCCTCGGAACGCCCGTATTCCCGTAAAGGCTATTGTGAACAAAACGCCCTCCCGCAATTACTGAGAGCCGACCCAGCGTTAACTGCTGTTGTAGATATGCATCCTGCTCCAAACGCTGTCCGGAAGTCGAAGGTGGATAGAGCAAATCTCCGACTGTGCCGTTTTCATTTTCGATGCGGTATCCGAAAGTGGAATGCGTCCAGTTTCGCTCGGAGTAGTCTCCCTGGTATTCAAATCCTACGCGATTGATGTGATCGTACTCGTCAGCGGGAAAATCATCGTAGTTATCAGGATTGGTGCTGAGGTTTACGTCTGTGTAGCGGTAGAGGTAGTCGAAGCCGGTGAGCCGGTGTTGCCAGCCGGAAGGTTTACTGACCGCGAGTTCTATGCTCCCAAGAATATTGTTCTGGTGCGACCATTCGCTGGGATCAGGCTCCAGAAGCGGGTTGCCGTTGAAACTCCACTCTCCCGGCACGCCGGTATAACTGTTGGAGTGGCGGACACGCACCCTCACCGAAACTTGATCCGTAATCGCCGCACCGACATTTGCTCCTTGCAGCGAATCCGAGTACGCATCGTTTACGCCCTGCCCGTGCGTGTTGAACTGATCGCCAAAGAAGTTATAGTCGAAATGGCCGTGCGCGCCCGCTAGAGATGCGTAACCATTGGCCGTTCCGAAATTCCCACCATCGACGCCGAAGCGAAGCTCCGGGAGAGCGGTGCTTCCCGTGCGCGTCCATACCTGCACCACGCTCGTCATGGCATCGGAGCCGTACAAAGTGCTCTGCGCGCCGCGCACAAACTCCACCCGATCTGCCTGCGTTAGCGGGAGCGAGCCAAAGTCAAAAGTTTCGCCGGGGTTATCAATTGCGACCCCATCGACAATCACCTTGTTGTAAGTGGACTCTCCGCCGCGAACGAATAGAGAGGAGATTCCACCGCGCTGCCCGGCAGTATTCACCACTGCGCCAGGCAAAAAACGCACTGCATCGGCGGCGGCAATTGGCTGCATCACTTCCAACTGTCCGCTGCTGAGAGTGTCAACTTCGGCGCCGGCCGCCTGGCCCGGAACTGGAGTGCGGGTTGCGGTTACAACGACGGTTTCTGCCGCCTTGGCCAGGCGGAGCTGGATGGTAGTGGTTGCCGCCTTGGATGATATGTCGACAGTCTCCGCCGCAAAGCCGGGAGCCAGTACTTGAACGCGATACGAGCCTGGCGGTTCGCGAAAACTCGCCACGCCTTCGGCGGACGTGTTGAGGACGGCTATGGGCGCGGGTTTTCCAGGTTCAAGCAACTGCACCTGGGCGCCGGCGACAGCCGCGTCCTGCGGGTCGACGACCTTGATCTTGATTTCGGCGGAAGCGATGGACAGAAAAATGAACAGCAAGAAAATACTGGCGAAGATCCGGGAAAAACGCATGCACGTCTCCTTTATCACGCGAAAGGGTTGTGTGGATGGGTTCACGCCGGTCTCCTGGCTTGCGAGTCAGGATGTGAGCCTAGCTCAATGAGCTGTGGCCCCCCAGCATCCGGTTGCTACAGCCGGCCTTCCCAGGGTTGCTTTCGACCCCAGTGACCGGTTGCGGTGTCCTCGCTTACAGTTGCGCGGCAGCGCGGGATTTGCACCCGCTTCCCATAGCGCCGGCTTGTGGCCGGCCTACGATCATGCGCGAACCTGATTTTGAGAAAGAGCAAAACCGCAGCCCAGCAAATTTACCGGGCCCGCACTATGAAGTCAATCGCTGAAGTCAAACACCGCCAGCGCCCGCTGCATCCTGACTGCCGAGCGGCAGGAAATATTGCGTGCCCTTAATAGGAGCTGAGACTTTCTTCAGCAGCTCCTGCAGGTCTTCGTTGCGGTCGACAAAGTCGATCTCGGAAGTGTTTACGATCAACAAATCAGACTGCGTGTAGTGGAAGAAAAAATGTTCGTAGGCCTTCACCACCTCCATCAGATAATCCTCGCTGATGGCCTTCTCGCCGGCTGCATTTTTTTTCTTGAGGCGCTTCTTCAGCACTTCCGGCGTGGCCTGTAAATAGATGACAAGGTCGGGCGTTGGCAGCTGCTCGCGGAAATAATTGAAGTAGCGATTGTAGGTGTCGAGCTCTTGATCGTTGAGGTTGAGGCAGGCGAAGAGCTTATCTTTTTCAAAAATGTAATCGGAGACGACAGTCTTATTCGAGTGCGCACCGAGATCGAGATCGCGCAGTTGTTCGAAGCGGCGGATCAGGAATGCGAACTGAGTCTGGAACGCAGCGCCGGGTTCGCCCTCATAGAAAGCCTTTAGAAACGGATTGTCTTCTGGCTCGACGACGCGCTGGGCGGCGAGGCGTTCTCCGAGAATCCGCGCCAGCGTGCTCTTTCCAACTCGTATCGGACCTTCGACCGCTATGTAACGGGGGAGTTCGAAAAGCTTGGCCATGGGTTGTCGACAATCGATTGTTGCGGGAACTGGGAAGCAGAATATATCGCTTCGCGCCCGGACGCAATTGTGGATTGTGAGAGGTCAGGGGTGAGAGGTTAGATTGCATAGGTGAAACCGAAGCGCCGCGGTTTTGACTTTCACCTCTGCAATCTGACCTCTGACTTCTCACCTCTGACCTCCTTTACAATGCGATCATGCTTCCCGCTCTTATCGGATTGGCAACCGCCGCGGTAGCAACCGCCGCGGGTTATCAGTCCATGGCGCCCACGGGGCAGTGGTATGGACAGACGTTCGTTGCCGGGGCGCGCGGGAGCACGCAGATCGCGCTGACCTATGATGATGGACCGAACGATCCGCATACTTTGAAGTTGCTGGAGGTCTTGTCGAAGCACGATGTGCGGGCGACGTTCTTCATGATGGGGCGCTACGTGCGCGAGCGTCCCGATGTTGCGCGCGCTGTGGCGCAGGCGGGACATGTCATCGGCAATCACACCTTCACGCATCCGAACCTCATCTTTAAATCGGCAGCGCAGACGCGCCGCGAGCTTGTTAAGTGCCGCCAGGCATTGCAGGAGGCGATCGGCGAGCACTCAAATCTGTTTCGTCCGCCGTTCGGAGGAAGACGCCCGGCGACGCTGAGGATCGCACGGGAATTGGGAATGCAGCCAGTAATGTGGAATGTGAGCGGCCACGACTGGGAAGCTCCGTCAGCGGACGCGATTGAGAAGAAGATCGCAGGCCAGATACGCGGCGGCGATGTGATTCTGCTGCACGATGGCGAGCATCGCGCCTTCGGCGCGGACCGCGCGCGCACGGTGATTGCGACCGACAATCTGATCCGGCGATATAAAGATGAGGGATGGAAATTCGTAACGGTGCCGGAGATGTCGTCGGGCACTGGCAGCTCCTAGGCGCTTACGTGTGCGCCATCGCGAACGCCTGTTGTGCCGCAGCTATAGTTTGCCGCACATCACTCTCCGTGTGCGCTGCACCCAGAAACGCTGCTTCGAACTGCGACGGCGGCAGGTATATGCCGTTTTCAAGCATCACTCGAAAGAAACGACCGAAGGCTTCCGTGTCGCACTTTGCAGCTGACGTCCAGTCGGTCACTGGCCCCGCAGTGAAGAACCAGGTGAACATCGAGCCGACGCGGTTATGGCACATTGTCACACCCGTGTCTCTGGCTGCGGCGGCGACTGCGGCAACGACTTCTCCGGCGAGTTTGTCGAGCTTGGCATAAACGTCTTTATGGTCGCGCAAGTAGCTCAGCGTGGCGAAGCCGGCGGCCATCGCCAGAGGATTGCCGGAAAGCGTTCCGGCCTGGTAGACGGGTCCTAGTGGCGAAATCAGATCCATGATTTCGCTGGGGCCGCCGTAGGCGCCAACGGGCAGGCCTCCGCCGATGATCTTGCCCATTGTGGTTAAGTCGGGCTGAACGCCGAAGAGTTCCTGAGCTCCGCCAAAAGACAGACGAAAGCCCGTCATGACCTCGTCGAAGATCAGCAGCGTCTGGTCGCGTGCGGTGATGGCGCGCAGAGCTTCGAGGTATCCGGGCGCGGGCGGAACACATCCCATATTGCCGACGACCGGTTCGACGATTACGCAGGCGATCTGGTGTTTGAATTTCGCGAAAGCTTGCTCTATCGCATCGGTGTCGTTGTAGGGCAAAGCCAGGGTGAACTGCGTGAATTCTTCGGGAACGCCCGCCGAGCCCGGAATGCCGAGCGTAGCGATGCCCGATCCCGCTTTGACCAACAGTGCGTCGGAGTGCCCGTGATAGCAGCCTTCAAACTTCACGATGTATTTGCGCTTCGTGTAGCCGCGCGCCAGGCGTATCGCCGACATGGTTGCTTCGGTGCCCGAACTGACGAAGCGCACTTTTTGCATGTGCGGAAAAGCGGAGATCACTAACTCGGCAAGATCGGCTTCGGCTGGAGTCGAGGCTCCAAAGCTCGTTCCTTTGCGAGCCGCCGATATCACGGCCTCTATGACCGACGGAGTGGCGTGTCCCAAGATCAGCGGGCCCCAGGAGGCGATGTAGTCCACATATTCATTGCCGTCCGCATCCCAGATGTGCGAGCCCTGGCCGCGTACGATGTAGGGCGGCTCGCATCCCACGCTGCGAAAAGCGCGCACCGGCGAATTCACGCCTCCGGGAATTACCTTTTCGGCCCTTTTCTGCAGCGTGTGGGATTGTTCGGTCTTGCGGGTCATGAAATCCTCCAACGCGTGCCGCCCAAAATAAATTAGCGGAACTTCATATACATCGAACAATATAACAGTGGTGCCGCGCGCACCGGCAGCGCGGACACGTCACAGTCGCTTGTGATGCCGGACACGAGAGACACTAGGGCGATTTACCATATTTCGGCTGGCTCGTCTCATCCAATGTGGTAGTAACCGTCGCGTCGCGCGAGTTCGACCTTCAGCCCAAATAGCTTGCTGAGCCTTTCGGCTTGCAAAACGTCTTCTTTGCGTCCGTCGGCTACGATCCGACCGTTCGCCATGAGCACGACGCGTTCGATCTCCGGGACGATGTCGGGAAGTTCGTGGGTGACAAGAATGATTCCGATGCCCGATCGGGCCAGGGAGCGCATGGTTTCTCGCAAACTGCGCTGTGCCAAAATGTCCAGTGAGTTGCAGGGCTCATCGAACAACAGCGCGCGTGGCTTGTGGACCAGGGCGCGGGCAATGAGGACGCGCTTGGCCTCTCCTGACGACATCTCCTCGACTGCACGATCGGCCAAGTGTGATATCCCCAAGTCTGCCAACGCAGCCTCGGCCATTTCTCGCTGTTTGGGATTGAAGGCGTGGTTCGGGAAGATGCGGGTGCTGCTGAAAAAGCCTGAGAGAACGACATCCAAGCCGCTGGCGTCGCCGGTGCACGAAGACATCAAATCGTTCGACACGATGCCGAGCAGGAATCGCAGCTCAAAAACATTCCAGTTCGTCCGGCCGAGAATGGCCATGCTCGAACCTTTCCGGACCACTGGATAACACTCGCGAGTAATGGTTTTGATCAGGGTTGATTTGCCGCATCCATTCGGTCCCAGCACGGCAACGTGCTCGTCGGGATCGATCCTAAGGGTGAAGTCGTCGAGGACGATTTTCCCTTCGTAAATCGTGCCTTCGTTATATGCGGCGTTTTCGCGAGTCACGTTTCCGCGCATCACGCGGACGTTTCGAAGATCGAGCAGGGGAGGTTGTTTTTGCACGGGTCGTTGCGATTGTCACTGCTTCAGGGTTAGAGTATCGCAATTCTTGGGCTGTGGGGCGGCGGGTTGGAATTCATCGGAGTTTCACAAGATTGCAATATTCCCGCAACCTCTGACCGCTAACTTAACGACAGTTACCCTTCTAACCGGGAGGGTTTATGGGGACGGCCTTGGGGGGCTCCGGGCTGTCCTTTTTATTTTCTCCAACCGCACGTCCGGCTCCCTCAGCGCGAAAAATTCGGGTCGCCAAAGTTAGAAGGTGAAGCGCGCGGAAAACTGCAAGACGCGCGGAAGGCCGTCGGGGCTGATTTCCTGCAAGGCTCCAAAGTTTCCCGGACCGGAATTTGGCACTAAATAGCAGGTCTGGTTAAGCGTGATTCCGTCGCCGCAGTTTGTGCCGATCGGATTGTATTGTAACTGATTGACCCCGTTGCCATTCTGCACGTAGTAATTGGCGTGATTGAACAGGTTGAACGCTTGCGCCTGAAATTCCAGTTCCTTGCCTTCACGAATCTCAAAGCTGCGGGCCAGCCCAACATCGATCCTCTCCAGCCAAGGGCCGTAGAAGGAGTTCAACCCGCTTCCAGGCGTGGGGCCAGCACCGTTGATGCCGCCCGCGGTGTTCGCGGTGTCCTGGTTAAAGGCTGTGTCGTCCAGGTTGTCACCGCCGGACGCGGGGGCCAAAAGCCCGGCGTAGGGACGACCGGAAGAGAATTCCATGACAGTGCTCAGTCGCCAATCCGCAAGCACGGCTCGCCCGGTTCCCGACCGGGTTAACTTCTCGAGTTCCGGCCTATAGACGCTAGCGAAGGTGACACGGTGCCGCTGATCGAGCAACGAAGGAGCATGAGTATTGCTGAAGTCGAACTGATTATTGAAGTCCATGCCATCGAGCATGATGCTCTTGGCGAAGGTGTAAGAAAATTGCAGGGAAAGACCTTGTGACATGCGGCGCTGCACCTGCACGAAGACGGAATTGTAATGGTTTTGCCCGGGACTGATCAGTTCGTTGATCTCGTTGAAGTTGGAGCTGATGCGGCCTTCGGTGAGCAGACCGTTGTCCATGTTCGGCAAAATGATCGTTTGCCCGCTGCAGGACTGAGCAGTTGTTACTGTGCCAGGGGGACACACCACATACGTCGTCGTACCTTGTAACGGATTCAGATTTAAGTCATAGGCGCTGCCGGAAAGCAGATGCACCCCATGATTCCACATGGTGCCGATGGTTAGAGTTGTGTTCTCGGAAATCTCGCGCTCAATCTGCAAACTTGCCTGCAAGATATAGGGCACCCTGAACTGCGGAGAAACCAAGGAAATGTCGGGAGAAGCCCCGAACAGCGGGGAATTAGCAGGAAGGATATTCGGAAACGTCGGAACCTGTTGATCCGGCGAACCCGTGGTGTAACTGGTATTTACCGAAGACTGCTGTGACGCCAGCCCATTCGAGACCACCGCGTTGCGATAGTTAAGTCCGTTCATGTTGGTGTAGAACTGGCCGAACCCGCCGCGAACCACCGTCTTCGATTCCGGTTGCCAGGCAAATCCGACGCGCGGCGCGAGGCGCCGAAACTGGTTCGGATACTGGCCGGTGAGGGGGAAGGCGGGATTTTCGGCAGGCTGCGGGTAGACCTGAAAATCCTCCCGCAGGCCGGCCTCAATCGTCAACTTCGGTAAAACGCGAAACGTGTCCTGTACATAGAATCCGTAGTAAGGCACGGAAAAAGAAAAAGTTGGATTCCCCGAGGTCTGGCTGAAGATGTTGTATTCGCCAAGCGCAAAATCCTCGAGATTCGAAAATTCATAACTGCCGAGAAACGAACCGAAGTCGATGGCCTCATTCGGGTCCGCGCCACCATCATTGTGATCCGCATCCCAGGCACGGTTGAAATCGAAACCGAATTGCAAGGTGTGCTTGCCGATTACATAGTCGACGCGGTCTGACAAAGAGTACTGTCTTTCAAAAACCCTTCCCACCGAGAAAGGCGCGTTGCCCAGAATAAACGGTGCCGGGCTATCCAAAATCAGGGTGGGGATATTCTGAGCCAAGCCGGTAGGGGTCGAGATCTGATTGTCTTGCGAAGTGCTGGCGTGAAATTCGTTCAGAAGACTGGGGGAGAAGGTATGCGTCCATCCCAGGCTGGCCTGGAAGGTATGCACGTAGGCGTTCGCCAGCGTTTGCATCCCATAATTTCCAACCGTAGGGTCGGTGATGACGCCTCCGGGAGAATTAAAACGGTTCACATTGAAGCTCAGGAACAGGCCGTCGCGGGAACTGGCCTGATAATCCAAGCGAGGTGTAAGAACGAGGTCGTTGCGCTTGCGAGCCTTACTTCCGAGATTTGAATTGAGCGCGAACAAAGTGTTCGATACCTGCTGAAGATATAAGTGATATAACGGATCGGTCGCGCCAGCCGAGACGTCAGCGTCAGTGTCGATGTTGGGTACAGGGAGCGGACCCTTCGCCGGGGGTAAAACCGTTCCCGGCGCGACATTGAAATCTGCCAGCAAATTTGGCAGGTTTGCCGGCGACGTGGCCAACACGGGATTGATGACAGAAATCGGATTATTCCGCAGTTGCTGCTCATAATCCACGAAGAAGAACAGGCGATTGCGCACAATCGGCCCGCCCATCCCCGCTCCGAATTGTTGCAAAGCATCGAGCGGCCGGGGAAAGCCGGCAGCTTTGTCGAGAGCGTCGTTCGCTCCCGTCGCTGAATTTCTGTTGTAATAAAACGCACTGCCGTGGAAAGCGTTGCTTCCCGAGCGTGTCACAGCATTGACAAAGCCCGCTCCACCGCCATAGATGGCGGAATAGGGGCTGATGGAGACTTGGAACTCTTCGATTGAATCGTCACCATAAAGGTACGGGATGCGATAGCGGCCAATAATGTCAGCGAAATAGTTGCTGGTCGCATTGGACCCGTCCACCGTGAAGGCATTGGAACCATTTCCGTTGGCGTAGCCCGAGTCTTCTCCACCTTGTTGCCCGGCAATGCTGACGAGGCCTGTGTCGCCGTCATAGCTGGTATTCGGCGTCAGCATCACGGTATCGGTATACTTTCGTCCGTTGAGCGGTAACTCCTCGATCAGCGAGCGCTCGAGCACAGTGCTGGCGGACGCTTCCTCAGGTCGCAACAGGGGAGTCGTGCCTAACACTTTGACCGTATCGGCGCTGGCTCCCACCTGCAGTTTAATGTCCTGCGACGTGGTGTTTCCTACCAGCACTCGCACCAGCACCTCAACATCGCGAAAGCCCTTGAGGCTTGCTGTAATGGAGTAATTCCCCGGCATGACCACGGGAAGCTGATAGAGTCCGGCATGATTTGTCTCGGTGGTTTGCTCCAAGCCGGTCGCAAGATTCCGCACAACGATTGCAGCTCCGGGAATCACCGCCCCGCTCTGGTCGGTGACTCTTCCACCGAGCGATCCCGTCAATACAACATTCTGACCGGTCAAGAATATGCTGGTGGCGAGCAATATAAGGATTACTCGTGCTGACGAGCGACTGACCGCAGATAAAAGTCCTTCCTTCACTCGAGCAATGACTTCCGGTCTCATCTTCTCTTTGTCTCTTTCTCCAGAGATCGCGATGGTTTCTGTGTTACAGCTGCAAAGAAGTTCGTCCGCGAATCGATGATTCATAAAGATAATCCCGGCCGCCACGCAGGTAAAGAGACAGCCGGGATCGTTTGCGGGTTGCGGCTTTGGAGCTATTCCGAGCCGGTTCCTGTGGTTTCCTTCGCTTCGGGTCTCGGCTTATTCGCAAGCTTCAACGCAGGAGAGGGCTTGTCGCCCATCAGACCCTTCCAGATGATCGTGGGGCCGTCGGCTGTGATGCCGAGAATCGCAGCGGTCGGCCCGGTTTCGGTCTCCTCGCACATCAAATCACCCACTCCGCGAAGGAGATTCTTGATTTTCATAAAGGCGACCCTCCTGGATCGTTCCGGTTGAAAACTGACGACGGCCTAACTGCGCAAGAAAATCGAGAGGCGGGAACTCCGAATAAATAAACGAGGAATGTTACGGGCGAGTTATGGAATTATGAAAAGTTGCACAAGTCTCGGGAATTTGCCGAATTGTGTTATTCGTCACAGCTTACGTCGTGCTTTCTGGAAGGATGAACTTGGGGTTCTACTGCGCGGTCGAGCCGCTTCAACCGTTTCGCGTAATTCCGGCGTCCTCTTCTTGTTTAGTACGCAGCGCCCAGGCCATGCGCGGAGTGTTGTGCGCGATTCCCAATCGCCCCTGAGCATCAAGCAAAATGATACCGCCATGCCCGTCGAGACGCTGCTTGAGATAGTTCATCGCTTCTTGCGCAATCCACTCCGGCAAGCTGCCGGATTCGACACGATCCGCCGCCCACTTGGCGAGCACGAGCTTCATGATCGGTTCGCCCCACCCTGTCGTGGATGCGGCGGCGCTGAGATTATCGGCATAGCAGCCGCAGCCAATAAGCGAAGAGTCGCCAAGACGGCCGGGAGCTTTGTTGAGCGTGCCTCCGGTCGACGTCGCCGCCGCGATATTGCCCTGACGGTCGAGCGCGACCGCCCCCACCGTATCGTGAGAAAGCATGTCGTGAGAGATTTCCGGCGCGAAAAGATCATTACCGCCGGTCGAGTGCTGTGCCTGATACTCGCGCAGGCGATCGACTTCGCGGGGAATGATCAGGTCCTCATTGCGACAGAGAGCAATACCGTGCTCGGCGGCGAAGCGCTCGGCGCCTTCGGCAACAAAATAGACGTGCGGGCTATCGCTAAGAATTTTGCGGGCGGCGCGAACCGGATTCCGCAGGCGCTCGACGCAACCTACTCCTCCGCCGCGAAGAGTGGCGCCATCCATGATGAAGGCATCGAGTTGCACCTTGCCGTCTCGATTCAGGAAACTGCCGCGGCCCGCATCGAAGGTCTCGTCGTCCTCCATTACGACCACAGCTTCTTCGACCGCATCGAGAGACGATCCGCCACGTTCGAGCGCTCGCCATCCCGCGGCAGCCGCGTTGCGAACGCCGTTGAGGTGCGCATCGACCATGTCATCAGGAATAGCCCAGGCACCGCCGTGTACGACCAAAACCGGATTGGTTGGCAAATTCAGACTCCGCGGGAAATCTCGGCGTTTAGTCTAGCACCGGTTATTGCGGAGTTCGTTCTCTTCGCGGGCGGTTGACGATTGCCAGCAATATGCCCGCGATCCAGAAGCTGTACATGCCGAGGCGAAAACCGGTGCTGCTGTTGAGCCCTCTTGCGGGATCGATGAAAAAGGCCGCAATCAGGAAGAACGGCGCGACCAGGATTAAAAGAGACGCCACGCGCTGAGCGACGATGTGCCGCATGTATTGGCCCGTTAGGGGAAAGATGAGCAGCGTCAACAATCCCACCAGCCAATGCGCGCGAGACCATGTTACGGGCACGCCTCCAGAACAGTGGACAAGAATATCAGGCAGGTAACGGCCAGAGGTCGATTTCGGGTTACGCGGCCCGGCCGGCGAGTGGCGCATCCATCTCTCGCGTCCGCTGCCACGTGTAAATGACCCGGTGGATCACGGTGATGGTGGAGAGCACTGCGATCACCCACAGCACGGGCGCCATGGTGTTGAACAGGGCTCCGATGATCAACAGCACCAGACGCTCCGGGCGTTCCATGAAGCCGACTTTGCAGCTGCCGATCAGCGACTCGGCGCGGGCGCGAGCGTAGCTGACCATGATGGCGCTGATCATCGCCAGTGCGGCCAGTACAACGTAGAAGAAGCGGTTTCCGCGGCCGTAAAAGACGAGCAATCCCAAGAAGAGCGACGCATCGCTGTAGCGATCGACGACGGAATCGAAGAAACCGCCGAAGCGCGTAACCTGATTTGAGGCGCGAGCGACGCGGCCGTCGACCAAGTCAAAGAAACCCGATCCAATGATGACCAAGCCGGCGTAGAAAAACATGCGGCGCTGGTTGTCACCGTTGGCGTATCCAAACAAGAAAGCGGCGTAGGTATTGACGACCAACCCCATCAGGGTCAGACCGTTAGGATTGATGCGCGCAAGGGCAAGAAGGCGCACGATGGCGTCGAGTAGCACGCCGCAGGCGCGTCCGACTCCACTGGTCCAAGTCACAATGCGTGCCTTATGCGGTTCGCGTTGCTAAAGGTGATTGCGCCGGCCATAACGTTGCCAGTCATTCGGTTTCGCGCTCCGGCGCCGGCAGCGCCGCCAATTCTGCCTCGAGCTTGGCTTCAGCCAGATCGTGCATGGTGGAGAGTTTCAGTATTTCCATTTCGCGGCTTCCGCCCGGAGTGACGACCGTCGCAGTGTCGCCAACTTTCTTATTCAGCAGGGCGCGTCCGATCGGCGAGGTAGTCGAGATCTTGCCCGCCGTCACATCGGATTCTTCGCTCGTCACCAACTGATATTCCATCTCTTCGTTCTTAGTGCCGTCGAAGATGGTCACGGTTGACCCCAAGCCCACTTTATCCTTGGGAATGTTATTCATGTTGATCAGCGACAGGTCGGCCAGACGCTTGCCCAGTTGGCGCACGCGCGCCTTGAGGTATTCCTGGCGCTGCTTGGCCATGTGATACTCGGCGTTCTCGCTCAGGTCGCCCATGGCGACAGCCTTCTTCAGCTCTCGGGGAATATCATGAGCCAGTTCGTATTCGAGCGTATTCAGTTCGTCCCGAAGCTTCTTTTTGATCTGCTCCGTCATCTCGGTCATCGCTTTGGGCATTATAACTCTCAGGGAGAGGAAACGGGCGGCTGAGTTCGACCCCGCTTTTCAGAATCCGAATTCCAAGCTACTCAACCGAAACGACTTAAACCGCAGGCCCCGGGAACGTGGGCGTTGATGTCGGAATCGGCACGTCCAGCCGCGCTTCTCGATTGCCTTACGAGCGGCCGTCGGCTAGACTGTAAGCAGTTCTCCTCCCTCGGGCGAGGGCCCCTCCATGAACGGCGACCGCGTTTTCCACATCGGCGATAAGGTCGTATACCCCAACCATGGCGTCGGTATCATCGAGCAAATCAGCAGTCGAACGATGGGCGCCACCGTCGAAAAGTTCTACCTACTGAAAATCGCAGCCAGCAGCCTGAAGGTCATGGTTCCATTCGCCAACGTCAACAGCGTAGGAATGCGTCCCGTAGTGCGGAATGGCGAAGTGGAAAAGATTGTCGATTATCTCTCCTCCGGCGAATGCATTAATGCCGCCGACTGGAAAGACCGCTTCAAAGAGAATTCCGACCGCATGCGCACCGGGTCGCTCACGGACGTGGCCGCTGTGCTGAAGAGCTTGCTGATTCTCGGGCAAGGTAAGTCACTTTCCTTCCGCGAAAAGAAGATGCTGGAGCGCGCTCGCTATTTGCTGGTCAGCGAGATAGCCATCTCGCGCAATTGCGACGAGCGACTGATTGAAGAGGCGCTCACCAAGGCGCTCACCAAGTGCAATCTGCGGTTCCCGGAAATCTCCGAGCTCGCCTCGTAATTCCTACCCAGTACTTCATTTTCCGCCGCTTCCAATCAAGCTCTCTATCTAGCGTGCGCCTCCATCCACGATTGAAGAATCAAGATCGCAGCCATACGATCGACTGCTTGCCCTCGCTTTTTAATCGACAGATCCGTCTCGCGCAACAGGCGGTTAGCTTCGGTAGAGGTCCAACGCTCGTCCCAGAGATGGACGGTCACGCCGAAGTGGACATGCAGATCGTCGGCGAAACGGCGCATCTTTTCCGACTGCGTCCCTTCCGCCCCGCTGAGGCGAAGAGGCAGGCCGACAACTATCTCCCGAACCTCATACTTAGCCAGCAGTTGCCCAAGAGCTTCAAGATCGCGCCGCTTATTCTGCCGTTGGATCGTATCCAACCCCTGCGCCGTGATGCCTAGCGGATCGGTGATGGCTACTCCGATTCGTTTCGAGCCAACGTCGAGGGCCAGGATGCGGCTGTGGCCGGGCGTTCCAGGTGCAGGCATCGGTCAATTGTAGATGGTGGGATAAGAAAAGCTCCTGCTACTGTAATTCCCGTGGTGCAATTCCGGTCCCGGTAAGGCAGAATTGTTGGCCTCTATGGAATTAACCGCGGCAAACGACTCCAAATATGGACACTCCTGAAACACAGACCGGGCATCACTGGTCACTGACACTGCTAGGCATCGGCTTGGTGATCGTGTTCGCGTATTACGGCGAATCGGTGCTGGCAGTGCTGTTTTTTGCCATTCTGCTGAGCTTCATGCTCTCGCCTCTGGTGCAGGCCCTCGAGTATTTACATCTTCCGAGGGCTACGGCGGCGCTCGTAAGCATGGTGGCCGTGCTGGCTTTGCTTTATGGCGTCACCGTTGCATCCTACAACCAAGCCATCACTTTCGCGGACAATGTTCCGAAGTATTCCGAGAAAATCCGATCCATTCTGCAGCCGTTCCAGCGCGACGCCGAAAAACTCGAGAAGACTAGCGAGGCGGTCGCCGACCCTCAGCCCTCGAATGTTGTGTCGGTGCGGCAGGTGCAGACTTGGCCCGACGTTCTAACCCATGGCGCTGGAACCTTGACCGACATCGTGCTGGCGGCATCGTTCGTTCCTTTCCTGGCCTACTTTTTGCTGACATGGCGCAACCATGCAAGATCCGCCACCGTGATGCTGTTCCCGTTGCATCACCGCAACACGGCATTCGTAACCCTCGGCCTGATCGGCAAAATGCTGCAGAGTTTTATCGTCGGGAACCTGTTGATTGGGCTCTTAATTTCAGCGGGAAGCGTAGGGATTTTTGGCCTGCTGCATGTTCCGTTTTTCTACTTCATCGGGGTCGTCAGCGGCTTTCTCAGCCTGGTTCCCTACTTGGGAGTCGTGTTGGCGATGATTCCGCCGATCCTGGTCGGCTTAGGGCAACTGGAGCCCGGAGACCTCGTGATCGTGGTAATTTCCGTCGTGGGGATGCATCTGTTGGCGCTCAATGTTCTCTATCCGAAACTGCTGGGGAGTCGGCTGAGAATCAATCCGCTGGCGGTCACAATCGCGCTTCTGTTCTGGGGTGCGGTGTGGGGCGCAGTCGGGCTAGTACTTGCGATCCCAATCACCGGTGCAATCAAAATTGTCTTCGATCATGTCGAGTCAATGAAGCCTTATGCCGATTGGTTGGGAGAATAAGACAAAGTCGCCGCAAGACCCCAGGAATGCCGAGAAAAGTGGTCTTGGCCCAGAAACTCGAACATACGTTGCTTCTTCGGGTCGTGTACTCCGGCCACTTGGTGACATTCCGAAAAGGCCTCTAAACTAGAACCTTGCGCATCCTGATTACACTTTTCCTGCTTGCCGTCCTCGCTGTCGGCGGATGGATCGCCTGGCAGCTCTACACTCCGGTGACGCCTCCGGCCAACACTTTTCTGCTCCTTCGCCCCGGCTATTCCTCCAGAAGGATCGCGATCGAATTGAAGAAGGCTGGCGTGATCCGCAACGAACGTGTCTTTTGGCTGTGGCACGCATTGCATCGCAAGCGGTCATTGAAGGCTGGCGAGTATCAGTTCGAGCGGCAAGCGAATGTTCCGCAGGTTTATGACCGCATCGGGCGCGGCGATATCTACTTCCACACTGTCACGATTCCCGAAGGCTACACGATGTTCGATATCGCCAAGGCCATCGAAGACGCGGGGCTCGGGTCGGCGGCGGACTTTCTGCATATTGCCGAAACTCAAACCCAGATGATTTCGGATTTGGCGCCCCACGCCACATCGCTGGAAGGCTATCTCTTCCCTAATACCTACCAGTTCACCCGTACGCAATCCCTGGAAGAAATGGCGGCGGCTATGGTTCACCAGTTCCGCCAAGTCGCGCAACAGATCGGATTAAATTCCAGTCACCCTGAATCGAACGCCGGTCCGAACACCGCCCCAAACTCCGATCCAAATTCGCCTCCGAACCCCGACCTGCCCAGAGTCGTGACCATGGCGTCGATCGTTGAGAAAGAGACGGCCGTCCCCGAGGAGCGACCGCTGGTAGCCGGCGTCTACTACAACCGGCTGACTCAAAGGATGGCCCTAGATGCCGATCCCAGCGTTATCTATGCCGAACTTCTGGCAGGAACCTACCAGGGAAGTCTTCATCACGCCGATCTGTCGATTAACTCCCCCTACAACACGTATCGCTTCCCGGGATTACCACCCGGCCCCATCGGCAATCCTGGCCGCAGCTCGCTCGCCGCAGCTCTGCACCCCGAAAACACCAACTTTCTTTATTTTGTTGCCGATGGAAATGGACACCACCGTTTCGCCCACAGCCTCGAAGAGCACAATCGAAATGTCGCCGCTTATCGTCGCGCCCTCAACCACTCCCTCGATCAGCGCTAAGCGCTGAACCCTTCCCTGCCTTATACTAATCAGATACTAAGGCTGCAAGAGTCGCCCAGGTAATCATAGGAATGCATCGTCCTCATCGACGCGTAGTTTTTCTCTTACTTCTTGCGGCGGCTACCTTTTCCCTAACCGGGTGTCTCTTTCGAACCCGGACTCTCGATCGTCAGTTATCCGACCGCCCGCTCAAGACGGCTACCCAGCAGCAGTTGATCGCCTACGTCAACCAGCAGGCCACAAAGATCCAGTCCATGCAGGCGACGGTAGACATAGACTCGTCGGCGGGAGATCCAAAAAATGGACGGATCACAGACTACAAAGAGATTCGAGGCTACGTGCTGGCGCGTAAGCCCGCCATGCTGCGTATGAAGGGTCTGATGCCGGTCGTGCGCAATACTGCGTTCGATATGGTGAGCAACGGGCAGGAATTCAAGGTGTGGATCCCGCCCAAAAATAAGTTCGTCATCGGCTCGAACAATAACGACAACTATCAGCCCGACAAGCGGTTGGAAAACTTGCGGCCGCAGTACATCTACGACGCTCTTCTGCTTCCCGACATTTCAGGGGATGAAATTGCGGTGCTGGAAAACGGCTATGAAACCGTTCTCGACGCAAAGAAACATCGGGTGGAGCAACCTGATTACGAACTGGCGGTCATACGCAAAGGAGCCGACGGTTGGTATCTATCGCGCCGCATCGAGTTTAGCCGAACCGATCTGCTGCCGCACCGTCAACGGATTTACGACCAGCAGGGTAACGTTGCCACAGACGCTCACTACCAGAACTACAAAGACTTCGACGGGGTTAGCTTCCCGAGCACGATTGCGATCGAAAGGCCCAGGGAGAATTACGACATCACCCTGAGCATGGTCAAACTTGAAATCAACAAACCCTTGACCGACGATCAGTTTGCATTGGAGCAGCCTCCCGGAGCGGAGGTGGTGCATCTCGATCAGCCCAGTTCCAGCGGGTCGCCTCAAGCCCGCAACAAATGAATAAACGATCAAGTCACGGAAAAGTTAAATGATGAATCGCATGATCGTCGGGAATCTGGTTCACCGCCCGGTGCGCTCGCTGATCAGCGTAGTGGCTGTGGCCCTGGAGGTCACGCTGATCCTCCTGATCGTCGGCCTCTCGCTAGGCATGCTCCAGGACAGCCGCGCCCGGACTGCTGGCATCGGAGCGGATGTACTGGTACGGCCGCCGGGGTCTTCGTTCATCAGCGCATTTTCGGGCGCGCCCATGCCGGTCAAAGTCGGAGACATCCTGGCCACGTTGCCCCACGTCAAAAGCGTAGCTCCCGTGATCACGCAGGTTGCCTCGACCGGTACCCTTGAGGTCATTGCCGGGATCGACCTGCCGAGCTATGAAAGAATGTCGGCCGGCTTCCGCTACCTAGCTGGCGGTCCCTTTAAGGGGCCGTATGACGTACTCGTCGACGACCTTTTTGCCAAATCGAATCATGCCCAGGTCGGGGACACGATTGAGATTCTGAACAACAAATTCCGCATTGCGGGGATTGTGGAGCGAGGGAAGGGCGCTCGCAAGTTCGTTCCGCTGGCCACGTTGCAAGATCTCGTCGGTGCCAAAGACAAGGCGTCCATCTTTTATCTCAAACTTGACGATCCGGCGAATGCCGACGTTGTGGTCGACGAGATCAAGCATGTGCCCGGCATGGAGCACTACGTGGCAACCTCAATGGCCGCCTACCTGGCCATGATGACCACCAGCAATTATCCTGGCCTCTCCACTTTCATCGATGTCGTGGTTGGCATTTCTGTCGTCATCGGATTCATCGTAATCTTCCAGGCGATGTATACCGCCGTGATGGAACGAACCCGCGAAATCGGCATTTTGAAGTCCATGGGAGCGTCGAAGCTCTACATCGTGAACGTGGTATTGCGGGAGACGGCGCTGCTGGCCATCGGCGGTATCGTACTCGGCATCGTCGTCAGTCTCGCAACCCGCGCCGTACTCGCCCACAAATTCCCGCTATTGCAGGTGGTGGTGGACGGTGGCTGGATCGTACGCGCCACCCTGATTGCGATTGCGGGCGCGATCGGCGGAGCGCTCTATCCAGCGTTTAAAGCCGCACAAAAAGATCCCATCGACGCCTTGGCGTATGAATAAATCGGGCGCATGAATTTGTTTCGCTTTTAATTCGCTTGTTCTTGGCTCATTTTTTTCTTTTCACAATTTCCTCGCAAATCGGCAGAGAATGCACGATACTGCCGGTGAAACCGCCGTGCTATAATCGCGCGCCATTACGCACAGCACTGCGCTTTCGCAGCCAGTTGTCCTAATTCGCAGGCCCCGTGCGAGAATGCGTGCGGGTGACCACAAATACCTTAGGAGGAGATATGCGCTTCGATGATCCGACTCTGTACGGTCGGGACGATGAGACGGATGAGTATAGCGACAGCGGCGCCTATGGCGAATCGCTGGAAGAGGATTTAGAGGAAGAGGAAGAAGAGGAAGAAGAACCGGTTGTCGTCGAAGAAGACGACGAAATTGGCGTTGCAGTGCGAGAACCGGCACCGGCGCCTGTCACTCCGTCAGGCGGTGGCGGGGGGCAAGGCGGTCCTCCGAAGAAGAAGGCGCCTGCAAAAAAATCTCCAGCTCCGGCAAAGAAGGCGCCCGCTAAGAAAAAGGCGGCCAAGAAACCGGCAAAGAAAGCCGCAAAGAAGCCTGCTGCAAAAAAGAAGGCGGCCAAGAAAAGGCCAGCCAAGAAAGCTGCCAAGAAAAAATCTGCCGGCAAAAAGCGTCGCCGGTAGAAGTTCATTCTCAGCGACAGTGTAGTAAGGGGCGTAAATCGGTAAGTCCGGTTGCCGCCCTCGTTTATTTTGTGCCAACTTACTTACCGTCGGTCACGATTGCATCCGCCTCAATTTCCACTAACATCTCCGGAGAAACGAGGGCTGCAATTGCCATCATGGTGCTCGCCGGACGAATGTCGCGGAAAAACTCTCCGTGCGCTTTTCCAACTTTTTCCCAATCCGAAATGTTGGTCAGAAACACGCGCGTGCGCACCACGTCTTTCAACGAGCCTCCGACTTGCTTTAGAGCGCGCTCAATATTTTTGAGAATTTGAATCGCCTGCGTATAAGCATCGCCAGCGATAATTTTGCCATCCTCTCCGGTTGCGGTCGTACCCGCAACGTGAACATGGGCGCCCACGCGAACTGCACGAGAGTAACCTACGATTGGTTCCCACGGTGCTCCACTTGCAATGTTGGTTCTTTCCACTTCTCCTCCATTCTGTGCCCCCATCGTGTAGATAGGGTCAGTGAACTATGTAGATAGTTGCCTTAGATCATGTAATTAGATTGGATGGATCATGTTTTTCGATTCAAGACAGCGAATTAGCAGTCGCCATGCTTGGCTGCCAATAAATGCCCTGCAACACCGCGTCCAGCGCTGGATTCTAACTAATGTAAGTGGCTCAATGGTCACT
>Ga0182024_10005429_pt1 | contig 28608 bp, 29 predicted proteins | sample P32metaG_FD_120480 | JGI IMG/M metagenome (GOLD analysis project Ga0182024, IMG submission 120480) | Permafrost microbial communities from Stordalen Mire, Sweden - P3-2 metaG (Illumina Assembly) | ecosystem: Environmental > Terrestrial > Soil > Wetlands > Permafrost | place: Sweden: Stordalen...
AGCCAGGAAATGAAGATAGCGAACCGTGAGCTTGGAACAGTGGAGGGCATCGCGCAGGATGGCACGATGCGATTGAAGCTGGACAATGAGCGCAGCATGAGCTTCGATCCGCAGCGCCATCCGCATTTGGATCACGGCTACGCCGTAACCAGCTACTCCAGTCAAGGACAGACCGCAGACCGTGTGCTCATCAATGTTGATACTGAACTGGGCGCGAAGGATCTGCTCAACAACCGCATGGCCTATGTGTCAGTTTCGCGCGGCCAGTGGGACGCGCAGATATTCACGAATGATCGAGAGAAGCTGTCGCAGGCTTTGGGCCATGATGTTTCGCACCAGAGCGCCCATACGCCCGACTTGAAACAGCCGCAACATGAGATAGCCGAGACTCCCAAGCAGGAAAAGAGTCAGGGTATGGATATAGGGCTGAGCCTCTGAAGGCTCCGACGACGGATGCGATTATTCGTTGCGTGAAGCCCATGGCTGAGACTTCGACTGATTGCGGCATCAGCATTCGGTTTCATCGCTTCTGATCACTGAACATGCGGCGAAGATGCGGCCATTTCTGCGATCATTTATCGTTAGCAGTATGAACAGCAGGAACCGACATCGCGTATGGACATGGCTATTCTGTGCGTTGCTGTTCTGGCTTCAACTTCGGAAGAAGGGGCGACGCACCCGGGCTCCTCGTGCCCAAGGGATCTGTAGCAGGTAAAATTGGCTGAGATTTACACAGTCTGCCTGCACAATTCCTACACAGCCAAAAAGTCGCATGTTATCTGCAATGAAAACAATATGATGCAACAGTTTTATCACCCGCTCAGGATGACAGCATTTTGCGGGAACGGGCCTACTTGTTGTCGTTGCCGATCAGGCGGAAGGTGATGGTGCCCCAGAAGAGGCGGGCGCGCATCTGCACGGGCAGGTGGCGCTCGTCATCGGTATACCAGATCCAGATGTTGCCGCGATTCTTCACCACGCCCGCGTCGGCGGTGGGCTGTACGCGCAGAGTCTTGAATGTGCCCAGCGTAGTTTTGATCTCCTCGCGGCCCTCCACCTTCATGGTGACGGGGACGGTGTGCAGGGCGTCCACCACCGGAATCACAAAGTTCTTGCCCACTTCCATCGGCTGCGATGAGGCGTAATACACGCCGGTCAGCAGGTCGGTGAGGCAGCCGGGGATCGATTCCTCCAAATGCTTGGTCTGCCCGGTAACCATGTTCTTTTCGTCCAGAATGGATTTGCCCTGGGCGTAATCCATCCTAAGCGTGGAGTTGATCTGGCGGCGTCCCTCGACGGTCTGCTTGTCGAATTCGTAGGTGCAGCCCTTTTCGCGGTCGAAGGTGGACTGAAAGCGGTCGCCGACGTGAAACAGCAGATTGATGGCGCCGATGGTGTCCGCGTTGGCCGTGATGCGTTCGCGATCGCCCGTTGCGTCGAAGTGCAAAACGGCCGTTCCGGCGGGAAAGACCCGCCAATCCACGTTATAGGTGAGGGTCTGCTTTTGCGGAAAGCTGAAGCCTGCGCGCGGCGGCGCAAGCGGGGCCGTCTGCTGACCTTGAGCCAAAAGGGCAAAGGCGAGGGCGCAAAAAAGGGTTACTGCGGTCGTGCGTGTCTTCACCGTGAGGCCGGCCTCCTTGAAAATGACTGTTCTAGCGCGGGATACGCTCAACGTAGCCCATGCACGATTGCGTCCAGAGCCGGCCGGAGGAAGAGCAAGCTGAGGTACAGAAGTGCGGCCCCTATTGCAGCATTGTACTCGCGGTGCCTTAGGTAGAGCGACAGGGAAAAAGCGCCTGCTGCCGATTCTGTGCCGGAATGGTTGGCCGGAGTCAGCCGCGGAATCAGGCGGGGCACCCGGCGGCAATAGGCGTCGAATTCGGGGAATGTGGCGCGCAAAAACCGTTCCTCTGAGGCGATTACCGGGACGTAGATCACTGCAAATCCGCAGGCAAGCAGAAGGGCAACCGGCCAACTGAGCAGCGCCACGGCAAACCCGGCGGCGATCAGCATCGATCCCAGATAAAGTGGGTTGCGGGTGTGCGCATAGGGGCCGGTCATGGTCAGCTCCCGGTTCTTTTTGACGTAGCCGGCCGCGAAGCCGCGCAGCCACAGGCCGGGCAGCACCAGCACGAGGCTCCATGCCACGGCAGCTGGGTGAGGCGCGTGCCGCCATAACTCAAAGAGATAGAGCGCCGCGGTGAGAAAGCCCAGCGGCACACGAATGCGCCGCGCCACGCGCTGCCAGATTGTGATCCAGTCACTCTCAATAGGCTGCGTCATCGCGAGTTCTCCTCGGTGAGCAGTTCGTCCGCGGCTCGCAGCACATCTTCCGGCTGGATGGTCAAGAGGCCCGCTTCCGGGTCTGCGCGGCGGGTGTGGTCGCGGCGGCTCTCGGGGCTGCGCAGCACTTTGAATCTGGTCCCGAAGGGGCCGTTGCGGCTGGGGTCGGTGGGTCCATAGATGCCCACCACCGGGCGGCCAAGAGCGCAGGCCAGGTGCAGCGGGCCGGTGTCTCCGGCGATGCAAAGGGCGATTCGGCGGGTGAGGGCGATGAGTTGAGCCAGCGAGCAGGTGAGGGAAGTGGCTGCGCCAGCCGTACCCTCAACCACCGCGTTCGCGAGCAGTTCCTCGCCGGGACCGGCGTTGACCAGCACACGCATGCCACGGTCGATGAGACCCTTTGCGACCACCGCATACCGCTCCGCCGGCCAGCGTTTAGCGCCCCATCCCGCGCCGGGGTTGATAAGAACGGCGGGCTGATTTCCACCCCACGGACGTGGACCTGTCCGTGGGGGCCCCGGTTGGGCCGCATCGTCTGGCAGCAGTTCTTCGGCCCAGGCCTCTGCGGCCAGGTCGGCAGGCAACCAGGGTTGCACGGGGCCGAGATCGTCCCCGGCCACAGCCGCAGCCAGTTCCACATCTTGCTCAATCACGTGCGCGCCGCGTGTGGCTACGCGCTCGGTAAACAGCCAGAGCGCGGGACCTTCGCGCGGCTCTTGCTCGCCGATCAGCCTGTGGCATCCGGCCATCCGGCCGACTACCGCAGACCGTATCGCCCCTTGCAAATCGAGTACCGCATCGTAGTCGCCCGCTCGGAGCGCGCTTCGCAAAACTCTGATTTCATGGAGGGTCTTCAAGCTTAGCGGAGCTTTTCGCCAAGCTTTACTCGATGCCAGGTGAAGCTGGTCTACCAGCGGTTGTTCGGGACCGCGCCCGGTACTGCTCTCAGTCGCCAGCAGCGCCCGCCAACGCGGTTCCACCACCCAGTCGATGACCCACTCCGGATGGGTCTGCCGCAGTGCCGTCACCGCCGGCAGCGCATGAAGAATGTCGCCCATGGCGCCCAGCCTGACCACGAGCAAACGATACTTGGATTGCGTGTGCAAACTCTGATTTTCTCACAGGGGAGGGTGCTGCTGGACAGATGAAAGCCTGTCCACTAGCCACTCGATCGCTTCATCCTCGTGCTCGATCTCAATGCGGAGCCCGGCGGTCTTGAGCGGGACGGATTCCGGAAAAGCCGAAGACAGCTTCCCCAGCCGGACCCGATCCTTCTCGGTGGTGATGAAGGCGGTGGCTCCTGCTTCGGAGGCCAAGTCTTTAAGGCGCTCTAGCTCGACGGGGCTGTAGCAGTGGTGGTCGGGGAAGGCGAACCGAGTAGCGATGCGCAGGCCCGCGGCTTCAAGCCCGACGAAAAATTGCTCCGGGCGGGCGATGCCACAGAAGGCAGCTACGGGGCCATCGACACCAGGGATATCCATCCTTCGATGCACGCGCCAGACCGGCCCCGCGAAGCCCCAGGCGCGCAAAGCAGCCTCCAGCGTTGGAGCGTCGTCGTTCGCGGGAATGGCAATGACGGTGGCCCGCCGGGCCGCTTTGAGCGGCTCGCGCAGATTGCCCGAGGGCAGCAGGCTGTCGCGCCCATCGCGGCCGTCGAGCAACAGAATGTCGATGTCGCGATGCAGTTGGCGATGCTGAAAGCCGTCATCCAAAAGATGAACGGCGGGCGGGTTGACGTTGGAGGCTTCTGCCTCGGCCAGCAGCCCGGCTTTGAACCGCCGCCGAGCCACATAGACCGGCACGTCCGCCTGGTGCGCAATCAAGAGCGGCTCGTCGCCAAATTCTTCGGCGCTTCCGTCAGGGTCAACGCGGGCGGGGCGTTGGCCGGTGCGACCATAGCCACGGGAGAGCACGTCCACGCGCAGCCCGCGTACTGTGAGCGCTTTGGCCAGGGCGATGGTTAGTGGCGTCTTGCCAGCGCCGCCAGTGGAGAGGTTGCCAATGCTCACGACCGGGAAACGCAGACGGCGCACCGGCGCCCAGCCATTCTCGAATCGCAGGTTGCGCAGGGCCAGTCCCGCGGCGTAGAGCGGCGTCAATGGGGCGAGCCAGGGTCGTCTCATTGTGTTCGCTTCCCCTCGGCGAGGAGTTCTTTCAGTGCCTCCACGCAACGGTCGGTCGCTCCAGCCTGCTGGGCGAAGACCTTACGTGCCCGCTCGCCCATGGCTGATGCTCGTTCTCTATCAGAGAGCAAGTCGACAAGAACTTTCGTGAGCTTTTCCTTTTCCGAGATGCGGATAGCGTCATGCGCAAGCAGGTCGTCCGTAATCGCGCGGAAGTTGGCATAGTGCGAGCCCATCACGATAGGCACTCCGAACTGAGCCGGTTCCAGCGGGTTGTGACCGCCAGCCGGAATCAGGCTGCCGCCGACGAAGGCTACCGAAGCAAGCGAGTAGACCGACGCCAGCTCGCCGATGGTATCGAGCAAGACGATTTGGCCGGGCCTGAGGGGCTTTAGTGCTCCAGTCGACGTCGACCGCCAGTCTGACCGCTTGACCCACTCGAAGCTGGATTGATTCAGCAGAGCCGCCACCGCGCCAAACCGCTCAGGATGGCGGGGTGCGAGCACCATGACCAGTTGCGGATCGGCTTCGAGCAATTGCGGCCATGCATCCAGAAGCGCGGCTTCTTCGCCTTCGAGTGTGCTTCCGGCAACAACAAGCCGGAGATCGGTAGCAAGAGCCTTCAACTGGATTGTCGCGTCGGCTTCCTCGGCGGCGTGAACATCGAATTTAAGATTGCCGGCGACCGAGACGCTCTGTGGGCGGCAGCCCAACGTCTTCAAGCGATTTGCGTCAATTTCGCTCTGCGCCAGTACCCGTGCAAGTCTCCCCAGCAGGGGCCGAAAGAATCTTCGCCCCAGCTGGTAGCGCGGCCAGGATCGGTCGGAGATGCGCGCATTCACCACGGCCACCGGGATTCCCTGCCGAAAGCAGCCACTGAGTAGATTCGGCCAGAATTCGGTTTCGGCCAGCACCAGCAGTCTTGGCTTGAGGGCGTTGAGATAGGCCCGCACGGCCCAGTGCAGGTCCAGCGGGCAATAGAAGACTCGGTCGGCCCCGAACCGCTCGCGCGCCAGTTTCTGCCCCGTTCGAGTGGTCGTGGAAATGGCGACAAAATACTCCGGCAGTTCGGCATCCAGCGTCTTGACCAGACGGCTCACCGCCAGCACTTCACCCACCGAAACAGCGTGGACCCAGATCAGCGGCCTGCCTCCCTGGCCTGTCAGAAGCCGTACCCGGCCCAACCGCTCCGCCAGCCCTTCGCGATACTTCTGCGTGGTTGCCATCCGCCATAGCCACCAAGGCGCTCCAGCCAACAGGGCCGTCAGCAACACCATATTGTAAAAAAACAAAGTCATCTGTAACGGAAATTCCCTTCCCCCGGTCTAACCCTCAAATGATACATTCGAGCACGATGAGAACCTTGCGGACACTTCCGCTGGTCCTGCTCTGGCCGGTGCTGCAGGCCCTTGCCATCGACCACACCCCGCCTCCCGTGCAGCCGGCTACGACGTTTGCCGCGGTCGAGGTGCATGACGACGAAAAGGTGGCCATCGCCGCCGAACCCTATGACACGCGCGAGAAAGAAGCCATCTTTCGCGTCGACTACCTCGGCCACGATGTGATGCCGGTGCGCCTGATCGTAACCAATAACAGCGATCGGCCCATCTCCCTGCGCGACGCGCGGATTCTCTTCCTCACCGCCGCCGGCGACAAGATTCAAGCCGCAGAGCCTGAGGACGTGGAACGGCTGCTGACGGACAAGGAGTCAAAGGGCAAGAAAATCCCCATGCCCGGTCCGATACCCAATATCAAGCTGAAGCCCAAGGTCAGCGATAAGGACATCGAGGCCGATTTCGATACCTTCGAGTATGGAGCGCTGGTGGTCGAGCCGCACACCACGCGCGCCGGATTTCTGTTTTACGATGTCTCCGGGCTGGATCATCCGCTTGAGGGCGCCAAGCTCCACCTGCACGAACTGCGCGACGCGGATGGCAAAGAGCTTTTCTACTTCGAGATCCCCTTCGACAAGTACCTCAGATCCAAGTCCAGCCAGATGAACTGAGGTGCGGCGTCCCGTTGGTTTGGCGCCAGCGGGGCGTTTCTACTCGTAGTAAGTAGCCGTCGTCGTATCCGTCTCCCAGATGGTCGAGTCCTTCACGCGCACGCGCCCGCCCGTCATTTCTGCGAGCTGCTGGTTGGTCTGGTCGTAGAAGTATTTGGCCAGATTCTCGGCGGAGGGATTGAGCATCGTGAAAGGCTCCAGGTCGTTGAGCATCTGATGATCGATCCGCTCGATCACGGGGCGCAGCACCTGCTTGAGCAGCTTGAAATCGAGCAACAAGCCGGCCTCGTCCAGCGCGGACCCAACCAGGGTGACGCAGACCTTGTAGTTGTGCCCGTGCGGGTTCTCGCACTTGCCTTTGTAGTTGCGAAGATAGTGGCCGGAGGAGAAACCTGCCTCCACAGTGACTTCATACATCGGTGTCCGCTCGATTCTGTGCGGGGAAGAATCCCTGGTCTGATTCTAGTTCTTTTCACCGCGGCGTTTTCCCACCCCGAGGACGAGAACCTATCCGCGGGGGCCCCGGCGTTTGCGCCGAGCGGCCTGCCGCGCCTCTTCGCTGCGCCGGTCCACCTGCTCAAAGAGGTGACTCATGACGCCGACGAGCGCCGCCGCCAATCCAAACAGCAGCAGAACCATGGCCACCGTTCGCCATAGCGACGCGTTGGCCGGCAGGCCGGGCTGAAAGCTCGAAGGCGCCAGCGCCATCCCCGCCGAAACCAGCGCGAAAAAGACCAGCGTTGCGGCCAGGATGTAGAAGTTGCGCGACATATCGGCAGAAAGCGAAAGAAGCAAATGGCCCCAATACGATTCCAGGGCATCTGCGACAGCCTAGACCTTTGCTTCCAAATCGGCAATCACATCGAAGAACCGCTGATCGAGCCGGCGATTGGTGGCGATAGCTTCCTTGATGGTGATGTCGGTGATGTCGAGGCCCTTGAGCACGGCGATCCGGCCCCACTTCTTGTCATGCACCATATCGATGGCGTGCAGGCCATAGCGCTGGCCCAGCAGGCGATCATAGGCGGTGGGAACGCCGCCGCGCTGGGTGTGGCCCAGATTCACCGAGCGGGTCTCATAGCCGGTCTTATCCTCGATCAACTCCGCCAGTGCCTCGCCGATACCCGACAGGCGCGCGTGACCGAACGAGTCCAGCTTCGCCGACTCGTTGATCACCTGCCCTACCTCGGGCAAATGGCAGCCCTCGGCCACCACAACCACGCCGTAGTGCTTGCCGTGATCGTAGTTGTACTTGAGCAGTGCGCACACATGGTCGATGTCGATCTCTTTCTCGGGCACCAGGATCACATGCGCACCGCCGGCCACGCCGGAGGCATAAGCGATCCAGCCGGCATCGCGGCCCATTACTTCCACCACGACCACGCGGTTGTGCGAGTCGGCGGTGGTGTGGATGCGGTCGACGGCCTCGGTGGCGATCATCACGGCGGTGTCGAACCCGAAGGTCTGGTCCGTGCCATTGATATCGTTGTCGATGGTCTTGGGAACGCCCACGCTGGGTACGCCGTTCTCGCTCAAGAACAGGGTTACCGACTGCGTGTCGTCACCGCCCAGCGCAATCAAAGCGTCGATGTTGTTGGCCTTGAGAACCTCCTGCACCTTCTCGATACCGCCCGGAATCTTCTTCACGTTGGTGCGCGAAGAGTGCAGGATGGTGCCGCCCTTCAACTGGATGCCGTCGATATTTTCCAAGGTGAGAGGAATGAAGTTGTTGTCCAGCACGCCGCGCCAGCCATTGAGAAAGCCGATGAACTCATCGCCATAGTGGTTGATACCCTTTTTGACAGCCGCGTAGATCACCGCATTCAGTCCGGGGCAATCGCCGCCGCCGGTTAGCAAAGCAACTCGCATGATAAAAATCTCCTGATGGAAATGTGCGCGACCGTTCCAGGCGCTGGCAGTGCCGACCGAACTGGAGACGTGTCCCTGAATTGTACGTCCAGAACGAGAAAAATCACCGTTCTCGACGCCTTAACCAGTGTACTCCGGCGCTGTAAAGTGAAATCGTGACCGTGCTCACGGCTCGCGAACATCTTCCGGCGCGCAGTGGATAGCCCAAGACGGCTCTGATCTCGCAGGGGATTCATCCCGCTTATTCCCGGGTCGTCTCGGAACGCGATCCAAAAACATCCAAATCGTCACTATTTGGTGATAATATAGGTGATACGGAGGATCTATGAGAGCTACTGTAGCGCTCGATGACGAGTTGGTACGCAAGGCGCAGGAGTTCACGGGCGTGACGGAGAGGACGGCTCTTCTCCGTGTGGCCTTGAAGGCATTGATTCACCTTGAGGCTTCGCGCCGGCTTGCGGCGGTCGGAGGTACGGAGCCGGATTTAAAAGACATCAAGCGCGTGAGAGCTGACCACCCGATGCCGAAGACGGAGAACAGCCGTTCGCTGGGCGGATCGCGGCTACTTCGGAAGCACGCTTGATCTGAAGCTATGATCCTGGCTGATACATCCATTTGGATTGACCACCTCCGGAGCAGCAACCCGGAGATGCAGCAGCGCCTGAGCACAGGACAGATTGCAATGCACCCGTTTATCGTTGCGGAGATTGCTCTAGGCTCGTTACGCAACCGGAGAAAAAGGCTTGATGACCTGGAAGCACTCCTCGAAGTGCGTGTGGCGCAATTGTATGAGGTGCGCCAAATGATTGAAGTTCGCGCTCTCTACTCGAAGGGCATCGGCCTAACGGACGCTCACTTAATAGCCTCCTGCCTGATGACACCAGGGACGCAATTGTGGACGCGCGATGTACCTTTGCAAAAGGTAGCCAGAGATTTGGGAGTTCTCGTCAGCCAGCTCTAGCGCGCCATCGATCATGACCGGATCCACGGCCCGCGATGACCGTAATTCAACATTTCCTGTTTGGGAATACCCCCCCGGCAATGGTTCAATAAGATATGCCCGATATGCCCGGAACTGGCGCGCTGTTGCTGCTGGCGTTTGCCGGCCTGGTCGTCGCCGTTCTGCTGGTACTGCTACAGCTGACCCGGCTGGGATACCTGATCCGCGCCACCATCCCCGACAGGCCGCGCCGGCGCATGTTCATCGCCTCGGTCTCATTCCTGTTCACCTTTGTGGGGGTCCGCATCCTCGTTCACCGGATCGTGAATCACGAGGGACGGTTTCAGTGGGTGGTGATTCATGGAACCCACATTCACCATCTGGTCTGGGGAATTCTGATCCTGCTTCTGGTGGGCTACGGCTGGCTGCTTGACTTAGGACGGTCGCACACGCCGCTCTCGATCTTTTTCAGCCGGCTAATGTCGGTTAGCTACGGCGTGGGGGCAGCATTGACGCTGGACGAGTTTTCGATCTGGCTGGACCTGGAACCGGACGCCTACTGGTCGAGCTCCGGGCGTCTCAGCATCGACGCTGTCATCCTGTTTGGCAGCCTGCTGGCGGTGGGCGCCTGGGGCGCGCCCTTCTTCCAGGCGCTACAGCTGATGTGGAGCAAGCGCGCCGTGATCGGCGATAAGCTGATCACGCCTATTCGCCTCGTGAGGTTGCTTCGTCCGCGTAAAGAGCGTCAATTACCGCCGCGTATCGCTCCGTAACCACCCGGCGCTTGAGCTTCATGGAGGGTGTCAGCTCCCCGCTCTCCTGCGTCCATTCCTCCGCGACCACGCGGAATCGCTTGACGGTCTCAAAGTTGGCCAGGCTGCCGTTTACTGCCCGGACGATCCCGCTATACAAAGCCACCACGCGGATGTCGGTCACCAATTCAGCACGCGACTTCGCCTCGACACCGTGGTGCTTTGCCCAGTCCTCCAGCGCAACAAAGTTGGGCGAGAGCAGCGCCGAGATGAACTTGTGCCTGTCGCCCACCAGAGCGGCCTGCGCAATCAGCGGATTATTTTTGAGCTTGTTCTCAATAGGCTGGGGCGCCACCAGCTTGCCGCCGGAGGTCTTCAGCAGCTCCTTCTTGCGATCCGTAATGAAAAGAAATCCATCTGTGTCCAGGTGGCCGATGTCTCCGGTATGGAACCATCCCTCCGCGTCGAAACATCCGGCATTCGCCTCTGGCTTTTGCCAGTAGCCCGAAAACACCGATGGCCCGCGAACCAGCAACTCTCCGTCTTCGGCAAATTTCAGCTCTATGTTCGGCAAGGGCATGCCGGTAGCGCCCATCTTGTGCTTGAGTGGCGTATTGAGGGAGACCACCGGCGAGGTCTCGGTCAAACCATAGCCTTCCCAAAGTGCAATCCCCATCGAAGCGAACCACTGCGCCGTATCGATTCCCAACGGAGCGCCGCCAGAGACAAAAGCCCTGACCCTTCCGCCGAAGGCCCCGCTCACCTTGGAATAGGCGAGCTTCTGGGCCAGCTTCCACAGAGCCGAGGAGGGTTTGCGGCCGTCGTAGACCGTATCGCGATGCTTGGCGCCCAAGCTAACAGCCCAACCCACAATGCGCTTCTTCACCGGCGAAAGCGCCGCCCGCCGCTCCACTTCCTGCCGAATCTTTTCGTACACTCGCGGCACGCCAACAATCACCGTAGGCCGAATCTCGCGCATTGCCTGCGGCAACTTATCGAACTTCGAGCAATACACCACCTGCGCGCCATACAGGTACATCACGTAGTCCAGCGCGCGGGCCGTAATGTGCGAAAGAGGCAGAAACGAGATGCAGGAATCCGCGGGGGTAAAGTTGAAATCTACAGCGCAGATATTCTGGTTCGCGGCGATCTGGCCGTGCGTGAGCATCACGCCTTTCGGCTCTCCGGTGGTTCCGGATGTGTAGATCAGCGTGGCCAGATCCTTTGGTTCCACAGTGCGGACCAGCGCGTCGAATACGGGGTCGCGCTCGCTGCCGCGCTCATCGGCTCCGGCGAGAGCTTCGCTGAAGGCGATGGCCCCTTCCGGCGGCGCGGCCGAATCCATGATGAGAATTCGTTCCAACTGCGTTTGGCTGCGGACGGCGTTCAGCTTGTCGAACTGCTGGCGGGTCGAGACCACGGCAATCCGGCAGCCGGCGTCCCGCACCAGCTCCGCCACATGCTCACCCATGAGCGTGGGATAAATCGGCACGTCGACAGCGCCGATTGCCAACGCGGCAAAGTCGGTCACGGCCCATTCCCAGCGGTTCTCGGCAATCAGGGCGATGCGGTCGCCTTTTTTTGCGCCCCAGCTGAGAAGCGCTTGGGCCAAAGCCCGGACGCGCTGGTACATCTGGTCCGACGAAACCGGTTGCCACTGGCCAAACTCGTCCTGCCAGAGCACGGCGCGCGGGTTCGCGGCCACGGCTACGCGGCAAAACAGGTCGTTGAGGGTAGAAATCGGAGCTACAGGTGCCGTCATTGGATTGAATTGAGGAACGCAGGCCATTCTAATGCGTCCGTCGAGAGTGTACCAGTGCCGACGCGCGCGAGGCTTGCCCGCCCACACAAATTTCGCGGATTTGCCTGGTATCCAACCCCGCAGACATGGTCACAACCGAGTTTCGCCTAATGCCTCTAACGGTTTACACTTCAACTTCAGCGCGGAACTCGTCTTCTTTTCGCGATATACAGGTTTTTCTTTCTCCAGGATGCCTAAGCTCAACCCACCCCTATCCATCGGCGAATCCGACCCGGCGCTCCTCCATATGCTGGCTCCCATCAAGCGCGTCTGCCTGGTCGCGGTGTCCATCGTCGCAGGTTGCACGTTGTTCGTATGGTTTTTCTCTGCGCTGGGCAGCTTTTTACCCGGCAGTTGGCGACTGATGACCGCGACGACCGCACTCGGTCTGCTCCTCAATGCGCTCAGTTTTGAGTTATCCGAATCCCGCTATACCACCCGAACATACCGGATAAGCCAGTTGCTCGCCCTCCTAGCAACCTTGGTGGGCATCGCGATTCTCGCCGAGTACGCGCTTCACCTCTCTGGCGGAATCGAGCGCCTTCTCCCCTTCGATCCGAAATCCACGTCGCCTTGGCCGGACAGACCGTCGCCCCAGACCGCAGCCGGAGTGGCCCTGCTGGGGATTACAGCGGCGCTGATCCGGGTGCGAGCGCGCATCGTCGTTCGCATCGCCGACCTGGTTGCAATCGCCCTCGGGCTCCTGGTGTTGGTGCTGGTGTCGGGAGAAATCTTCGGCGCAATGCGATTCTCCGGCATATCCCCGATCACGCGCACTTCGCCCCAAACCATGGCTTGCCTCGCGCTTCTCACTTTGACGGCTTTTCTGCGCCGGGCCGAGGTCGGCATCTTTTCCATCTTTCTGGGACGCGGCATCGGCAGCAGAATTTCCAGGATACTCGCGCCCATTCTTCTGGTGCTATCGTTTTTGCGCGAGTTGGGGAGAAGCAACCTGCTCATGGTATTGCAGATTCCCGAGCGCTATGCCGCCGCGATCCTCGCTTCGGTCGCAACGGTCGTTTCTCTTGTCCTGCTGGTGTTTCTTGCCTGGCGCATCAACCAAATGGAAATGAAGATTCATGATCTTTCTCTTCGCGACGAATTGACCGGCCTCTACAATCTGCGCGGTTTCAACCTCCTGGCCGAACAGGCGCTGCGACTGGCGCAGCGTTCCCAAGCGCCGTTCTCTGTCTTGTACATCGATTTGGACAACCTGAAAGAAATCAATGACTCGCTCGGGCACAGCACGGGCTCCGCATTCCTGGCTGAGACGGCAGAACTTCTTAAAGAAACTTTTCGCGAAGCAGATGTAATGGGGCGAATCGGCGGCGATGAATTTGCCGTGGTATGCCAGTGCAGCCATGTGGCTATCTCGATTGCCGCCCAGCGCCTGCAAGCGGCTTCCGCAGTGAGGAACTCCAAGGCATCCAGGCGATTCCCTCTTAGCTTCAGCGCGGGCTATGTCACTGCGGAAGAACACGCCCACCAGTCCCTGAAAGAACTGCTGACCGAAGCGGACGCGGCGATGTATGAGGAGAAAAGGTGTAAGAAGCTCAATCGCGCCTGAACGGCAATCTTCCAATTTCTCGCTCTCACCGCGGTAATGCAGGGCCATCAAAATAAATTTGTATACTTATACACTATTGCTGTATATTTATACATGCGCGGCCGCATCACTGCGGACCGCGCTTTCGATTTTTTCGGAAGCGGCGATGAAGGATCAACGGCACAATGCGATACGGGATTTGGTAGCAAGTTCTCTGGTAACTAACCAGGACGAACTGCGACGCAAGCTGCGACGGCGCGGCTTCGAGGTCACGCAGGCCACGCTCTCGCGCGATCTTCACGAGATGCGCCTCTCCAAGGGGCCAGGCGGCTACGCTCTTCCCAACGGCAACGGCCATGGCGCTACAGCGGTGATAGAAGACGACAGCCCGCCCTCCGTGGCGGCGATGATCGAAAGTTTTGGCTTGCGCGTGCGCCAGGCCATGAATCAGGTGGTGGTGGGCACAGTGATGGGTGGAGCGCAGCCGTTTGCGGCAGCCCTGGACTACGAAGAATGGGGCGACGTGGTGGGGACAATTGCCGGGGACGATACGGTGCTGATAATCTGTCCCGGCCCTCGTCAGGCAAGCGACGTGGAAGCTCGTCTAAGGAAGATGCTGGAGTCATGAACGATTCGGTGCAAACGGCAGTTGTGGGAGTCACGGGGTACGCGGGCGCTGAATTGGCCAGGCTGTTGCTGCGCCACCCGCGCCTCAAGGGCAAGCCCCCAGTCTTTGCAGGGCGCGTAGACCCCAAAGACGTGGCGCGCGGCTGCGTCCCCTTGGCGGAAATCCATCCCGAATTGGCCGACAGTCACGGCAACGGCAACCTCAAGCAGGAGCCCTTTTCGTGGGAGCTTTTCGCTGACCGTGGCGTTGAAGTCCTCTTTCTCGCCACGCCGCATGAGCAGTCGCGCGAATGGGTGCCGGAAGCGCTGGCCCGCGGTCTGCGCGTCATTGATCTGAGCGGCGCATGGCGGCTTACGGAAGCGGCCAACCGCGCCATCTACGCCTTCGAAGACGATGGTACGGAACAAGCTGCGGCCATCCAGGCGCAGGCCGTCTATGGAATGCCCGAGTTGCATCGCGCGCAGATTGCCGGGGCGCGCCTCATTGCCAACCCCGGCTGCTATGCGACCTCGGTCATTCTGGCTCTCAGGCCGCTGGTGGCTGCGGGGCTGGTCGATCTCAACCACGGCATTGTTGCGGACTCGAAGAGCGGCGTCAGTGGCGCGGGCAAAGCGCCCACTGCCCGGACGCACTTCATGTACGCGGCAGACAATCTGTCGGTATACGGAGCCTTCACACATCGTCACACTGGCGAGTTGCTGGAGCAGATCGGCATCGGCGCCGGCGAGATCACATTCACGCCGCATCTGCTGCCGATTCCTCGCGGCATTCTTTCTACCATCTACGTCCGCTTTGGCAGCGCGCAGACCGTGGAGAGCATCTCACAGGTTTATCGCGATTTTTTTGCTCATAGTCCCATGGTGCGTCTGTATGATAAAGCGCTGCCGCAGATTCAATATTCGGTGCGCACCAACTATGCAGATATCGGCTTCCAACTGGCCGCCGACGGACGTCGCGCAATTGTCGTCAGTTGCCTGGATAACTTGCTGAAAGGCGCGTCCTCGCAGGCCGTGCAAAACCTCAACTTGATGCTGGGCTACGGCGAAGCTGAAGGTCTCGAATGAAACCCGAGGCGGAGGGCCAGAAATGAAGTATGTGGTCAAATTGGGCGGAGCGGGCCTTGAGACTCCGTCGCTGCTCGCAGGTTGCACGCGCGCCATCACGGAATTGGTGCGCGATGGTCATCAGGTGGCCGTGGTCCACGGCGGCGGTGTGCAATTGACCCGCATGTTAAAGGCGCTCGGCAAGCAAAGCGAATTCATTAACGGCCTCCGCGTCACCGATGCGGAAACCCGCGATGTGGCGCTGATGGTATTCGCCGGCAAGATCAACAAGAGTCTCGTAGCCGCTCTCGGCGCGCTCGGCCAGCCCGCCGTGGGCCTTTCCGGTGGCGACGGCTTGATGTTTCGTGCCCGCAAAAAGCGCGCCTTACTCGAAATTGGCAAGCCGGATCTCGGCTTCGTGGGCGAAATCGCCGCCAGTGACCCCAGATGGATTGAGGCCATCTGGCAGTTGAACGGCGTGCCTGTTCTCTCTTCGATGGCTCTCGGTTTCGACGGTGAGTACTACAACATCAACGCCGACGAGATGGCCGCGGCCTGCGCCATTGCCTGCCGCGCCGACGCCCTCGTTTTTCTCACCGATGTTCCCGGAGTCAAGGGTGCAAACGGCCAGGTACTCCGATGGCTGAGCATCGATCAGATCGCCGAGATGGCCAAAAGCGCTGTCATCTCCGGCGGCATGTTGCCCAAGTTGAGCGCCTGCCGTGAAGCTCTGTTGAACGGCGTCAAGCGCGTACGAATTTTGCCCGCGGAGGCTGCCGGTTCTCTTCCCGACCTGTGCAGTTCCCGCGTATCCCACGGCACCGAGGTGATGGTGGCTTGAACGGTGTTTTATCAACCGGTTTTGTAACAGGGCATGACTTTGCAGGCGCGGGAAAACTCGCTTCTGAGGGTTTTTGCCAGAGCATAGTGTCAGGGCATCGACTTCAGTCGTGCCGAAAATGGGCCCTACAAACCCTGGGCTTTAGCCCCTGAGGAACCGCTGCTAACGACGCTTTGGCGTTGACGAATCACGATCTGACGTTTTTAAGCAGCAGGAGAGATGAAATTGACCAAACTCGATCAAATTCGCGCCGCGGAAGCCAAGCTTCTGCTTTCCACTTATGACCGCAACCCCATCCTCTTTGTGGGTGGTCAGGGCGTCCATATTACGGACGAGACCGGTACGAAGTACCTCGATCTGCTTAGCGGCATCGGCGTCAATGCGCTTGGCTACAGCCACCCAGTCATTGAAGAAGCCATTGCCCGCCAGAGCCGCGCGCTCATCCATACATCGAACCTTTACTATCACGAGGGTCAGGCGGAACTGGCGCTGCGTCTCACCGAGCGCACTGGCCTCGACCGCGCTTTCTTCGCCAATACCGGCACCGAAGCATGGGAGTGCGCCATGAAACTGGCGCGCGCTTATGCCGGCCTCAAGCGTAGCGAAGGCGTTGACATTGGCACAAAATTTCTCGCCCTCGACCAGAGCTTTCACGGGCGCACTTACGGCTCCATGTCTGCCACCCACAAGGCAAAATACCGCGAGCCCTTTGGACCTGTGGTCCCCGGCGTCGAGTTCGTCCGCTTCAACGATGTCGCCGACCTACGCGCCAAATTTTCTACCGAGGTCTGCGCCATTCTGGTTGAAGCCATCCAGGGCGAGGGCGGCGTGCGTCCGCTGACCCAGGAGTTCTTCGCCGAGGCCCGCGCGCTCGCCAGTTCCACAGGCGCATTGCTCATTGTGGATGAGATTCAGTCCGGTATGGGTCGCACCGGCAAGTGGTGCGCCTATCAGCACTACGGTATTCAACCCGACATCACTACCCTGGCCAAGCCTATTGCGGGTGGCCTTCCTCTTGGTGCCGTACTTTGCACCGAGGATGTCTCGCGCGTCTTCCATCCCGGCATGCACGGCACCACCTTTGGCGGAGGGCCGCTGGCCTGTGCCGTTGCCATTGCCGTCATCGACTACATCGAGAAAGAAAATCTGCTGGCTCACGCAACTGAAGTCGGCGATTATTTCCAGGCGCAGTTGCGCGCCCTGGCCGCGCGCCACGAAGCCATCGTCGACGTACGCGGAAAGGGCCTGATGATTGCCGCTGAACTCGATTCGGCTGAACTCGCCAAGCTCACAGTCGCAGAGATGCTCAAGCGCCGCATCCTCATCAACTGCACCAGCGATACGGTGTTGCGCTTCCTGCCGCCGTACATTCTAGAACGCGCGCATGTGGACACCGCCATTGCCGCGCTGGACGAAATCTTCACTGAACACGCGGCCGCCGCAAGCGCAAATCACTCTACCGCACTTGGCGCAGCCCACACCGTAGGAGGTCAAAATCATGGCTAGCAAAGCCACCATAGAACGCCCGGTGACAGCCATCCCCGTGCAAAAAGATCCTGACATTCTTGCCGCCGCCGCGCGTCTCGCCGGCGAGGACATGTGCTCCATCGCCGATCTCTCCAGCGGCGAAGTGCGCGCCATTCTCAAGCTGGGCCACGACGTCAAGCGCAATCCGCGCGAGTATCGCCATGCCCTCGATGCGAAACAGATGGTCCTGATGTTTGAGAAGGCCTCGCTGCGCACGCGCCTGGCCTTTGAAACCGGCATCAACACCATGGGCGGCAACGCCATCTTTGTCGATCAAACCAACTCGCCCCTCGGCGAGCGCGAATCGATCGCTGACATCGCGCGCAACGTCGAGCGCTGGGTCGATGTCATCGTGTTGCGCACCTACGCGCACGACACCATTGTTGAAATGGCTGCCAACTCGCGCGTGCCGGTTATCAACGCGCTCTCCGACTTCGAGCATCCCTGCCAGGCGCTGGCCGACTTCATGACCCTCGAAGAGCATTTCGGTTCCGCGGCGGGCCTCAACTTTACGTATGTGGGCGACGGCAACAACGTGTGCCACTCGCTCATGCTTACCGGCGCGCAAATGGGCGCGAACGTCACCATCGCCACGCCGCGCGGCTACTCGCCTGACATCGAGATCGTCACCAAGGCGCGCGAGATTGCCGAGGCCAACGGCTGCGAGGTTCGACTCTTGCAAGACCCGCAGCTCGCCGTCGAAGGCGCCGATGCTGTCTACACCGACGTGTGCGTGAGCATGGGCTTCGAGCACGAATCCACCAAGCGCGCGCCCATCTTCAGGCCATTTCAGGTAAACGAGGCTTTGATGAGCAAAGCGTCGCCCAGCGCGGTCTTCATGCACTGCCTGCCCGCGCGCCGCAACGCTGAGGTTACCGACGCCGTGATTGACAGTCCGCAGTCTATCGTCTTCGATCAGGCCGAAAATCGCCTGCACGCGCAGAAAGCATTACTGCTGTTGTTGCTCGGCGGATTGGCCAACGTGCAAGCTTTTAGCTGCTGATATCGGGGCTGCGTAAATTTGTGGTTTCCCAGGTCTCAAATGCGAGACCTGGGGCACCCGGCACCTTGTTGGTTGCTGACCTCTGACCTCTGATCTCTGAACTCTACGAAAGGCTTCGCAAGCATGTCCGTGATTCTTGAATCCCTGCCCATCGGCCAGAAAGTCGGCATTGCCTTCTCCGGCGGGCTTGACACCTCCGCCGCCCTGCACTGGATGAAGCAGAAGGGCGCAATCCCTTACGCCTACACGGCGAACCTCGGCCAGCCCGACGAAAGCGACTACGACGCCATCCCGCGCGCGGCCCTCGAGTATGGCGCTGAAAAGGCCCGCCTCATTGACTGCCGCGGCCCGCTCGTTCGCGAAGGTATCGCCGCGCTCCAGGCCGGCGCCTTCCACATCACGACGGCTGGAGTTGCTTACTTCAACACCACTCCGATCGGCCGCGCGGTCACGGGCACCATGCTGGTCACCGCCATGCAGGAGGACGACGTCCACATCTGGGGTGATGGCTCGACCTTCAAAGGCAATGACATCGAGCGCTTCTACCGCTACGGCCTGCTCGTCAATCCCGGCCTCAAGATCTATAAACCCTGGCTTGACGATGCTTTCATCGACGAGCTCGGCGGTCGCGCCGAGATGTCCGCCTTCATGCAGCAGCATGGTTTCGGCTACAAGATGTCCGCCGAGAAGGCCTACTCCACCGACTCCAACATCCTTGGCGCAACCCATGAAGCCAAAGACCTGGAGCACCTTTCTACCTCCATCAAAATAGTGACCCCCATCATGGGCGTGGCCTCGTGGCGCGACGATGTCGAAATCCAGCGCGAACAGGTTGCCATTCGCTTTGAAGAGGGCTTTCCCGTCGCCCTCAGCTGTCGCGAATTCACGGGGCAGCAATTCAACTCGCCCGTCGAGCTTCTTCTCGAAGCCAATCGCATCGGTGGCCGCCACGGGCTGGGCATGTCCGATCAAATTGAGAACAGGATCATCGAGGCCAAGAGCCGCGGCATCTACGAGGCGCCCGGCCTAGCCCTGCTCTTCATCGCCTATGAGCGCCTCATCACCGGCATCCACAACGAAGACACCATCGAGCAGTACCGCGACAACGGCCGCAAGCTCGGCCGCCTGCTCTATCAGGGCCGCTGGTTCGACTCCCAGGCCATCATGCTCCGCGAATCCGCCCAGCGCTGGGTCGCCAAACCCATCACCGGCGAGGTTACCCTGGAGCTGCGCCGCGGCAACGACTACTCCATACTCAACACCGAGTCGCCCAACCTCACCTTTCATCCCGAGCGCCTCAGCATGGAGAAGACTGAATCCACCTTCTCTCCGCGCGACCGCATCGGCCAACTCACCATGCGCAATCTCGACATCACCGACACCCGGGCGAAGCTCCTTACCTACGCCAAAGCAGGCCTCCTCACGCTCAGCAAAGGCAGCGAAATGCCCCAGCTGAACAACGGCCCGAGTAAGGAATAATGACAGGGAATAGCATGAGGTACGCCTGAAGCAATGTCGAACGAACAACAATCCGGGAAGATGTGGGCGGGCCGCTTTCGCGAGCCGCTCGATGGCGAGTTTGAAGCGTGGCAGCGGTCGATTGTCTTTGACTGGCGGCTTCTCCCTCAGGAAGTAGCGGCCAGCAAAGCGCATGCGTCCGCCCTCGTCGCCGCGAACATTCTGACCAAGGATGAAGGAGCGGAGCTGCGCACCGCTCTCGACTCGATTGCCGCTGACCACGCCTCTGAAGCGGGGCAGGCATTAGTGCGCAATCATCCCTCCGCTGAAGATATTCATCATTTTGTTGAATTGTCTCTCGTTGAACGCATCGGCTCGCTCGGCCTCAAGCTCCACACCGGCCGCAGCCGCAACGAGCAGATCGCCACCGACCTGCGCCTCTACGTGCGCGAGCGGATCGGCCTCGGGATCGAATCTCTGGCCGCCTGGGCGAGCGCCCTGATCGAGCAGGCTCACGCCGCTGGCGACGCCGTGATGCCCAGCTATACACATCTTCAGCGTGCCGAGCCCGTGCTGGTTGCCCATTGGCTTCTCGCTTATGTTGAGATGGTGCTGCGCGACGCCGCACGTCTTCAGGATTGTTCTGCTCGGCTCAACTACTGCCCGCTCGGCTCCGGTGCCGTAGCCGGCGCAACCGTTGCCCTCGACCGCAACATTGCCGCGTGCGAGTTGGGATTCACCGCGCCCACAGCCAATTCCCTCGACGCGACCAGCGATCGTGATTTTATTCTTGAATATCTGCAAGCGCTCACCTTCGTCGGTCTGCATCTCAGCCGTTTCGCCGAGGAGATCACTCTCTTCGCCACGGCTGAGTTCGGCTTCGTCACTTTGCCCGAGGCCTTTTCCACTGGTTCCAGCGCCATGCCGCAGAAGAAGAATCCCGACCTCACCGAGCTGATCCGCGCCAAGGTCGGCCGCATCCACGGCGCGGCGCAAGCTGTCACGTTGCTACTCAAAGGGCTGCCTTTGGCCTACAATAAAGACATGCAGGAGACTCAGGAGCCGGCGTTTTCAGTCGAGTTTGTGCCTTCGATGCTCACGCTCGTCGCGCGCTTTACTGCGGCTCTCGCATTCAATCGCGAACGCATGAACGATGCGGCGCAATCCGGTTATTTGAATGCGATGGCCGCGGCTACGTATCTTGTTCACAAGGGTGTTCCCTTCCGCACCGCGCACGAGAAGATCGGCAATGCTGTGCGTTTCGCCCTCGAAAAAGGCGTCGAGCTGGGTGACCTGACTCTCGCTGAACTGCGCGCGTTTGGCCCCGAGTTTGCTGAGGACTTTTTCTCCGCCGTCGCTCTCACGGCCACGCTCGACTGCCACGACGTGATCGGTGGAACAGCGCGCAAGCAGGTGCGCAAGGCTCTGGCGGCAGCTTCCGAACGCATCGCTGCTCTTGCCGCACCTCGCAAGCAGGAGGCCGTCCATGCTGGTGCGTAAGGCCCTGCTCCACGATGCCTCCAACGTCTATGACCTGGTGAACTCGCTTTCGGGCGACGGCACGCTGCTGAAGCGCGCCTTCGCCGAGATCTGCGAAAACATCCGCGACTTCACCGTCGCCGAATCCGATGGTGGCGTCTTTCTCGGCTGCGGCGCGCTCCACTTTTATGGTCCGCATCTCTGCGAGGTTCGCTCCATCGTGGTCAAGCCTGAGGCCAAGGGACAGGGCGCCGGCGGCCGCATTCTCGGCTCGCTCATTGAAGAATCTGAGGAGCACGGCATCCAATCCGTGTGCCTCTTCACGCGCATTCCAGACTTCTTCTTCAAGTATGGATTCCGCACTGTCGAAGACAAGTCCGATCTGCCCGATAAGGTCTTCAAGGACTGCCAGAGCTGCCCACGCCTGCACCGTTGCGACGAAGTCGCCATGGTCCGCGGACGCCTGCCCCGCATCTCGCTCCTCGGTCCCCGCATCGAGGCACAGCAGCTCGTGCATCTGGCCGGCTAGAGAGTTTCTGAACGAGTCCTCGTTGTCTGACGCATGACTTTACATCTGCCGGGTCGGAGGAGGCGTTGCGTCAGGGCACGACTTCAGTCGTGCCGAAGAAGCAACAGAAAGACATTGGGCTTTAGCCCCTGCGGTATTCGTTTTCGGCAATCTGCAATTTCGCAGCGGCTAAAGCCGAAATCGATAAATGCCACGTACGGCACGACTGAAGTCATGCCCTGACACAAAACCATCTGTGCCAACAGTTTTCTACAGCTTTTTTCGCCACGAAGAGATGATGAATTTTCCGTGCGCAGAGTCGCTCTAACCCCGCAGCGCCTTCAACACCTTCGTCGTCGTCACCACCTGCCCCACATGCCTTTGCGTGTGGTCGGCCACGTGAATCAGCGCGCCGCCTATCGACGTCGGCAATTGCTTGCGGCCCACGTCGCGCACGGTATCGAAGTTCGCCGTAGCCAGCACCCGCACGCGTTCCGCCGCATCGCTGAAAGAGGCTTCAACCTCTGCCAGCAACGCCGCCAGCGTTTCTTCGCCAGCCTGCTCGGCCTTGAGTGACGTCAACTGCTCAGCCGAAAGCTGTTTCCCCTCCGCATAGCTCAGCAGCCGGTCGGTCGAGCGCGCAATATGGCGCAGATGAAAGGCCACCGAGGTCAGCCCCAGCGGCGCAGCGTGAACTTCGGCATCAGTTAGCCCGTCTGTCCACCTGCTCAAATCGTCGAGAGCCAGATCGAGCGCGTGCAGCACAGCGCGGCCCACTGCCGGAACCTCGGCATAAGTTCCGCGCAGCCACGGCTCGATATACGGTGCAGAAAGAGGGGAAGTGGCCATATTAGATGCCTACCAGATAAGTCTGCCTAAGTCCCTGCGCAAGGCACTGCAAGTCGGGAAACAGGTTCCAAGGTCTGATTCCCATCATTTGGAGGCGATAATTCAACGCACCTTTCTCGTTTGCAGGGATTAGAAATTTCCTGAGGTAGCCGGTGCTCTCGGGAAGTTCCTCTATCTCATTAGCAATCGCATGGATCGTGAAGCGACCCGATTGGGCCACTATCCGCTCATCCAACTCTGCCGCGCCGAGCGCTACCACCGTGGGCAATGCTCGCAACTGTGGCTCATCAGGGAATAGCGTCCTTCGGATTGCCTCAGCCGTGAATCCATGCGCCTGCATTGCGATCGCCCGGATTGGCCGCTCTTCAAACCATACAAATCCACGTTGGGCGGACCCTGGGCGCGTCGGGTCTGCATGTGCAACATTAAGCAACGTCGGCGAAACAGCCCATAGGCAGGCATCGCAACCTGAGTGGGCTCCCGTCTGAAGCGCAAAATAGAGGGCTACTAGCGGGTTCTCAGTCCAGTCAAGCAAGCGTGTAGGTAGCCCATAGTGCTGTGCAAGGAAAAGCCACTCAATCTCTGACGCCGGTTCTTTCCTGCCAGCAAGTCTGCCGGAGGCACGCATCTTGAACTGATTAATGAGACCAACTTCCTTGAAAGGCTCACCATCGGGTCGCGGTCGAAACACATGCGGTCTAAGGCCCCAGCTAGCATCCGCGTGCCCACGCCACCACATGATCTCGTGACCGAAATCTTGTCCGAGGGCAAGCAAGGCCTTCTCGAAGGAGGCAAGATCGCCGATTTCTCCGGCCGGTGCAATAGGCATGCTGCCCGTCACCTCAATTCCTCTGCCATAAAGAGCCAGCCGTACTACCCCGCGCTCTTCACCCTCACCACCGTGATCTTCTCAAACCCCTCTTCAAACACCGGCGGCTTGAGCTTCTCGGCCATCTTGCGCATCACGTCCTCGCTCACGCTGCGGTCGCGCTTGCTGTTGCGCTCCAGGCAAACCTCCAACGGCACGTCGAAGAACACCGCCTGGACCTCGTAGCCGAAGCTCTTGGCCATCTTGATCCACTGGCGGCGCTCGTGAATGGAGAGATTGGTCGCGTCCACGTAGTTCCAGGGCATGCGCGCGATCAGCCTTGCCCGCAACAGCGACCTCAGCGTCGAGAAGACCAGCCCCTGGTAGCGCTGCTCCTCCACATCGTCGAAGAGGATATTGCGCAGCAGGTCGCTCGACAGCGGCGTGACCCCGCGGCGACGGAACCAGGTGGTCTTGCCCGAGCCGGGCAGCCCGATGGCCAGCACGACGTACCCCTTGGGGGCCTGGGGCGACCGCCCCACAGCCTCGGGCTCCGCAGCAGGCGCGGAAGGGATCTCCGGCTGCGTCTCCAGCTCAAAGCGGCTGGAATCCGCAGGCTCGCTCCACTCCTGCCTTGCGGGCCGCTCCTGCCGGGCAGGCCGCGCCGGAGCCGGTGACCTTTGGGGCGCCGCTCCCTGAGCCGGCGCCGCGTGCTGGGGTTGCTGAGGCCGCTGCGCACGGGGTTGCTGTGCAGGCGTCGCCGCCGCAGGAGGGTCGTCCGAGTAGAAAGGCACTAACGGAGCTAATTGATTCGATGGGAGTTCCTGGCCTATTTTGCCTGTGGATTCGGAGGTGTTGGGTGTGTGTCGGGAGCGTCTTCTCATGCCGCCTTCAAACCTGCATAGTGATACCCGAATACCATACTTGGCTTGCGCGCTGCAACTGGTGTGTAAGCCGTCACAGCGTGTCCCGTACCAGGAAAGGCATACTGCCTGTGAGGAAGTTTCCGCCCAGATAGCGGGAATCCGCGCGATTTCATCCGATTTCCGTTGACAGAGGTGTTACCATCATGGGTTTGGTGGAATTGCGTTTTGGACTGATTTTGGACCTAGAACGCGGCAAACCTGAACAAGCTCAAAACCACAGACGCACCTATTGGAAAAGGAGAATCACACATGGCAGTTAAGGTTGGCATCAACGGCTTCGGCCGCATTGGCCGTAACGTTTTTCGCGCCGCGCTTGGCAATCCAGAGATTGAATTTGTTGCCGTCAACGACTTGACCAGTCCGGCCACTCTGGCCCACCTGCTCAAGTACGATTCCATCCTCGGCAACCTCAAGAACGACGTCGTTGCGGGAGAGGACTTCATCGCCGTCGACGGCAAGAAGATCAAGGTCTTTGCCGAACGGGACCCCGCCAAGCTGCCCTGGGCAGAGACAGGCGCGCAGATTGTGGTTGAATCGACCGGCTTCTTTACCGATGCCACCAAGGCCAAGGCGCACCTGGGCGCGACCGTCAAGAAGGTCATCATCTCGGCCCCGGCGTCCAACGAAGACATCACCCTCGTGCTCGGCGTCAATGAAGACAAGTACGACGCCTCCAAGCACAACGTCATCTCCAACGCCAGCTGCACCACCAACTGCCTGGCGCCAGTCGTCAAGGTGCTGCTTGCTCACTGCGGCATCGTCAGCGGCATTATGACCACCATCCACAGCTACACCAATGACCAGGTCATCCTCGACACGCCGCACAAGGACCTCCGCCGCGCCCGCGCCGCTGCCCTCAGCATGATTCCCAGCTCCACCGGCGCAGCCAAGGCTCTCAAGCTGGTGATTCCTGAGACCTCCGGCAAACTCGACGGCTTTGCCATCCGTGTTCCTACCCCCAACGTCTCGATCGTCGACCTCACCTTCATCAGCGAGAAGACGACTGACGCAAAGGCCGTGAACGCCGCCCTGAAAGAGGCTTCTGAGGGAGCGCTCAAGGGCATCCTCGGCTACGACACCAACGAGCTGGTCAGCTCCGACTTCAAGGGCGACAAGCGCAGCTCTATCGTGGACGCGCCCCTGACCAAGGTTGTCGGCAACAGCGTCAAGGTGCTGAGCTGGTACGACAACGAGTGGGGTTACTCCAATCGCGTCGTCGATCTGATCGGCTTCCTGACCAAAAAGGGTCTGTAGATCTCCGAGAATCTGGGTGCCCCAGGTCCCGCTTTTGGGACCTGGGATACCGCCACCACCCCACCCTCGCCGTCATCCTGAGCGAAGCATAGCGAAGTCGAAGGACCTGCGGTTCGTTCACAAGCGGCTAGGCTGGCATAGCCGTCCAGGACCCCTCCCATGCGAAAAAATATCCCTGGCTCCTCTCCCTACGAGCCCATCATCGGCTTCTCCCGCGCCGTGCGCGTGGGGAATGTCGTTCATCTTTCCGGCACAGGCCCCGTTGGCGCAGACGATCTCGACCCCGCCGGCCAAACCCGCCGCGTCTTCGAGATCGCCTCTGAGGCCCTTGCCCAGGCCGGCGCAACGTTCAAAGATGTCGTCCGTACCCGTATGTTTCTTGCTCGCGCCGAGGACTGGGAGGCCATTGGCCGCGTCCACGGCGAGTTCTTCGGCGCCATCCGCCCCGCATCCACCATGGTCGTCGCCGCGCTCCTCAATCCCAAATGGCGCATTGAGATGGAGATGGAAGCCGTCATCGAAGCGGCAGTCCCAAGTCCCTAGCCTCTCGCCCCTAAGTCCCCAGTCCTTCAGAAAGGTTTTTCGTCCCATGCCCAAGCTCTCCATTCGCGACATCGAACTGGCCAACAAGCGCGTCTTCATCCGCGTCGACTTCAACGTGCCGCTCACTGAAGACGGCGCGACCATCACCGACGACACCCGCATTGTGGCCACGCTGCCCACCATCGTCTACGCCCTGAGGCGCAAGGCCAAGGTCATCCTGGCCTCGCATCTCGGCCGTCCCAAGGGCAAGCCCAATCCAAAATACTCGCTGCGCCCCGTGGCCATTCGTCTGCGCGAACTGCTCGACAAGGAACTCGGCGAATCCATCAACGTCGCCTTCGCTCCGGACTGCATCGGCGAAGTGGCCTCTGAGCTCGCCCGCCAGCTTGAATCCGGCCAGGTTCTGTTGCTTGAGAACCTCCGCTACCACCCAGAGGAAGAAGCCAACGATCCGGTCTTCTCCAAGGCGCTCGCCTCCCTGGCCGAGGTCTACGTCAACGACGCCTTCGGCTCCGCCCATCGCGCCCACGCCTCCACTGAGGGCATCACGCACTTCCTCAAGCCCGCCGTCGCCGGCCTGTTGATGGAGAAAGAAATCACTTATCTGGGTAAAGCCCTCGAATCGCCCGAGAAGCCCTTCGTGGCCATCATCGGCGGCTCCAAAATCTCCGGCAAGATCGACGTCATTGACAACCTGCTCGACAAGGTCGACACGCTGGTGATCGTCGGCGGCATGGCCTACACCTTCCAGCGCGCCCTCGGCGTCACCACCGGCAAGTCCCTTGTTGAAGAAGACAAGATCGACATGGCCAAGGCCGCTCTCAATAAGGCCAAGGCCAAGGGCGTCAAGCTTCTGCTCCCCGTCGATAACATCCTCGCCGACAAGTTCGCGCCCGATGCCGCTACCCAGCCGTGGGACACCACAGTTAATTTTCCCGCCGACTGGCAAGGCCTTGACATCGGTCCCAAGTCCATTGACGCGATTGAAGAAGTGGTGTCAACCGCCCGCACCATCGTCTGGAACGGTCCCGCCGGGGTCTTCGAGTTCCCCAAATTCGCCGTGGGCACCAACGCCATCGCCAAGGCCGTTGCGGCCAACAAGGCGGCCATCTCCATCATCGGCGGCGGCGACTCGGTGAGCGCCATCAACCAGGCCGGCGTGGCCGACCAGATCACCCATATCAGCACCGGCGGCGGGGCCAGCCTAGAGTTCCTCGAAGGCAAAAAGCTCCCCGGCGTCGAGGCGCTAACGGACAAGTAAACCACCTGATGTAGTGCCTTCGGACTTCGTGGTAACATCCATGATGTTGCCACGAACACCCCGCCAGCCAAAGGCAGCCCCTGCTAAGAAGCGAAACCTAGCATATTCGGCTACTGAACGGTGAGGGTGACAGAGCCCGTTTCCGTGAGCGCGCCCGACGTTCCGGTTACGGTGACCGTGTAGTTTCCAGGCGTGGTTCCAGCAACTATGGCGAGGGGGCAAGCCCGGCCTCCGTCACCACCTCCACATCCCAGCAAGCCGCTCATGAGAGCGACGAGAATCGCGACCATGCCGAGCATGGTCCGCCAGCTACGCCGCCGTGCTGGAACGCCGCAGAGCAGCAGGCAGGCTAGCGCTGCGCCGCCCCCTGCGTACCAGGGAATTCCGTGCTGTACTCGATTGGCCGTGGTGCAAGGCGGTGTTTCACTTGCCGTGGTCGTGATGGTGAGGGTGGCCGTGCCTGTAGCTGCGCCCGTGATGCTTACCGGAGTGGTGGAACCGAAGCTGAAGGTGGGCGGGTTCACCGCGCCCGTCGGGCCAGAGGTGACAGCTGCGGTCAGCGCCACACTACCCGTGAATCCTCCGGCAGGAGTTACAGCGACAGTCGAAGTGTTACCAGTGGTTGCGCCGGCGGCGACAGTGACCGCTGTGCCGGCGATCGTGAAGATGGGGTTGGTGACGGTGACCGGCGTTGTGCCGGTAGCCGCAGTGTAGTTGGCGTCGCCAGAGTAGCTGGCTGTCAGCGTGTCGGAACCAAGCGCCAGCGAACCGGCGGGAACGTTGATCGTCGCAATGCCCTCACTAAGTGTCGTTGCCGCGGAGGTGTAGCCGCCGCCAGTCAGCGTCGCCGATCCGGTGGGCATGGGGTTCCCGCTTGCGCCGGTAACGGCAACCATCACCGTCATTGTCTGTGCGATCGTGATGCTCGATGAAGACGGGGTTACGGTCATTGTCGGCGTAGCCTTCGTGACCGTGATCGGCAGCGCGGCACCGGTAGCCGCAGTGTAGTTGCCGTCGCCAGAGTAGCTGGCCGTCAGTGTGTCGGAGCCAATCGCTAGCGAACCCGCAGGGATGCTGATGGTTGCGCTGCCGCTGGTAAGCGTCGCTGCCGCGGACGTGTAGCCACCGCCAGTCAGCATCACTGATCCGGTAGGCGTGGGG
>Ga0182024_10005430_pt1 | contig 28606 bp, 30 predicted proteins | sample P32metaG_FD_120480 | JGI IMG/M metagenome (GOLD analysis project Ga0182024, IMG submission 120480) | Permafrost microbial communities from Stordalen Mire, Sweden - P3-2 metaG (Illumina Assembly) | ecosystem: Environmental > Terrestrial > Soil > Wetlands > Permafrost | place: Sweden: Stordalen...
CTGTTGCACTTTCCGTAGGCTCGCGCCTCCCAGGCGTTACCTGGCACCGTGCCCTGTGGAGCCCGGACTTTCCTCCATCCTTGCCGATAAACCTGCAAGGACAGCGACTGTCTGGCCGACTCCAGTGCGCACCATACGCAGGTACGGGCGCTAATGCGAGGCGGATTGCTGTTTGAGGAAAAGCGCGCGCTTGTAGGCCTCGTTATCGCGCGCGCCGGTTATTTGCGCTGCGAGACGCGCGGCCTGTTTCAGCGGCAATTCGGCGAGCAGTGCGGCGAGCACTTTGTCCAGCTCCGCGGTCGCCTGCGAATCCGCATCGCCCGCAGGCAATTGCGGCGCGCCGCCGATCAGCAGAACGATTTCGCCTCGTGCGAAATCGGCATCCGACTTCGATTTATGCAGTAGTTCGAGCAGCGAGCCGCGGTACGTCGTCTCGTGCAACTTGGTCGCCTCGCGCACCACGGTCGCGGCACGAGCTTCGCCGAAAGCCGTCACGCAGTCTTCCAGCGTCTCGCGCACACGGTGCGGCGATTCATAGATCACCAGTGTGCGCGCTTCTTGTTCGAGCGACTTCAACCGCTGCCGCCGAGCCGAGCCGCGCGCCGGGAGAAATCCCTCGAAACAAAACCGATCCGTGGGCAGCGCGCCGACCGATAGCGCGGCGATTGCCGCGCACGGTCCAGGAATGGCGACAACCTCGATGCCCGCTGCGGCCACCGCGCGTACCAGCTCAAACCCGGGATCGCTGATGGCCGGCGTGCCGGCATCGCTTACCAACGCCACCGACTTACCCTCGCGCAAGCGTGCAATTATTTCAACGGTGCGCGCCTCTTCGTTGTGATCGTGCAGCGAGATCTGCGGCGTGACGATGCCAAAAGCTTTTAGGAGAATTCCGGTGTGGCGCGTGTCCTCCGCCGCAATCAGCGCGCAATCCGACAGCACGGCGCGCGCCCGGGGGGATAAATCGCCCAAATTGCCGATCGGCGTGGCGACGACGTAAAGCTTCCCGGTCGCCGGCAGCCCTGTCCGCTGAATTGTCACTATAATCCGCGCCTGTATTGAAGATTCAGGAGCGTGAAGGGTATGGCAGCAATCTTAAGACGTCCACGACTGGCGCACTGCGCGATATTGACGCTGTCGTTGATCGCGGCTTCCTGCAGCCTCTTCAGACCCACGGAAAACCCGACCGACAGGCAAGAGCATGCTGCACGTCTGGCGCGCGACGGCAAGCACGCGGAGGCTGCGCGGGCCTATGCCGATCTGGCGCTGCAATTGCCCGCCGAGAGCGACAACTATGAATTGTTGAGCGCCGAGCAGTGGGTGGCCGCCGCCAACATTCCGGCGGCCAAGCAGGCGCTGGCGCAGGTTTCGCCTGAGGCACGCACCAAGCTGGCGACGCCGCGCGCGTTGGTCGTTGCGGAAATCGCCTACGCCGAAAATGATCCGACCAGCGCCATTCGCGAGCTCGATCAGATTCCCGTGCCGACGTCGCCCGAGCAGGCGCAGAATTATTATTGGATACGCGGCCGCAGCGCCTTTCTCACCGGCCATCCCGTCGAAGGTACGCGTGCGTTGGTAGAACGCGAGCGCTCGCTTACCGATCCTGCGGCGTTGAAGGCGAATCGTGAAGAACTGCTCAGCCGGGTTCGAACCGCCGCCGAGCGCGGCGCTCCGATGAAGGCACCGCCGAATACTGATCCCATCGTGGTGGGTTGGCTCGACTTGGGTCCGGTCGCCGTGGAAATCGAACGCAACCCCGCGCGTGCAGAGGCCGCACTGGACAATTGGAAGCGGCAGTATCCGCAGCATCCGGCCAATGCCAGCGTGCTCTCGGTGGCACAGTCGCAAATCGCGGTGGCGACCGAATATCCCAATCAGATTGCGCTGCTGCTGCCGCTGTCCGGGCGCAGCGAGGCCTTCGGCGTCGCGGTGCGCGATGGCTTTATCGCCGCCTATCTTCAGCAGAATGAGGCAACGCGGCCACGCTTGAAGATTTACGACGTGGCCGCACAATCCGCAGGCGCAGCCTACAACAGCGCCATTTCAGACGGCGCGGGTTTCGTGGTGGGGCCGCTCACCAAAGAAGATGTGGCTGCCATTGCCCCCTTGAGCTCGGGCCGCACGCCGGTACTCGCGCTGAATTTCCTCGGCGACACGGTGAGTGCGCCGAAGAATTTTTATCAGTTCGCGCTGTTGCCGGAAGATGAGGCGCGCATGGTCGCGCGCCGCGTGGTGGCCGACGGCAGGCTCGCCGGCGTCACCATCGTGCCCAGCGGTGAATTGGGCAACCGCGTCAACGCGGCATTCGCCGATGAATTGAAAACTCTTGGGGGCACCGTACTCGACAGCCAGCGCTACGAGCCCTCGCAGCCGGACTTCTCGGACATCATCAAGCAGGTGCTGCAAGTCAAAGCAGTCAAGGGCGAGCCTTCCACGCACCGCACCGACGCCACGTTCGTGTTCATCGTCGGCACACCGGGCGCCGCCCGACTGATCATGCCGCAGTTGAAATTTCACTACGCCGGCGACGTGCCGGTGTATGCCACCTCGGACAGTTTCGAACCGGATCCCAGCGCCAACTCGGATATCGACGGTATGTTATTTCCCGGCACGCCCTGGATGATCTCCAACGATCCGGTGACCGCACAAATCCGTGACGGCGTGCGCGCAGCATGGCCGGCGCGTACCGCGCGCAGCGACCGGTCCCGCTTGTATGCTTTTGGATTCGATGCCTATCGTCTGGTGCCCGAATTGCGATCCAACGCCCCGAACAGCACCAGCGAGATCGTCGGCGTGACCGGCAAGCTGCATCTCGATCAGCAAAATAAAATTCGCCGCGATCTTGAGTGGGCGCAAATAAAAGGCGGCGTGCCGAATGTTCTGTAGTTTTAAATCCGGATTATTGATCGCTGCGGCGGCGCTCGGCGCTGCGCTCAGCGGTGGCGTGGAGGTTTACGACTCTGAGTCGACCGGCGCGCTGCGTCGGACGAACTGACGAGTACCGCCGACGGGCAGGAGAAAAAACGACTCCTCCGACACGCCCTTGAACGTTCGCGCGTGCGCCAACTCATGCAGCGGGTGATCCAACGGATCGTCCGCGAGCGCGAAGGTTCCCCAATGGACGCCCACGCTGCATTTCGCGCCTAGGTCTAGGTGAACCTGCACGGCCTCGTCGAGATTCACGTGCTGCATCTGCATGAACCAGCGCGGCAGGCACGCTCCCACCGCGATGAGCGCGACATCGAATCCGCCGCCTTGGGTTTCCGTTTGGCGGTCGCCGAAGTGCTTGCGCGTATCGGAGAAATCCTGGCTGTAGCCGGTGTCGCCGCTGAAAAACCAATGAAAGTCCTTTCCGATGGCCGTCCAAGCGCCCCACAGAGTTTTATTGCGGTCGTGGAAACCTCTACCCGACCAATGCTGCGCAGGCGTGAAATGAAATTCGACGCCGGCGTGAACATGCTTCTCCCACCAATCGAGTTCCACAGCGTGCTCGACTCCGAGCCCCTCCAGCCAAGCTTTGATGCCGATGGGTGCTAGGAACAGCGGCGCCCCGCCGGCCTGACCTTGAAGTGCCAAGATGCTGCGCCGATCGAGATGGTCATAGTGATTATGAGAGATCAGCACCACATCGATGCGCGGCAGATCGGCAAGGGCAATCCCCGGCGGCTGGGCGCGGGCGGGACCTAGAAATTGCACCGGTGAGGCGCGCAATGAAAATATGGGATCGGTGAGCACATTCAGTCCGGTCGCCTGCACCAGCGCGGTGGCATGCCCAATCCACGTCACTGCGGGAATCATTTTTGGGCCTGACAATGCATTGCGTTTTACAAAATCCAAATCCGGCGCCTGCACGGGGGTGGGAATCGTCGCCGGCGGCGGCAGGCCATGACGAATTCGGTCGAGCTGCCAGCGCACCAAATCGCCCAGCGATTTGGTGACCGTGCCGACATAGTTATTGCGAAAGCCTTCCGGGGTGTGATGAGTTTTCGGCGGCATCTCTGAAGGGATTTTACCTTGACGAGGCACCTTGCATCGCGGCATTCTCCTTGCTAGCACACTATTCAAATAAAGAGATGCCGCATGCACATGCAAAGAATAAAACCCGCTTTTTGGCTGCTGCTCGCCGGCGTTTGGCTGGGATCGTTAACCGCGCCGGCCATCGCTGCCGACGGCGATCAGTACTTAGGCACATGGTCCGGAACGTGGCGGGGCGATGACTCATCGGGCCATTTTCAGCTCACGTTGGAGCGCGGCAGCGAAGGGAAGGTCACCGGCTCCATCGCGGTCAGCCAGGACGGCGGCGGCGGCTCGGATTACACGGCTAAATTAAAGAGCGCCGGGTTTGTCGGCGATAAATTCGCCGCGGCTTACCAGCCGCCGGACGGCCAGTCTGAAGTCAATTTGAAAGGGACATTCTCACCGAACGGCGCGGACGGCGACTGGTGGTTGGGCGCCAAGGATCAGCCGGCGAACCCCGCCGTGGCCAAGGGCACCTGGAAAATCGCCAAGAAGTAATTCGACGAATCGGCCGGATATCCCGGCTGAAAAATCACTCGCGGGACCGCACCATGCGGCATGAACGCTCCACACCTGCAACGCGGCGCGGCCGGCGAGGCGCTGGCCGCGGAATACCTGCGAATCCGCGGGCTTAAAATTCTGGCGCGCAATCTGCGCTGCAAGGCGGGCGAGATTGATCTGGTGTGCCTTGATGGCAGCGTGCTGGCCATTGTCGAAGTTCGGCAGCGAGAAAGCGCTGAATTCGGCGGCGCGCTTGCCTCCGTCACCTGGTCAAAGCGGCGCAAGATCATCCTAGCCACGCAATATTTTCTTCAGCGCGAGAAGCAGTGGAGAAACTTCTCCCTGCGTTTCGATGTACTCGCCGTGCATGGCCTGCCGGATGGCGCGCACCGCGTGGAATGGGTGAAAGACGCGTTTCGCGTGGGCTGATCGCAGGCCTAACTACGAGCTACTTGACCACCTGCAGCTTCGGCCTCTTCGGCGCCGTGCCGCTGGATTTTCCCGCGATCGGAGCAGCCGGCGGACCGTCGGTTGGATCCGGATCCGCATCACCCTCCGGAAATATCATGCCCTGCCCTGTCTCGCGGGCATAGATCCCCAAAATCGCGCGCACCGGAACCTGCACCGCGAATCCCACGCCGCCGAAGCGCGCCTCGAAACTGACGAAATCATTCCCCAATTTCAGCATCTGCGTGGCGGAGAAGCTCACATTGAGCACGATTTTACCGTCCTTCACGTACTGGCGCGGCACGGTCACGCCCTCTGCGGCCGCATCGACCACGATGTGCGGAGTCTCTCCGCTGTCGGATATCCACTCGTGCAATGCGCGCAGCAGGTAGGGGCGCCGCGGCTTCAATGACGCATTTCCCGTTCGACGTCGGTCAAGCAGGCGCGGAATGTGGAGCGCGCGAATATGGAATTCATGTACTTGGTGATCGGCGCCGCCTGCGCGGGAAGCTCGATGCCATAGATCCGCAGGCGCCACAGAATCGGCGCGATGCTGGCATCGACCAGCGAGAATTCATCGCTCAAAAAGAACGGCTTCGCCTTGAACACCTCCGCACTGGCGCAAATCGCTTCGCCCAAGACTTTGCGGCTGTGCTCGGCGGTCTTGCTGTTCGGATCGAGCTCGATGTCGTGCGCCAGCGCATACCAGTCGCGCTCCACTCGATACAGTGCCACGCGAAACTGCGCACGGGTTACCGGATCAATTGGCATCAGCGGCGGGTGCGGAAAGCGCTCATCCAAGTATTCGATGATCACCCTCGAGTCGTACAGCACCAAATCGCGATCCACCAGCGTGGGCACGCTGTGATAGGGATTTAAGTCGATCAGATCTTCGGGCAACGCGTGCGGATCGACATTGACCAATTCAATGGCAATGCCCTTCTCGGCAAGGACCAGGCGTGTCCGATGACTCCACGGGTCCGCCGGTGCTGAAAATAAGGTCATCACCGAACGACGTGCCACTAATCGGGCCTCCTAGCGATTACCAACGGGACCATCCCGCTGCGTCAGTGGACGTCCTTCCAATATTCTTTCTTCAACAGGTAGGCGAACACAAAAAATACCAACAGAAATAGCACCACGAATATGCCCATCGATTGGCGCGTCGCCTTGATGGGCTCGGCGGCATAATCCAGGAAGTTGGCAATGTCCCGAACGAATTGATCATACTCCTCCGGCTTCATGGCGCCCGGGGTCATTGCTTCCACGCCCACCAGCACCATTTTGGCGCTGCCGTGAGGGTCCTGCTCATTCTTGTATACCGGCTTCTGCAGGCCTTGCAGCGAGCTCAAGACATGGGGCATCGCCGTGCCCGAGAGGTACAAATTATTGACACCGAAAGGCCGCGTCTTGTCGACGTAAAAGCTCTTTAAATACGAATAGATGTAGTCCGTGCCGCGCTCTCGGGCCATGAGCGTCAAGTCCGGCGGCTGCTTGCCGAACCAGTCGGTGGAATCCGCCGGCATGGCGGCGGTAATTTCTTCAAACGGCTTGGCCGTGGTGAAAATCAAATTCTTGGCAAGCTCGGCATCCGGAATTTTCAGATCCGCCGCCAAACGGTTGTAGCGCAAGTACTTGAGCGAGTGGCAACCGGAGCAATAATTCATGAAATTGCGCGCGCCGCGCTGCAGGGACTCGACGCTATTGATGTCCGTGCTCGAGTCGAGCAGGCGGATTTCCCCTTCCTCGGCCAGCGCAGTCCCGGCGCAAAGGAGCCCAATGGTGATCAAAACGCTGACTTTAAGCATGTCCCGTAACCCTTTCCGGCTCCGGCTTCACGCTTTCGAACTTCGTGTACCAGGGCATCAGCAGAAAAAATGCGAAATATAAAGCGGTGCAGATTCTTGCCAAGATCGGGTAGATGCCCGACGGCGGCTTCATGCCGCATACCGCCAAGGTCACAAACGATACGGAAAAGACCGCCAACATCACTTTGTAAATGGGTCCCTTGTAGCGTATCGAGCGCACCGGAGAGCGATCCAGCCACGGCAGGAAGAACAGCACCATGACGGCGGCGCCCATCACCATCACTCCCCACACCTGCGTGCCGAAGGCAGACGGTACCGCGCGCAACATGGCGTAGAACGGCGTGAAATACCACACCGGCGTGATGTCGGGCGGCGTTTGCAGCGGATTGGCCGGTTCGAAATTCGGCGACTCCAGAAACAAGCCGAAGAAATTCGGTGCAAAGAAAATCACGCCGGCAAACAGCAGCAGAAATCCTGCAACGCCCACCATATCCTTCACCGTGTAGTACGGATGAAAAGGGATGCCGTCCAGAGGATGGCCGTCGGCGCCCTTGTACTTCTTGATATCGATGCCGTCCGGATTGTTCGAGCCCACCTCGTGCAGCGCCATGAGATGCGCTATGACTAAAAAAACCAGCGCCAATGGCAATGCCGCGACGTGCAACGCGAAGAACCGGTTCAAGGTGGGATCGGCGATGTTGTAGTCGCCGCGAATCCATTCGACCAAGGTCCCGCCGATGACGGGCAGACTGCTGAACAGTGAAACGATGACCTGGGCCCCCCAATAGCTCATGTTGCCCCAGGGCAGCACATAGCCCATGAAGGCTTCAGCCATCAGCAACAGATAGATCAAGCAACCGAAGATCCAAACGAGTTCGCGCGGCTTGCGATGCGATCCATACAAAAGCGCGCGGAACATGTGCAGATAAACCACGATGAAGAACGCGGACGCACCGGTCGTGTGCATGTAGCGGATCAGCCAGCCCCATTCGACATCCCGCATGATGTATTCCACCGAGGCGAACGCCTCGGCGGAAGACGGCTTGTAGCTCATCGTCAAGAAAATACCCGTCACCAGCTGGTTCACGAGCACCACCAACGACAACACCCCAAAGTAATACCAAAAATTGAAATTCTTCGGTACGTAGTATTCGGCGGCCTGTTCTTTCCACAATTTTGTCAGCGGAAATCGCTGATCGATCCAGCCAATCAATCCTTTGCCGGTGCCGGCGGATTCAGGTGCTGCGGCCATCGCTTACCTCTTGCTTTACGAAACGGGTTTGGAAGCGTCGTCAACGCCGATGACAATGCGCATATTCGCAGCGATTGCATAAGGCGGAACGGTCAAATTCTTCGGCGCCGGCATGCTCTTGAACACGCGGCCCGACAGATCGTACTTCGAGCCATGGCAGGGACAATAAAAGCCTCCCGGCCAATTCCCGCCCAAATCTGCGCCGGCGACTTGGAACGAATCGTTCGGCTGGAATGCGCCCAAGGGCGAGCAGCCGAGATGCGTGCACACCGCAAGGCCCACCCAGTATTCGGGGTTTCGCGCACGCGCGGCGCCGCTTAGCTTTATATAGGCCGGCTGCACGGAATCGTCGGATTTAGGATCCGCAAGCATGTCATCGTGGCCGCCCAATTGATCGATCACGCCTTTGACGCGCCTCACCACAAACACCGCTTGACCGCGCCAAACCACCTTCAACATCTGGCCGGCTTCGAGTTTCGATGCATCGACTTCGACGGGAGCGCCGAGCGCCTTGGCGCGCGCGCTGGGCTTCCATGAGGCCAGAAAAGGTATGGCGGCGAATGCAACGCCGATGACGCCCGTGCCCACCGTGGCAGCCGTCAACAAGCGGCGCCGGCTGTGGTCTACCTCTTCACTCATGCGATCGCCCTTGAAAATAGTTGACAATTCTTCACGCAAACCCCTATGGCGGCAGTGTTTCCCAATGAATATTGGGAGCGCATTATACACAGTTACGCAGCTACCCTTTAAGGCTCGAGGAGCGATAATTAATTGCAGAATACGCGCGTCCTCGTGAGTGTCTTGGTCAGAGCGGTCGTGGTCGGCCTGGCTGTGGCATTTCTCGTGGTTTGGTGGAATCCCACGCTGTTGGGTGCGCACACAGCCGCCGCGGTGGCGCCGCCCGTGACTGCTGCGCCACCCCCGCAGGCCGTCTCGCCTTCCCCAACCGTGGTAATGCAGAGCTTTGCCGATTCGGTCGCGCGCGCGTTGCCTGCCGTGGTCAATATTTACACGGCGCGAGTCGTCAGGGAGAGCACTCAAGCGGCGCCGTTGAATCAATTGTTCGGCGACTATTGGCCAAGTTATCGCCGTCGCGTCGAACGCAGCTTAGGTTCAGGCGTGATCGTCGATGCGATGGGTACCATCGTGACGAACCAGCATGTCATCGCCGGCGCCGAATCGATCCGGGTACAGCTTGCCGACGGACGCATTGCGGATGCCACCATCGTCGGCCAAGACCCCGATACGGATATTGCAATTCTCGATCTTGAGATCGGCGACTTGCCCATCATGCCCATGGGCCGATCCGACACCCTGCGTGTCGGCGACATCGTGCTCGCCATCGGCAACCCCTACGGTATCGGACAGACCGTTACGCAGGGCATCGTGAGCGCCACGGGCCGCGGTCAACTGGGTCTGGCCACGTTTGAGAACTTCATCCAAACCGATGCGGCCATCAATCTCGGCAATTCCGGCGGCGCGCTCATCGACGCGCACGGGGACTTGGTCGGCATCAACACGGCCGTGCTCAATCGTAACTATGGGGGGCCTGAGGGCATCGGATTTGCCATTCCGGTCAACCTCGTGCGCGGTGTGATGGAACAGATCCTCCTCAACGGCCACGTGGTGCGCGGCTGGCTGGGTTTCGTGCCGCAAGACTTGACCGATGAACAATCCGCGCAGGTGGGAACCGCGGGCGGCGGCGTCACCGTGGTGAACATCTTGGTGAAGAGTGCGGCGTATGAGGCGGGGATGCGGCCCGGCGATCTCGTCACGGCGTTGGGCGGCGAGCCGGTACACAGCGCGCAAGATCTTGTCGCCCGCGTGTCTGCACTCAAACCCGGGGATGATGTCGCACTCGAAGGCCGCCACGCGCGGCAGAGCTACAAGATCAAGCTGACGGTGTTGGAGCGCCCTACCAGGCCGGTCCAATCGCAGTAGGGCGATCGCGCCAACCGGTCGCTCTCTTCAAGGCGTACGGCGGATTTTCGCACCTAATTGCTGAAGTTTTTCCTCGATCGCCGCATAGCCGCGATCGATATGATAGATACGCTCGATGTCGGTACGCCCATCGGCGACCAGTGCGGCGAGAACCAGACTGGCCGAGGCACGCAAGTCGGTGGCCATCACCGGTGCCGCCGTCAACCGCTCGACGCCCTTGATGATGGCGGTGTTGCCCTCGAGGCGGATTTCCGCGCCCATTCTGCGCATCTCCAACATGTGCATGAAGCGATTCTCGAAAATCGTTTCAATGATGGTGCCCACGCCGTTCGCCACCGTGTTGAGCGCAGCGAACTGCGCTTGCATGTCGGTCGGGAAAGCCGGATACGGGGCGGTACGAATGTCGATGGCCTTGGGTCTGCGACCCCGCATGTCGACTTCGATCCAGGAGTCGCCTACACCGACGGTGGCACCGGCTTCCTTGAGCTTGTCGATGACGGCATCCAAGTGATCCGGCCGGGTGTTCTTCACACGGATGTGGCCACCGGTGATGGCGCCGGCCACGAGATACGTGCCGGTTTCAATCCGATCGGGCAACACCTCATAGGCGGTCCCGTTCAAGCGCTTCACGCCTTCGATCACGATTCTGTCGGTGCCGGCCCCTTTGATTTTGGCGCCCATGGCGATCAAGAAATTCGCCAAATCGACCACCTCGGGCTCGCGCGCTGCATTCTCGATCACGGTCTCGCCGTCGGCCAAGGTCGCGGCCATCATGAGATTTTCGGTGCCGGTGACCGTGACGGTTTCCAGCACCAGGCGCGCGCCCTTGAGACGGCCGGCGCGGGCTCTGATGTAGCCGTTCTCGATATGGATATCGGCGCCCATGGCTTGCAGACCCGCAACATGGATGTTGACCGGGCGTGCACCGATGGCACAACCACCGGGCAGCGAGACATCCGCCGCACCGAAGCGCGCCAATAGGGGACCCAAGACCAGAATCGACGCGCGCATGGTCTTCACCAGCTGATACGGCGCGAAATACTCCTTGATGGTCGAAGCATCGACTTCGATGCGCATCTTTTCATCGATGGTCACGGAAACGCCCATGCGTCCCAGCAACTCGATCATGGTGGTGACATCCTGCAGATGCGGGACATTCGACACCGTCACAGGCCCATCCGCCAACAAACAGCCGGCCAGAATCGGCAGGGTCGCGTTCTTGGCACCTGAAATGCGGATCTCGCCTTCCAGCGCGATCCCGCCGTGAATCTGTAACTTATCCACGTCCCTGCCTTGTGTATTCTTCGGGGGTAAATACTTGCAGCGCAAGCGCGTGAATCTCCTTGCCCACCGCCGTGCCCAGCGTCGAATACACCATCTGGTGCCGCTGTATCGGTTTCTTGCCGATGAAGGCCGGCGCAACCACGATGGCCTCGAAATGCACGTTATCTTCGCTCGTCACCATCGCATGGCTGCCGCTTAAAGCCGCCTCGATGATTTCCGCCACTTGTTGTGGGTTCATGCCGCCTCCTCAAAAATTAGTCAAGCTTACCTCTTAGGGTCCGCGAGAATCTGCTTCCGCTGTATCATTCACGCATGAATCCCGACTACACCGACGAGGACCTCGTCGACCTCGGACGCCAGGCGCTTACCATCGAGATCGACGGATTGCGCGCGCAACTGCCGCGTCTCGGGACGGATTTTGCACGCGCCTGCCGCATTTGTCTTAACTGCCGGGGCCGCATCGTCGTCACGGGCATGGGCAAGTCCGGTCATATCGGCGGCAAAATCGCCGCCACCCTCGCCAGTACCGGCACGCCGTCGTTTTTCGTGCATCCCGGTGAGGCAAGCCACGGGGATGTCGGCATGATCACGCGTGATGACGTCGTGCTCGCCCTGTCGAATTCAGGCGAAACCGCTGAAATCCTCACCATCCTGCCGGTCATCAAGCGACTGGGCGTGCCCTTGATCGCCTTCACGGGAAATTCGGATTCCGCCGTGGCGCGCGTCGCCACCGTGCACCTGGACATCCGGGTCCCGGCCGAGGCCTGCCCCTTGAATCTCGCGCCCACCGCCAGCACCACGGCAGCCCTTGGCGTAGGTGATGCGCTCGCCGTGGCGCTCTTAAAAGCGCGCGGCTTCACCGAGGAAGATTTCGCGCGTTCACATCCTGCCGGCACCCTGGGCCGCCGGCTCTGGTACGTGAAGGACGTCATGCACGCAGGATTGGATGTGCCGACGGTACATGCCGACGCCACCCTGGCGCAAGGCCTGATGGAGATGACTTCCAAGAGATTGGGGATGACGGCCATCGTCGATGATTCCATGCGCTTGCTCGGAATTTTCACGGACGGTGATTTGCGGCGTGCGCTCGACGCGTCCACGGACTTGCATACCACTCGCATGGATCAGGTCATGACGCGCAATCCGAAGTCGGTGCGTGCGAGCATGCTGGCGGCCGAAGCGGTGCATTTGATGCAGACGCACAGCATTACTTCCCTGGTGGTGCTCGACGAAGATGCCAAACTCGTCGGCGCGCTCAACGTGCACGATTTGCTGCGCGCGGGCGTATTTTGAAAGCACGCAACGCCACGCCGCTTTCGAGCATTGAGCTCCTGATCTTGGACGTCGACGGCGTCCTCACGGACGGGCGGCTGTACTTCGGCGCCAAGGGCGAGGCGCTGAAAGTGTTTCACGTCAGGGATGGACACGGCATCAAACTGCTGATGGCCGCAGGTGTGCAGGTGGCGGCATTCAGCGGCAGACGTTCCGCCGCAACGGCAGCGCGCTTGCGCGAACTGCGCGTGCCCACGGTGGTCCAAGGATGCAGCGACAAGCTGACCGCCTTCACCAAGTTGACGAAACGTCTTAAAGTAGCTCCCTTGAACTGCGCCTGCATCGTCGATGACACCCCGGATTTGCCGTTGATGTCCGCGGTCGGATTCGCGGCAGCGGTGGCGGATGCTCATCCTGTGGTGTTGTCTGCGGCACACTGGATTGCGCGTTCGCCTGGGGGTCTGGGCGCAGTGCGCGAACTGTGCGACGCCCTGCTGCGCGCCCGCGCCGGGCATTCTTGAATGTTCTTCCGCGTATTTACGGTGCTGGCGGTGGCGGCTCTGTTGATCAGTACGTGGATTTGGAGTTCGCCAAGCCATCGCCCGTTGGCAACCAGCGCCACCAAGGCGGCGGATCTCCCGGGCTACTACCTCAAGCACGCCATTCTCACCGACTACGATGAGTCAGGCGCGCCCAGTATCCGTATCGAGGCTGAACGCATCGATCAAATTGCGCATGGCAACGAGGTCGAGCTGTACAACGTACGCGTGAACTACGATGCACCCGGCGGCCAGGCATGGGTCCTGATCGGCGACACCGCCCATGTTCAACCCGGCGGCAAGATCATCGATGTCGCCGGCAACGTGCGGCTGCAGGGCGAGAATCCGGGCACCCCGGGCGCGGCGGTGATCCGCACCGACCTTTTGAGCTACAACGTTCCTGAAGGCATTGCCAGCACCAAAAGCGACGTGCGCATCGATTATGGCGGCCACATTCTCACCGCGCGCGGTCTGAGTGCGAATTTGAAAGAGCGCACGATGCGCCTAGAATCCAAGGTCAATGGCCGTTTCCTCCCGTAAACTTCTTGCCCTGATCGCACTGCTTGCACCGCTGGCACAGGCGAACGCCGCGCCGGTCGCCCGCGACGCCCGGGCGCCGATATTGCTCGACGCGCAGTCGACATCGATCGACCTTAAGACCAACAGCGCGGTCTTCAGCAAGATTCGCATCTCGCAAGGAGCCATGTCGATCACCGCCGATCAAGGTCAAGCCAGCCAACAGCGCTCCGCGGATTTGTATTTCCAAGACAATGTTTGGAATTTTCGCGGCAACGTCAAAATCACGGTCGAGCAAGGCCTGCTGCTCTCCGACGACGCGCAGATCACCTTCGTAAACAGCGTGCTGAGCAAGGCCGTGGTCAATGGCAAACCCGCCTCGTTCGAGCAAACCGTCGCCAAGACCGGAAAACTGGCCAAAGGCAACGCGGAGAGCATCGACTATGATGCGGCAAAGCACTTGGTGCGGTTCCTGAAGAATGCCTATTTGAGCAACGGCGACAATGAGATCCGCGGGCAATCGCTGAAGTACGACGTTCTCGCGCAAAAGGTGATTGCCGAGGCCGAGGAACAGAACTCGCAACGGGTGCGCATCATCATCACGCCGCCGCCCAAATCGCCGGCCAAAGCCCCGCCGCCGGCCAACCCCACTCCATGAGCGTATTGCGGGCCCTGAATCTCGCTAAAAGCTATAAATCACGTCAGGTAGTGCGGGATTTGTCCCTGGAGGTCGAAAGCGGCGAAGTGGTCGGCCTATTGGGTCCCAACGGTGCCGGCAAAACCACCGCTTTCTACATGATCGTGGGACTGGCACGCTGCGAACATGGCGAGATCTTCTTGGATAATCGCGATATCAGCCGGATGCCCATGCACCGGCGAGCCCAATTGGGTTTAGGGTACTTGCCGCAGGAACCTTCCGTTTTCCGCAAACTATCGGTGGCAGACAACATCATGGCCATCCTCGAGACCCGCCCGGGACTCGACGATGCCGGCCGCACCGCCCGCTTGAAGGAACTGCTGGGCGAGCTGCACATCGGCCATGTGCGCGACAGCTTAGGCTTGAGCTTGTCGGGCGGAGAACGGCGTCGCGTGGAGATCGCCCGGGCATTGGCGGCCGATCCGCGATTTATCCTCCTGGATGAGCCGTTTGCCGGCGTCGACCCACTCTCGGTTGCCGATATTCAGCGAATAATCAAGCACTTGTCCGACAAGGGCATCGGCGTGCTGATTACGGATCATAATGTCAGAGAGACCTTGGGTATTTGCGCCAGAGCCTATATTGTCAGTCAAGGCAGCGTCCTCGCTTCGGGTTCTGCGGACCAGATTCTTGCCAACCCGCAGGTGCGTGAGGTGTACTTGGGCCAGGATTTCAAACTATAGGCTTGGACTGAAAGAAATATGTTGAAGCCAAGTCTGCAGCTTCGCATCGGTCAGCAGCTGACCATGACCCCGCAGCTGCAGCAAGCGATCCGGCTGCTGCAGCTGCCGTCGCTCGACCTGCAGGCCCATGTGCGCGAGACGCTCGAGACCAATGTGATGCTCGAGGCAGAGGACGAGGCAGAGGCACCCGACCCGGTGCGCGACCGCGAAGAGCTGCCGGTTCGCCTGGATGAGAAATATGCCGAGTTGGACGGCATCAGCACACCGGTTGATCAGCGCGAGACTCCGGAGGTCGAAATCGCCGACGAAGCTTGGGGCGAGCAAACCAGCGGGCCGTCGGACCGAGCTTGGTCTGGCGATGACGATCGCAGCAGCGATTTCAGCGATCAGCACAGCCAAACCCTGCAAGAACAGCTCATCGAGCAGCTGGAACTGGCCAAGCTGTCCGCCATCGACATTGCGATTGCCCGCGTCATCTGCGACGCCATTACGGACGATGGGTATCTGAAGGACTCGATCGAGGACGTGTGCTTGAGCCTGCTGCCGGAGATCGAGGCCACTTCAAGCGAAGTGGAGAGGGTGCTCAAGATCGTGCAGTCGCTGGAGCCTGCGGGCGTGGGCGCCCGCAATTTGGGCGAATGCATCGCACTGCAGCTTCGCCAGCTCGATCCGGACACACCGGCGCGCGACGTGGCTATTCGGGTCGCCCTCGAGCATTTGGATCTGGTCGCCGGCCAGCAGTTGGTGCTGCTGCGCAGGCAGTTGCGCTGCAGCGAGGGCGATTTGGAAATGGCGCTCGCTCTGGTGCGCTCCTGCCACCCGCGCCCCGGCGCGGCGGTCAATCCGACCCAGGCGCAATACGTGATCCCCGATGTTTTCGTGCGCCGCACCGATCATGGCTGGGTGGTGGAAATCAACCAGGCCACCGTGCCGCGCGTGCGGGTGAACCAAAGCTATGCGAATTTGATATCGCGCGCACCCGATCACGCCATGCTGCGCACTCAATTGCAGGAAGCGCGCTGGCTGATGCGCAGCCTGGAAATCCGCAACGAAACCCTGGTGAAAGTCGCGCGCTGCATCGTGCAGCGCCAGACGAGTTTTTTCGAGATCGGCGAGGAGGCAATGGAGCCGCTGATCCTGAAGGACGTGGCCGAAGCGGTCGAGATGCACGAGTCGACGATTTCACGCGTCACCACCGCCAAGTACATGCACACGCCGCGCGGCGTATTCGAATTTCGCTATTTCTTCTCCAGCCATGTCGCGGCCGCGGACGGCACCGAAATGTCATCCACGGCGATTCGCGCCAAGATAAAAAAGCTGATTTCGCAGGAGAATCCGGACAATCCGTTGAGCGACGCCAAGCTCGCGGAAATTTTGTCGCAAGAGGGCATACCCGTGGCACGGCGCACGGTTGCCAAATATCGCGAAGGCATGCAGATCGCACCGTCCAACGAACGCAAGCGAGCGGCGGCCCGAGCGTCTTAACGTGAAAGGAGGAAACATGCAATTAGATCTCAGCGGTCATCATGTGGAAGTCACCCCCGCGCTGCGCGGCTATGTTTTCAAAAAATTCGAGCGGATCTCGCGGCATTTCGAGCAGCTGATTGACGTCCACTGCGTCCTCACGGTCGAGAAAATGAGTCACAAGGCCGAGGCCACGCTGATGGTGCGCGGAAACAAGATCTACGCCGAAGCAGCTGAAGAGAATATGTATGCCTCCATCGACGCGCTGGCCGACAAGCTCGACCGCTGCGTCAAAAAACACAAAGAAAAGACCTCCGACCACCACGCCGAGGATGTCCTCAAGGCGCGCTAGGAGCCTCGTCTCTCCATGTCGATGCGGCTGATCATCGTGAGCGGACTATCGGGGTCCGGGAAGAGCGTTGCTCTGCACATGCTGGAAGATATCGACTTCTATTGTGTCGACAACATCCCCGCCGCGCTGCTCAAGCCCTTCATCTCTCACACGGTTCGCGGTATGGGCGACACCTATCCGCGAACCGCAGTGGGCTTGGATGCGCGCAACCGGGCCAACGAGATCGAAACCATTCCCGCGTTGGTCGGCGAACTGCGGCGCAGCGGCATCGATTGCGAAGTCCTGTACCTGCACGCGGCCGAGGAAGTGCTGCTCAAACGATATGCGGAAACGCGGCGCAAACACCCTCTCGTCACCGGCGGTGTGAGTTTGCGCGAGGCAATCGCCTCGGAGCGCAAACTGCTCGAGCCCATCATCACCGCGGCGGATTGTGTGATCGATACCTCGAATATGGGCGTGCACGCGCTGCGCGAGCTCATCCGCGAGCGTATCGATCTGCGCCGCGAGGGCCGGCTGTCTCTGATGTTCGAATCCTTCGGCTTCAAGCACGGCATACCGGGGGACGCGGACTTCGTGTTCGATGTGCGCAGCTTGCCGAATCCTTACTGGGAGCGTGCGCTGCGCAGTCTCACCGGCCGCGATTCAGCCGTTATCGCATATCTTGCAAGCTACGCCAGCGTGCGCGGCATGATCACAGACCTGATTGCCTTCCTGGAAAAGCGCGTCGGCGAATTTTCGCAGGCAAATCGCAGCTATCTGACCATCGCGATCGGCTGCACCGGTGGCCAACATCGTTCGGTGTACATTGCCGAGCAGCTCGCGGAACATTTCCGCAAGTCTTACCCCCAGGTACTCACCCGGCACGACTCGCTGCAGAAGAACCAGGAGCCCTAACTCCCCGCCCGGTAGTGGCGCGCGTGCTCCAATTGCAGGAACTCGCGAATTTCCGCGGCGCGCGTCTTGGCATCTTGGTAGCCCAAGTCGATCATTTCCCGGGTGAAGCCGCGCTCGAACAACAGGTAGCTGAGCAGGAGCGAGTTGGCCGAATTGTGCGCGCCCAGTGCGCGCAGCAGCGTCCGCAAAGCCCGCGGCAGCTCCTTGAGGTGCCGGCGTGCAATTTCGTTGACATCCTGGGACGGCGTGAGCACGAGCGTCTCGATCGGCTGCATTTCGGCACTTTCGTTGTAGCGGTTGATGCGTTCCAGATTGGCATTCAACGTATCCATGAACAAAGAATCCAGCATGAAGCCGAACATTTGGCTGAACGTGGGTTCGATCGCGGGCCGCGGCGGCGCCGCACCCGTCGGCGCGGGATCGTTGACGCCGATGATCACGAGCCGGGTCGCGCCGAGAAGTATCGCCGGACTCAACGGCGATGTTTGACGCATGGCGCCGTCGCCATAGTAGGCATCGCTCAACAGCACCGGACGGAACAGGAAGGGAATCGCGAGACTGGCCATCAAGTGATCCAGAGTCAAGGTGGCGCGCACGCCCTTGCGGTACACCCGGTGCCAGGGTTCCGCCGAAGGCTCGGCGGCGAAAAAAGTAACCGAGTCGGCATTGCCATAGCAGGTCGCGCTGATGCCGATGGCGTGCAAGTGAGTCTTGTACAAACTGCGCGGAATGCCGTCGAAGTGCAAATGCGTGCGCAGCAGTTCCCACAAGGGCGAATTGTCGAACAGCGCATGCGGCGGCTGCACCAGCCAGCCGCCGGTGAGAAAGGCCATGAACCAGTGCATGCCGGATTTCAGCATGCTCGCCGCGTCTGCCTTGAATACGTGGTGCACGCGAAAATCTCGCCACACCCGCTCGATGGCGTAGATCGAGCGGCGGAAATGCGCGGCATCCGAAGCAAGGGCAATGGCGCTGACCGCGCCGGCGGAGGTGCCGGTAATGATCGGGAACGGACAGGCCGAGCCGCGTCTCAAAAGATCGGCGATGCCTCTGAGCACGCCCACTTGGTAGGCCGAGCGGGCGCCGCCGCCCGTCAATACCAAGCCGAGCTGCCCAGGCTCCTCCGTCACGTTAGCGCGTCGATGACATCGTCGAGCCCAGCCAGCGTCAAGGGATACATGCGCCCTTCGAGCATGTCGCGGGTCATGTCGATCGAGGCAGTCTGGCGCCAGCGCGATTGCGGCTGCGGATTGATCCAGGCGAATTTCGCGTACTGTTTCATCAACCGCTCGAGCCAGACGCTGCCCGGTTCGGGATTCCAGTGCTCGACGCTGCCGCCGGCGTGCGTGATTTCATAGGGACTCATGGTGGCATCCCCAACGAGAATCAACTTGTAGTCGGGCCCATAGGTGCGGATGATTTCGGTGGTTCCGACGTGCTCGTTGAAGCGCCGGCGGTTGTCCTTCCACAGCGCCTCGTAGACGAAGTTATGAAAGTAATAGTGCTCCAGATGCTTGAACTCGCTGCGCGCGGCGGAGAATAGTTCCTCGCATGTCTTGACGTGATCGTCCATCGATCCGCCGATATCGAGCAGCAGCAGAATTTTGATGACGTTTTTTCGCTCGGCCTGCATTTTGATATCGAGCCATCCGCCCGAGCGTGCGGTGGCATCGATGGTATCGGCCAAAGCCAGTTCTTCGGGGACTCCGCGCCGCGCAAATCTGCGCAATCGGCGCAGCGCAATCTTGATGTTGCGCGTACCCAGTTCCACCTTATCGTCGAGATTCGCGAATTCGCGCTTGTCCCAAACCTTCACGGCGCTGCGATTGCGTCCACCCTCCTGGCCGATGCGCACACCCTCAGGATTGAAGCCGTAGGCGCCATACGGCGAAGTGCCCGCCGTCCCGATCCATTTGTTGCCGCCCTGATGCCGTTCCTTCTGCTCCTCGAGACGCTTCTTCAAGGTCTCCATCAATTTATCCCAACCGCCCATGGCCTCGATCTCGGCCTTCTCCTCGTCGGTGAAATCGCGCACCGTCAGTTTCTCCAGCCAATCGGCGGGGAGCTGGCGCTGCAGATTCGCGAAGGCATCCTCGACGCCTTTGAAGTGCGCGGCGAAGGCGCGGTCGTAGCGATCGTAGAACTTCTCGTCCTTCACCAAACAGGTTCGCGCCAGGTAATAAAAGCGCTCGGCGCTCAAGTCCCCCAAACCGGCTTTGAGGGCTTCGAGCAAGGTCAATAGTTCGGTGATTGAGACCGGCACGCCGGTCTTACGCAGCAGAAAAAAGAACTTAACGAGCATTCCGGCGGTTTAAGAAAACGAGTTGCTCGAACAAGTGCACGTCCTGCTCATTTTTAAGGAGCGCCCCGTACAGCGGCGGGATCAGTTTCTTGGTGTCGTCGCTGCGCAGCACCTCGGGAGGTATCTCTTCGCTCACCAATAACTTGATCCAGTCGAGCAATTCGGATGTGGTCGGCTTCTTCTTCAGGCCGGGCGTCTCACGGATCTTGAAGAACGTCGTCAGCGCCTCGTGCAGCAGCTCGCGCTTCAGATCCGGAAAATGCACGTCGACGATCTGCGTCATCGTCGCCGTATCGGGAAAGCGGATGTAGTGGAAAAAGCAGCGCCGCAAAAAGGCGTCCGGCAGTTCCTTTTCATTGTTGCTGGTAATCACGATCACCGGCCGATGCTTGGCGCGCACCGTTTCACGCGTTTCGTAGACGTAGAACTCCATGCGGTCCAGCTCGCGCAACAGGTCATTCGGAAATTCGATGTCCGCCTTGTCGATTTCATCGATGAGCAGCACCGGCTGCACGTCGCAATCGAAGGCCTCCCACAAATTGCCTTTGAGAATGTAATTGCGAATGTCCTGCACCCGCGGATCGCCGAGCTGCGAATCGCGCAGGCGCGACACCGCATCATATTCGTACAGCCCCTGCTGGGCCTTGGTGGTGGATTTGATGTGCCACTCGAAAAACGGCTTATCCAAAGCGCGCGCGATTTCGTTCGCCAACAGCGTCTTGCCGGTCCCAGGTTCGCCCTTGATGAGCAGCGGCCGCGACAGCACGACGGCGGCGTTCACCGCGGCCATCAATTCTTCTGTGGCGATATATCGATCGGTACCGCGAAATTCATTGGCCATTTAAGCTACTTTCGTGTGACGCGCAAGATTTGCATGGAATTCGTGCCGCCTGAGATGCCGCTCAGCTCACCCTTGGTGAGAATGATGTGATCGCTTTCCAACACCAGTTTCTGGCCGAGCAGCAGGCGGAATATGGAGAAATAAACGGCTTCGCCCCGGTCCTCGATATCGTAGGCGACGGGGTAGACGCCGCGATACAAGGTCACCCGGCGGCGCGTGCTTTCGTGCCGGGTGAAGGCATAAATCGGAATATCCGAGCGCACCCGCGACATCCACAATGCCGTCGAGCCGGATTCAGTCAAAGTCACGATGGCTTTCACCGGCAAATGGTTCGCCGTGTACATCACCGCGGCGGCGATGGCTTCATCCGTCTGCGCGAAGTTGCCGCTGACCCGCTGCCTGGCGCGAACATGCTCGACTTCATATTTTTCCGCGCCGACGACGATCTGTGCCATGGCCTCCACGACTTTGGCAGGATGCTTGCCGGAGGCGGTTTCCGCCGACAGCATCACGGCGTCGGTGCCGTCCATGACCGCGTTGGCGACATCGGAGACTTCGGCCCGGGTGGGAATGGTGGCCGTAATCATCGATTCCATCATCTGCGTCGCCATGATCACGACTTTATTCTGGTGGCGTGCTTCCTGGATGATCAGCTTCTGCAGTCCCGCGAGCTCCGCAAAACCCATCTCCACGCCGAGATCGCCGCGGGCCACCATCACGCCGTCGCTCGCCTTGGTCACGGCGGCCAGATTTTTGATCGCCTCGGCGCGCTCGATTTTCGCCACCAGAAGCCCGTGGCCGCCTGCTTGGCGCAGCAAGCCGCGAGCTTCATCCATATCGGCGGCGTCGCGCGGAAAGGACACGCCCAGGTAGTCCACTTTCAATCGCGCCGCCGTGACAATGTCTTCGCGATCCTTGTCGGTCAGTGCCCCGGCGGACAGTCCGCCCCCCTGCCGATTGATGCCTTTGTTATTGCCGAGCTCCCCGCCCACCAGCACCTTGGTCTTGATTCGAGGCCCGTCAATACCCAACACTTGCACGCTGATCTGACCGTCGTTGAGCAGCAGCACATCGCCGGCGAAGACATCGCTCGGCAGTTTCTTGTAGGCAATGCCCACCGAGGTCTCGGTGCCGGCGTCGACCGCCAAAGACGCGTCCAGTGTAAATTCCGCGCCGTCCTGCAGCGTAATCTTCCCCGCCACGAATCGGTCGATGCGGATTTTCGGCCCCTGCAGATCGCCGAGCACACCCACGTAGCGGCCGGCTTGGCGCGCGGCCTCGCGCACCAGCTCGATCCGGCGCGCATGATCGGCAACGACGCCGTGAGAGAAATTCAGGCGCACCACGTCCACGCCGGCGCGTACCATTTCCGACAGCGCCCCGGGTTCGTCCGTGGCGGGACCCAAGGTTGCAACAATCTTTGTACGCCGCAGGCCGGAATTCATGCTGCGCGCTGCTCGAGTATTTCCACGGCGGGGAGTTTCTTGCCCTCGACAAATTCGAGAAAAGCGCCGCCGCCGGTGGATATGTAGGAAATGCTGTCCTCGATGCCGTACTTTTCGATGGCGGCCAGGGTGTCGCCGCCGCCCGCGAGAGAAAACGCCTTGCTGCGAGCGATCGCCGTCGCCAGCGTGCGTGTGCCCTCGCCGAATTGCGCGAACTCGAACACGCCCACAGGGCCATTCCAAAGAATCGTGCCGGCGGAAGCCACCAGCGCGGCGATGGCCTCGGCCGAGTCCGGTCCGATGTCCAAAATCATGTCGTCGGCGGACACCTGGCGAACGTCTTTGACGTCGGCTTCCGCCTTGGCGGAGAACTCGGTGGCGACCACGACATCGGTCGGCATGGGAATGACGATGCCGCGCTTCTTGGATTGCTCGAGCAGGCGCTTGCAGATGTCCAGCATGTTGGGTTCGTACAGGGACTTGCCCACGTTGAAGCCGAGCGCCGCAAGAAAGGTATTCGTGATACCGCCGCCGACGATGAGTTGATCCACCTTGCTCAACAGGGATTCCAGCACGGTGAGTTTGGTCGACACCTTGGAGCCGGCAACGATGGCAAGCAAGGGACGAGCAGGCTTCTCCAAAGCGGTTTCGAGCGCCGACAGTTCGCTCACCAGCAAGGGGCCGGCACACACGATGGGCGCATATTTCGCGACACCATGCGTGCTGGCTTCGGCGCGATGCGCCGTGCCGAACGCATCCATGACGTAGATGTCGCACAGCGCCGCCATGCGCCGCGCCAGATCATCCGCATCCTTCTTCTCACCCTTGTTGAAGCGCACGTTTTCCAGCAGCACGACCTCACCGGGATCGACTTCGACGCCGTCCAGCCAATCCTTCTTGAGAGCCACCGGGACGCCCAGCAGCTGAGCCAGGCGCTTGGCCACCGGCGCCAAGGAAAACTCCTCGGCAAACCTGCCCTCCTCGGGGCGTCCAAGGTGAGACATGATGAGGACACGGGCTTTCGCGGTCAGCGCCGCCTGAATGGTGGGCAACGCGGCGCGAATCCGCGCATCGCTGCTCACCGAGCCGCCCTGGATGGGCACATTCAAGTCTTCGCGTATCAGCACCCGCTTGCCGCGCAGATCGAGACTCGACATTTTTGTGATCTTCAAGGGCGGCTCTTAGACGGCCTTCGACCAGGCCAGCGTGGTATCGAGCATGCGATTGGAAAATCCCCACTCATTGTCGTACCAGGAGCACACCTTCACCAGCGTTCCCTCGATGACCTTGGTCAACGTCGCATCGTAGGTGGATGAGGCAGGATCATGATTGAAATCCACCGACACCAACGGCTGATCGTTGTAAGCCAGGATACCCTTCAGCGCCCCGTTCGCTGCCGCCTTGATGGCGCCGTGAATCTCTTCCACCGTGGTCTTGCGCGCCGCCGTGAAGGTAAAATCCACGAATGACACATTGATGGTCGGCACCCGAATCGAGAAGCCGTCGATCTTGCCCGCAAGCGTAGGCATGACCAAGCCCACAGCCGCAGCGGCGCCGGTCTTCGTGGGAATCATCGACATGGTCGCCGAACGCGCACGGCGCAGGTCCGAGTGATACACATCCGTCAATACCTGGTCGTTGGTGTAGGAATGCACGGTGTTCATCACACCGGCGAGGACGCCGACCTTGTCGTGCAACACTTTGACCAGGGGAACCAGGCAATTGGTGGTGCAGGACGCATTGGAAATGACCGTCATGCCGGATTTCAGAATGCCGTCATTCACGCCGTATACGATGGTGGCATCCACATCGTCCCCACCCGGCGCGGAAATCACCACTTTCTTGGCACCTGCCGCAATATGGGCGGATGCCTTGGCCTTGCTGGTGAACAAACCCGTGCACTCGAGCACAAAGTCCACGCCCAACTCGCGCCAGGGTAGTTTGCTCGGATCGCGCTGCGCGACCACGCGGATGCGATCGCCGTTGACCACCATGGAATCGCCTTCGACATGAACCTCACCGCGAAAGCGGCCGTGCACGGTGTCGAACCGGGTCAGGTGCGCATTGGTATTGGCGTCGCCCAAATCGTTGATGGCAACGATCTTGATATCAGAGCCGTGCTTGCCTTCGTAGAGCGCGCGCAGAATATTTCGTCCGATGCGGCCATAACCGTTGATGCCCACCTTGATCGCCATGTATACCTCTCGCTACCTTAGTACTTTCTCGACCGCTTCCACGACCTTTTCCGCGGTGAACCCGAACTGCGGAAACAGCACCTTGGCGGGTGCTGAGGCGCCGAAATGATCGATGCCGACGATCTGCCCCTTCAAGCCCACGTAGCGCCACCAGGCGGCGCGTACACCCGCCTCTACGGCTACGCGGCGCGTGACCGCCGCGGGCAGCACGCTCTCCCTGTAGGCATCGTCCTGAGCGTCGAACTTGTTCGTGCTCGGCATCGACACCAGCCGCACCTTGCCCCCCTTGGCGTTCACGGTGCGGACCGCCTCGGCGGCAATCCCGACTTCGGACCCCGTGGCAATCACGATCGCCTCCGGTCCCCTTACGGGTTCGATCAACACATAGCCGCCGCGCGCGATATTGGCCACCTGAGCAGGTTCGCGCGCCTGATGCGAACAAGCTTGGCGCGTCAAGACGAGCAGCGTCGGACCATCGCGATTATCGAGTGCTGCACCCCACGCCGCCGCGGTTTCGACCGCATCGCACGGGCGCCACACGTCGATATGAGGGATGACTCGCAGACTTGCAAGATGCTCGATCGGCTGATGTGTTGGGCCATCCTCGCCCAAGCCGATGGAATCGTGCGTATAGACGAATATCACACGGATGCGCATCAAACAGGCCATGCGCACGGCGTTGCGCGCGTAGTCGGAAAAAGTTAGGAACGTGCCGCCGTACGGAATAAAGCCCCCGTGGGCGGTGATGCCACTCATGATCGCCGACATCCCAAACTCGCGCACGCCGTAATGGATATAGTTTCCGGCGGGGACGGTGGGAGTCAAGGTCACGGAGTCCTTGCGCCACGTGCCGTTCGAGGGCGTGAGATCCGCCGAGCCGCCCAGCAATTCGGGCAAGGACGGACCGATGGCATTCAGCGCCGCCTGCGAGGACTGGCGTGTGGCAAGTACCTTAGCCTCGGCTTGCGCGCCGCCGACCAAGGCGCGCGCCAGATCGTCGAAACCGGCGGGCAGATCGCCGGCCATGCGCCGCTCCAGTTCTGCGGCCAACGCGGGAAATTCCTGTTTGTAAGCGGCAAACCGCGTGCGCCATTGCTGTTCGGCCTTCGCACCCTTGTCGCGTCGGTCCCATTCGGCCCGAATATCGGCCGGTATCTCGAATGGCGGAGAATTCCACCCCAGGGTTTTGCGTGTAGTGGCGATGTCTTCGGCGCCCATCGCCTCCCCGTGCATGGTTTGGGTGCCTTGCTTGGGCGCGCCAAATCCGATTATGGTTTTGGCACAAATGAATGAGGGTTTATCGGCGACCGCGCGCGCAGCGGCCAGCGCCGCGGCCACTGCCTCGCTGCTTTGACCGTCAACGTGCGGGATGACATGCCAGCCGTACGCTTCGAAGCGATGCGCGGTGTCGTCGTCGAACCAGCCGACGACTTTGCCATCGATTGAAATCCCGTTGTCGTCATAGATCGCGATGAGCTTGCCGAGCTGCTGCATCCCGGCGAATGACGCCGCCTCGTGAGAAATGCCCTCCATCATGCAACCGTCACCGACAAAAACGTAGGTGTGATGATCGATGATGGCGTGGCCCGGCCGATTGAAGGTGGCAGCCAGCGAGCGCTCGGCGAGTGCCATGCCGACGGCATTGGCAAATCCCTGTCCCAGCGGCCCCGTGGTGGTCTCGATGCCGAGATGAATTTCACGCTCCGGGTGGCCGGCGGTCTTCGAGCCCCACTGGCGGAAATTCTTGATTTCCTCCATCGACAAGGGATAACCGGTGAGGTGTAGGACTGAGTACAGCAACATGGATGCGTGCCCGTTCGAAAGCACGAACCGGTCACGATCCAACCACGTCGGATTGCCCGGATTGAACTTAAGCACGTCTCGCCACAACACTTCGGCAATATCCGCCATGCCCATGGGTGCGCCCGGATGCCCTGAATTCGCCTTTTGGACCGCGTCCATGGAGAGAGCTCGAATGGCATTGGCAAGATCGCGACGGGTCGGCATACGGAGGCTCTTCTTAGCAAAACAAGCCGGCTATTGTCCCCGATGAGCCCCCCGCCAGCAATGGCGCGTGATATCGGTCGCATTCCTGGCTGACGTAGTCAATTTGCGACGGAACACGGTCACATAACGGCACTCTGTATATGTATAACGCATTGAAGCGTTGGCATGACCCAGTTCACCGTCGAGGCGGTGGTGCTTTGCTACCATTTAAATAATGCATATTCTACAAATCACCGACCCTCATCTTTACGGCTGCGCCAGCGGGCGATTGCGCGGCGTTGAAACCGACTCGAGCTTGCGCTTCGCGCTTGCTGATGCGATTGCGCGGGTCCCTGACTATGAGGCAATGCTGGTCACCGGTGATTTGGTGCAGGACGATAAATCCGGCTATCTGCGCTTTCGCAGCTTTTTCGGCGGCATTAAAAAACCAGTGCTGTGCATCCCCGGCAATCATGATGAGCCTGAGGCCATGCGCAAAGAACTGACGGGCGCACCCTTTGAGATTTGCGGCACGCACACCATCGGCGATTGGGTGTTTGTCATGCTCGATAGTTACGATCCCGGCCATGTCGGCGGCCGCCTGACGAAGAACGAACTCGCGCGCCTCGACAACGCTCTGGCCGGCTCGCGCAAGCACGCCATGGTGTGCTTGCATCATCATCCGATTCCCATGGGCAGCCGCTGGCTGGACGGTGTGGGTCTCGCCGAAGCACATGAATTTTGGCGCATTATTGAGGCGCACAGGAATGTGCGCGCGGTGGTGTGGGGTCACGTTCACCAGGCGTTTGAAGGCAAGCGCGGCGATGTGAGCTTGTTTGCCACGCCGTCGACTGGCGCGCAATTTCTCCCCAAGAGCGATCGCTACGCCGTGGATTCGCTTCCACCCGCCTATCGAAGTTTCGAGTTGCACGCAGATGGCCGTATCGACTCCGAGGTACACTGGGTAGAATCCGCAGAATTGCGCCAGACGGCGAGCTAGGCCCTAAAATCCTCAATGCGACGACTTGTCATCCGCTGGCGCTTAGCAGGACTGGCGCTGTCGTGCGTGGCTCTTGCGGCCACGGTCCGCGCCGACACTGCGCTGCATGCCTTGTGGGAATTGCACGGCAAGCACAATACCGTCTACATCTTGGGCTCGATTCACGTCCTGCGCCCGACCGACTACCCTCTTGCACCGGCCGTTCTCCGTGCATACGGCGATGCCAAATCGATTTTCATGGAAGTGAATTTGCAGGAAATCGACCCGCAGCGAATGCAAATCGAACTGCTCGCCAGCGCGCGGCTGCCTGAGGGTCAAACCTTGCCCTCAATCATGGGCAAGCAGCGCTACGAGCGTGCCGGCGTGCTAGCCCGCGAGGTCGGCGTCGACATCTCCATCTTCGATGCGTTCGCGCCTTGGTTCGTCGCCGAGGCGATCTCTCAGCTGCAATTGCAGCAGCTCGGGTTTCAGCCGCAGTCGGGCGTCGAAATGTTCTTCTTGGAGCACGCGCGCAGCGATAGTAAACCGGTGGCGGGATTGGAAACGATCCACGATCAGATCGCGCTGTTCGATGCCATGCCCATGGACGAGCAAGCCGACTACTTGGTGTCGAGCCTGCAGGAGGCCCATGATTTGCCGAAGGAAGTGGACGCTATGGTGCACGCGTGGCAGCGCGGCGACACGGTCTGGTTCGCAGATCAATTGAAGTCGGAGTTTGGCCGCGATCCGGCGCTGTACCAATCCCTCTTGGTAGCGCGCAACCGCAAGTGGCTGCCCAAAATCGAGGCTCTGCTCAATGATGACAAGAACTACTTGGTCATCGTGGGTACCGGACATCTGGTCGGCCAGGGCAGTGTGATCGAGCTGCTCGGAAAAGACGGGATCGTCGCCACCCAACGCTAGGAGCCTGTCTGAGTATTCCCCGTGGCCGCGAGCGTGACGGATTTGCCTTCAGTCGAGGCGGAGCCGACGCAGTTGGGTAAGCTCCCAATGAGGAGGCGACAACGACGAATGAAGGCAAATCCGTCCGCTCCCGAAGGGTTGGCTCTGGAAGGGGCGTCTGCGGCGTTGCGCGGCTTGTCCGTGGAATCAACCACGGCCTGCGCCGCGCGCCTTGCATCCGCTCCCTTGCAGAGGCCAACGCGGCTCACGCGGAATACTCAGACAGGC